>Ga0316204_10000094_pt1 | contig 372492 bp, 355 predicted proteins | sample 6monrhotite_MG_2_FD_205661 | JGI IMG/M metagenome (GOLD analysis project Ga0316204, IMG submission 205661) | Microbial mat bacterial communities from mineral coupon in-situ incubated in ocean water Damariscotta River, Maine, United States -... | ecosystem: Environmental > Aquatic > Marine >... | reverse complement strand
ATCTCATCCTGGGGCTGGAGCAGGTCCCAAGGGTACGGCTGTTCGCCGTTTAAAGAGGTACGTGAGCTGGGTTTAGAACGTCGTGAGACAGTTCGGTCCCTATCTGCCGTGGGTGTAGGAGACTTGATAGGAGTTGCCCCTAGTACGAGAGGACCGGGGTGAACGATCCACTGGTGGACCAGTTGTTATGCCAATAGCAGTGCTGGGTAGCTATGATCGGACAGGATAACCGCTGAAAGCATCTAAGCGGGAAGCCCCCCTAGAAACTAGGTCTCCCTTGAGGGCCGTGGTAGACCACCACGTCGATAGGTCAGAGATGTAAGCGCTGTAAGGCGTTCAGTTGACTGATACTAATTGCCCGATAGGCTTGATTTGATCCAGTAATAGCAAGATTTACTGGCTCAGAAGTCGGAAAGACCTCGTGTATTTGCGTTCTTTATTTGGTTTGGTGATCACAGCGCGAGGTAAACTCTCGATCCCATCCCGAACTCGACCGATAAGACCCGTTGCGCCGATGGTACTGCGTCTCAAGACGTGGGAGAGTAGGTCATCGCCAAACCTAATAAGGAACGCAAATCGCTCTCGAAACGATTTCAGCCTCAATTCTATCGAACTTGAGGCGCAATGCGCCAGGCGCAACACTGTCGCGGGGTGGAGCAGCCCGGTAGCTCGTCAGGCTCATAACCTGAAGGTCGTAGGTTCAAATCCTACCCCCGCAACCAAAAAACCGTTGGATAACAATGACTTGGAATCCGACAAAAACACTTGTGTATAGGCACTCGCGTTTTACCTCAACGCCACCTCAACGTTTGACGAGTCCCCCCCTGAAAACCAGGAGGCTTTTTTTGATTCCGGCGTCAAGGAATGCTTAGTCGCATGCGGGTCACACCGCAAAATTGTCTGACGTCAGCACCCGTGGGACAGATTTGAGGATTTGAATAACGGAGGATTTCTGGTTCATCTTATCAATCAGGAGATTGAGATGTCACAGAAGCCCAACACATCTAAAGCAGCGGCTGACAAGCTGGTTAAGAACATCCGTCGCAAGACCCGCCAAACGTTTTCGACTGAGGAAAAGATCCGCATTGTTTTGGCGGGCCTTCGCGGCGAAGAAAGCATTTCGGTGCCCGTGTGGGACGCACATGCGCAAGCGCCTACCCTTGCGCGGCGGCCATTTGGCTGCGGATCATTTTTGTCGTAGTCCACGTCTCGTCGATGAACACGAGGTGCTCTGGCCTCTGACAAGCTCGGGGGGCAGTCGCCAACAAGTTCTCAAAACTCATGAAACGGAATCGCGACTCGGCTTTCCACCTTCTGTGGCACATCCTGCTCTGACTGAATGAAGCTGTGACTTAGGGTCCTGACCCTTCTGTATCTCTGACCTGCTAAGATGTGCTCACGCGTATTTTGGTGAAACCTCTGGGCGTCGTCAGGTCATCGAAACTAAAAGATAGAGTGGTCGGCACCGAACATCCGCCGACACGGGAATTACCTGTTCAAATCCGAGGAAGCGGTCTGGCACCCAAGCTGGTCATCATAGTCTCAAAGTAGTCATCGACTGGCCGTGGCATTGTCAGTCCTTCAACCACGGCAGCCGACCGCAACAATGGTAAGATTCTCAGATCGTCGCGTGACAATGTGCCGTTGATTGCATCCGGTCCGGCGATCTCGCCTGCAAGCTCATCAAGAACCGGAGCAAGTTCGGCTAAAAACTCACGTGTCCGGGACCGAAAAAGTGCAAGGTCAGGATAGGTAGCACGTTTGCGCACGATGAAGTGGTCGCGGGCGGCGACGGTCCGGAATTCCTGCAAGGGCAGAAGCGGATAGCGCGGCATCGTCAAAAAGGGTGTAATCTCAAGGAGTTTTGCAGCAATTGCTGCAATTTCCGGGCGCTCTGGCCCGGTAAGAACCGGGCTGCCGATGGCGTCGATGTGGTCCACCATGTCCCAACTTTCAAGCATCGGAGTTCCGTCATCCAGAATAAGGATTGGAATCACCCGCCGCCCGACCAGCGAAATCATTGCTGCGCTGTCGTCGTCCTCAACGACCTGGGTTTCGAGATGAATACCCTTAAAGGCGGCAATCATCCGGACCAGAAAACACAACGAGCAATGTTCGAACATCAGCAGTTTCATCAGCCCGCTTTCATCGGTTGGTCGAGTATTTCGGGTGCGGCGTCATCTTGCGGCGATCCCAGGTTCAGCAAAGAAAGGATGTTGCGGCAATTGCCGATCTGACCGTTACAGCAATCTGCCAACAGGAACCCTATCAATTCATTTACGGCACCAAGGTTTGCAGCATAGTGAATTTCCCGCTGGTGTCGCGTGGCCGTCAGGAGCCCGGCGCGTTTCAATAGCGCAAGATGTCCGGACAGCGTTGATGGCACGATTTCCAGCCGCCGCGAGATCTCCAAAGCAGGTAACCCTGCCGGACCGACCTGAACCAACAGCCGAAAGACCGCGATCCGTGACGATTGGGCAAGGGCTGAAAAGACGTCTATCGCACTATTCTGATCCATATTTCGTTAATGCCCGAAATAACGAATCTTGACAAGGCGCACTTCTCGCCTTAGCCACGGATTCAATTCGGTGTTCGCCGAAATGAGAAATTTTGAAAAGGCCCGCATGACCGGAACTCTGATCGCGGCTGAAGTGGACTTTGATGCTGATGGCAAGCAGACGGGCTACCTGCGCGTTCCGCATTCCGTTCATCGCTCGGCCTATGGCTGGCTGCCTGTCCCGATTACCGTGATTCAAAATGGCAAGGGACCGACGCTTGTGCTGATGGCAGGCAACCACGGCGACGAGTATGAAGGTCAGATTGCAATCTCCAAGCTGGCTTACGATCTGGCGTCCGCCGACGTGCGCGGGCGTCTGATCCTGCTGCCGATGTTGAATTTCCCGGCGGCGCAGGCGGGCCTCAGAACCTCTCCGATTGATGACGGCAATCTGAACCGCCTCTTCCCCGGAGACCCCAAAGGCAGCCCAAGCGAAATGATCGCCCACTATGTGGAAGAGGTCATAATGCCGATGGCTGACTACGCGATAGACCTGCATTCCGGCGGAAGCTCGCTGTTTTACCCACCGACTTTGCTGCGCGGAAAGGGTCACAGCCCCGAGGAGGAGGCAGCGCTGAAGCGGATGCAGGATGCATTTGACCTGCCTTATGCATGGGTCTTCACCTCTGGCGGCGGCAGCGCCAGCGCCGCGCGGACAGCCATGGGGGCAGCCAATCGCAAAGGCGTGGTGAATGTCATGGCAGAGCTTGGCGGGGCCGGTGTGGTGACGCCTGATATCCTGCGGCGGACGACACGTGGACTTCACCGGGTTTTGCATACGCTTGGGATGTTGCCGGGGTATGTGCCCGATCTCGCGCAAGGGACCCGCGAATTAAATGCGCGAGGGTCAGTTTATGCCTATTGCACCGGCGTTTTTGAACCGTTCAAGGAGATTGGAGATGACGTAGTTGAAGGCGAGGTTCTTGGGCTGATCCATCACCCCGAAACGCCATTACAAACCGCCGATGAGGTCACATCGCCCTATGCCGGTATGGTCTTGTGTCAACGCGCATTGGCGCCGGTTCAGCGCGGTGACGCCGTTTTTCAGATTGCCGCCGATGTCGTCACCGAACGAGGTGCCGCGTGACAAAACATCCCGTTTGCCTTGACGACATCCGCAACGCCGACCGGTCCCTTGCGGATGTCGTGAATCGAACTCCGGTGCTGGAAAACCTGGACGTCAACGCGATGCTTGGTGGGCGGTTGTTGCTCAAGGCTGAAAATTTCCAACGCACCGGTGCGTTCAAAATCCGTGGCGCCTATTATCGCATGTTGCAGATGACCCCGGCAGAACGGGCGCGGGGCGCTGTTACATACTCGTCCGGCAACCACGCCCTCGGGCTGGCGCGGGCGGCGCAGATTTTGGGATCGTCGGCGATTCTCGTGATGCCAAGCGATGTACCCGAAGCCAAGATGCAGGCCGTTCGCGCGCTGGGTGCCGAAATTGTCACGTTCGAGCGCGACCACGAGGACAGCGCTGATGTGGTTACCCGTATTCAGGCTGAAACCGGCCGGATCGAGGTGCCGCCAAGCGCGCATCCTCAGGTACTGGCCGGGGCTGGCACGGCAGCACTGGAACTGCTTGAGGATGCAGACCCGATGGACACAGTGGTCGTGCCCTGTGGCGGCGGCGGCCTGACCGCGGCAACCGCTATCGTGATGACTGAGGCCTCACCGCAAACCAAGGTCTATGCTGCCGAACCTGCACTGTTTGATGATACCCGCCGATCACTTGAAGCGGGCGAACGCATCGCGAACCCCAAGGGGCAGCGCACGATCTGTGACGCGATCATGACCCCGATCCCCAATACCGTGACCTTTCCGATCAATCACGCGCTATTGGCGGGCGGTGTGGTGGCCAGTGATGACGAAGTTCGCGATGCCATGCACTTTGCCTTTGAGCATTTCAAGATCGTGACCGAACCCGGCGCCGTTGTCGGCCTTGCCGCGATCCTGAACGGACAAGTCGCGATTTCTGGTCTTACTGTCGCTACAATCATCACCGGCGGCAATATCTCAACCGCACGCTTTGCCGCGCTTTTGGAGGCCACGCATGACACTTGACCGACGCTTGATGGCCGAATGGCTGGGAACGTTTTCGCTGCTGGCCACGGTGGTCGGCTCGGGCATCATGGCTGAACGTCTTGCCGGCGGAAACGTTGCTATTGCGTTGTTGGGCAACACGATCCCGACCGGTGCGATCCTTGTGGTGTTGATCACCGTTTTCGGCCCGATCTCGGGCGCGCATTTCAATCCGGCAGTCACGCTCAGCTTTGCATTGCGCCGCGAAATCACCCCGAAAGATGCCGGTTTGTACGTCCTTGCACAGGTTTTTGGCGGTATTATTGGTGTGTTGGCCGCGCATTTCATGTTCGACCTTGCATTGATCGATCCTTCGACAACCGCGCGCAGCGGCCTTGGCCAGTGGGCTGGGGAATTCGTTGCAACATTTGGTCTTGTCGGTACGATTTTGGCTTGTATCAAGGCACGCCCGCAAGCTGTGCCAATGGTTGTCGGTCTCTATATCACGGCCGCTTACTGGTTTACCTCGTCGACCTCTTTCGCCAATCCGGCCGTCACCATCGCACGCGGGTTTTCCAACACATTCGCGGGTATCGCGCCTACGGATGTTGCGGCCTTTATCGCCGTGCAACTGGTCGCCGCAGTGCTTGCCACATGGTTCTTCGGCTGGCTGTTGGAAGTTACCACAAATGCTTGAATTCAACTTTGACGAAGCGATCGACCGTCGCGAGGTTCCTGCCCTGAAAGTGCACGAAATAGTGCTTGGGGTGGACGGGCTGGACCTGTTCGCAGCTGGGGTCGCCGATATGGATTTCCGCGCCCCGCCCGCAGTTCTTGAGGCCTTGAATAAGCGCGCTGCGCACGGCGTTTTTGGCTACGAAACAGTGCCCGACGGCTTGATGCCAGCCTTGATCGATTGGCTTGGAAACCGTCACAACTGGACGGTGGATGCCGGTCATATTCTGCGTGCCCCCAATGTGCTGAACAGTCTTGCAATGGCCGCAAATCTTTTCACCAACGCGGGGGACGGGATCATCGTTCAGCCGCCTGTGTTCTTTGATTTCGCCGATATCATTGCCGAAAATGGCCGGCAAATGGTGACCAATCCCCTGCTGCAGCGCGATGGCCGTTATTCGATGGATTTTGACGGGTTGGAGCGGCTGGCCAACGATCCCCGGACCAAGATGTTATTTCTGTGCAACCCTCATAATCCGGTTGGCCGGGTCTGGACCCGGAACGAGTTGTTGCGCCTGGGCAGGATCTGTCGGGCAAATGGCGTGCTTGTTGTGTCCGATGAAATTCATGGCGATATCACTTATCCGGGGCATGATTACACGCCCTTCGCCTCGCTTTCTCAGGCGGATGCCCTGAACTGCATTACCTGTGTGTCGCCCGCCAAAAGCTTTAACATCGCCGCCTGTTGTTCGGCCTTCACGATTGTTCCGAATGATGATCTGCGAAAGGCCTTTCAGGCCGAGAACAGCCGCTTGACGGTCAACAAAAATAATGCCTTTGCCAGTGTCGCCATGGAGGCCGCATATCAGGATGGCGGGCCGTGGCTTGACGCCGTTCTGAACTATCTGCGGGGCAATCTAGACTTGGTGCGCGAGTCTCTTTCGGAAATCGCCGCGGTCAGCCTGATCGAACCTGAGGGCACTTTCCTGCTCTGGCTCGATTTCCGTGCGCTCGGGTTGTCACCTGACGATCTGGCGGCATTTTTGCGCCAGCACGCAGGGTGGGCGGTCACGCGTGGGCAGTCATTTGGTGTTCAGGGACAGGGTTTTGCCCGCCTGAACATCGCTTGCCCGCGCGCACGCCTGAAAACAGCCCTACAGCAGCTTTCCAACGCAATAAACGAACACATCGAAACCAACAAAACAGGAGTTTTCCAATGACCAACATCACCGTCTACGATCCCGCCATGTGCTGTTCTACCGGGATTTGCGGGGCCGAGGTTGACCAGAAACTCGTGACCTTTGCAGCCGATCTTGACTGGCTGAAATCGCAAGGTGTCACAGTAACACGCATCAACCTTTCGCAGGAACCAACGAAATTCGCCGAGAACGAAACGGTCAAATCCGTGTTGGAGACTGCGGGTGTCGATGGCCTGCCGATCGTTCTGATCGGAGATGTAATGCGCGCATCGGGGCGTTATCCGGCGCGATTGGAATTGGCCAAGTTAACAGGGGTAGCGTATGCGCCCAAAGCTGAAGACCTAACGCCAAACGACGCCAAAGGTTGCTGCGGCGGGTCAAGTGCCAACAAATCCTCCTCCGGCTGCTGTTGAGCCGCCAGAAACTCTTGGAAAGAAGTGAATAACCCCATGTTCGACAATCTGCCCAAATTTGTATTTTTCACGGGTAAGGGCGGTGTGGGGAAAACCTCACTGGCCTGTGCCACCACGCTAAACCTCGCTGGTAAGGGCCTGAGGGTTTTGTTGGTCAGCACCGATCCGGCATCAAATGTCGGGCAGGTTTTTGAAACGGAAATCGGCAACAAGATCACGCATATCACCGCCGCGCCGGGCGTTGACGCGATCGAGATCAACCCCGAGGAAGCCGCCGCAGATTACCGCGAACGCATCGTCGGGCCGATGCGCGGCATCCTGCCGGCTGAGGCACTGACCAGCATCGAAGAACAGCTTTCCGGGGCCTGCACCATCGAAATTGCCGCTTTCGATGAATTCACGGCGCTGCTGACCGACGAAGATCTGGTGGCCCGTTATGATCACATCATATTTGATACCGCCCCAACCGGCCACACGATCCGGATGCTCAAACTTCCCGGTGCCTGGACAGGTTTTCTTCAGGAAGGTAAGGGCGACGCGTCCTGCCTGGGGCCACTGGCCGGATTGGAAAAACAGCGGGATCGTTATGCGGCAGCGGTCGACCGACTGTCTGACGGGGACGCCACGCGACTGGTTCTGGTGGCGCGGCCACGCCATTCGGCGCTGTCTGAAGTCGCCCGAACGTCGTTGGAACTGGCCGACATCGGCATTCGGAACCAGCACCTGGCAATTAACGGCATGATGCCCGAGGCAACCGACGGCGATCCTCTGGCCACGGCGCTGTTGAAACGCGATCAGGACGCCTTGGCGGCAATGACCCCCGAAGTCGCCGCCCTGCCACGCACGTTTTTTGCCCTGAGATCGGAAAACCTGGTTGGTTTGGCCGCGTTAAAACGGTTTGCAGCCGGCAGCGATGACGTGGTTAACGCGGGACAAGAGCTTATCGACCACGGTCGCACTTTGCCGTGCCTTGGTGATCTGGTCGACGAACTCGAAGGACCGGGCAAGGGATTAATCATGTTCATGGGCAAAGGTGGCGTCGGAAAAACGACAATGGCCGCTGCAGTGGCCACCGAACTTGCCGCGTGCGGGCATGAGGTGTTGCTGACCACCACTGACCCGGCCGCCCATATCACCGAAACGCTTGCGGGCGATCAAAAGGGCCTGACCGTCAGCCGCATTGATCCCGCCGTTGAAACCGCAAACTACCACGCCGAAGTGATGGCAACCAAAGGCAGGGATCTGGACGATCAGGCCCGCGCAATGCTGCAGGAAGACCTGCGTTCGCCCTGCACCGAAGAAATTGCGGTGTTTCAGGCCTTCTCCCGCGTGATCCGGGAAAGCAGCCGGAAATTCGTGATCATGGACACTGCACCGACTGGTCACACCTTGTTGCTGTTGGATGCCACCGGATCTTACCACAAGGACGTCCTGCGACATCAGGACAAGGCAAGCCGGGCGCGGCTGGTCACCCCGATGATGCGCCTTCAGGACCCGAAACAAACAAAAATCGTCATCGTGACACTGCCGGAAACCACGCCAGTACTTGAGTCAACCCGGCTTCAGGATGATTTACGCCGTGCCAGGATCGAGCCTTGGGGCTGGATCGTCAATTCCAGCCTTGCCGCCGCCAAAACCAGCCACCCCCTGTTGTGCAAACGTGCCAGATCAGAACAAGAGCAGATATTGAAAGTGCGTGATGACTTGTCAAATTGCTACGCGGTTGTCCCGATTCAGGCCCAAGAACCTGTCGGGGCCGAAAAACTGGCGAGCCTGTGTCGCACGGCAAGTGAGCTGACCGCCGCCTAGCAGTTCACGAAATTTGATGGCGGAGAAAGTCACTTGCTATTCGCCAAACAAAACGAGCGAGCTCAGTCCTTCTGGCTATCCTTCGTGCCCAGTAGCCGGCCGCCTCAAGTGCCAGGCCCTTAGTGAGTGTTTCTTAGCCACCAGGCTTTTGTGCGGTAATCGATGGGTGTCGCCGCATGGGTTTCGGTACTGTCACCTGCGTTTACATCGCAAACGTTCAGACTTGGCGCAACATTTGATAAGTTGTGTTCTTTCTTGCTGTTCGCTGAGTTGGCAGCGACCTGCAGATTAGGGCGGGCGCATCGACTGCCACTGCGCATGCATTCGCAACCTTGCGCCCCCGCTTGCCGCGCTGGCAAGATCGCGGGCGCAGTCTGCTTTTGAGGCGAGCGTCCGAAATTCTTCATTTGGCCGGACAGGGCATGATAAAGTTGTACTCTCTAAGTCAAATGCCAAACAAGCTTTCCTATCAAATACTGCACCGTTTCGCCTGCTCCCTCATGACCGCATAGTCACTCAGCATTTCCACTAACGCCGATCCCTTGGGCAATTCTTGCACTTCTTCCGCCGCCTGCGCCTGAAGCCCCGCGCTGTATTCCACCACGGGCGGACACACCCCAACAACCCGGTCAGAACCAACCGTGGCGCAGGCGCTGAGCAAGCTCGTCACGATTACGGGGGCGGCGAATTGCAGCTTCAAGCATCCGACGTTGAATTTCATATGCTTTCTCCCGGTTTTCAAGTCGCTCCGCCAGCCGTCCCGTGCGCTCGCCCGAGCGGCGCAGGGACAGCAGGAACAATGATATTGTAAGGGCGATGGCCGCCCATTTCCCGACAGCCAGCGCAAGGCGGCTGCCGGTGAACCAAGCGATCAGCGCGCCCATCACCGCCGACCTTTGCGCCAGTCATCCCAACGGGCATAGATGGTGGTGCCGATGCCAATCAGGGCCACGGCGATGAACAGCCAGCGCAGGGTGTCAAGATAGGGGATCAAAGGCTGGACGGCGGATTGGGTGTCGGTCACGGCCTGTTGCACCACCTCGACACCCGCCGCGCCCAGCGTCGCAACACCGGCCGCGCCACCGCCCTTCATGGTGCGGCTTTCCGTCAGGCTTTCACGCAGCCGCGGCGGCTCATCCGCAAACCGGGTGGTACGACCACTGCGAGTGGCGCGGGGCGGAAACGGATCACCCCACTGTCGGGCGCGGTCGGTATCAATATGCATGAAGTTCTGCCGCGGATAAAACCCAAAACCGGTAAACCCGACAGCCCGTGCAGCTGCCTCAAAATCCACCGGATCATGATTGGTCATGGAAATATCAAACGCCGCACCCTGCAAATGCATGGAGTGTTTCGCGCCACCCACCTGTCGGTTATAGTCAGGGCTGCGATAGGCAGACTGCACGATCAACGGCACACCGAGGCGGGTACGCAAGGCTTGCAGCAGATCAAGGGCCGCCTCGTTGATCTGGATATTGCCGTCGCCACGACAGGCGATTTCTTCCGGTGAAAAATCCGGCCAGCGCCAGAGTTTTTTCGGCACATCGTGCCAGTCGGCAAAGAAATGAATGGTCATGGGGTCCTCCAAATGAAAAAACCCGCCGAGTGGCGGGCCTGTGGTCGCGGGAATTTGAATTTGTGGTCAGCCGAACAGTTTCAACCTGACGGCTACACCGGCAATCAGGGCGAGCAGCAGGCCGGTGGTCATCATGCGAATGATGGTCTGCCAGGCGGTGCGCCGGGCCATGCGCAGGGATTCCAGCAGCGTGCGCAGATCACGAATGTCGATGGCGGCCTCTGGTCCGTCGAGACCCATATCGGCCAGCGCGCAGAGCGCGCCGCGCTCGGCCGCTCGCGCAAGCATGGCTTCGAATTCGTCTTCGGGCATGCGGACAAAGCCTGCGTCAAGTTTGGGCGGGGTCATGGAAACTCCTTTTTGAAAATTCACGATTGCGGGGCGGTTGGCAGCAGATATTGGATGGTGATGCGCACATCGCCACCGGTGAAACTTCCGCCATTTGCGGTCAGCACAATCGGGGTTGATGCATAGAACGCCTGCGGTCCGATCACACCGACATTGCTGTTGCCGAGCGCAATGCCAAGACTGCCACCAAACTTGGCCACCTCCCCGGCAATGCCGCAGTCAAAGGATGTTGCGCCGGTAATTGCGCTGACGGTTCTTGCGGAGACGCCAAACACAATTGCGCGGTCGGGAATGGCGATGCTGGAGGTGACCGAAGCACCGGAAAGTCCGGTGAGCAACTCCTCAGCGACATGCAGACCGATCGCAGCCCCGTTTGGCGATTGCGTCACTATGGTATCCGGGACAGGTGTCGGGGCTGCCCCGATGCCAGATCCCAAAAGCACGACATTATCAATCGCCGCATTGTTGTTGCTGCCTGTGTTGCGGTCCACACTTATCGTGATACGGGCGGTCGCAGCATTGCCGGGTCGTGCAAGAGTGAGGATGACCGGCTTGATCCCTACCTGACCGTCCGTTTTGCTGGCGGAGGTGGTTGCCAGCACGGATCCGCCTGCGTCAAGGATTTCAAAGGTGATCATTGGGATGTCCTGATCCTGATAGTTCTTCAGAAGGTCTGCGGTCACCCAATAAAGCGCAGAGGCATCTCCCGTAATATCAATGTCCTGATAGGCGGTTACCAGCGCTTGCGCCGATCCGCCTTCACCGCCAGAAAACACGTAAATCCCGTTGCGCACCGTATTCGCCCCGGCCGTATCGTACCCGGCCATGGTCGTCCAATCCGCCACGGCAGCGGCACCGACAGTGATGGCCCAGCCAGTACTGTCGCCGGTTTCAAAATCGCCATTTATGACCGGGAGCTGGGTCAGCGCAGCCCCTCCGCTGCCACCAGCCGCGGGCACAACAAATTCAAGGGCGGACTCCGCGCCATTGACCTGCAGGGCTTTGCCCGCCTGTCCGGTAAAACCCGCTGGCGTGTCGCTCAGGGCCAAAAACGCCGATGTGCCGGTTGCCAGCGCCGTCCAGCCAGTGGTTGTGTCATAGGTGATAATGCCACCGACATCCTGATCCCAGGCAATCCAGCCGGTCTGGGGAATCAGCTGTAACCAGGCACCGCCGGAGAACAGGGCCACAGAGTTGTCCCAGCCCGCCCATGCCCCGGTTGCGCCCGCGGCAATGATATAGCGATCGCCTTCAGCCGCCGTGCCGGGCGGCACGGTCAGGTTGGTGGCGATCACCGAAAGCTGCACCAGCCCGTCGAGATGGCTCAAGGCTTCATTCACGGTCACATGTTTCTGGGCCTGGGCGGCAGCCAGAAAGGGCAAGGCGAGGTTTGGGGTGCTGGTCATAGGGTTTCCCTGATGCTGATGGCTTGTTGAAGCAGGGTGCCGCGACCCAGCGCACCGAGCTGGTAGATCCGCACTGTCAGACTGGTGACCGGACCGCCAAAATCCGCAACCTGCATGGCGCTGTCATAGGTAAATGCAGAAGACGTCAGGCCAGAAACCGTGCGAACGACTGTGGTCCCGTTCAGAAGTTCAAGATCATAGATTCCTGAGGCTTCGATCATTGGCGTCTCGGCCAGCACCCAGCTGTCCGCCGACAGGGACCGGGACCGGCGCGCCCAGCGCAGGGCGAGATCACCATTAACTTCGCGTCGCAGGCGCAATTGCGCCGGTGCAAAGGGTTTCAAACCTCGTCCCTCCGGGGTAAATGTCAGTGCGGCCATCACTGGATCGGATGGCGCAGCACTGGCCGGTCCAACCCGCCAGTTCCACGGCAGACCAAGATCTGCTTCAGAGATCGACAGGGGTTGCAGTGCGGCATTCAGCACGATCACCCGCGCGCCCAAAGATGTCGGCTCCCCCATGGCATCGTCAGTGCCGCGCTGACCGCGCAACAGGCGGGTCAGCCGGTATCGGCTTGGCGCCACAAGCTCCGCCTGGCCAGCCTGAATTATCTCCCAGATGCCGGGCGCAGCCTCAATCGCCAGTGAATTGGCGCCAGCAAACAACTCGGTATCGGTGACGCTGGTCAGCATGCCGGAGGACAGATCAACCAGCAGTTCATTGCCATGATCAAACCGCCAGAGCGGCCCCGAGGGAAAATCAGCGGCAAGCACCCCCATTTGCGCTTGTTGCCCAATGACATCACGCAAAGTGAACCCTGCCTGCGAAGCGCTGCTCCAAACTGCTGCCGCGCCGTACCAGGGATTGGCGAAGACCGCCGCATAGGGCTGATGCGCGGGCACGGCCTCAGAGATTTGCGGCAGGTCGAGGAACGCAACCTCGGCCGGGCCAAAGATGGTCGTGCCGGGCAGTTTTGCCGGGCGGACCTGACCGGGTGGCAAGTCATAAATCGCGGCATCGGTCCGGATCGCCTCAATCGCCCGTGCGCCTGCATCTGAAACCCGCCCCAGACGATAGCTCACCAGCCGCGCGTCATGCGCCAGTGAAATCACATCCCCGGGATCAAGGGCGAGATTTGAGGGCGGAAGGCTGGCGGTGAGGGTTTCCCGCCCCAGCCAGGCTTCCATCAGCGCACGGCGGCACCGGCGCTCTGCTTCCTGGGTCGGAACCGCCAGCGGAAAGCTTTCCGAGGCGATACGGGAGGCGCCAACTGTCACACGGCGGGCCTCAACCGTGGCAGTATCGTACTCTTCATCCGCCCGGATCACCTGCCATTTCAGCGCTTGCGGCAATTCGGTTTCCTGGCCACGTGTCAGCTCCATCACATCACCCTGAGAAGCGGCAAACTCATCGGGTGTAATCGTGACAACGGGTTGACGCCCGCGCGGCAAAAACCGGATCAAACCGCCGCTTTCCACCGCATCAAAGCCAAAGTGGCGCGCCAGTGTGGCGATCGAGGCGCGCGGGCTTTCAAGGGCGGTGATGACATAGCCCTGCACGATATCGGCGAGTTCGACCCCGTCGATCAGCGACGCATCCAGACCGGCGCGGGTGCAAAGCTCGCGCAGCAGCGCAGCAAGGGTGATGGCTCCGGCACGACCGTTCAGCCAGTGGCCCAACCGCCAGTTGGCCGCATCTGACCAGATATTCGCCCTCGCCGGGAAATCCGGATAGGGCCGGGCATCCCAGGTCCAGACGGACGCTTCATCCATGTCGATCATCGGGGCGGCGTAGGCAGTTGAGGTGGGATTGTGGGCGGCCTCTGCCCAATGGCCGAGCATCGCCGTGAGATACCGCCGCTGGATCACCTCATCCTGCCAGCCGCGGGAATGCCAGGGTAAAGCGCTTTCGGCTGATTTGGGATCAAGGAATACGTTGGGCTGATTGCTGCCGCGATCGACCGCCGGACAGCCGAGTTCGGTAAAACGAATTGGCTTGGATTGTGGCACCCAGACGGTAGGGGTAACGTTTTCCACCCCTGCCGGACGGTCAAAATGCGGGTTTGACCACCAGTTCCGGATGTCTTTGGGCCGATACACCCAGGGCTTGCCAAAGGCACCGTCGGTGATCGGCGTGCGGATCTGTGCGACGCGATCTGCGTCGGTGGCATAGAACCAGTCAAACCCCTCGCCACCTTCGATCCCGGCGCGCAGATAATTGAGATCATAAACAGACGCCCATCCTGCCTGCGCATCCAGATGATCCAACCCGTCGCGCCAGTCCGACAGCGGCAGGTAATTGTCGATGCCGACAAAATGAATGTTCGGATCAGACCAGAGCGGGTCGAGGTGAAACAGAACCTCGCCGGAACCGTCCTGTGGCTGATGGCCGAAATATTCCGACCAGTCGGCCGCATAACCCACATGCCCGGACAACACCTGCGGGGTGCCGGAGGTCAGGTGGATATCAAAATTCGAGGCAATCAGCCCGTCATACATGATGATTTGCAGCTGGATCCAGCGGGTGCCAGTCGGCAAAACACCACTACCACTGGTCGTCGCTGTTGGCACCGAAACGCTTGCATTGCTTGAGGCATCAAGGAAAAGCGGCCCAAATGCATGCGGGTAAGAAACATCCGGTTGCCCACCTTCATCGGGCAGGCCGAAGGTGCGCAGCTGCAATCGCGTGCTACCCCAGACCCAGGTTTGCGTTGCCGAAAACTCCAGCGTTACATTGCCGGCATCGATATCCACAGCGGAAACGCCGGCCGCAATCACGTCAAAGCATTTGTAAACGGTTCGGTTGTTGGTGCCGCTGGTGTCAATTGTGCCGGTGGTGACCGCCGGCAGCGGCGATTTCCAGTTCTCCCAGGTCGGGGCGGTTGATTCCATGACTCCTGCCGGGGTGTCGCCAGGATAGGGCACAAGACTGAGATCGGTAAAATCTACGGGAATCGGGTAAATCCCGGTCGAGATTGTCACCAGATTGGTCACGTCAGCGGCCAGTTGTTGCAGGGCGGCAACCGCCGGGTAACTGGTGGCCCCGTCGCGGATCTGGCTCAACCCGCGCAGTTCAGACCCAATCAGAAAGGCATCGACCCCGCCTGCCGCAACACACAAATGGGCGTAGTGCAGGATCATGCGGCGATAGCCCCAGTCATTGGGATCGCCGGTCCACGACACGGTTTCACCAGATACGCTGAAATCCGAGGCCTGGGCTTCGCCAAAGAAGGCGGCGACCTGTGCCGTTGCGGTAGCGGTCTTGTCCACAGTACCAATTAACCCGGCGGCAGGTGAGCAAGTGATGCGCCCCCGCCACGGATAGGCCGCTTGGCCGATAGAGGCAGCATTGTCGGAATAAGGATCCGGCAAGCCATTGCCCGCCGGAATATCCATCAGCAGAAACGGGTAGAACGTCACCCGTTTGCCCCGGGCTTTCAGTTCTTTGATTGCCTGCACAATGGCAAAATCCGCCGGTGTACCGCCATATGCCGGGTTGCCGTCCGCATCCAGACTCACGACGCTGGCAGACGCCCGGTCGATACCGTTGACCGACCAGGTTTCCGGCGAGGTGGGTTTGGTGGCATGTTCGACACCGGGTCTGATCTGACAATGTTCTGCGCGCAGATCAGTGCCAAACCACGAGGCAACCAAGGATACGCTTTTTACATTCGGCAGGACGGTTTCAAGCTCGTCGAGCGAGATGACCATGTCCGTGGCCGCCGCACTGGCATGCATGTTTTCCGGGGTCGTCGCCCCGGCGCTTCCCTGCCGGATTGGCTCGGTCGCATAAACGAACTCTCCGGAACCCGGGATCAGGGTCACGGCTTTGATCTGGCGCTCAAGGGTGTCGGGATCCTCGAGCGACCGAAACACTTCAAAGGAAAGCTGCGGAATGCGGTTGCCGAAGTGCTCGAGCGGCAATTCTTCAAACATCACATAGGCTGTTCCACGATAAGCTGGCGCGTTCCCCGCACCCATCTTTGCTGCAATGAACGGGTCCGGCTGTTGGGCTTCATCGCCTTTGTGGAGCCGCCAGGTGATGCCGGTCAGATCAAGCGGCTTGCCATCAGCCCAGATGCGGCCAATTCCGGAAACCGGCCCCTCGCAGAGCGCGACCGCAAAAGAGGCTGTGTAAAGATAGGCCGTGGTCGTCACCCCGCCGCCGCCACCTTTGCCACCCCCTTGGGTGCTGGTATTGACGTTTTCGGTAAAATCGGTCGCCCAGATGATATTACCACCAATGCGCATCCGGCCATAGATGCGCGGGATCACAGCGCCCTCGGTCGATGTGGTGATCGTGAGGCCCTCCAGCCGCGCGCCTTCAATGCGTTGGCCGGGGGCGAGCGAGGAGACAATCCAGCTGTCGATCATCGAGCCCGCAAAAGAGCCGATCGCACCGCCGATAGTGGCGGCCGACACACCGAGCACGGCGCCACCGATACTGCCACCGAGCGCTGCCCCGGCCGAGGCCAGAAGAAGGGAAGCCATGTCAGGTCTTTCGTTTGGCCGGATCAGGGAACCGGAAGGCGTAGGCAATGCGGCGCTGCCAGGCGGGCGTCAGATATTCCTCGATCACGCCGGTGCGCTCATAGGCGTGGATGAAGCAGCCCTGGCCTGAAAGGATGCCGCAATGTTTGGCAATCGCGCCTGCGCGCATGCGAAACAGGATCACGTCGCCGGTGCGGGCGTCGGAAACATCCAACTCCGCCATCGCCGCCCGTGCTGCTTCGGCCAGTATCTCGGTCGGACCCGTTTCGCCCCAGTCGCGGGAATAGGGCGGCACCAACATCGGCTCGCGACCCACCACGTCGCGCCAGACCCCACGCAACAAGCCGAGGCAGTCACAGCCGACCCCGCACACAGACGCCTGGTCGTGATACGGCGTGCCAATCCAGCGCCGGGTTGCCTTGATGATGCGCGCCGGGGCGGTATTGGCCTTGGTTCTCACGCATTGCTGTGCCTTACGCTGCCGCCCGCCGTTTCCTTTGGAAACGTCGTCACTCACAGCACCGACCCTGCGTTGGCATCGCCCCTGGCCGCATAGCGAATAACGGTGTCCTGGCCCGGGATATGCGGAAAGCCGCGAAAATTGACCGCGTTGGCGAACTTGCTTTGACAGGTTTCAAAGCGCTTGTCGCAGCCAGCGGAAATGTCAAACGTATTGCCAACCTCGATTGGGCGCACCGGGGTTTCCAAAAGGGTAATCGTTACGTCCGCGCCCGTTAGAGCGTAGCTCAGAACTTCGGCCTTTCGGCCAGTATTGGCACCAGTGAGCCATTGGAGCGTGCCAAGCGCGAACCAGCCGTCGGCAAATCCGGATAGGCCCGATATCGTAAATGCCCGATCACCGGAAATACTCACCACGGTGCCGCTTGCCTTAAGGGCCGGATCGCTGAGATCGACACCGCAACGCATATCTCCCAGAGCCGCATCACAAGTCGCCTGAAAGGTCCGGCCAACGGTTTGGCCCAGCACATGCGCGAGGGATCGAATCTCGGCGACAAAGTGCAGCCGTCCGCGCCGGATCTGGCCGATGGCGCCACGGCGCAGCAGGGCCCGCTGGCTGGTGTCGGTCCAGTTGACGCGCCAGACCTCCACAGTCGCATTGTCCCAGCGGCCATCCAGAATGTCGGTTTCGGTGATAGTGTCAGAGGTCAGCACGCCCTCAGCTTCCTGCGCGTCGACCGATAAATCAGAGCCCGCGCGGATTTCCGAAGCGGTAAACCCGGATTCAGGCTCAAAACTGGTGCCGTCAAATGTGAGCGACAGATCGTGATCGGTGAAGCCAAATACCGCCCCGTCATTACGGGTGAGACGCCAGCACCAGGCTAAGGTTGTTGTGCCAGAATCAAGGTGGGTTTGCAGACCGGCAGGAAGAGTCTTCATCGGCGCACCTCACCTTTCAGTGAATGTTCCATTCACCTGCCGGTCACTTGAATCAGCGGAATGGACGTGATGGAGCCGAGGCGTTCGATGTCGTGGGTGACGTCGAGCCGGTCGGTGTCAAAACGCACCGGCACATCGAATTCGAAACCGGCAGTGATACTGGTGCCACTGACTGGCGCGGCGTCAAAGGTGACAAGACCGGTCGTGGTATCGACGGACCAGCCTGTCGCCTGCATCGCACCGTCGATTGCCACCATGACCGTGTCTGCGACCGGCTTTGCAATTGTCCGAGACCATGTTTGCGTGCCAGACGTATAGGCCTTTTTCAGTTGAAACGCCGTTGCTTCCCCGTCGCCGGTGCCGATCAGCTGATCGGTCGCGACAGGCGTGCCCGACGGAAGGCACGATTTATAATCCCCCCAGTCCTTCCAGCGAAACCCATAGAGCCGCCCGTTACGCGCCTCAAAGAAGGCAACCACGGTCGCCAGATCATCGGCGCGTCGCACACCATAGGCCGCGTCATAGCGGCGGCGCGAGTTCGCCCAGCTGGCGTTGCGTTCTTCATCACCCGAGGCCAGCTCGACAATCTGGGTACGCCGTTCCGGACCGCCACGCGCGCCCCGGCTGATATTGTCGGGAAAGCGGATCTCATGAAATGCCATGGTCACATGCCCCTCCGGCCCATGGCGACCGCCCGGGCAATGTCGGCCAAGACCTGGATGCGCGATTGCCGGAAGCTTTCGGCGTCTCTGGTCTGAATGTTGATGGTGATGTTTTGGGCACCGGCGGTGCCGTATTGCGCCGCCTCAGCCCGGTTCAGCACCCGCTCGCCCCGTTGCAGAATGGCCGGCACTTCGTCGGGGCGTAGTCCCGCCCAGCCACCGCTATGCATGCGCGGCGCACCAGCAAAGGCCATGGCGGGAACCATCCGTTGCGGAGCGCCAGCCCCGACCATGCCACCGGCATGCAACACTGGCGCGAAGATACTTCCGAGAGTGCCAAGAGATCCTGACAGGGCATTTGCGAGTGGCCCGAGAATGAACTTTCGGGCCGAAAGTGTTGCCATGTCAGCCAGCAGTGAGGTCACCAACCCGTGAAAATCCAGCTTGCCGGTTTTGACGAACTCACCAATGGCAGTCTCGGCATTACTGAGGGCCCCAACCAGCGCGTCGCCGATGCCTTTGCCGGTATCGCCCGCTTTGGTGGCGTAGTCCTTGAGCGCATCCGCCGCCTGTTTCCATGTGGTTTTGGCACCCTCTGCCGCCGTGCGCGCGGCCTTGCCCGCCCCGGTGACTGCCTGAGACAGGGCCTCGGCTGAAGTTGTGGTGTCGGCGAGACCGTTCCCGGTTTCTTCGGCGCTCGACTTCAGGGCATCCCGCAACGCCTGCAATGAGGTGAGCGGGGCTTTCGCGGCATTGGCCGCAGTAACGGCCGCGACGGCCAATTCCTGTGATTTGCCTTTCGCGGCCTCTGCCGCAGCGGCCATTTCATAATACCCGGAGCCCGCATCGATCGCCGCCCCGCCAAGTTTGAGCGCAACCGCATCCATTCCCGGCACATCGCGCAGGCCGCCTGCGATCATGTGCAGGAAATCCGCCCATTTCTTCTGGATCCCCGCCAGCATCCGCAACCAGCCGGTCTCAACCGTGCTCCAGACCGTCGCCAGGGCCAGGCCGAGCGATTTGCCGCCGAGCTTGATGCGCTCCCAGACTTCCACGGCGACGTCTTTCAACAGCCGCATCGCATTCCCAAAGCCCCCTGCGCCCTTCACGAGGCGACCAAACCAATAGACCAACTCGCCCGCCCCGACGATCAGCGCGCCGATACCGGTGCGGATCAGCGCCCCGCGCAGGGCGATGAGCGAGATCGACACGCCGCGAATACCAAGCGCCGCACTCGCCAGCGAGATCACCAACCTGCCACCCAGCACGGCAGCAAAGGTGGCGGCAATGGTGGCGATTTCACCGAGACGATTGAACAGGATCCTGATGGCACTCCCAAGCGGGCCCGTCGTTTTGCCAATCGCGGCCATGGCATTGGCGATGGCTTCAAGCGCCGGTGCGGCTGCCACCGCCAGTTGGTTGGATATACCGCGCCACAACAGCCCCATCCGACTCAGCGCGTCATTGGTGCGCTGGATTTGTGCGGCATCAGATTCCGATACCGCCACCCCGAAATCCTGCACGTCCTGTGTGGCCTGCCGCAAAGTCGCACTGTCGATGCGGGTGAAGATCAAACCCGCCCGCGCCCCGAAGATCTGCGAGGCCACAGCCGCCTGCTGTGCTTTGGGGATGAACCTGGCAATCGCATCCTGAATGGCGATGATCTTGGCATCAACCGGTAGCTTTGCCAGATCAGTTGCCGACAGATGCAATTGCTGCAAGGCCTTGACAGCCGGGCCTGTTCCCGCAGCGGCCTGGCTGAGGCTCTTGGTCATCATGATGGTCGCTTGTGAAACTTCACCCTGTGATACCCCGGCAAGATCGGCCGCCCGCGCCAGTACCTGCATGCTGGCGGTCGTAGTGTTCAGGGAGGCGGCCAGTTTTGCCTGCTCATCAATCGCCTGCAGGCCCGAGCGCAGCATTGCAACGCCAGCCGCCACGGCCGCCGCTGCCATGATCCCGGCCGCAATCTTTGCCCGCCGGGCAAAGCTGGCCAGCCGTGCATTGGCGATCTCCATCTCGCGCGAGGCTTTGCCAAAGCCCCTCTTGCCAGCCTCGCCGATGCCTTCAAACTCGGCCTTGACCTGCTTGCCACCTACGGCGGCAAGGCGGACCGATACGCGTTTTTCAGCCATTGATCACACTCCTTGAATTGTCCGGCGACTTATCTTACATTTCGTTTGTCGATCATCAGAAAGTAAGAACATGGCCGAGACCGCCACCCTGTCCTCGAAATTTCAGATATCCATCCCCAAAGCGGTGCGGACGGCGCATCACTGGGAGGCGGGCCTGACCTTTGCCTTCATCCCCAAGGGAACCGGCGTTTTGCTCACCCCTGTCCCCACGCGCGCGGAGTTGAAAGGCCTGGCGAAAGGTGCCAAGCCAACAGATTACCGGGACCGGTCGGATCGCTTCTGATGCGGCTCGTTGATACGTCGGCCTGGATTGAATGGCTGATCGCCTCACCGACCGGCGAGAAAGTCGAATCCCATCTGCCGGAAGTTGCAGATTGGCTGGTGCCGACCATGGTCCAGCTGGAACTTGTCAAATGGCTCACCCGCGAGGTCAGCGAGGACAAGGCAGATCAGGTCATTGCCTTTACGCAGATTTGCAGCATTGCACCCCTTGATACCGAAATCGCCCTTGCTGCCGCCGACGCGTGTCGCGAGTTCCGGCTGGCCACAGCCGATGCGGTCATCTTTGCAACGGCGCGGGCCCATGGCGCGGACCTGATCACATGCGATCAGCATTTCGCCGACCTGCCAGGCATTACTCTGATCGAAAAAATCACCGGTTGAACCTTGCTTCAGTATCGTCTTTGGTTTTTGCCCCGAGTTGACGCACCATTACTGCTTCAACCGCAGGCAGAAGTTCGGCTGCGGCCATTGACGGCACACCCAAAGCCGTTGCGATTTGCAGGGCTGCGCCCATGTCCCAGCCGATGACGGTGGAACCGGCGATCCGCATCTGGCCACCAAGGCGCCCGACCAGATCCCAGACCTGCCAACCTTCAAGGGTCTGCGGCGCGTTCAGCTGCCTTGGGCAGTCGGGGCAGTGGCCAGTGCAGGCGGCGCAATAGCCGGCACCCCCGCCGAACTCCCAGTCGGCGAGGGCGCCAAGACGTTTTTTTCCTGCTCCAGAATCAGACCGCCCGCGATGTAATTGGTCTGGAAGGCCTCAAAGACCGGCCAGAGTTCAAGCAGGGCATCCAATCCCTCTGGCGTTACCGGCAGCGGTTGGCCATCGGCATCGCCGACGCCCTCCCAGTCCTTGACAACGATCCGCGCGACGGACTTGGCGACGATGCGCGCGAGATCATCATTGCTGGCGCCGTCTCTTGTCTCGACCGCCTCGGCAATTGCAGGATCATTGCGCGCGGCCATCATCACGGCGGTTGAGAGTGGCTCAACCAGCAGGCGCACGCCATGGCCAAGATCAAGCCAGCAGGGATCAGTGGACAGGTTCAGGCGCAGCATCAGTGGACCTCGATATCGTTGACAAGCGTAACGGTGCACATCTGACCGGCTGTGGGATCAAAGGCCGCTTGCCAGTCAAAACTGGCCTGCACGCCTTGCGGGCCCTGAATCTCAATCCGCGGGCGCGGCAGATAGACCGCATGGGCGGTGACGGTCAGGCTTTCACCCGTGCCAAGGATGTAGGAAAATTCAAGCTCAGAGGCCGTGCCGTTCAACGCCTGGGTCATCAGTACCTGATCGGCAAAGCGGATATCCATCTTGCCGGTCAGTGCGGCGATCGACGGATCAGCACCATCAATGCGCCCGTCCGCGCGGATGGTTTCGATCCTATCAAGATTGTTGGCGTATTGAATGTCGGCCGAGACGATATTGCCGAGGCTGGCACCGTCGCGTTTGATCGAGCCGTTGAAATGCCCGAACCGCCGCAGGCTCCAGCCGGTCGGCGTTCCGGCGGCCGTGGTGGTGGCAACCGCCTCACCCTGGGCGATCAGCTTGGCGGTGGCGGTCAACAGCCCCGAGCGCTGCATCTGCCAGGACAGCTGATCAAGCACGCAGCCGGAATACATCGCAAACCGCGGCACCTCCGGCATCGCGGTCTCGATCGACAGGCTCGGCAGGGTCCAGTTTCCGGAGGTAAACTCATGGGTATAGGGGCCGGTGCCGGTGGTGACCGGATCGCCGAACGCTGCCTTCAGCCAGAACCCGAACGCCTCGGCATCAATTGGCACCACCACATCGCCATCCGCCGTCACCGCGTCCTTGATTGGCGCCAGTGGATCGCGGCCATAGCCCAGAAGTTCCGAGCCCAGCAGCGGTTGCTCGGCCCCCAGCGAGGTGCTGGCGAACGGCATCTGCTTGTAGCCGCCAACCGGCGGGGTGCCATAAGTTGTCTCATACGCAGCCGCCATCAGCGACCGCGCCCCTTGAGCACGTGTCATCTTGTTCTCCTTAGTTCTGGGGAAAGAAAAATTCGGGTGCTGGTCACCACAAAGGATCAGCCGTGGTGTAGGTCAGGATCACCGGCACGATCGCGGCCTTCAGGCCTTCAGCGCCTTCGATGGGCAGATCAACGGGCTGCGGGGCTTCGGCCTCGACCCAGTCGCACAAGCCACCGAGGGTGCGGTTGGCTGTGAGGACGTTGGCCAGCTCTGCCAGCAGCACATCGAATGCGGCATCGCGGGCAGCAGGCGTTTTGCCCTGTACGATCACCTCGACCTCTGCCCGATGCTCATAGTAGTATTGCAGCGGCGACAGCGTCACCTCCGGTGTGCCGGGATCGCCGTCGCGCAGGATCAGCAGGCCAGCAGGCGGGATGCGCTCGGGCAGGATCGCGCCGCGCAGCACGGTTGCGTCGGGTACAGCGTTCAGCACCGCAAGCAAGGCTTGCAGGATGGTTTCTCGGGGAGTGGGCATTGGTCCTGGGTCGCCTCCGGTCCGGGGTATCATGGCTGCGTTCGATCCGGGGGGTTGACCGCCGCCATGCTCGACCTGTCCCACCCACTGTAAACTTGCCTTAATGTATAACCAGTGATACATATGTTGTTACTAAGGATCACAGGTGATACAAATGCCAGCGCCAAAGCTAAACACAACACCCGCTGTGAAACGGGAATTGAGGGACCTCGGCGCGCGTCTCAAGGCAGCGCGCGTGCTTCGTCATCTGCCAATGGAACTCATCGCTGAACGCGCTGGAACAACGCGCAGTACGCTCTACAGAATGGAGAGCGGCGACCCGAATGTGCGCATCGGGTCTTACATGCTTGTGCTTCAGGCACTTGGCCTGCTCAAGGGATTTGGCGATATCGAAGACAAACTCGGCGAGCAACTCGCCGCTGAACAACTCCCAAAGCGGGTTCGCAGCCGTGAGTGACATCGAAGTCTTTCTGGACGCTTACGGTCAATTGCGCCGGGTTGGACTCCTCAGGCGATACGCCGGGGCGCGTCGGGAACGCGTAACTTATGAACACGACCCAGACTGGCTGGCGGCCGGTGACGCTTTTCTGTTCGATCCAACCTTGCCACTCTTGCGCGGTCCTATTTCGCCTCCTGGCAACAAGGAAATGTTCGGCACTTTAGGCGACAGTGCGCCGGATACATGGGGGCGCGAGCTTATGCGCCGAGCTGAGCGCCGATCGGCCGAACGCGAAGGTCGACCACTCAGGGCCCTGCACGAATCCGATTACCTGCTCGGTGTCTCCGACGAGACCCGCCTCGGAGCGCTCAGGTTCCGGTTCGCTGGCGACGAAGAATTTCAGGCGCCTCAAACGTTCGGCGTGCCGACCACGGTCGCGCTCGGCGAACTGCTGCTCGCCTCGCAGCGAATACTGCGTGGCGAGGAGACCGATGAAGACCTTCTTCTGATCTTCGCACCGGGCTCATCTCTTGGAGGCGCAAGACCCAAAGCTTCTGTTTTCGACCAACACGGCAATTTATCAATCGCGAAATTCCCAAAGGAAACAGATCGATACTCGATTTCACGTTGGGAAGCGATTGCACTGGATATGGCTCGGGATTGCGGCATCACGACGATCAAGCATGAATTGGCCGCGAGTCAACACGGGCCAATCTTCGTTACACGCCGGTTTGACCGGGTTGGAGAGAACCGCATCCCTTTTATCAGCGCAATGGCGATGACGGAACATGATGATGGCGACGACAACGGAAGCTATCTCGAAATCGTCGACGCAATTACCAATCACGGGGCAGACCCGGTTCATGACAGAGCGGAGCTTTTTCGCCGGATTGCTTTCAGCATTCTGATCAGCAACACCGACGATCATCTTCGCAATCATGGATTTCTCTGGTCCGGTCGCCGTGGGTGGAAGTTGAGCCCTTGCTACGACCTGAACCCAACCCCGGATGCACCACGCATTCTTAAAACAAGAATTGACTTTGACGACGCTACGGCATCCCTGCAGCTGCTGCGCGAGGTGACGGAATACTTCCTCCGCCCTTCTGAAGGTGACCAGATCATTCGGGATTGCGCAGCTGTGGTCCGAAACTGGCGTACATATGCCCAGAAAAGACACGCACCTACGGCAGAAGTTGATCGAATGACATCAGCTTTTGAACATGAAGACTTAGACTACGCCAATCGGCTATAACTGCTGAACTCACAGATTACCAAGATTGCCCCTCCACCCAACCCGCGACGATCAACCCCGGAACAGACGCCGCCGCCTTTTCCGCATCCCGCGCCAGATCGAGCTGTTTGCGCAGTTTCACCTGCGGCACCAGCAGGAAGATCGGCACCGTTGCCAGACCCCGGCCGGTTTTGGATCGCGATACGGCTGCCTGGCTGCGACTGTTCAATCGCGCTTCCGCCACCAGCAGGCTGGGCCCGCGACGGCGATAAACAAAGCGCAGGCGCAGACCGCGCCGCTGCTCCCATTCCCCCGGGGTTAATCGCGCGCCACCTCTGCCTTTGCCAGCGGCCTCGGTCGGAATGGCGAGATAAAAGCCGGTCTTTGAGCGAATGAGCGGGCCGGTATCATGGGCGCCGATGATCACCGGGGCCTGCGACCAGACCAATGCCGCTGCGTTGAGACTGTCACCGGATTTGGGATAGGTCTGGCTGCGGATCGTGTTGCCAAGACGTCGCCCCAAGCCCGCCCCGGCTATCTGTCCGCGCCAGGCGGTCTTGAGACCGGCTCCCGCCTCGCGCATCGCTGAGGTGACTGCGCGCTCCCCGGCTTTGATTTCAGCCGCCATCATCGCGACGATATCCGGATCAATGTCGAGTTTGAGCTTCACGCCGGGGCAGCCTCGATGGTCCAGATCAGCCGGTCGCGATCGCGCACCGGCTCGCCCTGAATGAGGAAAGTTTCATCCTCAAGGATGATCTGCTCTTCGGGCCGGGGCCAGGCAAGCTCAGAGACACGCACATCCATGCGCAGGGTGTCCGACAGGACCCGTGCTGAACCAAAACTCGACACTTCATCTGGTCGGCGCTGGATCGCCCGGATCCGGGTGAACTGCCCCTCGCTGTCGCGATGCCAGGCCTCACAGCTGAGGTTCGGATCGGTAAACATCAGATCAATCGCTGCAGAAAACGCCGTCATCCTGAGACCGCGTCAGTTTGAGCTGTGCAGCCGAATGGCAAGGCGTGGCCGCTTGTTGACCGGCAGGACTGAAGCCTCAGTCATCAGATCAATCCAGCGGCCCTTTTCATCAAGATGCTGGCGGGCATAAAGCGGCAGGCCCACCGTGTTGGCGGCCTCCAGCAGATTGGCGGGCCCGCCATAGGTGGTGAAGGTATCAAACGTGCCCAATGGGAAGGCGATGCCTTCTCCTGCCGGGATCAGCCGCTCGGAGCTGCCGTTTGAAAGGGTGACGCTGCCATTATATTCCTCAAACAGGATACCGGCGAAGGGAAAGTTGCGCCGCATGTCGTCGCGCAGCGGCTGACCGCCAGTGGCCGAGTAGAACTTGTAAGCATCCTCGGTTTTGGGATGGGCAATCAGTTTGTCAAAGAACTCGGAACTGACCAAAGCGCGCGCACTGGTCATGGTTTCCCCGAGCAGGTTGTCCTCAATGCCGCGCAACACGGTGCGCACCTTGCTCTGCACATTGGTGCCGGCCGTGCCAAAGACAAAGTCGACCGAGATCTGCTGAAGACCAAACTCGGTGAAGTAGTTGTAAAGCGTGGTGCCAGCGCCATCCTTCACAATGCCGCGCAGGGCGTTCATCTCCATATATTCCCGGGTCTGGGCATGCTTGCGCCGCATCAGGGTCAGCTTGCGGTTCATCACCGACACCAGCGGATCGGCCGCATCAGAGACCCCGATGGCGGGCATGCCCTGAATATCGGCAGGCAGGATCACATCATCATGCGGAATCCAGGGCAGGGCGAAGGAGCGCATCGAGCGGCCCTCGCGGGTGCCAACGGTTGCCGGTGCGCCAAGCGGCACTGACGGCAGCAGGCTGAGAATGCCCTCAAACTGCTCAATGACGATGCTGCGCTGTGTGACGCCTTCAAAGCGAAACAGGCCGATCTGGCCGAGACGGGTATAGAGATTGGGCAGGATATTGATGGCTTGCGTCATTTCAGCAAGCGAATAGCCGCCGGTATCAAACGGGTTGCGAATGAGGGTCATGCGGACCTCCTGGTCATGGGGTTTTTGAGGGTTGCAGCGCGGTCAGGTTCAGGCGCTGTCGCGCGCGAGGATCCCGATCGCAGCCAGTTGGCTGAGCTTGGCGGCGATCTTGGGGCTGTCATCGACCGTGGCGTCATAAGCGAGGCCCGCGCGAGAGACGATTGCGGGACCCCGCGCCAGCACAATGCCAATGGCATCCGCCAGGGTCGCGTCAACCGCATAAAGCAACACAGAAGCGGCGGTTTCAGCGCCGTCAGTGCCTGCATCGGTTGAGAACGTGTATTTGCCATTCACGGTGACGCGCCCGAGCACGGCACCGAGCGGATAGCTCGACCCGCCCAGCAAGGTAACGGTCTCGCGGGTGTAATTGCCGTTGATCTCGAACTTGAGCAGATCGCCCTGCACCGGCGGCTGGGTGAGCGTGGTCATGAAGTTGTCCTTTCAAAGGGGGAAGGGGAGAGGGCCGCCCGAGGACGGAGCCCGGATCAGTGCTGCGCGGTTTGTACGGCGCGTTTGGCCGCAGCCACGATCGGGCTTTCCGCAGCAGGGCTCGTTTGGGATGCCAGTGAACTGGCCACCACATCGCGCGCATCGGCCTGGGCTGCGGCCTGTTCCAGAATGGCCCGGCGCAGGGCGTCCGGTTTTTTGCCCGCGCGTAAAGCCTCGGCGGCATCAAGGCTGACCCCGAGGCGTGCTGCCTGGGCGGCAATCTGGGTGATTTCAGCGGCCTCGGCGCGGATGCGGGTCTCAAACTGGGTTCGGGAGTCCGTTTGGGCAGCTGGGGCTGTCTGAACAGCGTCGGGTTCCTGTTCCGTAGTTTCGGGCATCGGATCTGTCCCGGTATCGGGGATCAGCGCGGGATCGCAGTCCGTCTCGGTTTCTTCTGTCTCAGGCGGGGTGCTGTTGGCTTTCATGGCAGTCTCCTTTTGGGGTCGGGATTGGTCGACGCGTCCCGAGATCGCGCTTTGGCCGGGGATTGGCCGGTTGACCGCGGCGGTGAACGCGGCAAATGCGCTGGCAAGATCGGACACCTCGTCTGCCAGACCAGCAGTAACCGCAGCGGCAACGCGGTAAATCTCGGCCTCAGAGGCGAGCGCCGCCTTGACGCTGAGCCGGGACCCACGCCCGGCGGCAACGGTTTCAGCAAAGAGCTGGCGCATTGCATCAATCTCGGACTGGATATCGGCGTGCACCGCCTCAGGCAGCGGGGCGTAGGGATTGCCGTCAACCTTGTGCGCACCGGAATGGATCAGGGTAACGGTGACACCGCCATCCACGAGGCGCCCGCTCATATCCGCATGCATGACCACGACCCCGATACTGCCAACCGCCCCGGTGCGCGGCACAATGATCCGGTCGGCTTGCGAGGCGAGCGCATAGCCTGCGGAGAGCGCATGCTCGGCCACAAAGGCCTGCACCGGTTTATGGGCGCGTGCGGCGCGGATTGCATCCGCCAGATCAAACACGCCCGCCACTTCGCCGCCAAAGCTGTCGATCTCAAGGGCAATGCCACGCACCGCAGGATCAGACGCCGCGGCCGCAATCTGCGCCGCAATCCCCTCATAGGAGGTTTGCCCCGAAGAGCGTCCGATCCAGGCGCCGCGATGGACCAGCACACCGGAGATTTCAATCACGGCAATGCCGCCCTTTGTGGCGTAGATCGCGCGTCCATCGCGTTGAGTGCGCTCAGCCAGACCGCCGGTCAGAATACCCGCGCGGGCGGGCAGGGCGGCCTGCATCACCGCGTCGGGTGCAATCTCAAGACCGGCAAATTCAACTTGCTGGCCGGTAATACGCGGCCCGAGACCCGACAGAAAAGCCATTGCCTTTGAAGGTTCGACCAGCAAGGGCGTGTTGAAGGCGCGTTGCGCAATCTGGGCGTGGAACATGCCTCTCATCCCTCATCCGGTTGGGTTTGCGCGGGTTCGCTGTCGGTTTGCCCGTCAGCCGTACCATCCTGCGGTGACGTGGCCTGTTGTCCGCCGTCCGGGCCTTGCGCCGGTGAGCCGGGGCGGCGAAAGTCCAGACCCATCTGACGCTCTCGCGCGCGGTCCAGGGCGATTTCGCGATCGACCTGCTCGGCGTCATAACCGCGCTCGGAGATCGCCTGACTGCGGGATTTGAGCCCGGCCTCGATCTGGGCGATCTCGGCATTGGCATCCTTCAGCGGATCGACCCAATCCCATTTCATCGGCAGCCAGTTGCAGCTCAGATAGTCCTGCCGCCTCGTTTCATAGCGCGGCAATGCAAGCGCACCGGTCAGAACCGCCGTGTCCATCCAATGCGCCCAGACCGGGCGACACATCTGGTAGACCATCACGGAATGCTGCCAGGCCGAGACCCGGCGGCGAAACTCGATCAATGACAGGCGCGAATTTGAGAAATTGCCCTTCACCATGTCATTGGTGAGATAGGCATAAGGAATGCCGAGGGCTGCGGAGACCTGCAACAACGTGCGGTACTGAAACGGCTCATAGGTTGCCCCGGATTCTGCGGGCTGACCAATGGTGACGTCCTCTCCCGGGTCAAGCCGCACCACCTGACCGGGGGCAACGTCATAGTCTTCATCCGAAGGGGCCAGCGGATTGTCCGGTGCAGGCGAGGTCACAAACATCGCATACATCGCCGCGACCTTTTTGCGGTCAAGTTCGGCATCGTCGTATTGATCCAAGAGGAACAGCTTGACGATGGCGGCGGCAAAGCGCGACACGCCGCGCAATTGCCCGGCCTCAAGCGGGTCAATCACATGGATCACCTCAGAGGCCGGAACCCGGCTGGTTTCTCCGGCGAGCCCGGGATCGGTGCTGTCAGAGGGATGACGGCGCAGGAAGTGATAGGCCACACGCCGACCCACAGGGTCAAACTCGATGCCCTGACGGATTACATTGCCATTCCGGTCGGTACCGTTATGGGTAAGCGGCAGCATTTCGGCCGGCAGCATCTGCAATTGCAGCGGCACCCTTAAGCCATCCTCAGCCCGACGCGGTCGGAAGCGCAGAAACACCTCGCCAGTCATGAAGACCTCGCGCGCAGCGCGGCGCTGCAGGCCGTAAAAATCCGTCAGACCCTCAGCGTCCGCCTCATCGGTCCAGGCCAGCCACAGCGCCTGCAGCGCTTCTTTCTGACGCGCCTGCCGGATCAAAGCGTTGGGTTTGATGCCATCGCCCACGGTATTGGCGGCCCAGCTTTCGATCGCATTGGCGGCATAGCCATTGTTGCGCACAAGCCAGCGGGCGCGGGCATTCATTTCAGGACCGGCCGCAGCAATCAATGCGTTTACATGGGCGCGGGCCGGGCGGAACCCGCGCAGGCGGCGATGGCTGAGGGCCGCATCAAAACCCCCGACCCAGGCCCCGATGCGGGCGCGCCAGGTCATTCCGGCCCCCAGTACCATTTCAGAGATCTTTGACCGCATAGGGCCGGGAGACCCTTGAAGGGCGACCCTCGGTCCGGGCAATCCGCCCTTCAAGATCGGTAATCGCGGCTGCCAGTTCTGCGTCACTGCCATAGGTGACCTGGCGGCCATCGTAATTGACCGCGCGCACCCCGGCGAAACGGGCCGTCATCAGCGCACTGAGCTGGGCCTGCATCTGTTCAAGCGTCATCGTCATTCCATGTATTTGGGCGTGTAACTCCGTCGCCGCCTGCGGCGCGGGGTTTCCACGCTGCCCGCCGTTGCTGTGGCAGGCGTCGTCGTTTCAACGGTAGTTTCCGCTTTGGTCTCAATCCCGGCCTGGGCTTCCAGCGAGGCCCAGGTGTCTTCGGTCCAGCGATCTGCACCAAGAATCCAGGCGGCGGCGCGGGCATATACCCGGCAGTCCAGCGCTTCGTTGCGCTCGCGCATTTTCTGCCATTCAAGGCGTGAAAAGCCGCGCTTGTTGCGAATGGTGACCAGTTGTTCGCCGACCAGCTGTTTCAGCCATTCACTTGGGGCCCAATCGGGCAGATGCACGGTGCCGTCCGGATCGCAGACACCAAGACTCCGGTCTTCATCGCTGGGCCGCTCAAGGCGCAGGAAGCGATAGGTCTCGGCTTTGAAACTCGAGACCGCCACGGTCCAAAGCCGTGCGCCGCGCCGCAGGCGTTTGCCGGCACTGCTGGCATCCACAAAAGTCGGCCCGGTGACCGGCGCTGCCCGGTTGAAGCTCTCAACCCCCTTGACAGGCGCGACTTGCGCAAAACCTTGTTTGCGGGCCCAGGCATAGACCGCCGCGGTCTCATAGCCGGTGTCGATCGCCAGCTTTGCCAGCTGCATCACAGCCCCGCTTTCATGCGCCCAGGATTTACCCAAGAGGGCTGTCAGCTGATCCCATGCCATGGGCTCGCCCGGCCCACCTTCAAGGACGATATGTTCCACCAGCCAGCTTTCCAGCCCGCGGCCCCAGGCCCAGATATCAATCTCGATCCGGTCTTTCTGCACGTCAGCCCCGGCGGTCAGAAACAATCCCCGCATCGGGATATCGACGCCCTTGAAGGATTCGCGCCGGTCCTGCAGGCGTTGCCATTCCGGCGCATCGCCGCGTTCAACCCAGGTCTCGCCCAGAATGGTGTTGCGCGCGACGCGCAACAGATCCTCAGAACCCTGCGCGGCCTCCCAGTTGCGCGCAATCTGCTCCCAGGACAGCCAGCCGATTGGCGAATAAAGTGCTGAGATATGAAACCCGACATGACGCGGGTCTTGTGACACCGAGGTCGCCTGCCAGGTGCCCGCCGCGAGCATGGCCGTCTTGTGATGCTCGGCGATCGCGGCTTCACAGGCCTCGCAGATATACCGGGCGGTTTCCGGGTTTCCCTTATCCCAGCGCAGACGCTCAAACTGCAGCGCCTGGCAGTGGCCACATTGCGGGCAGGGCACAAAGTAGCGCCGCTGATCGCTGGCTTCAAATTCCCGCTCGATCCGGCTGACCCCGCGCACCGTCGGGGTTGAGACCATGAACACCTTGCGCCGATGCGCAAAGGTGGTGGTACGCGCTTCCGCCAGTGTGACCGGATCACCTTCCTCATCAGCCGAGGCCGGATAGGCATCGACCTCGTCCAGAAAGATATAGCGCGCGGGCATTGAGCGCAGGCCAACCGCAGAGTTGGCGCCGGTCAGCACCAGAATGCCGCCGGGAAACTCTTTTGACAGCATGGTGTTGCCCGCGTCACGCGACCGTGACGGTTGCACCCGCTCGCTGAGCGCCGGGCTTTCCTCGATCAGCGGATCAAGCCTCTGGCGTGAATTGCGCTTGGCCATCTCCACGGTTGGCAGCACGGCAAGCATCGGCCCCGGCGCGTGATGGATGACGAACCCGATCCAGTTATTGCCCGCCTCGGTTGCGCCGACCTGCGCGGCCTTCATGAAGGTCACTTTTTGCGCCGGGTCGTTCGGGCTCAGCGCATCCATGATCGCGCGCAGATAGGGCGTGCGGTCGGTGCGGTAGCGCCCCGGTTCCGCACTGGCACGTGAGGACAGCCAGCGGTGCTGGTCAGCCCATTCAGCAACCGTCAGATCAGGATCGGGCCTGAGACCGTTTCGCCAGGCCCGCAGCAGGCCCTCAGCCCCGTCAAAGTCCGGATCCAGCCCTTCTTCATCCAAGTGTGACCTTGAGATCGGCGAGGGCGTCGAGCTGGTCGCGGACATGGGCTTCAAGCACCCTTTGCAGGATCGCGGTCTCGATGGTCAGCGGCGTTCCGGTAGCTTGTTCGATTTCTGCCGCGACTTCAGCGGCCATCAGGGCGGCCACACGCGCAGGCCAGGTGACCCAGACATCGCGTTCCTGCCTTGCGAGACGAAACACCAGGGTTTCAGCGCGGGCCCGGTCAACCAGCGCGCCCTTCTTTTTCTGAATGGCGATCTGGCGTTCCTGAGCCTGATAGACCGTGAGGGCGGTGCGCGCCCTCAGATAGGACGTACTGTCACCAGCGCCGCCGACGCTGCTTTCGCCAGCCTTGACGGATCGGCGCTGCTGGTCCGGGTCTGTCATCTCTGCGCGCCTCGCATCCGAGGCGGCGGCGTTGATCGAGCCATCTGCAAACACCACCAACCGACCGGCTTGTTTTGCCTTCTGGATCGCGCCGCGCGACAGGCCGGAATGGGCCGCATATTCCCGCTCGCTCATGCCGTTCATGGTCCGTCCGAATGATCAATAAAGCAATGATATTGCTGGATATTCAGTTGATTAAGCTCGGCACAAGAGCGATTCTGATTGCAACAAAACGATGCACCATAGTCCCGGAGACCCCGCCATGACACCCCGCCGCACAACTGACAATTCCAAAGCCCTGAACGCCTTCCTGACCGCCAAAGCCGAGATCGACACGGCGCTGGCGCGCTTGACAACCTTCAGCGCGGATCATTTCGACACCAACCCCGATGCGGTCGACTGGGGCGATGTTGGCACCCTGACCCATTATGCCAGCCTGCTGCGTCAGATCACCGACAGCGCCTTTAACGAGGGTGCGCACGCCGAATGACGTATCCTGCTTTAGGCCTGCCCCGAATTGGCGGGGCGTGCCGCCGCAGCAGGCTGTGCCTCCCGCGCGCCGATATGAAAGATCACTTCATGACAAAACCGTCTCAAACCCAATCTCAGATCCTGAACGCGGCAGCCCAGCGCCCTGGCCTTGTCGCCCTTCCTTTGCCCAAAGGCCTGCATGGCGCTGCCGCCGGGAAGGTCGTTAGCGTGATGCTGGCACGAAGGCTGCTTGACGAGGTTGACGCAAACATCCGCAATGGCGAGCCGCTCTGGCGCGAGACCGGCGACGGTCACGGCACCACGCTGGTGGCGACAGAGGCGGGGCTGCTGGCCATTGGAACTGAAACGGTGGTCGCCCGGACGATGATCGCGATCCAAAAGCACGCGGCCGGGAAACCGGATGTGAAACTGCCCTCCCCGCGTGCGGGCACCAAACAGGCGAAGCTGATCGCGCTGCTGGAAACCCCGGACGGGGCGACCGTTGAGGAGATCGTCAATGCAATTGGTTGGCAGAGTCATACTGTACGTGGGGCGGTTTCCGGGGTGCTGAAGAAAAAGCTCGGGCTCAAGGTCACCTCGGAAAAGATCGAGGGGCGCGGGCGTGTTTACAGGCTCCCCGCCGCCTGACGCCCCGCGAATAATTGTGCAAACAGCTTGCATCGGGGCAGAGATGCAACGCCGCCCCATGCGCAGCAGTTTCATCCCGCGACCTCATCCATCGGCCAGCAGTTCAGCTGCCAGAGTTCTGAGTGCATGCGCTGCAACCAGGGGGACCACGCCGTTGCCACAGAGGCGAAGCCGGTCCACCCGGTGGGCCGCCCATCAGCGCCTCGACGAATGCTGGGTTCAAGGTCCGGCGCGTATCGGAGGTATCGTTCCCAGCCATCGGCGTCACCAGGACCTGGCGGCCAAGCAGGCCGTTCACTGGCGTGTTCGCCAGTGTTGTCGCCCCGTCCTTGTGATCCCGCGCCGTCGGCGTCATCCACATGCGTCTGACATGGGTCAGATCGGCTGTCTTGCGGTTGCCTGCACTCGGCTTGCAGCCATCGTTCGCCATCGGCGTCGGCCAGTCCCGCGCCATGCGGCCCAGACCCTTCTCGTGTTTCCGGTCTCCGCCGCGGCTCCGGAAACTGTCGGTCTGCGGCGTCGGCCACATCGCCGCGCTCGTCGCGAGATTCATTCCGTGCTTGCCCGCCTCCTGCGACGGTGTCGGCTTGGTCTGACGGTTCTCGTTGGCACTGGCGCGAGGCGTGGGCCAGAGGCGCAGCATCTCGGTCCGGTTCCCGCCACTCGAGCGGGTCCCAGAGCAAGCGCGCGGGGTCGGCCAGTTCGTCACCTTCGCGAATCGCGAGGATGAACCGGCGCTCCCGTTTGTGGGGCGCACCGACTTCCGCCGCCGTAAAGAGGCCCGCCGCAAGTCGGTAGCCCATGCCGACCAGTCCTGCGGCGACTTCGGGGAAGCCGAGGCGCAGATGATGGGCGACATTCTCAAGGAAGACAAAGGGCGGTTTGATTTCGCCGATGATCCGGGCAATGTGGGGCCAGAGGTGGCGCGGGTCTTCCGCGCCCTGCCGTTTGCCTGCAACCGAAAACGGCTGGCACGGATATCCCGCAGTGACGATGTCCACAACATTACGCCACGGGCGGCCGTCGAAGGTTCCAACATCGTCCCAGACAGGCGCGCTATCCAAGGCCGCGTCTTCCATCCGCGCCACGAGAATGGCCGCAGCGAAGGTTTCCCGCTCGACATGGCCCACAGTTCGATATGTGGGCATGGCGAGGGTGAGTGCGAGGTCGAGCCCGCCTGCGCCGGAACAGAGCGAGAGGCCGAAGAGGCATGCCTCTTCGGTTCCGTCAGGCAAGCCTGCGGAAGGTAGAGCCAGGTCATTCATGCCTCAATTGTCTTTGGTCTTGATGTCGTTGAATGTCTCGCCTGACCCGGAGAGCACCGCATCCTTGCCTGTGAACTTCTGCCACCGCTCAACTGCAACATCGACATAGGCCGGATTGAGCTCGATCCCACAGCACACACGCCCGGTGGTTTCCGCCGCGATCAGCGTGGTGCCGGAGCCCATGAAGGGCTCATAGATGGCTTGTCCGGGGCTGGAATTGTTCAGAATTGGCCGTCGCATGCACTCAACCGGTTTTTGCGTCCCGTGCACGGTCTCCGCATCCTGATCCTTGTTTGCGATCTGCCAGAGCGTCGTTTGTTTGCGATCACCCGCCCAATGTCCCTTGCCGGTTTTCTTGACCGCATACCAGCAAGGTTCGTGCTGCCAGTGATAATCTCCGCGGCTCAGCACCAGCCGGTCTTTGGCCCAGATGATCTGCGAGCGGACGCTGAAACTTGCGGCCATCAGGCTTTCTGCCACGGTGGTTGCATGCAGCGCCCCGTGCCAGACATAGGCGACATCACCGGGAAACAGCGCCCAGGTTTCTCGCCAGTCGGCCCGATCATCGTTGAGGACTTTACCAGTACGTCTGGTTTTGGCGGCCCCTGCCTGGTTGCGCCAGCCCGGGTCGTATTCCACTCCGTAAGGGGGGTCGGTCACCATCAGCAGCGGTTTGACATCCCCGAGCAATCGATCAACCACATGCACCTCAGTGCTGTCGCCGCAGATCAGCCGATGCGATCCCATCTGCCATAAATCGCCCAGCGCGGAGACCGGATCAACCGGGGCCTCCGGGATGTCGTTTTCGCCCTCAAACTCGCCGTCGCCCAGCTGCTCGGGGTCCATCAACAATGCGTTCAGATCCTCATCCGAAATGCCCAGAAGTGAGAGATCGAAATCATCGGCCAGCAGCCCGGCGATTTCATCGCGCAGCAGAACCTCATCCCAGTCGCCTAGTTCCGTCAGCTTGTTGTCCGCAATGCGATAAGCCCGGCGCTCCGCCTCGTCGAGATGGCCCAACCGGATCACCGGTACGTCCTTTAAATCCAGCATCGTTGCGGCGAGCACCCGGCCGTGGCCTGCGATCAACTCACCATCATCCGCCACCAGGCACGGCACGGTCCAGCCGAACTTCGCCATGCTGGCGGCGATCTTTGCCACCTGATCGGCATCGTGCATCTTGGCGTTGTGCGCGTATGGGCGCAGCCGATCAATCGGCCATGTCTCGATCTCGCTTGGCGCGAATACCAGGTCCATGAGAGGTCTCGATATGTTGGAGGGCGGACGTCGAACCCTTCAAACCGGGGTTACCGGCCTGGTCTGGTTCGTCTGCTGAACTTGGGAAAAAGAAAACGCCCGCGAGGGGATCCTCCGGGCGCTATTCTTCGATGATTGATGTATGAGTCAACAGGGGCAGATCTGTCAACAGGAAATCAGGCAGAAGATTGCTTTGAAGCTGCGGTGTTTTGTGATCAGCGCTTTTTTGAAGCGTCTTTTTTGAAATGAATGATTGCGATCGGGTCTGGAATTGAGCGCCATATCTGAAGTTGGAGGCTTTACCTAGCAGCGCTGCGAACGGCCTTTTCCAACGAATGTAGCGAACGGCCCAAACCGGACCTTGGTGGACTGCGCAGCGAACGGCAGTTCTGAGCCCTCTTTACCAATTTTCTTTGACGCAGCGAAAGTCAGCTTCTGGGCTGGCGCACCAAAATCAGAGATGGCTGGAGAATGATCTTCAAATGCACAGGGTGGAGGCTTGCCAACCTTGACCACCTTAAGGACCACGGTGGTCTGAGAAACGGAGCCAGAGTCACCAACGTTGTATTTCCCACGCCATGAGACTATATGAAGTTCACGAAAGTTGCGGTTCTCTTCGGCGTAGGCGCATCAGCCTGAAAGAGCGGACCACAACCCACCATCATGAAAATGCAGTTGTCACATCCTTTAGCAGGGGTTTGATGTTTGGGAAGGTTGCCGATGTCATCGCGCACGACCACGTCAATTGTGACATTTCTTGATCCGTTTGTGGTCGCCGGATACGCCGGTGACCTGCCTGCCGGTGAATACAAAGTGTTGGCGGACGATGACGCCGTGCTGAGTCAAAGCTTTGCGGCGGACCGACGGATAGCGGCACTCCTACTGACAAATTGGCATGCAGGAAAGTCAGAGTGTTGCGCAGTAGATCACCATGATCTGGAGTTGGCTCTGGCGCAGGATCGGGCCAACACCAACGAAAACGAAATCAAAAATAGTGCGGCGGCGCTTTCTCCGTCAGAGGATCAAAAATGACATTTCCCGAAAGGACGAAACCCGGTATTTACGGCGCCTTGGTTGGCGCAGTTGCTGTCTCTATCATTGGCTTCACCTGGGGCGGTTGGACAACTGCTAGCGGTGCCCAAGAGATGGCTGATAGCTTTGCCGCAGAACAAGTCACCTTGGCCATGGTGCCAGTCTGTCTAGGCCTTTCAGAAGCGGATGTGGAACGTGTCGAAATACTGGCAACGCTTCGAGAAGCTTCAAGTTTTCAGCGGCGTAATGCGATGATGGAAACCGGCTGGGCCACGTTGCCCGGTACTGATGCTCCAAGCCGGGATCTGGCAGACGCCTGCCTTGCGAGGCTTGAGTTAGATGGATCGTAAATCACAACTCACAGAGCCTAGCGACCCACATGCAATCGCTGCCTGTGTCCCTGCGCAAACACCAACGGTCATGGCCCTATTTATCGGTTCGATTTTGGCGGTCATGCTTTTTGTACTACCTGCATTCGGACAAACCGCCGTTCAGCTAGTGCCTGAGAACGCCAGTGCCAAAAGTTACGGCGATGGATGGGAATGTAACATCGGGTTCCGCCCGAACGAGAATGCCTGCGTTGCTGTGGTCGTGCCGCAAAACGCATACGACACGAACCGGTCCTACGGGTCCGGATGGGAATGTCTGCATGGGTTTCGCAGAACCGACGAAACTGAATGTGTTGCAGTAGAGGTGCCCGACGGTGGGTTCTTGGACCCCTCAGGCGAACGGTGGCGGTGTTTGCGTGGCTACATCAGAGTCGATGACACGTGCCAGGAGATCGTGGTTCCCGAAAATGCATATTTGGCAGATGCCTCATATGGCTCCACGTGGTCGTGCGAACGCGGGTTCGAAGCAACTGGCGACCAGTGTACTGCCATCGCGGTTCCAGCCAACGCCTATCTGAATGGATCAGGATACGGTCAGCCCTGGACATGTGAGCGCGGCTTCTTTGAACAGGCTGGTTTGTGCGAAGCCGTCGTGATCCCCGCAAATGCATACTTCGACGACGCAAGCTACGGCTCAGGGTGGAAGTGTGATCGGGGATACGCCGCCTCAGCCGAGGCATGCGAATTCATAAACGTTCCCGAAAATGCGCATCTGGACAGGTCGGGAAACCGCTGGGAATGCAACAAAAATTTCCAAAAATCAAAGAGGCGGTGTGTGCTTATCAACTAGGCGCGAGTCACGGCACCATCTCCATTCAAAATGTACATGTGAGGGCAATTCTGCCCTCCGTGCAAACCTATAAAAGAGAACCACAATGGAAACCAAATCTGACACTATCGATACCATCCGCCGCCCCATCAGGGGGGCGCAAGCGCCACCAATAGCGCAGATCAAACCCGCAAGCTTGACGTTGGGCAAGCAGGTCACAGGCTCACCGACGGCGGTCGTCTATTGCGAAGGGAATTTCGCGCAAATTGATGGCAAGACAGCAAATGGCCTTGTTCGCCATTCACAAGCGTATCGCATCCTTTCGGTCATCGACAGCACCTATAGCGGCCAAGACAGCGGATCCGTTCTTGACGATGCCATCAACCACATACCGATCTTTGAAGGTCTTAAGGCTGCAATTGCCCATGAAACCGCCCTTCCCGATACTCTGATCTATGGGATGGCCCCTTCTACAGGGCGTCTCTCGACTGCGGACCGAGGCGTTGTTCTCCAAGCGATTGAGCTAGGAATGAACATCGTGAGCGGGCTGCATGAGTATCTGTGCGATGACACAGAAATAGCCAACTCGGCGTCAGTTCGCAATGTCACGATCCGCGACATCCGCAAGCCGAAACCCAGCAAGGACATGCGCCTGTTTGATGGCAATGTCGCCGGCGTTAAAGCGCTGCGGATTGCCGTTCTGGGAACCGATTGCGCCATTGGAAAGCGGACAACGGCGACCGTATTGGCCCAGGCCCTGAATGCCAGCGGCATCAAGACAGTCCTTGTCGGCACGGGCCAGACCGGCCTGATGCAGGGCGCGAAATACGGTATCGCAATGGATGCCGTACCGCCCCAGTTTTGCTGTGGCGAGCTTGAAGGCGCGATTGTTGCGGCTTTTGAAGCGGAACAACCGGATGTCATTCTGATCGAGGGGCAGGGCGCCTTGAGCCATCCGGCGTTCTGCACATCGGCCTTTATCCTGCGGGGAAGCCAGCCGGATGCGGTCATCCTTCAGCACGCGCCCAAACGTGCACATCGCTGCGACTTTCCCAATATGCCGATGCCTTCTGCCGCCAGGGAGATCGCCTTGATCGAAGCCTTTGCCGATACAAAGGTCATCGGTGTCACCCTCAATCACGAAGGCATGACAGAGGTTGAAATCACCGAAACCATCGCGGCCCAATCCCACAAACTCGGTTTGCCCGTTACCGATGCACTGGCTAGGCCAACTTCACATGTGCTTGCGATGGTAACTGCCGCGTACCCCGGATTGACCAATGGGCCTGCTGTGGCAGCAGTATGAGTTGCCCCCGAATCGAGGTGGATCTCAGCAAGATACGGCACAACACGCAGAAAATTGTTGGGCGCTTGGGCCCGCGTGGGATCGGCATCACGGGCGTGACCAAGGCGGTCTGCGGGCATCCTGCGATCGCTCAGGCTATGCTCGATGGCGGGGCTTCAGGGCTTGCAGATGCACGTTTAAGCAATGTCCAAAGGCTACGCGCGGCAGGCATGACAGGCCCCATCACTCTGATCCGTACGCCGATGTTAAGCCAGGCCGATCAAGTCGTTCAGGCCTGCGAAGCGAGCTACAACACAGAGATTTTGGTTATTTTGGCACTGGCTGCTGCCGCGATCCGCAATGGTTCCGTCCACGGTATCATCCTCATGGTCGAGATGGGTGACCGGCGCGACGGGATATTCCCCGAGAACTTGGCAGATATTGCGCGGTTGGTCTTGCAAATACCCGGGGTTGCCTTGAAAGGCATTGGTGCGAACTTTGCGTGTTTGAACGGGGGCGTTCCCACTAAGAGTCAAATGGATGCTATGAGTGCACTGGCGAATGAGATTGAGGGGGTGTGCGGCCCGTTCCTCAAGATTGTGTCTGGTGGTAGCTCAGCCAACTTGCCCTGGGCGCTTGGCGACCACGCGACGAGTCGCGTCAACGACCTCCGTCTGGGTGAGGCGATCCTTCTGGGTGTTGAACCAGTGTCTGGGGACCAGATTGGCGGTATGCACATAGACGCCTTCACTCTTGTAGCAGAAGTTATTGAAACGGATGCAAAACCTCCGCCTTTCCCTATCGCTCTGATCAATCCAACGACGGAACGACTCCGAATTGAGCTAACCCGTGATGCCTCAATGCGCATGATCCTCGCGATGGGACATCAGGACACCAACATTCTGGGGCTTACAATGCCAGTTGGAAGCACCTTGATCGGCGCAACCAGCGATCATCTTGTTATTGAATCGCCCCGATCCTTGCCGGCAGTGGGTTCCGAGGTGAGATTCCAGTTGAATTACAATGCGTTGATGCATGCCATGTCTGCGCCAGACATCGAAGTGAAACTGCTGGGCGATCCACCCACACGCCTATCACGGCGCACCCAAGGCGAGGTCGGAAACTTGGCGCTGGTGTGAAAGACTTCGCTTGGTCTGGCCGACCTTAAACCACAAAGGAAACTGAAAATTGACGAAACTTACAAAAAACAATCTGTTCAAAGTGTATGACTCCAAACCGGAATCCGCGATGGATAAGACGACGCGTGTCGTCAGGCAAATGGCCGACGAAGAAACGGAAAAACGTGATGCCAAGAATTCCCGACTGCGCAATGCTCGCCTTGAAAGAGAAGCGAACACGCCACTTATAACCAAAGCTTCAGCAGCATCCAAATCGCGTCGCATGAAACCCGCTTCAACGCGGTAGTTGAACTTCGGCAGCTTTGTTTGTGTCAGGTGCTCCGCTGGGCAGCAGGCACTTCAATCAGGCTGAAATCGGCCGGGGTTGTTCCTAGAACTTCCAATCGTCCCAGCCATTCACAAGGATACATCCATGCCAAACGCAGAGCGTTCCCCAGAAAAAACCCACTATATCTGCCAGACTTATGTTGAAACGAGGGCTGGGCGCAATGGGCAGACTGGCCTGAAAATTGCCAAGCAATTTGAGTATTCCACAGCGTCGGAAGCACAAAACAGAGCCGAACGAGAGGTTCTATCCGAAGATTGCTCAGGTGCCGACGCCTACATGGTCACTGAAGATCCAACCAGTGGAGAGGTCGGCGACCCAAGCTTCCTTGTAAGGCTAGGCAATGTCCCCGAAATTGACGATTTCTAGAATCCCGAAAATAGCCGCGACCTGCCCGGAGTTCGCGACCCGCAAACGCAATAAAACATTGGTTTGGAGGAGCGTTAGGGGCGAGGCTCTTCCTCGATCCGGGCCATGCAAACCAAAAAAGCGGTCATTGGTGCAGCCGCAGCGAATTCACACTTCGTCCGCAAAGTAGACCTTGGTGGATTGCGCAGCGAAAGTCCGCTTCCCGCCGATTCTGTGGAAAAACACGTGTTGCTGACGCAGAAAGTGCGGCGCTGAACTTGGCGCAAACTCCTTTCGGATCACTAAAGGTTCCGATTTGGTAATTCGCTGCGGTACGCAAGAACGTCCAAGCCATGTCGTTTGTCGGCTAACGCGTCCAACGAGTGGCCTTCGGCATCACATCCGTCACCTCCATCCAAAGACGGTTTACGTGGCCGTTTGAACTGGCTTCCGGGGTGGCTTCCTCCCGGCTGGTTTTGGCTAGGGTGGATTCTTGAGTTGTTTACTCAAGAATCCACCCTTGAAGAGTTGCATCACCTCGTAACCAACTGTTTTAAAACCATAATAAATACCTGACAATTTTAGGTGGCTTCCAAGTGGATTCCCCCACAAAAACCACTTTCGCTAGCGAAATGCCGCGCCTAGCCCCCCCGTATACGTTTGGGGTCGGGGAGGAACCGTCGGTGGGGGGTATGACTGTCTACTGTGGGCTGCGCAGTCCAAGGTTCTCACGGAACCGTTCGATTTCGTTGGCCATTTCGGCGCCACTGTAAACCAGCGATGTCTCGTGGCGTGCATATCTGCCAACACGATCAGCACTCAACCAATTGAATGAGCCGATGCAGAACACGTCTTCATCAGCCGTGACGATCTTACTGTGGAGTTGGCTGACCGGGTGGAGCGTCACGCCTATCGCACTGAGGGCTGCTCCAGCCTCATCGTATTGGCTGAGGCCGTCATCATTGATTTTTTCGTTCAGGGCTGGATCGGCGTAAACATCAATCCTGACGCCACGCGAAGCGGCGTCCCGCATCAGCGACAAGAATCCATTTTTCTCCATCGTGCTTTTGATGGTCCACGGGCTGACAATCTCCACCGTCTTTTGTGCGGAGGCGAGGATGTCACGCAGGAATATGTCATGATCATCGGCATTACGGAGCATCTTAACTTCAGCCGCTCTCTTTTTAAGGTCTTCCCGCGGTTGGACGTCAAACTCGAGAGCATTTTCGGGTCTCGCAAACAGAAACGTACTCAGCACTCCTCGTGGACTGCCATGAGGTGCCATTGAAAACAGGTCCATGTCGCCGAAGACGAGGAAGTTGTCCTTTGCGCGTGACACCGCCACGTTCAGCATTGAAGTGGAGCTATCGATAAACGAACCGTCCAAGCCTTTGGCATAGGCGGGGGAAAACAAGACGATGGGCCGCTCAGCTCCCTGAAGTGAGTGAACCGTGCCGATGGTCATGGCGCCCGCGCCAACTACACGGATGCCAACAGCGCCACAGGCCTGTCGCAGCTCTTGTGCTTGTTTCCCAAAGGGGGTGACGATGGCAAGTATGTCTTCTAGCTTTTGTTGATAGTGGCTTTCGAGGCTTTCGCGGTGTGCTACAAGCCAGGCAGCAATAGTCTGCGCTTCCGCTGGGTTGAACCGGCTGCCGCCAGCGAAATAGGCTGCCCCATCGATATGAAGATATCCCATCGGAGGAAGATCGATGCCTTTGGCCGGACCACGTTTGGGCTGCAAATGCCCGCGGTAGCAAAGTGCATTGCTGAATTCGATGATTTCGTCAAAGCAGCGTCGGTGCTCGAACAGATACAGACCGCGGTCAAGATCCGGGTAGGGCTGGTAGCGACAGGCGTTCTGAGCACAGGCCATAACGCTGCCGGAATGGGAGAGAAAACCTGACGACAGAACTTCCGCCAGTTCAGTTTCGTCCATATTTTCCGGGATCATATCAAACTTTTCGAGATTGCCGAGATCAATCGCCTTTGGAATACTGGAAATCGGCTCGATCTGCCGGGTATCCCCAACGACCAAAGCCTGTTTCGCCAACGCCAGCGATGGCGCTGCGATTTCCGGCAGAACCTGTCCTGCTTCGTCGATGATCAATAAGTCAATGAAGTCATAAAGATAGTCATCGACAAAGGCGTTGCCACGTTTGGCCCGGCAGGTCATCTTACCCGGAAGGGTCGCGAAAGTCGCGACAGCGCAAGGCGTCAGCATCATCCGGCGGTGCCAGCGCGGAATGACGGCTTTTTTGCCGCTGCGTTTCTGCTCCTTGTCAATATCTGGCAGCACCTTCTCCATCTCTAAAAGCCACCGCCCCTCCCAATAATGTGTGGCGAGAAGGAAGAGCGGAAAGCGGATATGGCAATCGGCAAAACTGTCGATGTCGTAGATCTCTGAATCAGCGAGATCCTCCAAAAGTTTCGTCACAGCCGACTGGTATCGTTCGCCGGCAGCCTCTGCCATTGCAATGAGCGACGTCGCGCGTTTGACGGATTTTGTGGCGGTTTCTGCTGCGGACCTGGCATCGGATTTTTTACTAAGAATATCCGATCCGGCTGCGGACACATGAGACAGTTGGTCTGCCAAATCACCAAACCCAGCCTCACGAAAAACTGTTCGGGCAGCGGCAAAGCGCTTGCGGGCGACAGAAGGCAAAAAAGAGAAAAAGGCCAAGAGTGCAGACTCGTTTGCGACATGACGATCCCACCGCTGCGAAAGTTCTTCAACTTCTGTCAGACTGCCTTGTGCCTCTATCAGGCGCGTTTGACGCTCACCCAGCGCCGCGCCGGGATCATTTCCCAATTCGGCCGTTAAAGCTGTCTCAGATCGCAACTTTCCCGCATGTGCTTTATCAATGTTGGTCATCTTCGCAATATGCGCGTTGATGCGATCCCGCAGACGTTTCGTTACTTTCTCAACATCCTCCAGATCCGGCTCTTCAAATGCTACCTGTGCCTTTGAGAGATACGCGGCCTTCGCTTTTGCCACGTAAGCCTGTGTCTCAAGCGTTCTGACAAAAGATTCAGTCTGGTAGGTTTTGGACGCTTCCTGTTCGCGTGCCGCAGAGGACAAAAACAGCCCAAAGCTTTTTATGTCCGGCAACCAACGTCCGGCAAAAGGCCCTGTGCCAACGGCATAGTCTTTTCCAAATGCATCGATAATGTTTGTGACGGCCTGGTTGTTGGCGGAAGCTGCAACAATCACCGGAGAATCGCCTTCTTCTGCGGCAGCCTTCACCCAGGCGCTGGCAATGGCAGAAAGGAGCATTGTCGTTTTGCCCGTTCCCGGAGGCCCGTTGACGGCGATGATCTCGCCATGTTCAGCCTTCGCCAAATGGGCCAGAACATCCCTCTGGTTGCGGGCTGTAGGGAAGATGTCGTTGGAGTGTCCCAACCGTTCCGACAACGCGTACGGATTGGGAAGCAAAGGCGACAAAGAGCGTGGGACAATGCGCGCATAGTTGCGCATCAGCGACGGGACGCCGTCGCGCGCCAACAAATCGTCGTAGAGCGAAAGGATGCCCCGCACCATCGCCGACGCATCATCGGCAACTTCGAAGAAACCCAGGCTGCGCTCCGTGAAGCTGGCGTTGGTGTCAAACCAGTCGCCGGAAACCTCTTCCAGCAGCTGGTCACAGAATTTCAGGTAACCGGTCCAACCTACAGCATGAGTACTGATTGAATGCTCTTCTCCGAAGCCGCCGTCGGAAAGAAACTTGTCCTGCGCTTCGACCGTCCCGATCGACAGTGCGCCCGTGGTCAAAGGCTCCAGCAGATCGCGTGGAATGAGCGTCCGCCCGGGCAGTATGTATCCACCGTGGGTCAGAACCGCTTCAGAAACGATCGGAGCCAGAGCATCAGGCAACCCGTCCTGCCGAGCTGTGCCATGGTCCACCGTGCGTGCATAAACCCGCGGCCATAACCGGATCGGAACAGAGCCTTCTCCTTCATCGCGCCCTTCGAAAATCGCCTGAGTCTGACGCGGCGGAAGACGACCGGCTTCCATTGCATGCGAGCTCAGACGTGCGTTACGCCTCAGTTCGGTCATCCGGAAACGCCCTTTGCCGAACATACTGTCAGAAACGCTGGCCCGCCAGTAGCTCAACAGCTTTGAGGCATCATCACGAGTGGAAGCGGGTATATCTTTAGGCATGTCAGGAAATTGAACTCACTAGCTGTTTCGAAATGAATAATTCATTCAGTGATCGGTTATACCATCTTTTGGAGCATTCTTTCCGGGCAGCAGAGACGAAGCCCTCAGTTGAATTGATCAGAGCATTTCATATCCGGAGTTCTGATAAAGATCGCCCAATGCCGCATGCGCCACCCTGAACTGATTGCGTCGTTTTATAGCTGGCCGGTCACTGTCGGCGTTTTCCATCTTCACGGCCGGGTCCAGATAAACTGCACCGGTCGCCATGGCCCGGATCAGCAGCACAAAGTCCGTTCCCTCGCAGAGTTTTGGTCGACTGCCATAGCGATATTCAGGTGGCGGATTACGTGCGAGTGAGGGGACGTAGACCGCCTTGGCATGTTTCCGGTTCCAGTGATCCATGAGGCCGCGCAATCCCCAGAAAGCAGCGATCCGGTCGTGGTTATCGACCATCGCAATTCCACCATCGAGATCGGTGATCTTGCCGGCATCCGCATCAAACCCTAAAATACGCATCGCCAGACCAGTGTCAGCGTGGTGGGCACCGCCAGCGCGATAAACCCCTCCGAAGTTAATCCGGCCCTGTTTGCCTAACTTGTCCGGGTAGCCGTACTTGCGCAGAAACGCTTCTACGCCCTCATCCCGGTAAAGGCCGCCGGTCGGTTCGGGCGTCATCAGCGTCACGGGGCTTTTCGCGCGGTAGTTCGTGAAGTCGGACACGCCGAACTGTTTAACCTCCCATCCCAGATAGTCGGGTTCGGAATACCCGTTCGGTGAGATCCCGAGCTCAGCCTCAAGTGTGTATCCACCACCGTTTCTGGCAGCGTAGGGGTGCGGGTGACCATCCTGGCCCAGCTTCTGCGACGGGATCCACTCCTTCAGATGGATCGCCCGGAGAACTGCTATCAGAGCGTCTCTGGAATTGCCGGCTCCGGCGCGAAGTGGCGTCAGGTCCAGAAAGACACCGGTCTGTTCGACAGGCCCGACGGCCCCCAGTTCCCGCAACACCGGATCATCTGCACCGGTTGCATATCCAACGATCCGGCCATCGCCGGTCACCCCCAGAAACAGGACGCGACCTTCGTCTCTGGACCGCATCAGGTTTGACGGTGCGCGTTGTGCCTTGAGCAGAAACCCTGACATGCGGACTTCAGGGTATTTCGGATAAAGGATGAGCTGAGCGTGCGGTGCGGGCGAAAGCCCGTCCTCATCTATCCAGAAAAATCGCAGGTCTGCTTTATCACGACGGCGAACACTACCTGCGCGCATGGTCTCATCGGTCGTGACGGACGCGTGTGGAAGCACGTTCAGCGCGCCGAAACCACCGCCCAGGTAGACCTGGTTTTTGGAGTTATCGTTCGGAGAGAGGCGTTTTGCGTAGAAGCGGATCGCTCCCTGAGCCTGCATCAGATCGAGAAGTCTGGTCAGAGAATCGATCAACCGGCTGCCCCCGAACGGAAAAGTGGATTTCCGAACTCTCAAGATATGTGCACAGGTTGTCAATCACATCGCCGGAAGCAAGCCGCTGTGGCCCCTTCAGAGCGCATCCCCAGATCACGCCGACGCGCCAGCCCAGCGCAACGAGCGCGTCCTCGTTGCGGATGTCCCGGCTGATATTGCCACTGATCTTCTCGCGCCAGAATTCAGGCCGGGTCTGGGGCCACCGGAACATCGGACAGTCATGCCCATGCCAGAAACACCCGTTCACAAAGAGCACCGCGTGGTGTTTTGGAAACACGAGATCAGGGCGTCCGGGCAGCTTGCGATTATGCAGGCGATATCGAAACCCACGTGCATGCAGACTGCGCCGTATCAGCAGTTCCGGCTTTGTGTCTTTACCCCTGATTGCAGCCATGTTGCGGCTGCGGGTCTGCCTGTCATGGACATCAGCCAAACTGCCGGACCGTCTCCTTGTCGGATGACCTGAGCAATCGCTCAACATGAGGCTGCATGAGCCGGGCAACTTCGGCAAAAACCGGAACGGCGACTGAGTTGCCGAACTGCTTATAGGCCTGGGTGTCGGAGACCGGGATCCGGAAATCCTCGCCATATCCCATCAGACGTGCGCATTCGCGGGGTGTCAGGCGACGCGGGTTTTTCCTGGCGCCCCGGCTGACGAGGATTTCAGACCCGTCCTTGTAGTATCTGGCCGACAGGGTCCGCGCGATACTGTCACCTTCGACGAGACCGAAGCCAAACCCGTTGCCTTTTGCTTTATGCTTGGCAGCATAGCCTTGCAGATAGTCCCAGAGCTTGTCGGAAAGCGTGTACTTGTCATTCACCTTTGCTTTCGCTCCGACCGTGAAGTGTGCCTCCGTAGCCTCAGAACCATCCTCAGGGTGGAGAATATCTTTCATGCGGCAGTGGCCGCGGACTGGGAGGTGAAGGTCGTCCCATGAGAACCCTGTGTTCTCCCGGAATCCGACCATCACGATGCGCTCACGATGCTGGGGCACGAAATGCGCAGCATCTATGATCATGGTATGGAGCGTGTAGCCGAGCTCGAATTTCAGTTTGCGCTGAATTACATCGTATGTCCTGCCCTTGTCATGGCTCTTCAGGTTCTTCACGTTTTCAAGAAGAAACGCCGCCGGACGGCGGTCGTTTAGTATGCGCAGGACGTCAAAGAACAACGTTCCCTGTGTCTCATCCTGAAACCCATGCAACCTGCCCAGCGCATTTTTCTTGGACACGCCGGCAATCGAAAACGGCTGGCAAGGGAAGCCTGCAACCAGAACGTCGTGATCCGGTATGTCGGCGGCTTCCACTTCCCGGATATCACCGGCGATTGGACGGTTGTCCGGGAAATTGGCAAGGTAAGTCTGTTGCGCAAACCGGTCCCATTCCGAAGTGAACACACATCGACCACCGGCGGACTCCATTGCCTTCCTGAGCCCGCCTATCCCGGCGAAGAGGTCAATGAAGGTGAACGACGGTGGGTCAGTTTCGTCGGTCGTGCGTGCCGCAATTTTCATGCGGAGCAACTCAAGGACACTTTCGCGCGGCGCCTCTTCCCCTCGCTTGAAGCGGTAGATATGACCTTCGGAGTAACCCAGTACCGTTGCGGCTTCCGATACCGTGTATCCGGCCTTTATCAGCAATTCGTCGAATTCAGTCATATCTGCTCAAGCCCCTGGGAATTTTTTTGACACCATGGCGTAGGGAATCCCTGCAAGCAAGAACATTCCGTTAACTCCGGGCCACTTTTCTTGCCTCACGATCCCATGGGCGGTGGCTCGGCATAGCCTCCGTTACCCCTACCTCCCGCAGCATCCCGCACGCTATCAGCCCATCCCGCACCCAAACCAGCGCCAGCCACCAGTCCTCATAGCCGCGCCGAGCAGCTTCGATCTGCTCCGGATGCGGCCGCCATGTGATGGGACAGGCCAGAACCTCGACGCTGCGCCAGCGCCCGCGGTGCAGCACCCGCTCGATGCCAACCACCTCGGTCACCGCCCGCTCACCATGCTGGTTGCGCCGGGTCTGAACCGGCACACAGCGCGGCACGACACCGGGCATCCAGTCGGGCGTCAGCCCAGCGCGCGCCAGTTCCGCCACATGGATCGCCATGCGGATGCCGCCAAGGCTGTCAGGGATGCCTGCCACTGTGGCGGCCACGACTTCGGCGTCTTCGTTTGTGTGGCTCAGTGTTTTGTATTTGCCGCCGTCGATCTTGCAGCCGAGCTGCGCGCGCTGGAGCAGGACATATTCCAACCCAAAGCCAAACCCTTCCTCGTCGCGTTCCCGGGAAGGCGTGGGCAGTTCCAATTGCGCCTTTTCAATCCGGAAGGCCCAGTCGAGGATGGCCTGCACGCCCAGCGCGCGTTTTTGCCGCCCAGCGCGACGGAGTGGTCGTTGCATGGTCATTGCACACCTCGCAGTCGAAGCCGCTCGGGGGTGACCAGGCCGCGTGCCAGCATCGCGTCGCGCATGGCGTTGCCGATCATGCTGGCGGGCAGGTATCGATCCGAATTCACAAGGCCCGCGTAAAACGCCGCCAGTTCCCCGGGGTCGCGCCGGAGGCTGTCCTTCGGTTTGCGGTTCTGGTTGTTCGCGTTTGCCGTGGCAGCCTGCGCCTCGCGCTGGGCGGCACGCTCCATGAACCGGTCGAGGGCTTTCGGGCCATCTGGCGGGGCAGGGTGAGCGCGCCGCGTCTCAGTGGCGGTCTCGATGATCCGATCTTCAGACAGACCGAGATCGTGGTGCCACCGTCGGACATGGTCCCGGGCAGACTGACCCTGCCACCAGGCGGGCAGGCAACCGTCGGGATCCAGGCCCAGCGCTTTCAGAAGCTCAGCAATAAACAAATCAAAATCTGCCTCGCGCACCTGCGCGTCCTCCTCCTCCTTTACTGGTTCCCTTAAAGGTTCTCTTACAAGGTTAGTGTCCGGATTTCGGACACGGCTTTGGGCATTTTCCGGACACGGGTCAGGGCAAAAATCGGACACGGCTCCGTGTCCAGTTTCCGGACACGGCACATCCGCACTGACCATCTCTGGCGGGGTTTCAGCGGAGGGGCGGCACTCATCATCAAAGGGCAAAGGCCCGTGTCCAGTTTTCGGACACGGGTCCGCGGCTCCGGGTGCAAACCCGATCTCGAATGCCAATATGTAGCGGGTCGGTTTCTGCCGCTTGGTCACTGGATCAATGCTGGGGACACGCCGCAGCAAACCCGTCGCTTCAAGCTGGTCAAGATGCAGGTTCAGGGTCGAGCGGCTGATTTCACAATCATGCGCCAGGCGGTGCTGCGAGGGAAAGCAGCCGTAATCCGGATTGTATCGATCACAGAGATGCCAGAGCACGATCTTGGTCGTCGGCTTCAGCCCGCGCTGCTGGATCGCCCAGTTGGTTGCAAAATGGCTCATGGTGCGACCCTCTGCGCTGCGGCGGGCACCGAACCCGAGATGGTCGCGTTCAGTATGTGCAACAGGCCCAGCGCGTCGGAGCGCTCACGGCAGTCCGTGCTGATGGACTGAACAACTCTGCAGGCCAGAGCGACGAGCGAGTCCGGGTGGTGAACAAAATCGGCCAGGATGCTGCGGGCCTCGATCAGGCGATCGTGGCGCCATTGTGAACGCGCCTGGTAGGCACCGGCGCTGGGTTCAAGGGGGTTAGTCTGAGGACCGGATGCGAGTGCGGCAGCGTTCTCTGCGAACAAGCGTCGGCCGGTCATTTCCGACCTCCCGGCGTCTTCGCCCGGGGTATCTCCTGGGCAGCCAGCCAGTCTTGCACCGCCCGACGGCGATAGAGCACTTTGCGCCCGGCCCGCACGCAAGGCGGCCCAAAGCGGCGCGCCTCCCATCGGCCGAGCGTGTCGACGGTCAGGCTCAGTTCTTCAGCAAGGTCTTTCCGGCTGATCCAGCCTGCCAGCAGGGCAGGGTCGCTGACATCAATTTTGGCATTGGGTTGAAACATCTTTGTCCTCCGAGTTGCCGCCCAGCGCGGGCGGATGTCGGTGAACAGCAGAAGCAGATGACGAGGGGTGGCGGGGTGGCGCAGGGTGGCATTCAAATCGCCATACCGATGCCACCCCTTATTTTATTGACGTTTTTCGTTTCCCGGCAGAAGCGGCGGCGATTCTTTGCGCTGCACGTCGCATCAAGCAAAGAGTCCGATTGCACGCGCCTGAGTTTTCGGCTTCAAATCCAAAAATGAGTCGCGCAGAGGTTGCAGAGATGAAGGAGACACAGATGGTCAAGACTATGTTCAAACGACATCTGGGTTTTCCTGGCAGCCCTGCCGTGGCGGATTTTTCGCCAGCCTGACCGCGATTACCCCAACGATACGATTGCAAGCTGCGTCTCGCGTGGCAGCGGTCTGATTGTCAGCAAGAACAAAAAAAGGAATTGAGGGATGAGTCTGCCCCCGCGTGTCTATTTTACTCTGCATGAAGCCGCAGCCCGCTGGGATTGTACCCTGGCCGATATTGCCGGTTGGGCGTCAGTTGGGCGGTTTGACATCGTGACAGCGATCGGCCCAGTTAACGTTGGTTCTCAGATCGTTTCAGGCTTTGTCATCGTTTTGGTGACGGACATTCTGCAGATGTTCAGACGCTGCGGAACCGGACCCACAAGCAGCCTGCTGAAACGCGTTCGTCCGTTAGACCAGAATGATTGGGCGATGTTTCCTGATCCGACGGATTACATCGAGGTCACTCTCGCTGATTTATTGATCATGGCAGAGGACGTGCTTCGCTTTGAAACCGATTGCGACCTGCTGCGCCGACCAGCCTCTCATATCGGCTCAACAGCGCGCTATGACTGGGACGGAATGTATATTCGTCTTATTCGACGGGTCCATGAACACGGCGTGCCGGAAACTCAAGCCGAATGGGTCGGCGAGGTGCAGGAATGGTTTGTCGAACGATCCAAAACCGGCGAGGTGCCGGATGAGCGGACGATCCGGCGGCGGCTCACGCCAATCTGGAAAGCGCTGCGGGGACCCTGCTGAAGGCCGGGGTTGAACGGAGCGGCGGGTTCAGGCGGTCTTACGATCCTCATCAGCATCATGGACTGGTTTTGGCCTGGGCCGAAAGGCGCTGGCCACTGCATCGACACCTGCGCGCAGAGGTGAGTCCATCAGGTGGGCATAGCGCTGCGTGGTCTGCATCTGGCTGTGACCCAGGAGCTTGCCGATCATTTCCAGTGACGCGCCGCCGCTGACCAGCAGCGAGGCAAAGGTGTGGCGCAGGTCGTGAATACGCACATCCGGAATGCCAACCTGTTTCTGGATATTGGCCCAGAAACGGCGGATTTCCTGGACCGGCTGGCCGGGCACATCGCCGGGAAACAGCAAGGGACAGCCGCGCGGCACCAGAAGAAGCCGTTGGCGCACAATCGCGGCCGCCTCGTCGGAAATCGGCAACCGGTGAATCTTGCGCTGTTTGGTCATGCTGGCCGGTTTGGACCAGCTCAGGAGTTCGAGGTTGAAATGCTCAAAGCGCGCCTGACGCACTTCCCCCACCCGCGCGCCGGTCAGCATGCAGAGGCGGATGATATCTGCGGCGCGGCGATCCTCGGCTGCATCAAGCGCTGTTGCCAGTCGTCCGATCTCGTCCTTTGACAGAAAGCGTTCACGTGGGTTTTCAATCCGGCGACGGAATCCTGAAGCAGGATTGGCCTCGCACCAGCCCCAGCTTACGGCGTAAGTGAACATCTTGCGCAGGACTTCACCGACACGATTTGCCCGCACCGGCGTCGGTTTGGCCCCCTGCAGTTTGCGCGCACGGTTGTTGGGCTTGACTTTGGAGGGCCGCGCCCGGCCCGCGGCCACCTTGTTCAGAAGTTTTTCGACGTCATAGGGCGTGATCTCGGTGACCAGCTTGTTACCCCAGTCCGGTGCCACCATTTTCGCCAGCATTGATTTCTGGTCCGCGGCATTAAGGCGGGACAGGTGCGGTAGATGTACGTCGATGTAGCGATCAATCATGTCCTGTACGCGCGGGGCATCTCGTCCAAGTTCTTTTTGGCCAAGCGGGTCAGCCCCGGCATCGATATCACGGCGCAGCTCCTTGGCCCGCTCGCGCGCGGACGTCGTTGACCATTCCGGCCAGCGCCCGATGGTCATCCGGCGCTGCCGCCCGGCATGGCGATAATCAATAGTGAAGGCCCGGTTGCCAGACCGGTAGATGCAAACCGCAAATCCCCGCACGTCGGTATCAAAAATCTGGTAGTCGCGCCCTTTGGCCGGTTCAGCCTCGCGGACAGATTTCTCGTTCAATCGCAATCGGTTGACCATCAATTCACCCTCCATTCGCCCTTACATCAGGCGTAGATTCGCGCCTTTATCAAGGGATGCATGCCAGCAAGGGTGGCGGGGTGGCGCAGGGTGGCGGTCAAGTCGCAGAGGGCGCGCCACCCTTTGGGGTCACTAGCAATTTTTCTGGGCGAAACGAAAAACTCGCGAGTTAGGGGGTATTTTTGCACGGAAGGCAGTCGTGGGCGAATTCTGTTGAAAAACTCTTGTTGATTTGAGGTGCTGTCGCTGATTCAATTCTCGTCGGGATGCGGGAGACTTGGCGATGATGGGACCAAAGCAGGAGGCGCAAGCGGCGCTGTTTTACGAGTTCTCATTGGAAGGTCACGTCCCGCGAGATCACCTTCTGCGGTCCATTGATCGGTTTGTCGATTTGGACGACGTGCGTCAGTATCTGGCAGAGTTTTACAGCCACACAGGCCGTCCATCCATCGACCCGGAACTTCTGATCCGGATGCTGCTGGTCGGTTACTGCTTTGGGATCCGGTCTGAACGTCGGCTGTGTGAAGAGGTGCATTTGAACTTGGCCTATCGCTGGTTTTGTCGCCTCGACCTGTCTGATCCTATCCCAAACCATTCGACGTTCTCAAAGAACCGACATGGTCGCTTCCGCGAGAGTGCATTGTTGCGGCATCTGTTTGAGAAGACTGTTGCGCGGTGTATCTCGGATGGCTTGGTGAGTGGCCAGCGCCTTGCGGCAGATGCCAGTCTGATTGAGGCCGATGCGAACAAACAGAACTCCACGCCGAAGGAGGATTGGGATCGCAGCGCCATTGATCCAAACGATGCGCCGCGCGCCGTGAAGGAATATCTCAACGTCTTGGACGATGCGGCCTTCGGTGCGGCATCGGAGGTTGAGCCCAAGTTCACGTCCCATTCTGATCCTGCAAGCCAATGGACAGCAGCCCGTAAAGGCCCTGCATTCTTTAGCTATTCCACCAATTATCTGATCGACACCGACCATAGCGTGATTGTCGACGTTGAGGGAACCAGATCCATCCGTCAGGCTGAAGTTGGATCTGTGCGCACCATGCTGGACGGGATCAAGGACCGACATGATATCGATCCTGAGCGATTGATTGCAGACAGCGCTTATGGCTCAGGGCCGATGCTTGGATGGCTCGTTGATCGCAAAATCAATCCCCACATCCCAGTGCTTGATAAAGCTGGACGGACTGACGGTACATGGTCTCGAACAGACTTCGAATGGGACGCCGCGAACGACCAATACATCTGTCCCGAGGGTGAATCGCTCAAGCAGTTCCGGCGCAACTACTCAGACCCAAATCGAGGCTCGGACGGCAAAGGCGTCGCCAAGTATCGCGCATTGAAGCTGACCTGTCAGGCCTGCCCATCGAAAGCAAAATGCTGCCCCAACGCCGACTTTCGATCCATCACCCGCGAAGAACACGAAGATGCCCGCCAAGTCGCCCGCGACATTGCCAAAACCAAACAATACAAAGTCTCAATGAGCCTCCGAAAGAAAGTCGAAATGCTCTTCGCCCACTTAAAGCGCATCCTTGGGCTGGGGCGATTGCGATTGCGCGGCCCATGCGGCGCAAATGACGAATTCCTTCTCGCCGCAACCGCCCAAAACCTCCGGAAATTAGCAAAGATCTTTCCTGCACCGCAGCAAACGCGAAAAGCCTGATCAGAAAGGCGTTCGCGTCCAGTTTAGAACTGCACTTTCTGCGTCCGCAAAACATTGTTTTTCAACAAAATCAGCGGAGAGCCGTCATTCGCTGCGGATAGAACCAAGGTCCGCTTTGAACTAGTAGGTCCAGATTCTGTAGGCAAAGCAACAAAATCCGTGGCTTCAGTAGCAACTAGAAAAAAGTTCATTGGCAGGTCAGCGTCAGTGAGATGCGCGTTGTTGACGCCATCACCCTTCGTGCGACTGTGAGACATCGAACTACTTGCGCGCCCGGGACACAATTTGGTAAAACCTAGACGCGCGGAGAAGCGTTATGAAATTTGGCTTTGGACGGACAATCAGGCAAAAGGACATTTAATGTTGAGCGACCCCCCGATATTGACCGTCGGCTTGCCGGTTTACAACGGAATGCCCTACATTTCCGCAGCCCTAGATGCACTTGTCAAGCAAACACGTTCCGACTTCCTCGTCATCATCTCCGACAATGCATCGACGGATGGAACGTCGGAGGTCCTACGTGCCTATGCGGATCGCGATTCACGCCTGACAGTCGTGACCCAAAAGAAAAACCTAGGAGCCCTCGGCAATTTCCAGTTCGTCCTTCAGTCTGCCAAGACGCCCTATTTCATGTGGACCGCTGCGGACGATATCCTATCCAGAGATTGGATCGAAAAGCTTTTACCGATTGCTCAAAGCGGAGACTGCCTCGCATTTGGTGCGGTCGATATCATTGATGCTGCCGGTAGGACGATCCCGAACCAGTCCTCACACCGCAACTATGCGTTTTCGGGCACGCGTCTTTGGCGCCGGATCCGGTTCTTCTTGGAGCCCGCTGCCATGGGCAAGGCGAATCCGATTTACGGGATATTCCGCAAAGACCTGTTCACCGATGCTATTTGGGCTGAATTCAGCAAGTTCCGAAACGCTTCGGATGCGATTTCGCTTTACGCCTTCCTGGGTGATGCCCGGATCGCGCAGGATCCGTCCGCCGTCTTGTTCAAGCGTAGCGTTGCAACAAGCACTGCGAACGACCCTGACTTCGTACCCAAGAAACGACGCTACCAGGTTCGACTGTTCAAACGAACACAGCTCCCCGAATACCTTAAGCTTTCGGATCCAGTCGAAAAACTAGCGATTATCGTCTTCTACCCAATTGCAGTCCTCGGTATCTATTGGGCCAAGATCATTCGCGCCCGCCGCGTTCTTGGCAGTCGGGTGAAAAAATGAATTGAAATCCGAAAAATGGGCGCTGGTTTTCGGAACAACTACGCGCAAATTCAAAGGTCTAGATCAACTTTCGTGATTCAGGAACCAAGGGAGTTGATCTAGCGTACCCGCATCAGAAAGCCTTCGGGGGCGACTGAAATCTGCAGCTTGGCGTCCATCGCCCGGTCGATTTCAAAATTCGGATGCCTTGCAAGAAATGCATGAACTGCGGTCTTCGGATTGTCGCCCGGTCCCCATGGGCGGTTTGGAAACAGGTCAGCCGGCAGATCCTCGACCACGGTGTCGAAGACAACACAGTAGCTTCCGATCGTCACGAGATCGCCATAGGCCTCCAATTCCGCAAGAACGTGATCATGCGTGTGGTTGCTGTCTAGAACTACCAGGACGCGTCGCATGCCTTCCGCCGCCTCGCGTACGCGCCGGACGATTTCGGGCGCGATACTTGATCCCTGGATCATGTTGATCCGCCTGGCCATTGGATGCGCTTCGATTGCTGCGCGATTGTCGGCACGGATGTCGATGTCGATTCCGAGCACCTGCGCGTTTGCCTGACCGCCGCAAATCGCATTCAACTCGAGCATAGCTGCATAAAAGACAAGAGATCCGCCATGGGCGATTCCAGTTTCGATGATCAAATCGGGCTTAGTTTTCCAGACCAGTTCCTGCATGGCGACCATGTCCTGTGGATACTGGATGATCGGACGGCCCATGAACGAGAAGTTGTAGGAATAACGGCCCCTTGCCGACTCGGTCATCCAGGACCGGGATTGGGCCTTCAGGACCTCATTCTGCCCCAGATCCGCAATGTTTTGTGCGACTTCGTCATCAAATTTCATTCAGACAATCCTTTTCTTGAACACGAGCAATCGGACAGGTCCGTATTCGCCGGAGAACGGCAAATTTGACGCCAGTTCGTGGTGCGGGTCAAGGTAGTTCGGCTTTTCGTCCCGATCCATGCACATCCGCGAATAGACGACCCGGCTGACAAGATAATAGGTGCTGCTGACGTTCACCTCAGAAACCAGATGGAAAAGGGGTGTGACGGCTTCCAGCAGCTTCCGGCGTTCGAAGAACAGGTTGTGATCCCGGATAGCGATCTCCGGCAGGCCGTATTGCGCGCGCACGGCGTTGAACGCGGCCTGACCTTCGACGAAGTTCTCGACCATCAGATAGTGTCCACCAGCAGACAGCGCACCATGGATGTTTCTTATTGCATCCGTCTGCGCATCCCAGCTTGGCATGTTGATAAGACACCGCGTTGTGTAAGCGATGTCATATGTGCTAACGAAAGGCTCCAGAACACTGTGCTGATGAAACGAGGCGTTTTTGACCCCATCAGCCCGTCCGTTTTCGATCGCATTCGCGACCATCGCCGGAGCGTAGTCAAACCCAGTGAAAGCAACGGACGGCAGCGCTTTGGCAAGGGCAATCGTCGTTCTGCCGTCGCCGCATCCAATGTCAAGTACCTTCGGCGGCTCCGGCGAAGTTGAAAGGGTGCTGATCTCCTCTTCGAGGACCCGCTGTTCGATCTTCCGCAGATACACGTCGTCCGTCGTCGACTGAACCGAGTTGCCGGCACTTGCGCGTTGTTCCCAGTATGCGCGTGTTTGTTCGAAATCCATTGTTCCCTCTCGGCTGTTCAATTGCCCTGTTGCCCGAGGTCTGACACCACCGCACACACGCGGTCAATATCCGCGTCTGTCATGTCGTGATAGCTCGGCAGATTGATCGCGCGGGTCGGGATGTCCCAGGCCCAGCGGTTTTCCGGCCGTGAATCGAAGAAATCGAGGCCCGAGAGCGGGTGGAAAAACACCCGGGCATCGATGTCCGCCGCCGCGAACGCCGCTTGGCAGGCCTCGCGCTTGATACCGAGACCAGCGTCGAAAACAACGGTCGGCATCCAGGCGCCGTTTGCGCCGTCCGCCGGCTCCGGGTTCAGAGTGACACCCTGGAACCGTGCCAGACGCGAGCGGTAGGCCGTCAGGATTTCCCGCTTGCGGGTCGTCAGGTCCTCGATCCGCTCCATCTGGCCCAAACCGATGGCCGCCTGCACGTTCGACATCTTGTACTTGTAGCCGACCATGTCCGGCCAGAACTGTCGTGTCTGGCCACGCGCGCGGCCGTGGTTCGAAAGCGTCAGGACGCGCTCGAACAGCTCGGTGTCCGAGGTCACGAACATGCCGCCCTCGCCGGTCGTGATCGTCTTGGTGCCGTGGAACGAGAACGTGCCGAACTGCCCCATGCTGCCTGCGCGTCGACCCTTCCAGACCGATCCGATGGCTTCGGCGGCATCCTCGATCACCGGGATGCCATGCGCCGCGCCGAGGTCCAGAAGCGCATTCATGTCGCAGAGATTGCCGTAGATATGGGTCGCAACGATGGCCTTGGTGCGCGGCGTGATCGCGGCGGTGGCGGCGGCAGGCGAGATGCACCACGTGTCCGGGTCGATATCTACGAAGACTGGAGTGGCGCCTAGATGAACGATCGGGCTAGCCGTCGCGATCCAGTTGGTGTCGGCAAGAATGACTTCGTCCCCCACGCCGATCCCGAGAGCCGCAAGGCCCATATGCATGGCACCTGTGCAACTGGACGTCGCGATGGCGTGCGGCACGTCGAGATGCGCTGCGAAGGCGGCTTCGAACCTGTCAATGTACTCGTAACATTTCGCGCCCCACCCGTTGCGCGCGGCGTCTGTCGCGTAGGCGACTTCGTGTTCCGTGACCGTGGGCTTGGTATAGGCGATACGGCTCATCGGATCCTCAACTCCGGCACGGCGGTCACGAACTGCCCGCCCCAGTCGCGGATGTAGGTAAGCTGTGTCATGACCTCGTCGGCAATGTTCCACGGCAGGATCACAACGTAGTCGGGGCGCGCGGCACGGATTGCGTCCTCGGACACGATCGGGATGCGGCTGCCGGGCATGAAGCGGCCGGACTTGAGCGGACTGCGGTCCACCACGAACGGCAAGAGATCGGGGCGGATACCGGCAAAGTTCAGCATCGTGTTGCCCTTCGCCGCAGCACCGTAGGCGGCGACCAACTTGCCGTCCCGTTTGGCGTCGAGCAGGAAGCCCACGAAGGCGTTCTTGGCACCCTCGGCGATCTCCTGGAACCCGTCGTAGAGCGCGTGGCGCGTGACTCCGATCTCCGCCTCTTCGGCCAACAGGACCTCGGGCGCGCCGGTCGACGGACGCCGCCCGGTATCGCTGCGCTGCGCGAAGACGCGCAGGCTGCCACCATGGGTCGGAAGGGTTTCGACATCGAAGATCGAGAGGCCGTTCACCCGGAACACGGCATCGACCGCAGAAAGGCTCAGGTAGGAATAATGCTCGTGATAGACAGTGTCGAACTGCCGTTCCTGGATCAGCCGGACAAGATGCGGGAATTCGAATGTCGCGACGCCGTCATTCTTCAGCAGGATCGCAAAACCGCCGACGAAATCGTTGATGTCCGGCACGTGGGCCAGCACGTTGTTGGCGGCGGTCAGGTCCGCCGCGCGCCCCTCGGCCACCAGGCGCCGCGCGAGGTCGCAACCGAAAAACGCCTCGACCGTCTCAATGCCGATGGCGCGAGCGGCCTCTGCGGTGGCATGGGTCGGCTCGACCCCGAGGGTGGCGATCTCTGCGTCGCGGAAATGTTGCAGGAGGTAGCCATCGTTCGACGCGATCTCGACCACCTGCGCGCCGACGCCGAGACCGATTCGCGCCGTCATCGCCGCCGCATAGGCCTTGGCATGGGTCAGCCAGGACGCCGACATGGAACTGAAATAGGCGTAGTCCGCGCTGAACAATTCGTCATGCGCCGCGAAATCCTCGGTCTGCACCAGCCAGCATTGGTCGCAATAAAGCACGCGCAGCGGATACCAAGTCTCTGGCGCAGAGAGGTCGGCCTCGTCCAGATAGGCGTTCGACGGCGGGGCGGAGCCCAGATCGAGGAACCGCCGCTCCAGGGGCGCGTGACAGTGGCGGCAGTTCACAGGCGTAGTCCTTCGAATGCAGCGGCCCCGGGCAGGTCCCGATCGCGGTCCGACATCAGGCCGACCGGCTCGGGCCAATCAATGCCGATCTCGGGATCGAGTGCGTTCAACCCGCCTTCGAGGTCGGGGGTATGGGCGGCGGAATGGAAGTACAGCATCTGCGCGTCATCGCTCAACGCCTGGAATCCATGGGCGAATCCTTCCGGCAGGACAAAGGTCCGGGCGTTCTCTGCCGACAGGACATGGCCCTCCCATTCGAGGAAGGTGGGCGAGCCTGCCCGAATATCAACCGCCACGTCGAACACCGAACCGGCGATGCAGGCGATGGCCTTGATCTCGGCCGCCGGGGGGCGCTGGAAATGCAACCCGCGCAGGTTGCCCTTCTGCCGCGTGACAGTCAGGTTGGACTGCGCGACCTCGCCGGTCCAGCCGGCCTCGGCCAGGTCGGCACAACAGAACATCCGTTGCAGCCCGCCGCGCGCATCGCCGATCACGCGGCGTTCCAGCAGTGAAAGGCCGTTCAGCCGGCAGGGCAATCGCGTAAAGCGTTCCATCAGGCGGCCTCGTCCAGATAGGCGTCGATCTGCGAAAGGCAGACGTCCTGCGCCGAGGCGCCGCCGCTGACAGCCAGGTGCCATTCAGCCGTTTTTGCTACCGACGTTTCAAGGTCCCAGCGCGGCCGCCAGCCCAGATGCGCCCGCGCCTTGCTGCTGTCGAGCGTGAGGAGGCCTGCCTCGTGAAACGCAGCAGGCGCCTGTTCTGCGGGGACAGAGGCGCCAAGGGCCGCATGCAGAAGGTCCACGACCTCGCCCACCGGACGGACATCGGACTGCGACGGTCCGAAATTCCAGCCGTCCGCCACATCACGCCCTTCGGCCAGCGCCTGCGCCAGTACCAGATAGCCGACGACCGGTTCCAGCACATGCTGCCACGGCCGTACGGACCCCGGCGACCGAAGCTGCAATGGCAGGCCCGCGTCGAACGCTTTCAACGCATCGGGCACCAGCCGCGCCTCGGACCAGTCGCCGCCGCCGATCACGTTGCCAGCGCGGGCCGTCGCCAGCCTGATGCCGGCCTTGCCAAGGAACGATGCACTATAGGCCGCCGAGACCAGTTCGGCGCAACCCTTGGAGGCGGAATAGGGATCGCGGCCGCCCATAGGATCATTCTCGCGATATGGCCAGATCCATTCCTTGTTGTCGTAACACTTGTCGCTGGTCACGTTCACCACCGCCACCGGTCGTCCGAGCGCCCTCACGGCTTCAAACAGGTTGACCGTCCCCATGACATTGGTGGAAAACGTGCCCACCGGATCGTCGTACCCCGCCCCGACCAGCGCCTGCGCTGCCATGTGGACCACGATGTCCGGCCGAGCCGCGTCCATCGCCTGCGCGAACGTCGAGGCATCCCGGATATCGGCAAGCGTCGAAGCCGCCATCACCGCATCGATCCCCGCCATGTCATATAGCGCCGGATCGGTCGCGGGCGGCAGCGCATACCCTGAGACGAGAGCCCCCAGCCGGTGCAGAACCAGCGTCATCCAGCTTCCCTTGAAGCCGGTGTGACCGGTCAGGAATACTCGTCGACCGGCCCAGAAATCACGGTTCAATTCCATGTCTTCCACGGTGCGCGGTTTTCGGCCCACAAGGTCTCGAGCATGGTCTTTTCACGGAGCGTGTCCATCGGCTGCCAGAAGCCGTGGTGGAAATGGACGCCCAGTTCGCCTTCTTCGGCAAGACGGGTCAACGGCGCACCCTCCCAAGGGGTTGAATCCTCCGCGATATAGGGGATGACATCTGGTGACAGGACGAAGAAGCCTCCGTTGATCCAACCGCTCTCGCCCTCCGGCTTCTCGCGGAAGCCGCGCACGATATCGCCGTCGAGATCGAGTGATCCGAAGCGGCCCGGCGGTTGCACCGCGGTCACCGTCGCCTTGCGCTTGCCCGAACTGTGCGCCGCGACCAATGCCGTGATGTCCACATCAGCGACACCGTCCCCGTAGGTGAGACAGAAGGCCTCTTCGTTTTCGAGATACTCCGCCACCCGCTTCAGGCGCCCGCCGGTCATCGTCAGTTCGCCCGTATCAGCCAGTGTGACCTTCCACGGTTCCGCCAGCTTGCGGTGTACCGTCACTTCGTTGTGGGCGAGGTCGATGGTCAGATCCGACTGATGGTAGAAGTAGTTCGCGAAATACTCCTTGATCATGTAGGACTTGTATCCGCAACAGATCACGAAGTCGTTGATTCCATGGGATGAATAGATCTTCATGATGTGCCAGAGGATCGGCTTGCCGCCGATCTCGACCATTGGTTTGGGTCGGGTGATCGTCTCTTCGCTGAGACGCGTTCCCAGGCCACCCGCCAGAATAACTGCCTTCACCGTCGATCCTCTGCAGCCTCGGGTCCGTTTTGACGCACCTTTTAGTGCGATCGGCCAATGTGTTAACATGGAATAGGCGCCTGAAGCCACAGAAAAGAACCATCGCAGACACCTGAGGATGTAGGAATTGGCCGGAAAACGCCACACGCCTGCGACAGTACAGTGCGGCCTTGTGCCACGGTCAAATTTGTGGTCTGCAGCCACGTTATGAGTACTGCCGCTTCCGAATTTCCACAGCCGAGCATTGGTGTCCTGCCCTACGGGTTCGAGCCCAAAGGGCGTCTCGCCGACGTTCCGTTGTCCGACCTACTCTGGCCTCTCGGTGCACCGGGTAATGTCGATACCGCGAAGGTCGGCGACCTGGGAGAACACGATCACGTCGCAGGCTTCGCCGAATTGTGGATGAACGGGCAGCGCCTGCGCGGAACGAGGGCCGGATTTTCGATCGTGATTGCCGAGCCTCGCCCGATCCATTGGTACCATTTGGGCCTGACCCGGTTGTTCGCAAAACGCTTCCAACATGTCCTTACGTCGGACAAATGGTTGCTGGATTCAATATCAAATGCCCACAATTTCGTCTACGGCGATTCATGGATCCAGCATTGGCGTTCCATCGACACGACAAAAACGTCGATGCTGTCGGTAATCGCCTCGAAAAAGCGGCGCCTGCGCGGCCACAGGCTGCGGCACATGGCGGTTGACTGGCTGCGGCGGAACAGTATCGACGCCGGCATCTTTGGACGGGCCTATGCCGAGTTGGAGGACAAGGCGGACGGGCTGGCCAGGTATCGCTACTCCATCGTGATCGAGAACACTCGCCAGCCGGGTTACATCACAGAAAAGATCATCGATGCCCTGCTGATGAGATGCGTGCCGATCTACTGGGGCGCCCCGGATATCGACACCTATTTCGATGCGGGCAGCATCATCCAGTGTACATCTTTCGAAGAGATCACGGCCGCGGTCGCCTCGTTGAGCGAGTTCGACTATGCCGCTCGTTCGGACGCCATTGAAATCAATCGAAAAAGCGCCGCGTTGTTTGCCGACCCGTATCGGAGCGTCGTGCGGATTCTTCATAAGGTGCACGAGGGACGGTCGTAGCGGGTGCGAGGGTTGCGGTCATTTCGGCGACAGAATAGAATCCGCCGCAATCAGTCCTGTTCGAATGATCGTGCACCATGTACCTTCCCCAGACCTACCTGCAGTCCATCAGCCTCGCGCGGGGATTGCCAGCGATATTCGTTCACACGCCGAAATGCGGCGGCAGCTTCATCGCGGCGGGAATCGGGCGCAAGCGAGAACGTCACTGCTTCACGCGCCGCTATCCGCTGCTGAAAGGTCACAAGACCTGGATGGAATACCGGGAGCTGTTCCCGAAATTCGGTCTCGATATTGCCGATTTCGTTACCTTTTCTGTGGTTCGCAATCCCTGGGCCTGGCACGTGTCGTTCTATCACTATGTCCGCCAGCTGGTCGGCAGGAACAGGGAAAAGACGGCCGAGCTTCACGCTAGGCTTAACACGATGTCGTTCACGGAATACCTGGCCTGGGTCGACCAGCCGGGAACCACAGAAAATGAAATCGCCTCGGTCAACGATGTCTGTCACTGGATCGTGGATGGAGAAGGCAGGATCGCCGTCGATGTCGTCATGCGCCAGGAACGGCTGGAACAGGACTTCTCCGATTTCATCAGACGCTACGGTCTCCGGCTGCAGATTCCCGCCGGGCGGGTGAACGAATCCCGTCACGCCGATTACCGGTCATATTACACCGACAGTGACGCCGACTTAGTGGCTAGGCGCCACCATCGAGATGTCGTCCTGTTCGGCTACTCGTTTGACAGCTGAACACCGTAGGATTCATCCAAGCAATGTGTCCGATCGAAAGAAAACGTTTTCTTATCTATTAACAAGCACATTCAAAACGGACGTTCGACCAGCTTGCAACGAATAGCTGGAATGGGCCGTTTGTGTCGCATATTTTGCAGATCGTAGGCCACCTTTGGAAGCCTGATACCGCTGCGGCCCACGATTACTGAATCTCCGAGATATGTAGCACATCAACGCCACCTCAACCCGCATACGCCGTTTTCGTGCGGTTCGTGGCGGTAAAGGCAGGCCAATGTCGGGCTTTGCTTGCACGGAAGATGCGCAAAATCAAAGGCTTATGAGATAAGTGCCTGATTTCATTAAACTATTGGAATCATTGAATTATAGGCTCATAACCTGAAGGTCGTAGGTTCAAATCCTACCCCCGCAACCAAAAAACTACGCCAAATCAAATGCTTAGAGCCCGACTTAATCAGTCGGGCTTTATGCGTTTTTTCCATGTCAACGCCATGTCAACGTTTAGCGAGTCGCACCCCCCGTAATGACGTAATCAATGATAATCAGCCGCGCCCAGCGATGGCCGATGACATTCGGGAATATTGACAGGGTTTGGCGTGGCGAAATGGTGACGAGCGATTGTGGCCGTTTGCTTCACAGAACCAGCTCGTAGCTAGTGCTGCGGCCGCCGGCTTCGCCTTTCCGCATCAGCCCAAGTTCAATCAAGGCTGCAATGTCGCGACTTGCACTATCCTGAGAGCATTTCGCAATCGTCGCCCATTTCGACGTGGTCATCTTACCCTCAAAGCCGTCAAGCAAGCGGTTCAGAACCTTGATCTGTCGTTCGTTCAGCGGCATCGGAGCCGCGCGCTCCCAGAAGTGACCCTTGGCGACAACTGCAGCAAGTACGCTATCCGCTCCACAGATGGCGCGATCCAAGCACGCGAGGAACCATAAAACCCACTCTGTTACGTCCGTTTCGCCCTTCTGCGTTTGCTCCAGTTGATCATAGTATGCGCTCCGTTCTGTCCGGATCTGCGCTGACATGCTGTAGAATCTCTGTGAGCTGCCCTCTGACCGCGCTAGCGCAAGATCAGCGACGGCACGAGCAATCCGCCCGTTGCCATCCTCGAAGGGGTGGATCGTCACAAACCAAAGATGCGCCAGGGCCGCCTTTATTACCGGATCGGATGAAATCGGCGCGTTGAACCAGGCGAAAAATGCTTCCATCTCCGCCGCGACCCTAGAGGCAGGTGGCGCTGTGTAATGAACGCGCTCCCGGCCGTAGGGCCCTGACACGACCTGCATCGAGCCGGTACTGTCATCGCACCAATTCCCGACGCGGATGCGTGTCATGCCGCTGCGCCCGGTTGGAAACAGGGCAGCATGCCAGCCAAATAGGCGTTCCGCTGTCAGTGGAGCATCATAGTTGCGCGTCGCATCAAGCATGACCTCGACGATGCCTTCGACGTTGCGATCTGTCGGGGGCAGGGCGCCAATGTCGATGCCAAGGCGACGTGCCAGCGATGACCGCACCTGAGTGGCGTCGAGCTGTTCGCCTTCGATTTCGCTTGTCTTGACAACGTCCTGCGTCAGCGTCTGCAGCACCGCTTCCTCGCGCAGCTTGAAGCTTAGCGCTTCCATTCTACCGACCAGCTTGCCCTGCGTATGGCGCACCTCAGCTAGGCACGCGGCAACCCGCGTGTCTTGCCAAGTAAGGTTGGGCCAGGTGTCTCGTTCCCAGATTTGCATCACATACTCCGCAAAATGTGCGGCGATAATCGACTTTTTCTCCGCACTGGCAAGAGTAAAAGCTGCAGTATTTGCGGGGAATAGGGCGATCAATCTCCGCACGACACGCTAGTTGTGCTCGTGATCAAGGCTAGTAGTATAAAGTTTGCACACAGAAATATGCTTTTTGGCGACGCTGACGGTCAAACAGTCCGCAACTGATCCGCCCCAACTGCAACACGGGTCTGACCGCCCATGATCTCCATCAGGACCCAAACCCGCCGATCCGGCGCGATTGTTTCCACTTCTGCAACAAAGTTTGCAAAAGGTCCTTTGGTCAGCATCACCTGGTCCCCAGGCTTCAAGAGCTTTGGCGGCAGCAATTTGCCCTTTGCATCACAGCGCAACATCAGCTGCGAGACCAGGTCCAGCGGCACGGCCGTCGGCTCCTTGCCAAGGCTCACCAGCCGCGTGATGCCATAGGTCGAGTTGACCGTTCGCCAGAACCCGCGGGTCACATCGAAGGCCACGAAGATGTAGCCTGGGAACAGCGGCCGCATAGCAGTGACGAACTTGCCATTGCGCTGCATTGTCTCCTCTTCCATCGGCAGGAAGGTGTTGAAGCCCTGGCGCTTGAGGTTCTTATCCGCGATGTTGGCGCAGTTCGGCTTAAGTTGCGCCAGAAACCAGTTTGTGCCGCGATCGTGAAATGTCATTTTGCAACCTCATTAATATAATCTCGATACTTATCGCTCAAATTCGAACGGATGCAACTAAGCATTTCCAAGCGTGGCGTGAAATTTCGAAGAAAACAACAGAGCGCGGCCCTCAGAGCATTGATATAATGAGATAATCCAGCACTATCAGCTTGATACACTTTGCGACCCGAGCAAACGTCCGACCGACAGACACACGGATTGGAGGCTGAGTTGGACGGGAGTGGCGAGATTACCGAGTTTCGGGCTGCGCAATATGTGCGCATGTCGACCGAGCATCAGCAGTATTCGACACACAACCAGTCCGACAAGATCCGCGAATATGCTGAAAAGCGCGGCATCGAGATCATCAAGACCTATGCCGATGACGGCAAGAGTGGCCTCTCCATTGGCGGACGCGCGGCCCTGCAGCAGCTGATCGCAGATGTGGAATCTGGCGCGGCCGATTTCAACGTGATCCTGGTCTATGACGTCAGCCGCTGGGGCCGGTTTCAGGATGCTGATGAGAGCGCCTATTACGAATACATCTGCAAGCGCGCCGGCATCAACGTCGCCTATTGCGCCGAGCAGTTCGAAAACGATGGCTCCCCCGTCTCGACCATCGTCAAGGGCGTCAAACGCGCCATGGCCGGCGAATACAGCCGCGAGCTGTCGGTCAAAGTGTTTGCTGGCCAGTGCCGCCTGATTGAGCTGGGATTTCGCCAAGGCGGCGCGGCCGGGTTTGGCTTGCGCCGTGTGCTTGTGAACGAGCGCGGCGAGATGAGGGGCGAGCTGAAGCGCGGGGAGCACAAATCTCTGCAAACCGACCGCGTCATCCTGATGCCGGGTCCTGATGAGGAAGTGGCCTGGGTCAACAAGATGTATCGCTGGCTGATCGAGGAGGATCTGTCCTTCCGCGAGATCGCCGACCGCCTTAATGAGGAAGGTGTGACCACCGATCTGGATCGCCCCTGGAATTCCAGTACCGTGCGCACGGTTCTGACCAATGAGAAATACATCGGCAACAACGTCTACAATCGCTCCTCCTTCAAGCTGAAGAAGCTGCATGTGGACAACCCACCCGACATGTGGGTGCGCAAGGAAGGCGCCTTTGAAGGGATCGTGCCGCTTGAGTTTTTCTTGACCGCGCAGGAGATCATCACGGCGCGGTCAGCGCGCCTTTCGGACGAGGAGCTGCGGGATCATCTTAAGCGGCTTTATGCAGACGCGGGCCAGCTTTCCGGTGTGTTGATCGACCAGACGCCGGACATGCCGTCCTCCTCGGCCTATCGGAATAGGTTCGGGTCCCTAGCCCGCGCCTATGAGATGATTGGCTATCGCTCGGACCGGGATCAGGAACGCATCGCGCTCAACAAGCGTCTGCGTGGGATGCATCCGGAGATCATTGCGCGCACTGAGGCGGCAATTGCGGAAGTGGGCGGCACAGTGGCGCGTGATCCCAAGACCGATCTGCTGACCATCAACGATGAGATGGTGGTCAGTCTGGTTCTGGCGCGCTGCCAGCCGCAGGGCGACGGGCGGCTGCGTTGGCGGATCCGGTTTGATCCGATGCGCTATCAGGCCGACGTCACGCTGGCCGTGCGGCTCGATCCCGACAATCGCGAGAAACTCGATTACTACCTGCTGCCCTGGCTCGATCTTCCACGGCAGGAAATCCGGCTCTGCAACCGCACCAGTATCGCCTTCGAGGCCTTCCGGTTCGAGGACCTTGGCTTTTTCTACGGCATGACTGAGCGGGTCGGCATTCGCCGGAATTGGGGATGAAGGCAGAGATCATGGACACTAGAGAGAGTGCAAAACATGAACAATCAAACCAAAGAAGGATGTTACGCCCATGATGACTGACACACCTGAGAGCGTCACGCTCGTCCCCATCGACCGGATCGAGGTCCTGAATTCCCGGGACCGCAACATGAAGGTCTTCGAGGAGATCGTGGAGAACATCCGCTCCATTGGCCTGAAAAAGCCGATCACTGTGACAGAGCGCGAAGGCGCCGACGGGGCGCCCGCTTATTTGCTGGTCTGCAGCGAAGGCCGACTGAATGCCTTTCGCCTCCTGGGCGAAAGCCACATCCCGGCGCTGGTGGTCAATGTGACGGATGAAGACGCCTTCATCATGTCGCTCGCCGAAAATATCGCCCGGCGGGGGCATCGCCCGCTGGAGATCCTTGCCGACATCGAATTGCTGCTGGCCCGCGACTACAAGGCGGTGGAACTGCTGCAAGATCATCAGTTCACACCGGATGTGACACGGCACCTGCGCAAAATGAAGGCCGCTCGGCAAATCGAAGCGGTCGAGCTTATGATCGCAGCGAACACGATCACGGTAGCGCATGCGGACGCCCTGCTGAAAGCGACCCCGCCCGAACAGCGCACCGACTACAAGCCGCCGCAACCGGAGCAGCCCAAGGGGGATCCGCTGGAGCAGATCGTCAAGCTCGAGCGCGAGATGAGCCAGGTGCAGGAAAAGTACAAGCATGCCGAGGAGAACTATGGGTCGGAGCTGCTGAACCTCGTCGTCGCCAAAGGCTACCTGAAAAAGCTGATGGAGAACGAGGCGGTGCGCTCCTACGTGGCGCGGCATGCTTCCGAGATCCTCGAGCAGTTCGAACTGGTGCTGAATACGGTCAGCATGGAAGAGGCTGTGGAGCAGGCCGAGCGGGAGGAAGTGCCGAGCGCCACCGAAGCGACATCACACGCCCAACTGGCGAAAGACGACAGTAACGCAGCGTCAGCCCTTGGAATGGATGGCCAACTCGGGTGATGGGCTCGGCCCGGGGTCAGATTGCAGTGCATCTGCCAAATTGACTTATTTCCGAGCGACAGGGGGCCGAGTCTCGTGGGGCAGCCTCTACGCCCTGGTTGGTGCCGACGAACCGCGGCGGCCATGAACCATACCTTGTGCTGGCGGGGTCGTTCAGTTATGAACTTGTCACCTAGGCAAGCTATCTGCTGGTGGCGCTATTGAAGGCCCACCAATGCCCTCAGAGTGAGTGAGGCCCCTCTCTGGTTGGTCCTGCACACGCGGACTGGTGGCTACTTCATCGTCCGAATTGACGAAAACCTCTTGAAATTCTGAAATTCCCTCTTGTTTGCGCACGCAGCAGTTGCTACCGCTGGAAATTGAGCGATGTTGAAGCCTTTCTCACCATCAATTTGCAACCAACAAGGCGCCCTGCGGGCAGTCCTTATGCGGTAGCCTGAGAAAATCCCAAAATGACCAGCAAGCGCACCAAGCTGCAGGAGGACACGCATTTCCGCGTGCTTCGCCTTCTGCAAGAAAACCCCGAGATGTCCCAACGGGAGCTGGCAGGGGCGGTTGGCGTCAGTGTCGGCGGGATTCACTACGTGCTTAATGCGCTGATTGAGAAGGGCTTGGTGAAGCTGGGGAATTTCACGGCGGCAGAAGACAAGCGTCGATACGCCTACGTTTTGACGTCAAAAGGCATCGCGCAAAAAGCAGCGCTTACGCGAGTATTTCTGGAGCGAAATATGGAAGAATACCAAGCGTTGAGGGAAGAGATCGAGGAGCTCAGAAAAGAAAGCGAAGGCCTTGAAAGACGGATCGTTGATTGAGAATGGGAATTTTGGCTGTTTCGGCAGATTTGGTTGAAGCACAAGTGATCGTTTGTTGGCCATGAAACTCGAAGACAAACTCGCCTCTTTCCTGGGTGAACAGGGCTGGATTAGCGCAGCGGATAGCGCCGCTTGGCGCCGAGACTGGCTGAACAAGTTCGGAGAGCTTCCTCTTGGCGTCGCACGACCGATGTCGACCGCGGAAGTTTCCGAAGTCCTCAAGCTGTGTGCCGCTGTCGAGGTTCCGGTTGTTCCACAGGGCGGGAACACCTCGCTGGCAGGTGCGGCAGTTCTGCCAAATAAGGGCGGCGTGATTCTGTCGCCTTCGCGCATGGCCAACATCGGTGAAGTCGACAAGGCTGGTGGAACGATCACGGTAGAGGCAGGCACGGTCTTGGCAAATCTGCATGAGAAGCTTGACGGAAGCGGATTGATGTTTCCGTTGCACATCGGTGCGGAGGGCAGCGCACAGATCGGCGGCTTGATCGGCACAAACGCGGGGGGTAGTCATGCATTCCGCTACGGGATGATGCAGGACCTAGTGCTGGGTCTTGAGGTTGTTTTGCCCGATGGGACCGTGTGGAACGGCATGCGCCGCGTTCAGAAAGACAATTCCGGCTATCAGCTTAGAAAGATTTTTTGCGGTGCTGAAGGAACGCTCGGAATTGTCACGCGGGCCGTTCTGAAACTGATGCCCGAGCCCATCAGTCAAGCAACAGCCCTGTTGGCAGTGCCTAATATGCCCGCCGCGCTAGAGGTTGCAGCGCGTTTCCGAGCGGAAGCAGGTGAGTTCCTCTGTGCGCTGGAGTTCTTCTCAGACACTGGACTGGAAATGGCCTTGCGCAACATCCCGGATCTGAGCTTCCCTTTGCAGCAAAGAGCCCCCTTCTATATTTTGGTCGAGGCCGGTGCTGGATCGCCCCAAGTGCCTATTGAGGCGATCTTTTCTGAAATCACGGAAGACAGTTTCAGCGTAGGGCTGGTCACCGACGGTGCCATCGCAATGTCAAAAACGCAGCGCGATGCATTTTGGCGTCTCCGGGAAGAACAGCCCGAGGGCCAGCTCCGCGAAGGCGCACAGCTAAAGCACGATCTGTCCGTGCCACCGCAGCTCCTTGCCGATTTTCTCGAACGCGCTTCATCGGAGTGCCAAACCATTCTCGAAGGCGTTCGGATCAATCCCTTCGGCCATCTTGGTGATGGGAATGTTCACTACAACCTGTCTCCATCAATCGGGCAAAAGGACTTCTTCGGCCTGGGGGAAACCTTCGAGCTTCGGTTGGGTCGGCTGGCCAGCGAAATGGGCGGCAGTTTTGCCGCCGAACATGGCATTGGACGGGCCAAAGTGGCCCTTGCCGACCAGCTTCGCGATCCGCTTGAACTTGCGCTGATGGCGCATCTCAAGGCGGCATTCGACAGAGCAGGCATCCTTAATCCCGGCGTGATCGTCGCCGACCGTAATGGATAAAAGAAACGCGACAAAGGCGCTTCAAGATCCGTAGGGCTGATTGAGTCGCCAAGTTAGAGGAAAAATTTAGGTAACCACCATGTCCCACAATCTGATTACCAAGCAGCTGCTCGAAAAACTGGAAGCCCGCAAGGCAATCATCGGCGTTATTGGCCTGGGCTATGTCGGCCAGCCTTTAGCTCTCAGATTTGCGCAACTTGGCTACAAGGTCCTTGGATTCGACATTGACGCCGAAAAGGTCGATCAACTGAACGCAGGTCATTCGCAAATCGAGCATATTAACGATGCCGATATCGCCGCCGCCAATGCTGCCGGGATGGAATGCACCACCGATTTCAGCCGCGCCTCGGAAGCTGACGCGTTGATCCTCTGTGTTCCGACCCCGCTGAACAAATACCGCGAACCGGATCTGAGCTATGTGCTCAACACCACCGAGTCCTTCGTGCCTTACCTGCGGGCTGGCCAGGTCGTGTCGCTGGAAAGCACCACCTACCCCGGCACCACCGAAGAAGAGCTGCTGCCGCGCGTGACCTCGGGCGGGCTGACCGTGGGCGAGGATATCTTCCTGGTCTATTCGCCCGAGCGCGAAGACCCCGGCAACGCCAATTTCACCACCAACACCATTCCCAAGGTCGTCGGCGGTCACACCGCAGCCTGCCTTGAAGTTGGCAGGGCGCTTTACGGCCAGGCCATCGACCGCATCGTGCCGGTGCCCAACGGCATCTCGCTGGATGAGGTGACCAATCCCGCACCGCTGGACCCCAGCCACGCCGCTGCTCTGTCAGGGGGCGGGTTTATTTTGGGCTATGCGGGCACGGTGGGCGTGGCAAATGCGATGGACGTGCCATTGGAAGCCGCGGCCCGACTGCGCGATCTATCCGACATCATGGCGATCTCGCCAGCATGGTCGTATCCATAGGCGAGCTGCAGATATTCCCGTACAGCTGCCGCCACCATCTGCGCCAGCACGGCGATGGTAGGGTCCTGCCGGTCGATCAGGAAGTTGTGCCGCAGATGCCCAAGATGATTGGTCTGATCGCCAACGTTACGCCCGTCGCCCGCGTGTTGAATGCGGTTCGCCACCGCGTCCTCGACCGCCAGCGCGTACAGCCGGTCATTAAAGCCTTCGGGCATGTCCCAATGCTTGTGCATGATGAAGGCGGGATAGATCATCTGGAACTCGGTCGTGGTCGCGATTTCCATTAAACGACCTCCAGGATGATCTTGCCGATCGCGGTGTAATGCTCGGTGTTGATCTTGACCGCGATCTGATCGCCTGGGCTGAGCCCCTGCGCTTCGACGACAAAGCTGCCGACCCCGTTTGCATCCGTCATCAGCCGCCGTTTCGGCGGATAGCCGGCGTCACTCTCGAGCTTCAGCGCCAGCGCGTGTGCGCAGGGCGCGCTATCGCCGTTCCAGCGGAGTGCGATCGACACCTCGGCCCGCCCGCCCGCGGGAACTGAGAGCACCGCTGAGCCACTTGCCACAGCGTGGAAGTAGAATTGCTTGAACCACTGCCCGTCATTCGGGATAGTCGCGTCGTCGATCCGGCTCGCGACGGTCGTACCATTCAGCAGGATTGGCTCCTGCTCACAGAGGACTTCGATGCGCGCGCTGGACAGGGCCCCCGCGATCGGCATGAAGATCACCAGCGCGTTGGAGCACTGCGTTCGGGCCCTGTGCCGGAAGGAAAAGTCAACTTTTTCACGCGCAGACTGCGCAAAGCGGTTACGCCAAGGAAGCGGGAATCCCGCTTCGTTGGTCATGATATCAATCAGCCCGTAATCAGTGATTTCATCATGGCCGATCATCCCGTCGAGAAACACATAAGAACGCCCCCTATAGATCGCCCCATGGGTCAATCCCGGCAAATCTGGAATGAACACGCCGTTGCCGCGCATATCGACAAAGCCTGCGGCATTCGAGCGGTCATAAGGTGTTTCAAGCGCTGCCGCTAAGTCTGCCCATGGCAGTGGCTCGATGCCATCGCGCAGCCCTTGGCCGATCTCACAGGGATCAAAGACGGCAATCCCGGCATAGGTGTCTTGGACGTCGACTGCATAATGCAGGCGCGAGCCCGTGTTGTAGATGACATGCAGTCCCGTTTCGATCACGGTGCGGTCCTTTTCAGCTGATCGACCTCCTGAGCCAGGTCCTTGATGGCCTCGACGAGGAGACCCACGAGATTGCCATAGGCGAGGCGCAGCACACCTTCGGCTTCGACCACGGCCTCAGGGGCGACGCTCTGCACTTGCTGCGCGATGAGGCCGATCTGCCGCGCGTCGCTGCCCGCCATGGTGAAGGTGACGCCGGTCAGCGCCTGCAACTTGGCCAGCGAATCCGCGATGGGCGCGATGTCGGATTTGAGACGCGCATCTGAGGATGAGACAAAGTTCGGCGCTGTTACCGTGCCTGAGAACGTCGCTCCCGACAGGCGGGCAAAAGCGCTGGCGTGGCTGCCATCCAGCAGGTCGGCATCAATTCCAGAGCCAGAGCCATCTACTGTCACCAGTTTGGCACGTACCTGCGCTGCCGTGTCGGGAGAACCATCGGCCCCCGCGGGGCCTTGTGGACCCGTAGGCCCGGTGGCACCCGTGGGACCCGCAGGTCCCTGGGGTCCTGTCGGGCCGGTGGCGCCAGTATCACCCTTGGCTCCCGTCGCACCTGTTGCCCCGGTGGCACCTTTCAGGTTTACGTAAGCACCCCAGGTTGATCCGTTGAAAAAACGCAGACTGGTGCCGGACCATTGATGCGCTGGTGTCGGTCCTGTGGCGCCCGTCGGACCCTGAGGACCTGTTGCGCCTGTGTCACCTTTTGGGCCTGTTGCCCCTGTTGGGCCCTGAGGCCCTGTTGGCCCGGTCGCACCCTGAGGACCAGCTGGTCCGGTGGGGCCTTGCGGCCCAGTCTGTCCGAGTTCGATAACGGTTTCGGACCCGGAGACACGCTTCAGGAACAGCTTTCCGTCGGTGATATTCACCGCCAACTCTCCAGCAGCGAGTTGTGCCGTGCACCCGCCGTTTGCAGCGTCACGTTCTGAAGCTGTGCTGGCGGTGCCGTCAGCCCGAGGATTTCGACCGCTGTCTCCTGCCAAGGCGAGGAGACGCCCAAGACCGAAAGTGCCTTGACGCGAAAGGACCAAGCGCCTGGCGCGATGTCACGGATTTCGAGCGCGATGCCATCGGTGCGTCCATAGTCGATCCACTCGGTTGCGCCCGCTAGTTTCCCCTGCAGCTGGTATGCAGAGACAAACCCAGACGGTGCAGCTTCCCAGCTGATCTTCGCCAGTACCTTTAGTCCACCGCCATCCCGCGTGACATAGAGGTCTTCGGTGACCTGCGGCGCACCCGGCGCCGGAATGTCGTACGCATTGGGCAGCGCCGTGCGCGGGGCGGCTGCATAGATCTGTTCTTCGGACGCTGACCAGTCATAGACCAGAGGCGAGGTTTCGCGCAGGACCAGCTCCGGCAGGAGGAGCGCCCCATCGCCCGAGGCCGTCAGGTCAAGGCTCACCCCATGCACCTCGAAGGGTTTGGCGGCAAAGCCCCACCGGGCGTAGGACAGCGTCACCACATCCCCGACGGTGGCTGCCCAGGCAGACAGTTTCCCCGACAACCGCACCGTCATTTGTCGGCGTGCGCGTTCCAGCTCAATCTTGGCCAGCCGCTGCGCCATGGCGGCGGAGATCGTGAACGGCAGCGAGATATCCCGCCATTTCCGCTCGCCCCCAGCCGCCCAGCGCGGCCCGCGGCGACGGTCTCAGTAAAGAGGAACCGCAGCACATCGATCTCGCGCTGGATGTCATCGCGCACGTTCTCGGGCAGCGGCTCATAGGGATTGCCATCGACCTTGTGCTGGCCGGAATGGACCAGCGTGACGCGCACGCCGTCTTGATCGAGCTGACCGCTGAGGTCGGCATGCATGACGACAACCCCGATACTGCCCACGACGCCGGTGCGCGGCAGGAGGATGCGGTCGGCCTGGGAGGCCAGCGCATAGCCGGCCGAGAAAGCGTGCTCGGCGACGAAGGCCCAGACGGGCTTGCTGCCCCGGATGGCCCGAATGCGATCGGCGAGGTCAAAAACACCGGCCACTTCGCCGCCAAAGCTGTCGATCTCGAGTGCCACCGCGCGCACGGACGGATCGCGTGTCGCCGCCTCGATCTGTGCCGCGATCCCCTCATAGCTGGTCTGGCCTGAGGATTGCCCGATCCAGCCGCCCCGGTGGATCAGAACGCCGGAGATCTCGATCACGGCGATGCCGTCCACGACCGGGTAGGGTGCATTGCCATGTTGCTGCAGGCGTTCGGTCAGGCCATCTGCCAGGATGCTGGCGCGCACGGGGAGACGGGCGGCGTCACCTGCCGTTTCGTCACTGTCCATAAGTTCAACTCGCCGCCCGAGGATGCGCGGCCCGAGCCCCGACAGAAAAGCCATGGCCTTTGAGGGTTCCACCAGCAGCGGCGTGTTGAAGGCGCGTGCGGCAATGCGGGCATGGAGCATCAGGCTTGGTCCTTGGCTTGGCTTTGCATTTCTGATCTCCATATGGTAAGGAGAATTGCGAAAAAGTAAGGAATTTGCCGATGCATGAATCGACGGTGACAGTAAAAGGCCAAACAACTCTGCCGAGGGATGTCCGGGCCGCGCTTGGCCTGACCAGCGGGGACAAGCTGCGCTACCTGATCCTTGATGGTGAGGTGCGCATCCTGAAGGCGCGCTCGGTGAAGGAATTGCAGGGCATCCTGTCCAGGTCCGGTCAGAAGCCTGTTTCTTTGGAAGAGATGGACGAGGCCATTTCCGCTGGCGCGACACACAGCGTGGATCTCGATAAGTGATCGCGCTCGATACAAATGTTCTGGTCCGCTTTCTCGTTCAGGACGACCCGTTGCAGGCGCAGGCGGCCACGAAGGTGATCGACCAATTGACGGACGAGGCGCAGGGCTTTGTCAGCCGCGAGGTCTTGATAGAGCTCGTTTGGGTGCTTGAGCGTGCCTATCGGCTCGCCCGCGCTGAAATCGCCGCTGCCCTCGACGGGTTGCTTTCAGCAACCGAGCTGCACATCGAAGGCTCCGACGAGGTTGCTCCGGCGCTCGAACTCTACCGCAACGACGGGTTTGGCTTTGCCGATCTGATGATTGCCGCCGCGGCCCGGCGCGCTGGTGCCAACGAACTGGTGACATTCGATCGTAAGGCCGCAAAACTTCCCGGTGTCCGCCTGCTGTGTGACTGACGTCTATCCTTCCTCTGGTGCTGTGATAGGCCGCTCCTCGCGATCAGGGTTCTCGGTTTCGACGTCCTCCTCCTCGGTCGGAACAGCCTGCACCCTTTGCGCAGGCGATCCTGGCCGCCGGAAATCGAGGCCCAGTGCGCGCTCGCGTTCCCGCTCAGATGCGATTTCCCGATCAACCTGCTCGGCGTCATAACCGCGCTCGGCGATTGCTTGAGTGCGAGATTTGAGGCCCGCTTCGATCTGGGCGATCTCGGCATTGGCGTCTTTCAGCGGATCGACCCAGTCCCATTTCGTGGGGAGCCAGTCGGCGGACAACATGCGCGGGCGGTCGGCTTCATAGCCGGGCAAGGCCAGCGCGCCGGAGAGCACGGCCAGGTCCAGCCAGCGCGCATAGACCGGACGGCAGAGCTGGTAGACCATCACCGAATGCTGCCAGGCCGAGACGCGCCGGCGGAATTCGATTAGCGCGAGCCGTGAGTTCGAGAAATTCCCCTTCACCATGTCATTGGCGAGGTAGGGGTAGGGGATCCCGAGCGCGGCTGAGATCTGCAGGAGGGTCCGGTATTGGAACGGCTCATAGGTCGCCCCGCTATCGGCGGGCTGCCCCACGGTGACATCCTCGCCCGGATCGAGCCGGACGATCTGACCCGGGCTGATCTCGACGCCGGCGGGCATCTCCTCGTCGTCCAAGGGGGCGAGCGGGTTCTCTGGCGCAGGCGAGGTCACGAACATTGCATACATCGCTGCAACCTTCTTCCGGTCGAGCTCGGCGTCATCGTACTGATCTAGCAGGAAGAGCTTCACGATCGCGGGCGCCAGTTTTGAGACGCCGCGGAGCTGACCACCCTCGACTGGGTCGATGACGTGGATGACCTCACTGGCGGGAACGCGCACGATTTCTCCCGAGAGCCCGGGGTCGGTGCTGTCACCGGGGTGGCGGCGAAAGAAGTGATAGGCAACGCGCCGCCCGATCCGGTCGAATTCGATGCCTTGTCGGATCGCGTTGCCGTTACGCGCCACGCCCGTCTCATGCAGCGGCAGCATCTCCGAGGGCAGCATCTGCAGCTGGAGGGGAACCGTCAGCCCGTCCTCCACCCGCCGAGGCCGGATCCGGACAAAGACTTCACCTGCAATAAACACTTCGCGGGCCGCCCGGCGCTGCAGCCCATAAAAATCCGTCAGCCCCTCAGCGTCAGCCTCATCTGTCCAGGCCAGCCAAAGCCGCTGCAACTCTTCTTTCCGAGCTGCATCGGCCAGTTTCGAGATCGGCTTGATTCCGTCGCCCACGGTGTTGGCGGCCCAGCTTTCGACCGCATTCACCGCATAGCCGTTGTTGCGCACCAGCCACCGGGCACGGGCGGTGATGTCGGGGCCTGATGCTGCGATCAGCGCGTTCACATGGGCCCGCGTGGCCTGGAACCCGCGCAGCCGCCGATGTTGCTGTCCTGCATCAAACCCGCCGATGAAGGCGCCGAGGCGCTGCCGCCAGTTCATCAGAAGTATTTCACAGCAAAGGGGCGGAGCACACGCCCAGCGCTGCGCTCGAGTTTGGCGATGCGCCGTTCGACATCACCGATCGCAGCGGCCAGCTCAGCGTCAGTTCCGTAGTTCACGGTCTTGCCGTCATAGCTGACCGATCGCGTGCCGCTGTAGCGCGCGGACAAGAGTGCGCTGTGGCGGAGTTTCAGCTCGTCGAGGGTCATGTGTCATTCCATGTATTTGGGCGTGCTGATCTTCCAGCTGCGCCGCCGCGGCGTTGCGACCCGGCCGGCCTGTGGTTCGGTCGGTTTCTCGGGGGCGTCTGTTTGCGAGGTGACGACTGTTTCGACGCCCGCCTGTTTTTCCAATTGGCGCCACATACGCTCGTCGAAGCGGTCGGCGCCGAGGATCCACGCGGCGGCCCGGGCATAGACCCGTGTGTCCAGCGCCTCGTTGCGCTCGCGCATCTTTTGCCATTCCTGGCGGGCAAACCCGCGCTTGTTGCGGATCGTGACCAGTTGCTCCGCCACGAGCTGTTTCAGCCATTCGCTGTCGGCCCAGTCGGGCAGGTGGATCATGCCGGCCGGGTTTGGTGTGCCCAGCGCGCTATCTTCATCTGATGGTCGCTCGATCCGCAGATACCGATAGGTCTCGGCCTTGAATGTGGCGGTGGCCACCGTCCAGAGCCGCGCCCCACGCTTGAGTTTCCGACCATTCACGGTCGCATCGACGAAGGTTGGCCCAGAAACTGGCGTGGCGCGGTTGAAACCCTCAAGTCCTTTTACAGGGGCGACCTGCGCGATGCCCTGCGCCCGCGCCCAAGCGTAGACGGCAGATGTCTCGTAGCCGGTATCGATGGCCAGTTTGGCCAGCGGCATCACGGCACCGTTCTCATGCACCCAGGTCTGGCTAAGCAAGTCCGTCAACGCCTGCCAGCAAGCTGGATCACCAGGTCCGCCCGGAATAACGATGTGATCGACAAGCCAGCTTTCCAATCCACGCCCCCAGGCCCAGACATCGACCTCGATCCGGTCTTTCTGGACGTCGGCCCCGGCGGTCAGGAACAGACCACCCATCGGCACCTGCGCGGCAAATACCTCGCGGCGATCAGCCAGCCGCTGCCATTCTGGCGCATCTCCGCTTTCAACCCAAGTCTCGCCCAGAAGCGTGTTGCGCGCCGCGCGCAGCATCTCATCCGAGCCTTGGGCTGCCAGCCAATCCCGTGCGATTTGCTCCCAGCTTTTCCAGCCGATCGGCGAATAAAGCGCCGAGAGGTGGAACCCGATCGCGTTCGGGTCGGCGCTGGTCGCCGTTGCTCGCCACTCACCCCGCTCAAGCATCTGCGTTTTGTGATGTTCAGCAATTGCCTGATCGCATCCCTCGCAGGCATAGGTGGCGGTTTTCGGTAGTCCCTTATCCCAGCGCAGCCGTTCGAACTGCAGCCACTGCATATGACCGCAATGCGGGCAGGGCACGAAATACCGCCGCTGATCGCTCGCCTCGAACTCGCGCTCGATGCGTGAGAGCCCCCGGATGGTTGGTGTCGAGACCATGAACACCTTGCGCCTATGCGCAAAGGTTGTGGTTCGTGCTTCAGCCAGGCTGACCGGATCGCCTTCTTCGTCAGCTGAGGCCGGATAGGCATCGACCTCATCGAGAAACACATATCGGGCCGGCATCGAGCGCAGCCCCGTGGCCGAGTTCGCACCCGTCAGCACCAGAATGCCGCCGGGGAATTCCTTCGACAGCATCGAATTGCCCGCATCCCGCGAGCGCGCCGGCTGGACGCGCTCCTTCAGCGCCGGGCTGTCCTCGATCAGCGGATCGATCCGCCCGCGCGAGGTGCGCTTGGCCATCTCGACCGTGGGCAGCACCGCCAGCATGGGGCCGGGCGCGTGATGGATCACGAAGCCGATCCAGTTGTTGCCGGCTTCCGTTGCGCCGACCTGGGCGGCCTTCATGAAGCTGATCCGCTGTGCCGGATTGTTCGGCGACAGCGCATCCATGATAGCGCGCAGGTATGGCGTTCGGGCCGTGCGATACTGTCCTGGTTCCGCCGAGGCGCGAGACGACAGCTTGCGGTGCGCATTCGCCCATTCCGACACCGTCAGGTCCGCATCAGGCCTCATGCCCTGGCGCCAGGCGCGCATGATATCCTCGGCGCCGTCAAAGGCGAGGTCGAGGTCCGCGGTCAGATCAGATGTATTTTCCTCCTCATTCAAGCGAGACCCGGAGGTCGGCCAGGGCGTCGAGCTGCTCTCGGACATGGGTTTCTAGCACCCTTTGCAGGATCGCGGTCTCGATGGTTACGGCCTTGCCGGATGCCTTCTCTATAGACCGCCTGGCCGGGGCTTGAGTTGTTCAAGATCGGGCGGCGCATGCATTCGACCGGCTTTTGCGTGCCGTGCACGGTCTCGGCGTCCTGGTCTTTGTTTGCAATCTGCCAGAGCGTGGTCTGTTTGCGATCGCCGGCCCAGTGGCCCTTGCCTTTGGCACGTACGGCATACCAGCAGGGTTCATGCTGCCAGTGGGTCTTGTTGGTGGTGCCTGTCGTGGTCGGGACGCCAAAACCCGCCTTCAGCCAGAATCCGAACGCTTCCGCATCGATCGGTACGGCTACATCACCATCCGCCGTCACCGCATCCTTAATCGGTGCCAGTGGATCGCGGCCATAGCCAAGAAGTTCGCTGCTCAGCAGAGGCTGTTCTGCCCCCAGTGAGGCGCTGGTAAACGGCATCTGCATATAGCCGCTTGCCGGAGCGGTTCCATAAGTTGTCTCAAACGCAGCCGCGAGTTGCGACCGCGCGCCTTGTGCGCGTGCCATGTTCAGATTCCTTGTTTTTGGTGGAGGTCATCCCACGAGGTTCAGCCCAGCGGGTTGGCCGTGGTGTAGGTCAAAATGACAGGCACGATGGCCGCCTTCAGGCCTTCAGCCCCCTCAACTGGCAGATCGACCGGCTGCGGGGCCTGCGCTTCTGTCCAGTCGCAGAGCCCACCCAGCGTGCGGTTGGCGGAAATCGCGGCACCGATGGCCTGCGCGAGGGCATCAAAAGCTGACGCGCGTGCCGCCGGCGATTTGCCCTGCACGATCACCTCGATCTCGGCGCGATGCTCATAGTGATATTGCAGCGGCGACAGGGTCACCTCCGGCGCACCGGGATCGCCATCACGCAGAATAACAAAACCTCCTGCGGGCTGGCGTTCGGGCAGCACCTCTTCGCGGAGAACGGTTGCGTCGGGCACGGTTTGCAGCGCCGCAAGCAGGGATTGCAGGATGGTTTCACGGGGTGTGGACATGGGGTGCTCTCGCTGGGTTGTGACTTTCCAAGACACCATTCTCGTGTTAAAGGTATTACCATTAAATACCAGCTTGGAGTCGTCTGATGAAAGCAATTAGTCCTGTCGCGGTGAAACTCGACCCGAAAACTTATGATCGCGTCAAACGGCTGGCCGAAGCCAGAGACCGTTCGACGCATTGGATGCTGCGCGAGGCGGTGGTTCAGTTTGTTGAGCGCGAAGAAAAGCGCGAGGAATTTCGTCAGGCCGGACTCAAGGCCTGGCGTGATTATCAGGAAACCGGTTTGCATGTTGGCCACAGCGAGGCCGATGAATGGCTGGCCAAACTGGAAGCTGGCGAAAAGGCAGCGGCTCCTGAATGCCACAACTGATCTGGTCGCCCGCAGCACTGCGGGACGTGGAACGGCTTTATACCTTTCTTGAAGAGAAAAGCCCGATTGCAGCGCGCGGGGCCGCAAGTGCCATCCGGCAAGGCATGAACATTCTTGAAAACCAACCCGCTGCTGGACGACCGGTCCCGGATATGGACCCGGAATTTCGGGAATGGTTCATCAGTTTTGGAAGCAGCGGTTACATTGCTCTCTACCGGCTTGACGGATCAAAGGCCATCGTTCTGGCTGTTCGTCACCAACGCGAAGCGGGCTATTGAATTATCCCCGTTACTGGACAGCCTCTAGGTGATGGTCCAGTCATTGTTGTCCATGGTTTGCGCCGGATCAAGCGATTGCGGATCGGCGGCCTTGGCGATGACCAGAGTATCGCCCGATTGCGCAAAGGCAGATGGGGCAAAAAGCGACAGCGAAAGCGCCGCCACCCCCAGCCCAAGCGCCATGCGGCGCGATATTGAAAGCAGTGTCATAGTGTTTCTCCTATTGGTGGTTGCATCGTTCTTTTTGCGCACCGCCTTCTTGTCGGGCGACGTTTGTTCTGCCGATGTCGTCCTGCGGGTCATCTTGCCTGCAACATCGCTGGTGCGCGATGCGCGGGGCAGCGATGAACCAAGAATCGCCACGGCTTGGTCTGATGCTAGGGGAAGTTCATAATGTTAGCAATAGAACAATTGTAACTAAAATTATATGATACTAACATATAGCTTAAACGCGCGTCGGGATGGTACGAGATCTGGAAACAGAAACTCTATCGTTCGGACAGGTAATTATGACGGGAAAGCAAATGCCAGATCATGACATGCTTGCGGAAACGATCGCTCGTGCTGAAAAACGGCTCACCAAGAAAGAAAAGCGCATTTCTGCGTATTTCCTAACCCGCCCCGAAGCCATCCTGATCGAAACCAACGCCCAAATCGCCCGGAAGCTCGACATCTCCCCGATGACCCTTACGCGTTTCTATCGAAAGCTTGGGTTCGATGACGCTGCCGACGCCCGCAGCAAGACGATTCAGGATACATTCGGGCCGGGCAACTACCGGGCCGATCAAAGATTTGAGTCCAGCCTTTCAAGCCGCCAGTCCGAAAACGCGCAGTCCGGGCTGGAAATGTGCCATGCCTCTATCGACGCGGCCTATGCGCTTCGTGAAAGCGGCCTCTGGGGGCAAATCGTAGACCTCGTCACCGGGTCTGACGCCGTTCACGTCACCGGGTTTCAGACGATGCACTATCTGGCAGATGGGTTCAGCCGCCGCCTGTCATATCTGCGTGACCGCGTTCACCTCGTCGATGGGATCGACGGGGTCTATGCCGGGCTTCTGCCCGCAGCCAGCGAGAAGGTAACGCTTATTATGATGGATGTGTTCCGATACGGCGCACATGGCCCCATCCTTGCGAAAGTCGCACGCGAGCGCGGAATTGATGTGGTTATCTTTGCGGACGAATTCTGCGATTGGGCCGATGGCATCACGCCCCATGTTTTGCGCTATCCGGCGGAAACCATGTTCTTCCTTCCCATGCCAACAGGCATTTCCACGGGTTTGAGCCTGTTACTGCAAGATGCAAGTGGCAAACTCGGAAAACATGCAAAAGAACGAGTTCGCAAACTCTCCGAAGCGCAAGACCACTTTGGGCTGTTCTTGGATTAGGTGGCATGGGCGCGTATGGAATCGGTTGGTTGCGAAGGTGGGCAAGTGTTTCGGTAAGCGAATACGGTGGGAACTTCTGGTCGATGCCAGTTTTATTGGTTCCCACGCCGCCTTGGCAAAGGTGCGATCTGAATTTGGACTCAGTCGGCGCGGCTAAACGACGACTTTGTTTACGCATTTTGTGACCAATCAACACAAATCAAAATCGCGCCTTGGTCGAATGTTCGACCAGCAGACTTTGACCCCAATCCAATCTACAAAAAGAAAAGGGAAATGGATTCCACATCTGAAAAGCCCGGATCAGGGGGCCGGGTCAGCCTACATCGCGATGCTGATTGATGCTGTGCCAAGTCCCAAGCCAAGCAGGCGTATCTTCACGATTTTCACCCAACCCGTTTGACATCGCCGCGAACCTGTTCTTTTTGTGCCAAGACATCAACCGCGTGGTAAGACACCTGCCACCAAGGACGCGTATGGCGACAAAACAAGCCGATTTGCCTACGCGTTCCAACCCACAGTAAAACCCCGGTCGTTCGGCAGGCCGAAACAACAAGCAACTGACGTGCGAAAACCGACATCTGGCAGGAACCAAATAACCGATGGCACAACTAATCGAATATCAAGATGCAATAGCGCAGGCGGAGGGGCTCGCGGCCTTGGTTGCGACCCAGTTGCGCGCGGCGCTAGGCGTAAAGGCTCGCGCGACCCTTGCGGTTCCCGGTGGAACGACACCCGGGCCGTTCCTGCGTACTTTGTCGGGGTTTGACCTCGACTGGGGCCGGGTCGATGTGATGCTGACAGACGAGCGGTTCGTGCCGGAAACATCGCAACGCTCCAATACCCGGTTGCTGCGTGAAACCCTGTTGCAGGGCCCGGCTGCAGCGGCGCGGATGGTGCCGTTTTATCTGCCCGCCGATCAACCCGAAGAGGTGCTGGATCAGATCGCTTCGAAACTGGCCAAGGTGTTGCCCATTGATGTCTGCGTCCTGGGTATGGGCACGGATATGCATATCGCCAGCCTCTTTCCCGGTTCCGATCGGCTGGAAGATGCATTGCGGGACGATTGCCAAGACCTGATCCTGGCCATGCGGGCAAGCGGCGTGCCCGAGCCGCGTCTTAGCCTGACTGCTCCGGTCCTTTCGGGGGCCGCGCATCTTCATCTCTTGATTAGCGGGCCGGAAAAACTTGCGTCCCTCAAGGAAGCGGAACAAACTGTGGATGTACGATTGGCGCCGGTGCGTCTGGTGCTTGATGCACCGGCTGGACTTGTCATTCACTACACCGGATCAACAGGGGTCTCATGACAAAATCAACTGCAACCAGCGACACGATCAAACGGGTAACCGCACGGATCATCGAGCGAAGCGCCCCGACGCGTTCTGCCTATCTTGCCCGCATGAAGGCGGCTGCAAGCAAGGGGCCGGCACGCGCGCATCTCAGTTGTTCGGGCCAGGCCCATGCCTATGCGGGTGCCGGTGCGGACCAGAATGCTCTGGCCACACAATCGGCGGGCAACCTTGGCATCGTGACGACGTACAACGACATGTTGAGCGCTCATCAACCCTTCGAGAGGTTCCCGGTTCTCATCAAGGAGGCCGTGCGTGAAATTGGTGGCACGGCGCAAGTGGCAGGCGGGGTTCCCGCGATGTGCGATGGGGTCACGCAAGGCGAAGCGGGGATGGAGCTAAGCTTGTTTTCGCGCGACGTGATCGCCATGGCGACCGGCATTGCGTTGTCGCATAATACATTTGATGCAGCGGTATTCCTTGGCGTTTGCGACAAGATCGTGCCGGGTCTGGTGATCGCGGCGCAGACTTTTGGGCATCTTCCGGCGGTCTTTTTGCCTGCGGGGCCAATGATCTCGGGCCTGTCGAACGAAGAGAAATCCAAGGCCCGCGAGGCTTTCGCCGCCGGAAAATCCAGCCGCGCCGATCTGATGGCGGCTGAAATGGCCGCTTATCACGGACCGGGCACCTGCACCTTTTATGGCACCGCCAATACCAATCAGATGCTGATGGAATTCATGGGCCTGCATCTGCCCGGCGCAAGTTTCGTGACACCGAATACGCCGCTGCGCGATGCGTTGACCGCGAGTGGCGCACAGCGGGCGTTGTCGCTTTCGAACCTTGGCGATGATTACCGGCCGGTCTGCGATATTCTGGACGAGCGGGCGTTTGTGAACGGAATCGTCGGGCTTAATGCAACGGGCGGGTCGACCAATCTGTTGATCCATCTGATCGCCATGGCCCGCGCGGGTGGTATTCTGCTGGACTGGCAGGATTTTTCGGAGATTTCCGCCATCACCCCCTTGCTGACGCGGATCTACCCCAATGGCCTTGCGGATGTGAATGCATTCCATGCGGCGGGGGGGCTTGGAACGCTGATCGGCTATTTGCTGGAGGCCGGTCTACTGCACGAGGACGTCAGCACCGTGGCTGGTCAGGGCCTGTCGCTTTACACCCGCGAGCCGGTGTTGAAGGACGGCGCATTGACTTGGCGCGACGGGGCAGCGGCGACCCTCAATGATCGGATCCTGCGACCCGCAGATGCGCCGTTCCAACCCACTGGCGGGCTTGCGCGACTGGTCGGCAATTGCGGGACAGCGGTGATGAAGGTTTCGGCGGTTGCACCCGAACATCAGGTGGTCAAGGCGGCGGCGGCGGTCTTTGAAAATCAGGAGGACGTCAAGGCGGCCTTCAAGGCAGGCGCGTTGGACCGCGACGTTGTGGTCGTGGTGCGGTTTCAGGGGCCAAAAGCAAACGGTATGCCCGAATTGCATTCACTGACCCCGATCCTCAAGATCCTGCAAGGGCGCGGTTATAAGGTGGCACTTGTTACTGACGGGCGAATGTCCGGGGCGTCGGGCTCCATTCCCGCCGCGATCCATGTCAGCCCCGAGGCGCTGGATGGTGGCATGATCGCGCGGATCAGCGACGGTGATCTCATTCTGGTTGATGCCCCGGCGGGCCAGCTTGAAATCCTGACCGAAGGTGTCGCGGACCGCCCGGCGATCAAGATCGACCTATCCGCCAATGCTACGGGTTCCGGGCGCGAGTTGTTCACGCTGTTTCGTGCAAATGTCGGCGCTGCCGAGGCCGGTGCCTCGGTCTTTGGAGAATGAAATGACCCCACAAAACGCCAGCATCCGCGCGATGGAAATCTGCCGCCTTGCCCCGATTGTTCCGGTTCTTGTGGTCGATGATGTGGCCCATGCGCAACCATTGGCCAAGGCCCTGATCGCGGGTGGCTTGCCTGCGCTGGAGGTGACGCTACGCACGCCGGTTGCGCTGGATGTCATCCACGAAATGGCAAAGGTTCCCGGCGGTCAGGTCGGGGCGGGGACGTTGATCACGCCCGAAGATGTCTATGCAGCAAAATCCGCCGGGGCGACGTTCGGCGTCTCACCCGGCGCGACAGACGACCTGCTGGAGGCTTGCGAAAAAGCGGATCTGCCGCTGTTGCCCGGTGCTGCCACCGCCAGCGAGGCGATGCGGCTTTTGGCCAGAGGCTATTCCATGCTGAAGTTCTTTCCTGCCGAGGCAGCGGGGGGTGTACCCGCCCTGAAATCCCTGGCGTCACCGCTGCCACAGATCAGCTTTTGCCCCACGGGTGGCGTCAATCCCCAGAATGCGCCGGATTATCTCGCCTTGCCAAATGTCGTCTGCGCTGGCGGTTCCTGGGTTGCGCCAAAGGACCTGGTGCAAAGCGGCAATTGGGCTGAGATTGAAGCGATCGCGCGCGCCGCAGCAACACTCCGCTGATCAAAAAACGTGCAGATGGAATGACATCTGCGATTGGTTCAGCCGAAGTCTCGCAAAAGGATCAAACTGACCGGCGCAACGACCCCTCAGGCGTTTTCACCAGCCATGATCCGCGCGAAAATCTCCGGGTCGGTGACACCTTCGGAGCCGATGAAAAGAAGGCGTGAGGTTCTGTCGATAGCCAGTTCAGCCGCAAGCGCCGGATTATCCGCCAAGCCGATCAATGCGGCCAGCCCCGCAACGGCGCTTTCACCGGCTTCAATCTTTGTGTCGCCGGGCAGGGGGCGGGCAAGCTGGCGGATGGTCGGGGCGATCATCTCGTCCGGGATGGTCAGAAAATCCGACGCCTCCTCGGCCAGAATTTCCCAGGCCATTTCCGATGGCTCGCCGCAGGAAAGACCCGCCATGATGGTTTCTTCGGCAATGTGGACCGCCGTGGCCGCCCCCCGCTTTGCGCTTTCCAGCAAGCAGGCCGCGCGGTCTGGTTCCACTACGATCACCCGCGGGGCGGCATCTTTCCAATACTGACGCGAGAATGCCGCAACCGAAGCCGCAAGCCCGCCCACACCGCCTTGCAAGAAGATGTGGCTGGGCGGGTCATCGTAGGCCTTGGCGATTTCCGCACTCATCACGCCGTAGCCCGCCATGACATCGCGCGGCGGTTCGGAATAACCGGGCCAGGATGTATCGGAAACCACGAACCAGCCGTTTTCATCGGCCTCGCGCCGTGCCAGCGCAACAGAATCATCATAGTCGCCTTTGATGCGGATGACTTCGGCCCCAAGCGCACGCATCGCCTCGGCGCGGCCTTCGCTAACCTCGGCGTGAATGTAAATCCGGCAAGGTGCGCCAAATCGCTTGCAGCCCCAAGCCAAGGAACGCCCGTGATTGCCGTCTGTGGCCGATACCAGGGTGATTTCCGCCGCCCCCGCCGCCTGTTCACCGCTACGAATTTCGGCAAGCGAAACCGGACGCCCCTGACGTGCCGACAACTCGCGCGACAAAACCCGAAGGGCGGCATAAGACCCGCCAAGTGCCTTGAAAGAGCCAAGTCCGAACCGCGGTCCTTCGTCCTTATAGGCGATCTCCGCCACACCAAGGCGGGCGGCAAGGGCGGGCAATTTTACCAACGGCGTCGGCGCATACCCTTCCCAGGCGGTAATCTCGGCGATGGCGGTATTGAAGTCCGCAGCGGGGATCACCCGGTTTGCCGCCTCCCCCTTATGGGGTGCGCCTGTTTGATGGATAAGCTTCATCGCGGCGGCAGAGGTCATCGGGATTTCCTTTTCAAAAGTGGCAAGCGTTCGGCAACAAGCTGGCTCCAGAGGGCCGTGCCGATCGGCAACAAGGCATCGTTAAAGTCGTAGTCCGATGCATGCAAGGGCCGCCCATGTGCGCCTTCGGTCCCATTGCCAAGCAACAGGAAACAGCCGGGAATCGCAGCCGCGAAATGTGCGAAATCTTCGGAAAAGCTCATCGGATCGCGATCTGCATTTACCTCAAGGCCTTGAGATTTTGCAGCTTGGATCACCGCGTCAGTCGGCGCGGGGGCGTTGATCGTTTCGATAAATTCCGTTTTGAACTGCAAGGTGATTTCAACGCCGTGGGCGGCCCCGATGCCCTTGGTGATCTGTTCCATCAAATGCGCGATCAGCTTGCGGTCCTCAGGCTTTTGCGCCCGCGCATCACCCTTGAGGCAAGCCCAGCCCGGCAGCACGTTGCGTTGCCCGTCCGTGAGGAATTCCGTAACCGAAACCACCGCTCCCGCGCCGGGCGGTAGTTTTCGCGACACGATTGTCTGCAAGGCTGTGACAACTTCGGCGCCAATAGTGATCGCATCAACGCCGACATGGGGCATGGATGCATGACCGCCCTGTCCCTTGATCGTGATTTCAAACAAGCTTTCACTGTTACAAATCAACCCTTTACGGGTCGAAACCTGGCCGGTAGGTGCGCCCGGAAGATTATGGATCGCATAAACCTCGTCCATCTCAAAGCGTTGCAGCAGCCCTTCGTCCAGCATTTTTAACGCACCAAGCCCGTGTTCCTCGTTCGGTTGAAAGATGAACACGACAATGCCATCAAAATCACGCGTCTCTGCCAGTTGCGCGGCGGCCCCCAACAGCATGGCCGTGTGGCCATCATGACCGCAGGCATGCATTACGCCGGGGTTTTGCGAGATGTAATCATGCTTGCTGGTTTCATTGATCGGCAGCGCATCCATATCCGCCCTGAGGCCAATGGCGCGATTGGCGTTGCCGTTGCGCAGAACGCCAACAACGCCCGCACCGACCTCAACCTCCAAACCAAGATCGCGCAAATGGCTGGCGACGATGGCCTTGGTTCGTTCCTCCTGAAATCCCAATTCGGGATGGCGGTGAAGGTCGTGACGCAGGGATTTCAGATCAAGTGGAATGGCCGTTCTCCTGCCTGGTTTCGGCCGAGAATTACCGATTTGACCGGGAATGTCAGTCACCGATCCCCAAATTCGACGGAATTCTGCTGGGTGAAGGCGTCAAAGGCCTAGCATTTGCCGCCAGCCGGGGCTGGTTGCGTCAAGTGCGGATTCAAGGTCGGGATATTTGAACGCCGCAGCGACCGCACTGTCACGGGTGTAGTTAAGCGCCAGTTTACCCGGCGTCTTACCCGATATATGCTGCATCCCCGTCGGCGTCATTTCGCGGATCGTTTCGGTCAGCGTCATCAGCCGGGTTTTTTCAAATTCGACACGCTTTTTGGCAAAGCGGCTTTCGGGGTTTTCTACCAGCTCGTAGTTGCGAAACCCGTCACCGGCCTTCATGAATTTCAGGTGCCAGTAGAAATACCCGGCGAAAATGCGACGTAGCTTGCCACGGCCAAAACGCTCGAACCGGGGGTCGTGGTGAAAAAAGACATCCTCGTCGGCGTAAAAGTAGCCGATGTCACCATTGCCCGAAACCCGTTCAAAGGCGGGAATGCCGAAATTCCCCTTGGCGTCGCGGGCGATGTTGAGGCCCGAAAAGCAGTGCATTTTTGTGGGGTCTGCACGATTTTCGCGAAATTCCGTGCAGATTTTTGCCACCCGATCCGGGATCGCCAGATGGTCGTCGTCGAGTTTGACCACGGCCTTTCGGGTGGTTTGGGCCAGCGCGAAGTTGGAGTAATTCACCATGCTTTCGGGATGATCCGCCGGGGTTTTGGCATGACCCTTGCTGCCCAGGGGCTGCACACGATCCATATAGTGAAAAAGCTTGATTTTGGGGGCAAATTCATCGGCCAAACGCTCGAGAATGGCCTGGGTTTCATCCTCGCACTGGTTAAAAACCGCGATGATTTCGTCATAAAAGTCGATATGCGACCGGATGGTCGGTTCGATAAAATCAGCGCCATTCCGGGTGCGCAAAAAGGCCGAAATCCCTTCGGTGCGATCCGCAATCCGAAGATCCTTTGGAGTAAAGCGATAGCCCGAGACGGTTTCGGCGCACATGGTCAGACCTTTGGGTAGCTCTTGGCGTCGATCTAGCGGTTTCACCGGGGGCATCGCAAGGCTGGAACGTCTTTGTTTCGTTGAATGGGACAATTCGCGGCGGTGCTGGGATATTGGCGTGTTTTAGAGGGCAAACCCGGCGTCGCAATTGCAATGCATCAAAATGTTCAATAGAGCATGAAGCAACTTGGGCGAATTCGTGAACGGTTCGTCAAAATAGCAAAAGTTGGAACGTCTTATGGGCCTTAATCTCGAAAAATTTCGCGCCGAGCCGCTCAATACCGCGCCATTTGAATATATGGTGATGGATGATTTCGTGAACCAGCCGATCCTGGATGGCGCGCGGCGGGATTATCCTGAGGTGCCGGGGCCGGGGTCGCATCCGCCAGCGGGTCTGAAAATCGAAGGTGATTTCAAATCCCTGATTGAAGAATTGCGCGGGCCGGAATTTCAAAAGGCGGTTGAGGAAAAGTTCAACATCTCGCTTGAAGGCCGCCCGACGATGTATACCGTGCGCGGGTTCTGCCGCGAACGCGACGGGAAGATTCACACCGACAGCAAGACCAAGATCATCACCGTTCTGGTCTATATGAACGACGACAACTGGGAAAACACCTCTGGGCGTCTCAGGATCCTGAACAACGGCACGGACCTTGAGGACTACATTGCCGAGGTCGAACCAAAGGGCGGCACGCTGATCATTTTCAAGCGCTCCGACAATTCCTGGCACGGGCATCATTCCTATGCCGGCCCGCGTCGTGCGATCCAGTTGAACTGGGTGCTTGATCAATCGGTTGTGGACCGTGAACAGGGGCGTCACGGATTTTCCTCCAAAATCAAAAAACTCTTTGGTGCCGGTTGATCCGAACCGCGTGAAAGGGTGATTTGACGTGGTTTTTGCCTCGAATATCTTCATCCTTTTCATGGCGTTGGTCCTGCCGGTCTACGCGCTGATCGTTCAGCGCGCGTCCAACAGCGGCAAGCTGCTGTTGATCGCGATTTCGCTGTTTTTCTATTCCTATTGGCTGCCGATTTACCTGGTGCTTTTGCTCGGCTCGATCGGCAGCAATTTCATGCTCGGGCGCTATCTGCTCGGTATGGAGGATGGGCGTGGACGTAAATGGTTAACCGGGCTTGGGATTGCCGGGAACCTGTCGCTGATAGGCTATTACAAATACGCCGGCTTTTTTGTCGCCAACGTGAATGCCGCCCTTGGGATTGACGCCCCGGTTCTGAGCATCGCGTTACCACTTGGCATTTCGTTTTTCACCTTCCAGCAGGTGTCTTTTCTGGTCGAGGTTTACCGGCGCAAACTCGATTCCGTGGACCTTACCAACTACGTTTTGTTCATCTCCTTTTTTCCGCAATTGATCGCTGGGCCGATTGTCACCCAATCTGATATGTTGCCGCAGCTCCGTCGCAAACGCGACTGGCGGCTGAGGCCTGATCATTTTGCGCTGGGGTTCTTTTTGTTCTCGGCCGGGCTATTCAAAAAGTCAGTGCTGATTGATCCCTATGTGCCCTATATCGACATCGTTTACGCCCATGCAGCGGCTGGCAACGCGATTTCGTTTGTCGATGCCTGGACCGGCGCGATTGGCTATTCGTTCCAGATTTACCTAGACTTTTCAGGCTATTCCGACATGGCGATTGGTCTGGCGCTGCTCTTTGGACTAAAGCTGCCGATCAACTTTTTCTCGCCCTACAAAGCGGCGAGCATTCGCGAGTTCTGGCGACGCTGGCACATCACGCTCAGCCGGTTTTTGCAGGCTTATCTCTATATTCCATTTGGCGGCTCGCGCCACGGCAATGCCCGCACGGCGCTCGCGTTGGTGGGGACGATGACGCTTGGCGGGCTGTGGCATGGGGCCGGGTGGCAGTTCATTGTCTGGGGGCTTTTACATGGGATCATGCTGTTGATTAATCACTTCTGGGCCAAGATTTATGAGGGGCGCGCGGGGCTTGCCCGGATTGTGGCCTCTTGGCCCTACCGGGGGGTGATGGTGGTCGTCACCTTCATTGCGCTTGCCATAACTTGGGTGTTTTTTCGGGCAGACAGCGTGGCCTCCGCGATGCGGATTGTGGAGGGGATGTTTGGGTTAACCGAGGCGGCATCGGTTACCTCCTTTGGCAAGGGAATCGCGGTGGCATTTCCGATCTATTTCCTCTTTGTCTGGGGCTTTCCCAACACAATCCAGATCATGCGACGGTTCCCTGTGGCGCTCACGCTAGGCCAGTTCAAGGAGCAATTGGCGCTAAAGGAAAAACGCCGCTGGCTGGAGTTTCGCTTTAACTTTTTCTGGGTGATCCTGTCGCTGATCCTGTTTCTGTCAGGATGGTTTTCGCTGTCCAACCTCAGCCCGTTCATCTATTTTCAGTTCTGAGGAGGGCGCGGAATGACAACGATAATCACAAAATCCCGTACCCGATCAAGGCGGCACTTCCGGCAGATCATGGCACTGTTGCTGGCAACGGTTCTGGTTATCATCATCGGAAATAACGTTGTTTTTCAGCTGATTAAGTCGCCAAAGAATATTACCACCGCGCAGATGATCTACGGCTGGGCGCGGCTTTACAAGCCGATGATATACCCCTCGGCCAAGCCGGATGCGGTCGCGTTCGGGTTTTCCTGGGTGCGCGATATTTTTGACCCCAAGATCGCTGGAGAATTGACGGGCGAGACTTTTTTCAACTTTGGCATGTCAGGTGCCACCTCGTTTGAAAGTCTGCGGGTATTGCAGCATGCGATGTCCGTTCATAAACCCAAACGAGTGTTTCTCGACCTTCAAAGTTTCGCCGATGCGCCGCGTGTGAGCCTGATGGAGCATCAGTTCGACGAGCGTATTTTGGACGTAACCAGGGATGGATCTCCCAACGAAAGCGCTGCATTGCAACGCGCGATCAAGATTAACACATCGGGTGCGGCCATTGCATTCAACATCCGTTTCTTGGAATTTTTGTGGGCCGAAAAAAACGGTACCCCGCGCGAAGAATTGCTGCCCTCCTATCAAAGGCGCGATTGGGTTGAATATAGCGACGCAGCTGAAGATGCCCGACGCTGGACGTCCGAATATCGTACGGAACCCCCGGACAAAACCGATGGTCTTGTGCATTCTTTGAACGATCTGGAAGATGGCCTGGAGCTGCTTTGCAATCGAAATGTCGAGGTTTTTCTGGTCGAAAACCCCTATATCTGCGGCAAGATCCACGACATGCGACGCGGTCATGCGTTGATCCGAAAGATGCAGGCGCAATGTTCTGCGCCAATGTCGTTTTGGGTTTTTCACTATCCGAATGCGGTGACGATGGAGGGGCTGTCGGGGATTAAGACGTCGAATTTCTATCGCCCGGATGGCCATCCCAGACCGACGCTTGGCCAGTTGATGCTGACCCGGATGCTGGGCCTTGAAGGTCAGGAGAACGCACCGCCATTGCCACGGGATTTTGGCGCGAATTTGTTGGCCATGTCGCAAGCTGATGCGGACGCCTGGCTAACCAAAAAGAACAACCGTTGTTTGGGTCAATGGGACGAGGCGGAGCGCACGGAGGTGCTGGAGGATCTGGAGCGCTTGACGCCGATCTGGGACGAAAGGTTCTGAGCGATTGCGCAAGCTTGTTGCTTTAATGTAGCCAAGGGATAGCACCTTTGGAGGTCGCGGAATGCATCTGTTTTTGATCTTTGTCGTCGGCCTTAGCCTTGTTGCTTGCGCTCCGCGCGGACGCATAGAGGTTATTCCCAAAGAGAGTGCAAATGTAGTGCAGCCAGTCTTTTTTGCGACAAACCGCAGGGAAAATGGCGTGGATTTTGGGCCGGAACGCGCAGGCGTGCTTCGATTTGGGCGGATGGATGTTTCGGTTCCGTATCGCCACGAGGTTGGTCAGGTGGAACTCCCAGGTGCGCGGGTAAATCCAAAGACGGATTTTGCCATTACCGGGGCAATACCGCACCGCACGGCGCGGGAATTCCGCATGGCGCTCAACGGCGCATTAACCAAGCTCAAACCCGGCGCACGCAACGTGGTGGTCTATGTGCATGGCTACAATGCGACTTTTGCCGAAGGGCTTTTTCGCCTCGCACAGATCAGCCACGACTTTGACAGTCATTCCGTGCCGGTGTTCTTTTCCTGGCCTTCCGGCGGCGAGGTTCGCGACTATCTCTATGACCGCGACAGCGTGTTGCAATCGCGCCGCGCACTTGGCGATCTGATTGACAACCTGAGCGCCACAAAGGCCGAACGGATCACCATTGTCAGCCATTCCATGGGCGCGCAACTGGCGATGGAGACACTCCGCAGCCGGGTTTTGAAGCGTGGGAAAAGCTGGGCAAAGCTTTCGGGTTTTATTCTGATCCAGCCGGATATCGACATTGATCTTTTCCGCGCACAAGCGGCTGATATCGGGCCTTTGCCGCAGCCTTTTGTGATTTTCACCTCGCGGAAGGATCGAATTCTGGGACTGTCGCGGCGGATCGCTGCGAGTGAACAACGCCTGGGGGAACTCGACGATCTGGCGGTGTTGCAGGACTTGCGTGTGACGGTGATTGATACGACGGATGCGTCGAGCGCGATAGGGGCGAACCACTTCGAGATTGCCTCTTCGCCGCGCTTGATCCGGCTGCTGACGGGGCTTGGTCAGGGTGTCGCCGAAGGGGCTTTGTCGCCGCGCCGCACCTCGCTTTTGCCTCTGCGATTGGTGACAGAAAAACGCGCGGTCGGCCTGATCGTTGGATTTGATTAGCATCGGGGGGAAAGGCGCATGACGCAAGTGTTTTCAGATGATCGCAAGCGGGTATTTCTGAACCCGGAGGGAGCGGATAAGCCGCTGAAAAGCCCTGTGAAAGCCGAGGTTTTAGCAGCAGCACGGGCCTATCGTTTAGGGCGGTTTCGCCGTCAGATGGACCAAGACGGGGTCGGGGCACTGTTGCTTTATGATCCGATCAACATTCGTTATGCGTTCGATTGTTCCAATATGCAAATCTGGACGGGCCACAATCCGATGCGCTATGCGCTGATCCTGGCGGATGGCCCGGCGGTGATGTTTGAGTTCAAGGGTTGCGAACACCTCTCTGACTGGCTGCCCGGTATTGACGAGGTGAGGACCGCGATCGGCTGGATGTTCATGGCCTTTGGTCAGAGCGCCGATGATCAGGTGGAGGATTGGGCGGATGAAATCGCGGCTTTAATGCGCGAACATGTGGCCGGAAACATGCGGCTGGCGGCGGATCGTCTGGACTTGCCCGGCGTGGCGGCGCTGCGCGCGCGACAGATCGACGTGTTGGAAGGTGGGCGACTTACGGAAATGGCGCGGTCGGTCAAATCGGCGGATGAGATCGAGCTGATGCGCTGGACCATTCGGGTGGCAGAGGCCGGGATGGCGCGGATTGCCGAACACTCGGTTCCCGGGGTCACGGAGCGTGAGTTATGGGCACATCTGCACTTTGAAAATGCCCGTTCCGGTGGCGATTGGCTGGAGACAAAACTGCTGACGGCGGGGCCGCGCACAAACCCCTGGTATCAGGAATGTTCGGACCGCGAGGTGGGTTTGGGCGAGATGATTTCGTTTGATACGGATATGATCGGGCCATACGGCTATTGCGCGGATATTTCGCGAAGCTGGACCTGTGGGGGCACGCCGATGAGCGATTTGCAGCGCCGGAATTACGCCCGCGCGATGGAGCAGATTAACCACAATCTCGCGCTTTTAGTGCCGGGGTTGAGCTTTGCGGAGTTCAACGCAAAATCCTGGCGCATACCGGTGGAAAACCAGCCTTATCGCTATTCATTGGCGCTGCACGGTGTCGGGATGGCGGATGAATGGCCGGTTGTCCCGCTGCATGTCGATTGGTCGGACCGGGTGACGAAAGGCGCGTTTGAAGTCGGTCAAGTCGTCTGCGTGGAGAGCCTGATGGCGGAGGCGGGCAGCGAAAGCATCAAGCTGGAAACGCAGGTGCTGATCACGGAAACAGGCGCGGAACGGCTCGACACCTTCCCATGGGAAGAGGTCTGAAGGCCGTTTGTTGATCGCTGATGTCTGTTTGTCTGTCTGGCGTTGATTTGGATATTTGCAGCATAAAGAAGGTATGACGGGCCCGCCAAAGGGCGGTCTTGCCGGAACGGGTTTTAATCCGCACCTGTGATCGTGGTATTCGGCAGTTGCGCCACTCCGGATGATTACGGTGGTGTGCGTGACGCGGTGACCTTGAGCTCGGGGACAGGTTTTACGCCGCAAATCTTAAGGATTTCTGACAAGTGCGAACGTTGCCGTTCCGTTCCAAGGCCAAAATCCGACTTTTGGCGGGGAGGATTTGTCGCGTTTCGGGGCTGAACTCGGGACTTAATCCGTGCATTCTGATCGCAACAGAATTTCGGAGGTCATCATGAAAAGCAGCTACCGCGTCGTCGTTATTGGGGGAGGGGTCGTTGGCGCCTCGGTTCTTTATCATCTGGCGAAATTCGGCTGGACCGATGTGGCGATTGTGGAGCGGTCGGTTTTGACGGCGGGTTCTAGCTGGCATGCCGCCGGGGGTATTCATGCGCTGAACGCTGATCCGACGATGGCGGCTTTGCAGGCTTATACGATTGATTTGCTGTCCGAGATTGAAAAGGAAAGCGGGCAGAACATCGGCCTGCATATGACCGGCGGGATCACCATTGCGACCAATCCGACGCGGTATGAATGGCTGCAATCCGCGTATCGCACATTCCAGTCCATCGGGATTGATGACTGTTATATGATGAGCCCCGAAGAGGTGAAGGAAAAATGCCCGATCATGGATGTGAACGGGGTGATCGCCGGGCTTTGGGCGGATCGCGAGGGCTATCTTGATACCACTGGTACAGTCCATGCCTATGCGGGTGCGGCCAAGAAAATGGGCGCGGATGTGATCGAGCACAACAAGGTCGAGGAGTTGATCCAACGTGCGGATGGCACCTGGGATGTGGTCACCGAAAAGGGCACGATCCATGCGGAACATGTGGTGAATGCCGCTGGCCTCTGGGCCAAGCAGGTGGGGCATATGGCGGGGCTGGATTTGCCGGTTTCGCCGCTGGCGCACCACTACCTTGTGACGGAAAGCATCCCTGAAATCGAGAAGTTGGATTTTGAGGTGCCGATGATGGTGGACCCTGAAGGGTTTACCTATATGCGCCAGGACCAGAAGGGGATTTTGGTCGGGATTTACGAGCTGAACCACCAGCATTGGCGTATGGAAGGTGCGCCCTGGAACTATGGGATCGAGCTGTTGCAGGAGGATCCCGACCGGATCGAGCATGAGTTGACCTGCGCGTTCGAGCGTTACCCTGTGCTGAATGACGTTGGTGTGAAAACCTGGGTGAACGGCGCGTTTACCTTCTCGCCCGATGGCAATCCGCTGGTGGGTCCAAGCCGGGGCGTCAAGAATTACTGGCTCGCTTGCGGTGTCATGGCTGGGTTCCTGCAAGGCGGGGGCGTTGGCAAGACACTGGCGGAATGGATGATCCACGGCGAAACCGAGGCCGACGCCTGGTCGATGGATATCGCGCGGTACGGCAAGATCCATTCCAACCGTGAATATATCAAACAGACGACCGGGCAGTTTTATTCGCGCCGGTTTGTGATGACCTATCCGAACGAGCAACTGCCTGCGGGGCGCAAGCTGAAACGCGCACCTGCCCATACGGCAATGGATGCGGCGGGGGCAAAATGGGGCGAAAGCTGGGGGCTGGAAGTGCCTTTGATGTTTGGCCCCCAAGGGTTCGAGGAAACGCCGACGCTGAAACGATCAAACGCCTTTGAGGAGGTCGCCAAGGAGGTGAATGCGGTGCGGACCGGGGTCGGCTTGCTCGATATCTCGGGCTTTTCGCGCTACCGGGTTTCCGGGCCGAATGTGGAGGCATGGCTTGATAAGATGTTCTCGACCACTTTGCCAAAACCGGGCCGCGCACGTCTGGCGGTGGCGCTGGCACCGAGTGGGCGTCTGAAGGGTGACCTCACACTGATGAACTGGGGTGACGGGGTCTATTGGATCATGGGGTCTTACTACCTGCGCGAATGGCATATGCGCTGGTTTGACGATCACGCGGAGGCCGGGGTTTCGGTGCGCGATATCTCGGATGGGGTCTGCGGATTTGCGGTTGTTGGGCCGAAATCGCGCGAGGTTCTGGCGAAACTGACCCATCAGGATGTCAGCCACGAGGCGCTGCCGTTTATGGGCTGTCAGCAGTTGGATATCGGCCTGATGCGTGCGCATGTGGCGCGGATGTCGGTTTGTGGAGAGTTGGGGTACGAGATCAACTGCCACGCGATGGAGCATATCACGCTGCGCGAAAATCTGCTGGAGGCAGGCGCTGAATTTGGCATCCGCGAGTTTGGATTTTATGCGATGAACTCGCTCAGGTTGGAGAAAAGCTTTGGCATCTGGTCGGCGGAATTTCGGCAGGAATATACGCCGGGGGATACCGGCATGGATCGTTGGATCAACTGGCAGAAAGAAGGTTTTTTGGGACGCGAAGCAGCGCTGAAAGCCCGCGATGAGGGGTCGGATACCGTGACCACAGTGACACTGGAAATTGACGCGGTTGATGCGGACGCGAGCGGTTACGAGCCGGTTTGGGTGGATGGAAAACGCGTCGGCTTCATCACCTCGGGTGGCTATGGGCACTACGTTGGCAAGTCGTTGGCGATGGCGCGGATTGATCGCGCTCATGCGACGCCGGGGACCGAATTGAGTGTGCATGTTGTGGGTGCAGAACGTGGGGCGCGGGTGATTGAGAACTCGCCCTACGATCCCACGGGCGCGAAGTTGAGGGTCTGATGGCACGCGGCGGGGGACGTTCCGGGCGGCATGAGCGCAATGCGAATGAGGGGCCGAAACGGCAGGTCAATTACAAGCACCTGAAGAACCCGTTTTCGCCGCATAACCTCTTTTCCGAGGACGAGGTTGAGAACCTGCACCTCACGGCCCTGCGCGTTCTTTCCGAGCTGGGTGTTAAGGTTTTGGAACCCGAAGCCCGCGCGATTTTCAAGGCGGGCGGTGCGTTGGTTGACGAGGACACCTGGATGGTGCGTATCGGCCCTGAAATGGTCGAGGCGGCGCTTTCTACGGCCCCCAAAAGGATCGAGGTGAAGGCGGGTGATCCTTCGGAGGACTTCACGCTCGCACTTGGAGAAATGCACTTTACCTCCGGCGCGGGCTGTCCGCATGCCAATGATCGCCTGCGGGGGCGTCGCCCTGGGAGCTTGCAGGATTTCACTGAATTAACGCAGCTAATTCAAACCTTTGACGCGCTTCCCAGCCTGACAGCGGTAGTCGAACCACAAGACATCCCGATCCAGTTTCGCCACTATGCGACGATCAAAGCGCAGCTTGGCAATTCGTTCAAATCACCGTTTATCTATGCGCGGGGGCATCATCAGGTTGATCAGGGATTCGAGCTGTTTCGCATGGCCTATGGCCTTTCCGAGGACGAGTTTCGCAGCCAGTGTCGGATCAAAACTGTGATCAATACCAACTCGCCCCGGGTGCTTGATATCCCGATGGCGCAGGGGATTATCGGCTTTGCGCGGGCCGGGCAGTTAACCATCATCACGCCGTTTTGCCTGATGGGCGCGATGGCCCCGATCACGGTTGCGGGCGGCTTGGTATTGCAACACGCCGAAAGCCTTATGGGGATCACGCTGGCGCAGTTGACCAGACCCGGTGCGCCAGTGCTTTACGGCAATTTCGCCTCCTCGGTGGATATGAAATCGGGTGCCCCGGCCTTCGGAACGCCGGAGCATGTGAAGGCCACGCTTGGCTCGGGACAACTGGCGCGGCGCATTGGTTTGCCGTGGCGTTCGGCCTCGGGTTCGGCAAGCAATATGGCGGATGCACAAGGGGCGCATGAGACGGAAATGGGTACCTGGGCGACGGTGTTGGCGGGGGCCACCGTAATTGTGCACGCGGCCGGTTGGCTGGAGGGCGGATTGACGCTCGGCTATGAAAAACTGATCACCGATATGGACATGATCCACGGCTTCGCCGAGTTGTGCCAGCGAACTGTCGCGGACGAGGCAGAAATGGCGTTTGAGGCAATCAGGGACGTCCAGCCCTCGGGCCATTTCTTTGCCACGGAACACACGATGGAGCGCTACGAGACCGCGTTTTACGAGCCGGTGGTTGCGGATTGGTCGAACTTTGGTCAATGGAGCGAAAACGGGTCTGAAAGTGCGAATGAACGGGCCACGGCAATCTGGCAACAACGCTTGCGCGAATTTGAGCCGCCAAAAGGGGCGGCGGATCGGCTGGCGTTGATTGACGAGCAGATCGCCAAGTGGACCGAAGCGGGCGGCGCAGCCCCGGTGGCTTGATTTTGCCGAAAGCTCAGGAAACATCTGGAACGCAAAGGAAAAATGTGGTTTTGAAGGCCGCGCAGCAGGCAGAGGGCTCGGCATGACAAATAAAACCGCATTTTTGACCGGGATAACCGGGCAAGACGGGTCGTATCTGGCGGAATTGCTGCTTGAAAAAGGCTACGATGTCCATGCGATCCTGCGGCGATCGTCCGTGTTTACCACGCCCAGGATTGATCACATTCTGGATCATGAAAACCTTAAGACCTATCACGGCGATCTGGCGGATTCGTCGAGTTTGCACCGGCTGATTTCGGAGATTAACCCATCCGAGATTTACAATCTCGGGGCGCAGTCCCATGTCGGCGTGTCCTTTGAGGTGCCGGAATATACCGCTGAAGTGACCGGCATCGGGACCGTGCGGCTGCTGGATGCGATCCGGGATTCCAAAGTAAATACAAGGTTTTATCAAGCCTCCACGTCGGAGTTGTTCGGTGGTATTCCGGGCACGGAGCCGCAATCGGAAACCACTCCGTTTTATCCCAAATCGCCCTATGGCGCGGCCAAGTTATACGCCTATTGGGTGACGGTGAATTACCGCGAAAGTTACGGGATGTTTGCCTGCAACGGCATCCTCTTTAACCACGAAAGCCCGCGTCGCGGCGAGACATTTGTGACCAAGAAAATCACCCAGGCGGTCGCGCGTATTCATCAGGGGCGCCAGGATGTGCTGCGCCTTGGGAATATCGACGCCAAGCGCGACTGGGGCCACGCCAAGGACTATGTCGAGGCGATGTGGCTGATGCTGCAACAGGATGTGGCCAAGGACTACGTGATTGCGACCGGTGAAACTTACACAGTGCGCGATTTTGTGACGCTGGCTTTTGCCGAGGTTGGAACGACGATTGAATGGCGCGGCGAAGGCGTTGAAGAACAGGGCGTTGATGCCGCCACAGGCCGGGTTTTGGTGGAGATTGATCCAAGGTATTTCCGTCCGGCAGAAGTTGAATTGCTGCTGGGTGATCCAACATTGGCGGAAAAGGAACTCGGCTGGGAGCGCAAGGTTTCCTTCAAGGAACTGGTTGCGGGTATGGTGCGGTATGATCTGGAAAACGACCAGTTTGGCGGCCAGGAATGAGTATTGATTTTGAGGTTGCGTCAGGCGCACTGGTCGGCGTGAAAATCATCACGCCCAGCGTCTTTGAAGAGGCGCGGGGCAACATCTGGACGTCCTACCGCGACGAAGAATTGGCGGCGCTGCTGCCGGATGGCTTGCGCTTTAAGCATGACAAGTTTTCAGAAAGCCGCGCGAATGTGCTGCGCGGCATTCACGGTGATCACAAAAGCTGGAAGCTGGTGACCTGTGTTTGGGGTGAAATCCATCAGGTCGTGGCGGATATGCGCGAAAACTCAAAGACTTACCTTGGTTTTGAGCGTCATCTCATTAACCGCCAAAACCAGAAATTGATCCTTATTCCACCGGGGATGGGCAATGCGTATTTTGTCTCCGCGCCCGGTGCAGTTTACCACTATAAGCTGGCTTATGAGGGCGACTATATTGATGCAGACGACCAGTTTACCGTCGCCTGGGACGATCCAAGATTGAACATTGACTGGCCGACGCGGGATCCCATCCTGTCGGCCCGCGACGCGGAGGCACGCTATGGAAGTGATTGAACGGGACGGGCAGATCATCTCGATCATCCACCGGGATGAGGACTGGAAAAAGGGGCTCGATTTCCTGACCCCGAACGACCTTTTCGTACAGGTCGGCACCTGGTGGTATGACAAGGGCAAAAAGCTCGCGAGCCATATCCACAAGGATTTTGACCGCCCCGGCGGGCGCACCATGGAAAGCGTCTACGTGCGCCGTGGCTCGATGAAGGTGATCCTTTACACCGAACAGCGCGAGCGGTTTCAGGACTATGTGCTCAACACCGGCGACATGGCGGTTTTTGCCTATGGCGGGCATGGCTATGAAATTCTGGAGGATGACACGCAGATCATCGAATCCAAGAACGGGCCGTTTGTGGACGTGGAAACCGATAAGGACAAGTTTGAGGAATAAGGGTGCGCGGCATCCGAAAGGACAAAAGAATGAGCGATCAAGTTTGCCTGAACCTTGGCTGTTGGCACCGGCATATCCCTGGCTGGGTGCATGTTGATCTGTGCGACATGCCGCATATCGACCACAAGACCTCGATCGACAAGCTGCCGATGTTTGAGGATGGCTCGGTCGATCTGATTTATTCGAGCCATTCGTTTCCCTACTTTGACCGGCAAGAAGCCGTCGGGGTATTGGCAGAATGGCATCGGGTGTTGAAGCCCGGTGGCACATTGCGGCTGGCCGTGACGGATTTTGACGCGCTTTTGAAGGTCTACGCCAAGACCGGCGAGCTGCCCCGCATCCTTGGGCCGCTGTTTGGCCGGATGGAAATCGAAACACCCGATGGCCCGGCGAATATCTACGAAAAGACCACCTATAACGAGGTGGACTTGCGTGCATTGCTGGAGGCTGCGGGTTTCAAGGATGTGCATCGCTACGATTGGCGCGATACGATCCACAAGGATTACGACGACCACAGCCAAGCCTATTTCCCCCACATGGACAAGGAAAACGGGGTGCTTGTGTCGCTGAACGTCGAGGCGACAAAAGTATGAGCGACGAATTCATCATGCAGATGCGCCCCTGGTTCGGGGACGAGGAAAAAGCGGCATTGGCGGAATATATGGAGGAGGATGGGTTCCTCACCGAATTTCGCCGCACCGCCGCTTTTGAGGAAGCGATTGCGACCTATACCGGGGCGAAACATTGCATTGCGGTGAACAACGGGACGATTTCGTTAACGCTGGCGGCCCTTGGGGTTGGTGTGGCGGCAGGTGACGAGGTGATCGTGCCGAATTACACGATGATCGCGTCGCCCAATTCTGTTGGTATGTTTGGCGCAAAGCCGGTTTTTGTCGATGTGGAGCGGGAAACCCTTTGCATGGATATCGAGGCGGCGCGTGCGGCGATCACGCCAAAGACAAAAGCCTTGATGCTGGTGTCGGCAAACGGACGTTATCCGGCGGCCGGGATCGAAGCGTTCGAGGCGCTTTGTGCGGAACATGGGATCACGCTGATCGAGGATTCCGCGCAGTCGTTAGGCTCGCGTTATCCCGATGGCACGCATATCGGGCTGAAAGGGGCGGTCGGGTCGTTTTCTTTCTCTGCGCCCAAGATCATTTCGACTGGTCAGGGTGGTGCACTTGTCACCAATGATGATGCGTTGGCGGGTAGGTTGCGCAAGCTAAAGGATTTTGGCCGCTCGGGTGGGGGCAATGATGTCCACGACACGATTGGCTATAATTTCAAATTCACCGAATTGCAGGCCGTCATCGGGCAAGAGCAGATGAAAAAGCTGCCTTGGCGGGTGGAACGCAAGAAAGAAATCCTACGCCGCTACCGGGCGGGATTGGACGGCGTTTCTGGAATTTCCCTTTTTGATCAAGATCTTGAAAACACGACGCCCTGGTTTATCGACTGTATCGCCGAGGACCGCGAAGGGCTGATGGCGCATCTGAAAGCCGCCGGGATTGGGACGCGGGTGATGTATCCGCCGATCAACGCGCAGGAGGCTTATGGGGTTCCGGGCGCACATCCCGTCAGCGAATGGGCCGGGCAAAAAGGCCTGTGGCTACCGTCAATGGGGCAGTTGACAGATGGTCAGATCGACCGGATCACGGGCGAGATCAGGGCGTTTTACGGCTAGAGTACTTCGCCCGCCGCGATGTCCCACCAGAGGCCAGCCATCACTTCGGCGGCACTTGTGATCACTGGCAAAAGGACATGCTCGTCCGGGGCGTGCTGATTGCATCCGCCGTAGGAATGGGGCAGCCAGATGGTCGGCAGGCCGAGAATGTCGCTAAAGACGTGATTGGGGATATAGCCGCCCAAATTTGGCGTGACATGGGGTTTGACACCCGCGGTGCGTTCGACGAACCGGGCGGCTTTCAACATCAGCGGATGGTTTGGATCCAGCTGTGTGGCGGGGGCGAAATGAGTGGGCTCGCCTTCGATCTTCAAGTCCGCAAATCCATGTTTGTCGAGGTGCTGGCGCAGACCCGGCAGGATGTCTTTTGGTGCGGTTTCGGTCACAAACCTTAACTGGCAGAATGCCCTTGCGAAGGGGTTAATCGCGTTTTGCGGGGCCTCGGGGTGGCCGCATTCAAGGGCGAGAACGGCAAATGCATTGGCGGCAAAGACTTTTTCAGCGGCTGAAAGCTTGTCCCCGCCCCAGCCGGGTGAAAGGGTGGGACCGCCGGTTCCGACGGGTAGGTTTTTGAGCGTTTCTCGTGTGGTGACATCCGGGGTCGCCGTCTGCCAAGCCGGCACCCGGATTTCCCCCGAAGGGTTTGCAATCGTCGCCAGGGCATGGGCAAGGCGCTGCGCAGGATCGGCCAGCAGGCCGCCCCAGTTGCCGGAATGATGGGCACGTTTGCGCAAATTCACCGAAAGCGCGAAATTCATCGCCCCGCGCGAGCCGCCGAACAAGGTCGGCACATCGGGCGACAGGCGCGGCCCGTCCGAGGCGATGAAGATATCCGCCTTGAGGTCGTCTTTGCGGGCGCGGACCAATTCCTCCAACCCCAAGGAGCCGGATTCTTCGCCCATTTCGAGCAAAAGTGTGACGTTAAAGCCGAGTTTCCCGTGTGATTGTCTTAACAATTCCAGCGTTTTAAGGTCAATCAGATGCTGGCTTTTGTTGTCGGCTGTGCCGCGTCCATAAAGGCGATCCCCCACTTGGGTTACGCTAAAAGGATCGTGGTTTTCCTGCCATTCCCCGGCCTGTCCCCAGACAACATCGCCGTGTCCGTAGGTCAGAACGGTTGGGAGGGCCGCGTCTTCGATTAGTTTTGCGATAAGGAAAGGCGGGCCATCTTTGACCGGGTTTTCGATGATTTCAAGCTGCCAATCTGGCAGGAGGCCCGGCATGGCTTCGCGCAGATAGTGATGCAGCTCTGCACCTGATGCGGGGTTCTGGCTTTCGGTTGGGATGGCGACAAGTGCTCCCAGATCGGATGCAAATTCCCCGCTTTCAACCCAGTGTCGCGCGGTCTTAAGAAGGGCGACGCGGCTTTCGTTCATGGTTTGAAAAGCGCGGCGTTCTGATCCCGAAGCACGTTTTTTTGCACCTTGCCCATGGTGTTGCGCGGCAGTTCATCTGTGATCAGCACCGCCTTGGGCTGTTTGAATTTCGCAACCGTTCCGGCCAGCGCAGCCTTAACCGCATCCCCGTCTATCGCGCCGGGGTTTTGCGGGACAACTACGGCCACAACAGCCTCGCCAAAATCGGGGTGGGGGACGCCGATCACAGCGCTTTCGTTCACGCCGGGCAGGTCGTCGATGAGGATTTCGATCTCTTTCGGGTAGACGTTGTAACCCCCTGTAATCACGAGGTCTTTGGAGCGTCCGACGATGTGAACATAGCCATCATCGTCAATTTTAGCGAGGTCTCCGGTGATGAAAAAACCGTTTTCGCGCAGTTCCTCGGCGGTTTTTTCGGGCATCTTCCAGTAGCCTTTAAAAACATTGGGGCCACGCACTTCCAACACGCCAATTTCGCCATCGGGAAGGGCTTTACCGCTGTCGGGATCGCAAATTTTGACCTCGATCCCGGGCAGGGGAAAGCCAACGGTCCCGGCGCGGCGGTCGCCGCTCAGCGGGTTGGAGGTGTTCATGTTGGTTTCGGTCATCCCGTAGCGCTCCAGGATCGCGTGGCCGGTGATTTCGCGCCATTGGACGTGGGTTTCTGCCAGCAAGGGCGCCGAGCCGGACACGAAGAGGCGCATGTTGCGCGAGGCTGCGGCCAGTCCCGGCTGATCGAGAAGCCGGACGTAGAATGTCGGCACGCCCATCAGGGCCGTCGCGCGGGGCATGTCGGCCAGGATCGCCTCGGCCTTGAAGCCTGCGTGGAACAGTGCCCTGGCCCCAGCCATAAGGGTGATGTTGGTGGCCACAAAAAGCCCATGGGTGTGGAAAATTGGCAGAGCGTGGATCAGCACATCGTCCGCCGTGAACCCCCAGTAGTCGCGCAGGGTTTCGGAGTTCGAAGCCAGTGCGCGATGGGTTAACATCGCGCCCTTGGAACGGCCCGTGGTGCCGGACGTGTAAAGGATTGCGGCAAGGTCGTCTTCGGCCCGAGGAACGGCCTTGAACCCCGGTTTTTCAGCGTCACGCGCTGCGATCAACGTGCCGGTATCACCCGCACCTAACGTAAAGATTTGCGCGGTTCCAGCCTCGGTCGCGATCGGCGTTAGCTCGTCCAGTCGGGTGGGGTCGCAGACAAAGATGCGCGGCGTTGCATCCCCCAGAAAATAGCGGACCTCCTCGCCCATATAGGCCGCATTGAGCGGCAGGAACACGCCGCCAGCAAGGACCGTGGCGACGTAGAGTTCCAGCATCGCCGGGGTTTTTTCGGCTTGCACGGCCACCCGGTCGCCGGGTTTGAGACCAGCGGCAACCAGCGCGGCGGCGATTTGTTCGGCGTGGGCGAAAAAGTCATCAAAGCTGAGGTCGCGCCCCTCGGCGGGAATGTCGAGAAATGTCTTGGAGCCATCCGACAGGCTGGCTTGGCGAAGACGATTTGCAAGGTGGTTCTGGTCATACATCGCGGGGGGAATCCTATGGTTTGGCCAATGTGCGAACGCTTGCGGCAGCAACGATTTTGCCGTCGGCGGTATAGGCCTGGTGGTTGGCCTCGATCTTGTCGCCGTCGTAAAGGTAATTCACCATGACGCCCCAGGAATTCGCGCGGCCATTCGGGCTGGTGTCGGCATCAGCGTGAATGCGGTGGAGTTCCGCGCCATTGCCAAGGTGAAAATGCGCCACCGGATCAAAGGCGGTGTTTTCGGGACGCCGGGCCTTGGTGAGGTAATAGGCGGCGAGACGGCGGGTATCCTCGGGGGTCGGGGACTCCAGTGCCGCCTGCAGTTTTTCCGGGAAGTCGGCTTGGTTGTCGCTGGCCCAGCGGCGCAAACCGGGTACGGGGGAGAGGGTGACGAATGTTTTCAGGCCGGGAAGTTCGTTTTGCAATTCTGAGACAACTTGTTTGATTAGGAAATTCCCGAACGAAATGCCGCGTAGGCCCTTTTGGCAGTTGGAAATCGAATAAAAGACCGCGACTTTGGCTTGTGCAGGATCAACCATATCGCGTTTGGCGGCGATGATCGGGCCGATGGCCTCGGGGATGGTTTTGGTCAGGGCAACTTCGACAAAAATCAGCGGTTCGGACGGCATGGCGGGGTGGAAAAACGCGAATAGCCGCCTATCCGGGTCGGCGACGCGCTGGCGCAGATCGTCCCAGCCGGTGATTTCATGCACGGCTTCATAGGCGATAATTTTCTCTAGGATACGCGCAGGAGTATTCCAGTCGATGCGGCGGATTTCCAGAAAGCCGCGTGAAAACCACGAGGAAAAAAGGTGTTGGAAATCCCGATCCAGCGCTTTCAGGGCTTTGTCCTGTTTTGCGGCAATCAGCAGATCAGCCCGCATGTTAACCAGCCGCGCGGTGGCACCGGGTACGCGGTTAAGGCGGCGGATCAGTTCCTGAGAACGCGGTTCAGCGGCGAAATGAAGGGCGCGGGCGGCGTCTGCTTCGCCGTTCTGGAACGCGGCAATCGCGCTTTCCAGTTGCGTGGTGTCAGCATCGTAGCGGGTCAGCATTTCGGTAAAGACCGGCGGGCGGTCTTGTGTCGGCAGGGCCTCGTAAGCGTTCAGCATTTCGATGGCTGTGATCAGGCTTTCGGCTTCGCTGTCTTCATGCAGCAGCCGGTCGGCAAGGGCGATGACGTCACTTTCGGTAGGTTTTCCATTGGCGCGTCGCCGCTGCCCGGCCTGCGCCATGCGGGCAAGTAAATGGTTCAGAAAAGAGCGCTCGGCCATGTTGTCGGATCACATATGGGTCACATTGGGGTCAATCGGCCCGAAGGGACCACCGACCGCGATTTCAACGGCGCGGGCCACACGCAGCAATTTGCCTTCGCCGCGGGGCGGTCCGATCAGTTGAAGGCCGATGGGCATACCTTCGGGCGAGCGGCCCACAGGGATCGAGATGGCTGGTAGGCCAGTGGTCGTGGCAAGGAAGGCGAACCTCAGCCAGTCCATGTAGTTGGTGAGTTTGACGCCATTGATCTGGTCGATCCATTCGATTTCCACCGGGCGGGGCATGCAGCCGACGGTCGGGCAGGCGAGGACGTCGAAATCCTGCAAGAAATCGTGCATCGCCAGAAAGAGCGTTGTGCGGTTGATATTGGCATCCGCCACATCATCGGTGGTCAGGCTTTTCCCAAAGGCCCAGTTCTCGGACAGGGTCTTTTTGAAATGCTTCCAGATGTCGGGCGAGGTGCGTTTGTAGCCTGCCATAAACCCAAAGCCGCGCAAGGCGTGATAGGTGGTTTCAAGGTCTTCCAGATCGGGACAATCTTCAACGACTGTGCCACCTGCATTTTCGACCTTGCCAAGCGCGGTTTTCAGGGTTTCTGCGATGATAGGTTCGACCTCTGAAAGGCCGTTCAGATCGGGTGAATAGGCGATGCGGATGTCGGCGTTGGCGCGGGAAACCTCTTCCTGAAAGGGCACCTCCGGGGCGGGGAAAGAGGTTGGCACTCGTGGTTCAAACCCCGACATAGCGTCCAGAAACAAGGCGCAGTCCGTGACATTCCGGGCCATTGGACCCATCAATCCTTCGATCAGAAAGCCCGGGCTGGCACCTGCGTTCAGGCGTGCGGGAACGCGCCCCGGTGTGGGCCGCAACCCGACGATCCCACAAAATGCTGCCGGCGTTCTGAGCGATCCGCCGTGATCCGAACCTGAGGACAACCAGACCTCACCCGCGGCAAGCGAAGCCGCTGCCCCGCCCGACGAACCAGCCGCGTTCATCGTGGTGTTATACGGGTTGCGGGTGGTTCCGAAAACAGCGTTGAACGTGTTGCCGCCAGCGCCCATTTCGGGTGTGTTGGTCTTGCCGACAACAAGGCCGCCGCGTTCTTCCAAAATCTCGACGAAATGTTCCGAGACATCGGGAACGAAATCGGCCAAGCCTTTGGTTCCAAAGGTTGTTTTCACACCCGCAACCCGGTCTAGGTCCTTGATGCCAATCGGCAGCCCCGCCAGATCGCCGGGGTGGTTTGCTGGACGATCCGGCAGGTTCTGAATGGCAGCGCGGGCGCGTTTTGCGCAGATCGTCGGCATGGCATTGATGGCTGGTTCAACCTCGGTGATGCGGGTCAGAGCGGCGTCCAACAATTCGTCCGGCGAGACCTCTCCCTTGCGCAGTAGCGCGACGGCTTCGGTTGCGGTTAGGTTGCACAGCTCGGGGCCGCTGAAGGTTGGATTTGTTGCGGATGACATATTTGCTGTGCTTTCGGATATTGTCGATTCGCGAGGATGCTAAATGTGAGTTTCCTTAAAGGCAATTCGGCAACGTTCGGAATTCGGGTCACCGATCCGGCGGAAGGTGCATTCCTGCGTCGAATGAACTGCTTGCAAGAATCGACGTTCTGGCCTTTGCTGGATTTCACGCTTTCCATGGGCGATTGATAATCGCATCGTGGGTTGACCTAGGGTCGCTGCAAGAATAAACCGACCGGTAGGTCAATCAATTCAAAGTGACCTTATCGCCTCAAGGGCGATGTCCAAAATAAGGGAGATACCATGAATATTACACGCAAAATAGCTGGCTTGACCGCTGGCGTGGCTTTGGCCGCCTCGACAGGCTTTGCCGCATTCGCTGCTGAAGTGACGCTGACGATTTCGTCTTGGGCGCCGCCGACGCATGGTGTTAACGCCATTTTGTGGCCCGCGCTGATCAAGGAAATGGAAGCGGCAACCGATGGTCGTGTGACCGCTGAAATCAAATACGGTCTGGCCTCGCCGCCTGCACAATACGACCTGATCCTGGACGGTGCTGCCGACTTTGCCTGGGTGTTCCACGGCTATACCCCAGGCCGCTTTGTTGGCACCAAACTGATCGAACTGCCGGGCTATGAAGGGTCCGCCGAGGCAGCATCGGTGGCCTATTGGCGCGCGCATGAGAAATACCTTGCCAGCCTCAACGAGCACAAAGGTGTGAAGCTGGTTGGTCTGATGACCCACGGTGTTGGTGTTTTGCATTCGGACACCAAGATCAACTCGATTGATGACATCTCGGGCATGAAACTGCGCCTTGGCGGCGGTGTTTCCGGTGATGTCGGCGCGGCCCTTGGAGCGACCGGTATCCGGGTTCCGGCACCAAAGGTTTACGAAACACTGGCCTCCAAAGCGGCCGATGGGGTGATGATGCCGATGGAAGGCAAAGCCTCGTTCAAGTTGTTCGAAGTGGCCAAGCACACCTACACAGTGCCCGGTGGTTTCTATCGCGGTTCCTTTGCGCTGATCATGAACTCGGATGCGTTTGATGGTCTGTCAGATGCTGACAAAACAGCACTTGAGGGTGTCTTTGGCGAAAACCTGTCGAGAATCGCAGGCGCGATGTGGGATGAAATCGACGGCGTAGGCAGCGACAAGCTTGCAGCGACAGCAGACAACTCGCTGACGGCTGCTTCGGCAGAGGATGCAGCCAAATGGAAGGCCATCACTGGTCCGATCATTGAAGCTGTGACCGCCGAAGTAGCGGCCAAAGGTGTCGATGCAACGGCTGCACGGGCATTCATCGCCGAGCAAATGGCGGCCTATTGATCCTGCAAGGCTTTACGGTTTGAGCCAATGTAAAATGTTGCGGCAGGGCCCCTTACCGGGCCCTGTCTGCGTCTATCAACTAAAGCCAGAGCGAGGCACGGCATGAATGATGCCCCGAACCAGAATCACGAAACAGTCAAAGCTGTTGAAGTGTCGTTGAGGCAGAAATCCCTTTGGCATTACATCATTGTCGCGCCGACCTGGTTGGCGGCGTTTGTTTTGTTCGCGCTGATGACAATGACCTTTTTCGACGTCTTGTTACGTTCGATCTTCAACAACCCGATTGAAAGCGCGACCGAAATGACGCGGTTTTTCATGGCGATCATTGTCTTTGCCTCGCTGCCAATCGTGTCCTGGAAAGGTTCGCATATCATTGTCGATCTGATGGATCCCCTGTTTAACAGGGTGATGGCGCGGATCCGCGATATCGTGATTGATCTGAGCTGTGGGATCCTGCTGTTCTGGCCTGCCAAGCGGGTTTGGGAACTGGCCGAGCGGTCGCGTGATTTTGGCGATGTGACCGAGTATCTGGGCTTTCCGCAGTATATTATCGGCTGGTTCATCGCGTTTTTCACATTCGCCACGGCGGTTGTCTTTGTTCTGCGCGGGATCGCCCGCATTGTTGCCCCCCATAAGGTGCCTAACTGATGTTTGAATCTGTCATCGGTCTTGGGGCCGTTCTGATCCTTGTTTTCCTGCGGATGCCCATTGCCATTGCAATGGGGCTGGTGGGATTTGTCGGCTATATGGAAATTCGCGGCTTTCGCGGCGCCATTTCGATGGTTGGCCGTCTGGTGATCGACACCGCGCAGGACTACGGCCTGTCGGTGGTGCCGCTCTTCATTTTGATGGGGCTATTTGTCAACAAAGGCGGTCTAAGCCGCGAGCTTTATCAGGTGTCCTACGCGTTTTTGGGGCATTTCCGCGGCGGGCTGGCAATGGCAACCATCGTGGCCTGTGCGGGATTTTCCGCGATCTGTGGCTCGTCCTTGGCCACGGCGGCGACCATGTCGAAAGTCGCGATGCCGCAGATGCGCAAATATAACTACGCAGACAGCCTGTCAACGGCCTCCATCGCGGCGGGCGGGACGCTGGGTATTTTGATCCCTCCATCGGTCATTCTGGTGATCTACGGTCTGCTCACGGAAACCTCGATTGGCAAGCTGTTCATTGCCGGTATCGTGCCGGGGCTGCTGGGCGTGTTGCTCTATCTTGCTGCCGTGCGCTGGACGATCTTTCGTAATCCGGATGCTGGCCCGGCGGGAGAACGGACATCATTGGCCGGTCAGATTGCGGCCCTGAAGGGTGTCTGGGCGGTTCTGTTGCTGTTCTTTCTGGTGATCGGCGGGCTTTACGGTGTGCTGGATTTCTGGCCGCTTAACCTGACCTTTTCACCGACCGAGGCGGCGGGCATGGGGGCGGCTGGGGCCTTTTTGATCGCCCTGTCGCGTGGCACGCTGAATTTTTCGGCCACCGTGCAGGTGCTGGTTGAAACCGCTCAGACAACGGCGGCACTGTTTACGGTGTTGATCGGCGCTTGGGTGTTTTCCAATTTCGTCAACCTTGCCGGATTGCCCGAGGCATTGCGCGCCGCAGTAAGCGCGGCCGGCCTCGCACCGATGAGCGTGATGCTGATGATCCTGCTGATCTACATCGTGCTTGGCTGTGTTTTTGAAAGCCTGTCGATGCTGTTGCTGACTGTGCCGATTTTCTTTCCTCTGGTGACCAGTCTTGGATTTGACCCCGTCTGGTTTGGGATCATCGTCGTCGTCGTGACCGAGATCAGTCTGATAACGCCGCCGGTGGGATTGAACGTCTTTGTGCTGAAAGGGGTTGTCGGCAATGTCTCGACCGCCACGATTTTCCGTGGTGTTACCCCGTTTTGGATTGTCGATATTCTGCGTCTGGCGCTCCTGGTGCTTGTACCCTGGATCGTGCTGTTCCTGCCGGATCGGATGTAGCCCGGCGATCAGTGGCCGATTTTTGCCAGAAACTGCACCAGGACACGGGCGTATTCGCCGGGGTTTTCCACGCAAGGTAAATGACCGGCTCCACGGATCAGATGGTAATCGGCGCCCGGCACAATTTCGGTGAGTTCCCGCACCATGTCAGGCGGGGTGGAGCCATCTTCGGAACCTGCGATGCCCAGAACCGGCAGGCGCAGACGAGCCGTGCTGTCAAAGAGGTCGGTTTCGGCAATCGCGGCGGCACAACCAAGATAGCCGTGAACCCAGGTGCGGCAAAGCATATTGCGCCAGTAGCTTAGTTCAGCCTTGCGGGAGGTGCGAAAACTTTCTGAAAACCAGCGTTCAAGAATGCCCACTTCAAGTGCCTCGATCCCCCCCGTTTTGATTGCAGAAGCGCGTTCTTCCCACATTTGCGGGGTGCCGATCTTGGCTCCGGTATTGGAAAAAACCGCGGCTTTCAGCAGGTCGGGACGCTCAGCAGCCAACCCTTGTGCGATCATTCCGCCAATGGACAGTCCCACCAGCACCACGTTTTTCAACTCGAGCGTATCAAGAATTTTCGCCAGATCGCTGACCAGATCGCCCATGAAATAGGGCCCCTCCGGCCCACCGGACAGGCCGTGGCCGCGTTTGTCATAGCGGATGATGCGATAGTTTTCTGGCAGGTTTGCAAGCACCGCGTCCCAAAGCCTGAAATCGGTGCCAAGCGAGTTGGCAAAGACCAGAACCGGCGCGTCCCTTGGGCCGGTATCCGCGACGTTTAGGTAATTGCCGTTGATAGGAAGCATCATGATGTCACCTTTCCCGCGTTACTGAGCCAGCGTTAGTTCAAGCCAGAAAAGCGCGAAAGGCAAGCGGATCATTTGAACGCCAATGCGACCCAGATGTGTAACAGGGCCAATGGGAGCAAAGCCGCCGAAAGCCCGACATGGAGGCCAAACCACAACAGATAAAGTGGCTTGGAACGGTAGCGCATGGTTTCGCGGTTCATCAACCCGCTGGCGGCGGCCAACAGAAACACCAGCGACAAGGAGGAGGTCCAGGCGTAGCCAAAACGAATGGCATGAAGCGCAAAAAGAAAGATCATCGCGATCCCAGCATAACGGTGCCAATGGCCGTGGAATTGCACATCCACCGCGCGACCAAAGCGCCGGGCAATCAAAAGCGCGTATTGATAGCCCAGAAGCAGGCTTAACGCGATGCCGCTCACGATTTGCCAAAAGAACATATCACCCAGCCATGCCGGAAGGTTCTGACGCAAGTTCAAACTAAGGGCCACGGCGCAAAGACCCAATCCAACGAGGCCAAGACGGACATAGGGCCTGATGGGTTTTCTTGCCTGTTCAGTCATCGCTTTCCTCGTCAAACAACACAAAACCCGTCAGCACGTTTAGCGCGGTTGCAGCGCGAAGCTCTGCCATGAAGGTCGGGCGATCAGGCAGCGTGTATTGGTCCTTCAAAGGCCAGTTCGTGCCGATGTCGGGTGGGTTTTCAAAGGTCGCGGTTTTATCGAGATAGCCTTGATAGCTTTGTCCAATTGCAACAAACAGCACCTCGACAAGGCTGTGATATTCACTGCGCGAAATGGTTTTGCGCGGATAGGTCCATGTGGTGGCCCCCATTATATCACCTTGTTTCCAGTCGGTTTTTGGGCTGCCCTTGTGTTCGTTGTGGCAGGTCACACATGCCATTGCATTGGCAAAATCAGGATAAAGGCCAATCGCGCCGCTTTCGGGTTCAAAGCTGACGATGGCCTGACCGCTCAGGCGCAAGGACTGAAAGGCAACGGCCTCGGCACCCTCAAAAAGGTTGGATTTGTTGATCGGCTGGTCTGATCCCAGATAAAGGCCAAGACGCGGTGGGCGGGCTTCGATCTGGGCTGCAACCAAGCGCAAGAAGAGCGCTGGCAACGGGCCTTTGTCACGATCGGGGCGGGCCCAATCCTCGCCAAACTTCAGACCAGCTTTCAGACCGTTGCCGACGATCCTGCTGGTGTAAAGATCCCGCGCCGCGGCGTTGATCTGATCAAGCGTATCAAAGGCGATGGCGGTGGGAATGGTGGCGCGGTCTTGCGTTGTATTGATCGAGGTTTCAAGCGGCACCGGGCGGGTGGCGAAAAGATAGACGCCGCCCAGCAGCACGGCGGCCCAGAAAAGATGGTGCCGGACTTTCATTTTCGCGCCTCGTATAATTTTGCTTCGCCAAAGGGATCGGGGCCGTCTTTCAAATAATCGAGCAATTGCTGCATTTCGTGTGCCTCCAGCAGTCGCCTTGGTGGCGGTGCCTTGTGGTTGCCGTGAAAGTCGTGGCACGCAAGGCAGCTTTGCCAGTCGTTTGCGGCAATAAGCTGGTGATGGGGGACATCAAGCGGGTCAACTTTCAAGCTCAACCCCTTGTGACAGGCGCGACAAAAGGTCGGCTCAACCTCAACCCGCGCGGCTTGATGTTCCGAATGGCAACCAAGGCAAGAGGTTGCGTCGACGATTTCCCTGGCCGCTTGAAATCGCGGTTCGCGGAACCGCCAGATCGGGTGGCGCTCGTTTGGGCGTTGATGACAGGCGAGACAGGTTTCGGATGTAACCGGTCGATAGATGAAATGCGGTGCCGAAATCGTCGCGCTGAAGGCGGCCCGAAACGTCGCCTGAATTTGCTGGCGCGCGGTTCCGGGTGCGCGTTCGTGGCAATCCGCACAGCCGAGGGCTTGATGCCCCGACTGGATCGGGCCGCTGCTGACCAGCGTGTGATCGCCCGCCTGAAGGAAAATGAAGGCGGACAGCCCCGCAACCGGGAGTGCAGCCACAAGGGCCATCCGCCTGACCAACGGCAAAGACAAGCCGGATATAATCCGCCGCCCCACCAATGAAAGTCCCCACCCCATTTTTGGCTCTTTTGCTGTTGGGTAATGAGCCGAGAATGAAGCCAACGAGGTTAAGAAACGCTTAAACCAATCTTAAGAGGTGGGGCAAATGGGCCGAATTTCTGCCGCAATAGACGCAGAATTGCACGCTTTGGTAGAAAAAGGCCGAGTTTTGGCGTGATCCGGGAAACAATGAGGAAATCCGAATCGGATTGGTTCGCAAAAGAATTGTCGAAAATTAATGCTGTGATCGACAAAAAACGCTGGCGGTTCGCGGTGCGACTTGCAAACAATGGCACCGAAATTCTGGTTCGGAGAACGAAATGAAAGCTGCCGTCTGCCATGCGTTTGGCGAAGATCTTGTGATCGAAGAGGTGACCCTTGCCCCGCCGCAGGCCGGACAGGTCGAGGTGAAAATCGCCGCCGTTGCGATTTGTCATTCCGATATTGCCTATATGAAAGGGGCCTGGGGCGGGACCCTGCCTGCGGTCTACGGCCACGAGGCCGCCGGGGTTGTTCAGGCGGTTGGCGAAGGTGTCAGCCGTTATCAGGTTGGCGATCGGGTGATCGTGACCCTGATCCATTCCTGCGGAGTTTGCCCGAACTGTCAGGACGCCGCCCCCGCACAATGCGAAGTGTCGGTTGATCGCGACAACGGTCCTTTAAAAACCAGCGATGGGGGCACATTGCATCACGGCATGCAGACCGGCGCTTTTGCCGAACGGGCGGTTGTCGATCAAAGCCAGATCGTCAAAGTCCCCGACGATATTTCAATGGATGTGGCAAGTCTGCTGGCCTGTGGCGTGATTACCGGGGTCGGGGCGGCGCTGAATACTGCAAAAATCCGTCCGGGGTCTTCGGTTGTGGTGATCGGGGCGGGCGGTGTTGGCTTGAATGCGATCCAGGGCGCCGCAATTGCCGGCGCGGCGCGGATCATTGCGGTTGATCTCAACCAGGACAAGCTGGATGCGGCGCTGGAGTTCGGCGCGACCCACGGGGTGCTGGCCAACAAGAAACCCTTTTCTGACGTCAAGCGGATCAATGGCGGGCGTGGTGTGGATTATGTAATGGTCGCGGTCGGATCACCCAAGGCCTATCAGACGGCGGCCAACTACCTGCGCATTGGCGGCACCATGGTAATGGTCGGCATGACACCATCGGGCGAGCCGGTAACTTACGAGCCGGTCAACGTGGCGGGCGGATCGCTGAAAATGATCGGCTCGAATATGGGGGATACGGTGCTGAGCCGGGATATTCCGTTCCTGATCGAGCTATACCGGCAGGGTCGCCTGAAGTTGGACGAATTGATTACCGGTCGCTATGCGCTTGGTGACATCAACGAGGCAATCGCCGATACGCTTGCCGGAAACGCCCGGCGAAACGTGATCCTGTTTGATGACTGAGCGTCGGATTTGGATATTTAGAGCATAAAGAAAGCAGGGCGACATGAAGTTACGGGATCTGGAAGTTTTTGTCGTTGGCACGCCGCCGCCGGGCTGGGGCGGGCGCTATTTCATCTTTGTGAAGTTGACTACGGCCTGCGGGATTGTCGGCTACGGCGAGGTTTACGCCGCCGCCGTTGGCCCCGAGGCCATGCGGGTGGTTATCTCGGACGTTTTTGAGCGGCACATGATGGGCGAGAACCCGGAGAATATCGAGATGATGTTCCGCCGTGTCTATTCCAGCGGCTTTACGCAGCGCCCCGATCCAACCGTTATGGGGGCGTTTTCGGGGTTGGAGATCGCCTGTTGGGATATCCTTGGCAAGGCCCATGATCGCCCGGTCCATGCCCTGTTGGGGGGCGTGATGAACCGGGAGGTACGCTCTTACACCTACCTTTATCCGCTGGCAGAGCATGACATCTCGGCCTTTTGGACCAGCCCTGAAATGGCGGCGGAATGTGCGGTGGCCATGGTTGATCTGGGCTTTACGGCGGTGAAATTCGACCCCGCCGGGCCTTATACGCTGCGGGGCGGGCATCAACCCGCGATGAGCGATATTTCGATGTCGGTCGCCTTTTGCCGCGCAATCCGCGAGGCGGTGGGCGACAAGGCTGATCTGCTGTTTGGCACCCATGGCCAGTTCACCACCGCAGGCGCAATCCGGCTTGGTAAGGCGTTGGAGCCCTATACGCCACTTTGGTTCGAGGAACCCATGCCACCGGATAATCTGGCGGAATTTGCCCGGGTTGCCGAGGCGGTGCATATCCCGGTGGCAACCGGCGAGCGGATGACGACCAAGATGGAATTTGCCGCCGCATTGCGGGCAGGTGTGTCGATCCTGCAACCTGCTTTGGGTCGTTCAGGCGGCATTCTGGAGACCAAGAAGATCGCCGCGATAGCAGAGGTTCACAACGCCCAAGTCGCCCCGCATCTTTACGCAGGCCCAGTGGAATGGGCGGCGAATATCCAGCTGGCGGCGAATATTCCGAACCATCTGATTACCGAGACGATTGGAACCGGGGGGGATTTCCATCTGGCCCTGATCAAAAACTCGATCGTCTGGGAGGACGGGTTCATTCAAACGCCCATGGCCCCTGGTCTTGGCATAGAGTTTGACGAAGATCTCGCGCGGGCGCATCCCTATACTGACACCGGGTTGCATCTGGAGATGCAGGAAGCGCCTTGCGATTACAAAAACGGCAATGCCTTTATGGGAGGTGCGCCACCAAGACTGGACTGACCGGGCAAGCTATGACGTAACGCGCCGCTTGCACTTCGGGGGCAAAATCCCCAGATTTGCCGGATGTTTCTTTGAAAGTCTGATCTTTGCGTAGCCGCCTTGCCGTTGTTTTCCTGTTGATCACCGTCACACTTGATTCCATCGGCATCGGGATCATCATGCCGGTCATGCCTCAGTTGCTGATCGAACTTGGGGCGAACGATCTCAGCCAGGCCGCTGTTTGGGGCGGGGCGATGGCGACGATCTTTGCGGTGATGCAATTCGTCTTCGGCCCGTTTCTGGGCAATGTTTCGGATCGGTTTGGCCGCCGCCCGGTTTTACTGGTCTCGCTGGCGGTCATGGCGATTGACTATCTGATCATGGGGTTTGCCCATGCCGTCTGGGTGCTGGTGATCGGCCGCATCATTGGCGGGATTACGGCAGCGACCCATTCAACCGCAAACGCCTATATGGCCGATATTTCCGCACCCGAAGAAAAGGCGCAGAACTTTGGCCTGATCGGTGCCGCCTTTGGGGTAGGGTTTATTCTGGGGCCGCTGATCGGTGGCATCCTCGGTGAATTTGGCCCGCGTGCGCCGTTCTTTGCTGCCGCAACGATTTCCGGCGCGAATGCCGTTTTCGGCTATTTCGTGCTGAAGGAAACCGTCACCGACAAGATCCGCCGACCCTTTCAGTGGCGTCGCGCCAATCCCTTTGGCGCGTTCAAATACATTGGCCGCATCCCCGGTGTGACCCGGTTGCTGATCGTCTATTTCTTCTACAACATCGCGTTTTTCGTCTATCCCAGCGTCTGGGCCTACTTCACGCAGGAACGTTTTGGCTGGGAAAGCGGCATGGTCGGGGCCTCGCTTGCGGTTTTTGGGCTTTGTATGGCGATTGTGCAGGGCGGGTTGATCCGCGTGGCGATCCCGCGCTTTGGGGAACATCGTACGGTGCTGATGGGATTTGCGGTCAATGTCGTGGCTTTTTCGATCTACAGTCAGGTTTCCGAAGGCTGGATGATCTTTGTGCTGGCCCCGCTGACCTCGCTTGGCATCATCGCCGGACCAGCCCTGCAAGGCATCATGTCGCGCGCCGCTCCGGATGATCAACAGGGGGAGCTACAGGGGGTTTTGACTTCGATCTCCTCGGTCGGGGTGATCATTTCGCCGCTGATGATGACCTATACGTTCAGCTATTTCACCCAAAGTGGTACGCCTTATTATTTCCCGGGTGCGCCTTTCATTCTTTCCGCGGGGCTTGTGATACTTTCCTTCGCGCTCTTCATGGGGCGCGAGCGCTTGGGCGGTGAATCCCGCGCCTGATTTCTTCTTTGCAAAAATACTCGCGCGCGCCATGCGTCCCAAGACCCACAACAAAAAAGGCCCGCCAAATCTGACGGGCCTTTTGTCTTTTGCAGGTGTGAACCTTAGTTCGGGATTTCAGCCGTCAGACCTTCGACGTAGAAGCCCATGCCAGCGAGATCGCCATCAGAGGCGGTTTCGCCTTCTGCCAGCCAGGGCGAGCCGTCCTGTTTGTTGAGCGGACCGGTGAAGGCGTGGTAGCTGCCATCGGCCAGCGCGTCACGCAGGGCTTCGGCTTCGGCTTTGACGTCAGCAGGCACGGCGCTTGAAATCTCGCCAATGCCAACCATGCCGGCACCAATGCCGTCCCATGTGTCTTTGGAGGTCCAAGTACCATCAATAACCGCTTGTGTTCGGGCGATGTAGTAAGGTGCCCAGTCATCAATGATCGAGGATACCCGAGGGAAGGGTGCGTATTCGCCCATGTCAGAGGCCTGCCCAAAGGTCACAACATTGCCGGCTTTTTCAGCGGCCGCTTGCGGTGCTGTGGAGTCGGTGTGTTGCAGGATAACATCCGCGCCTTGTTCGATCAAAGCGGTGGCAGATGCCGCTTCTTTTGCGGGATCAAACCAAGTGTAGGCCCAGACAATCGAGAATTCGACATCTGGGTTGGCTTTTTTGGCGTGGATATAGGCCGAGTTGATGCCCCGGATCACTTCGGGGATCGGGAAGGAGGCGATGTAACCGATCTTGTTGGTCTTGGTCATCTTGCCTGCGATGTGACCTTGAATTGCGCGGCCCTCGTAGAAACGGGCGGAATAGGTCGACACGTTGTCAGCCCGTTTGAAACCCGTGGCATGTTCAAATTTCACGTTTGGAAATTTGGCCGCGACGTTGATTGTCGGATCCATGTAGCCAAAGGAGGTGGTAAAGATCAGGTCTGCTCCACCAAGCGCCATTTGCGTCATCGCGCGTTCTGCGTCAGCGCCTTCGGGGACGCTTTCCTGAAAAACCGTTTCGACCTTGTCGCCGAAATGTTCCTCTACGGCCAGACGGCCTTTGTTGTGCTCATAGGTCCAGCCACCGTCACCGATGGGGCCTACATAGATAAAGCCGACTTTTATCTTTTCATCAGCCAGGGCCGAAGTGGCCAGGCCAAGCGCAAGAGCGGCAGCTGATACGATTGAAGTAATTTTCATGTACGTCTTCTCCTTGGTTGGTGTTGTCCCGTCTCCCGCGGGATTTTGGTTAGTCGCATCCCTTTAGGATGCGTGGAAACTTTTACCCAGATCAGCGGGTGCAGACCCGGCAGAGGCCCTGCGCCGGGAAATCGCCACCAGCACAAGAATCGTGATAACATAAGGGCTAATCGAGAGGAGTTCGACAGGAATTGTCGAGCCTGCGGCCTGCAAATTCAATTGCAAAACCGTCACTCCGCCAAAAAGATAGGCCCCGATCAGAATGCGCATCGGTCGCCAGGAGGCAAAAACCACAATCGCAAGCGCAATCCAGCCAGCCCCCGCTGTCATGCCTTGGGTCCAGGTCGGCACCAGCACAAGGCTGATATAAGCTCCGCCAAGCCCCGCCGATGCGCCACCAAAGAGGATTGCCAGCAGGCGAATACGCACGACCTTATAGCCAAGCGCATGGGCGGCGTTGTGGTTCTCACCGACCGCACGCAAGATCATGCCGCCCCTTGTAAATGTCATATAGGCCCAGACAAGCGCCACCAGCAGGATTGAGAAATAGACCAGCACGTCATGCTGAAACAACGCCCGTCCGACAAAGGGCAGGTCCGAGAGGACCGGAAAGCTCAGCTTGTCGATCACCGGGGCTTTGATGCCAACATATTCCTGACCCATCATCGCGGAAAGACCAAGGCCAAACAGCGTGAGCGCCAGACCCGTCGCCACCTGATTGGACAAAAGAACCTGCGTCAGGATGCCAAACAGAAGCGCCAAGAATGCGCCGCCCACCGCCGCCGCAAGAAAGCCAAGGAACGGATTGCCGGTCACGATGGCGACAATAAAGCCCGAGACCGCACCGGTGATCATCATGCCTTCGACTCCAAGGTTCAGCACCCCGGATTTTTCGGTCACAAGTTCGCCCAGACCTGCCAGCAGGATCGGTGTGGAATTGACCATGATCGAGGCCAGAATGACCGGTATTGCAATTGAAGAGAGATCCATTACGCAGCCCCTTTCGCCCGGAGACGCAGCCGGTAATTGGTCAAAATGTCAAAGGCCAGCAAGAAGAACAGCATCATCCCTTGCAGGAATTGCACCGCCGCAGCGGGCAGCCCCAGATTAGATTGCGCCGCCTCCCCTCCAATGTAGGTCAGCGCCATCAACAACCCGGCAAGCAAAATGCCGATGGGATTGAGGCGGCCCAGAAAGGCAACGATAATGGCGGTGAAGCCATAGCCGGAATTGAAATCAATGCTGATTTGCCCCGCAGGGCCAGAGACCTCGAACATGCCGGCAAGCCCTGCCAAAGCGCCGGAGATACCAAGGCAGACGATGATCAGCCGGTTGGGGTTCACACCGGCGAACTTCGCGGCGCGAGGCGATTGCCCGGTCAGGCTGATCTGAAACCCAAGCATGTGGCGGGAAAAGACGACATAGGCGAAAATCACCGCGATAAAGGCCGCGACGACGCCCATATGAACCCCCGCGCTTTCGATCAGGTATTCGTTGTGGGCTGCCGGAAATTCCTTGAAATTTCGGCTGCCCGGAAAGCCTAGCCCATCGGGGTTGCGCAAAAGTCCGGAGGAAACCGACGCAAGAAAGCTTTCCGCCACATAGACCAGCATCAAAGACACAAGAATTTCATTGGTTCGGAAGGTGGTTTTTAACAGTGCCGGGATCATCGCCCAGGCCCAGCCGCCAAGAGCGCCTGCCAGTATCATGCCAGGGAAAAGCAATGCGGAATCGCTGGGATAGAACGCCAGCCCGAAACCGGCACCACAGATCGCGCCCATGATATACTGACCCTCGGCCCCGATATTCCAGATACCGGCGCGAAAGCCCATGGCCAGACCAATCGCGATTAGGATCAGCGGTGCTCCTTTGACCAGCAATTGCCCGCGATAATAAAAGGCAAATTCGCCAAAGATCGGATCCCAGAAGATCATCCTTATGGTCAGCAAAGGGTCTTGTCCGAGAAAGCCGAACAGAACACCCCCGGCGATCATCGTGGCAACAACTGCCAGTACCGGCGTCAGGGCGATCCACAGATTTGACGATTGTGGCCGTGGTTCAAGCTGAAGCATGTTCTGCCTCCATTCCGCCCATCATCAGGCCAATATCATCCAGCGACAGGCTCGCGGTCTCTTCGGGCGCACTTAGACGCCCTTCGTTGAGGATCGCAAGCTGGTCAGATACTTCCAGCAACTCGTCAAGATCCTGCGAGACGATAATCACCGCTGCCCCGTTTTCCGCAAGGTCCATCAGCGCCTGACGGATCGCAGCGGCAGCGGCGGCATCCACCCCCCATGTCGGCTGGTTCACCACCAGTGCACGCGGGTTCTGCATGATCTCGCGTCCGATCACGAATTTCTGCAAATTGCCGCCCGAAAGGGACCGCGCCGCGTTGTTGATGCTTGGGGTGCGGACGTCATATTCCTTGACGATGGCCCGCGCAAAGCCGCGCGCCGCGCCCCAGTTCAGGAATCCACCGTTTGCGAGGTTTTCGCGCACATGGCCGGTCAGCATCGCGTTTTCGGTCAGGCTCATATCGGGTGCGGCTGCATGGCCAAGTCGTTCCTCGGGTGCTGCCAACAGGCCGATCTCACGCCGCTCGTTCGGGGGCAGATCGCCGACATCGACGCCATCGACCCGGATTGCATTGCGATGGCTCAGGGTTTCGCCGCTTAGGGCCAGCAGTAATTCGTCCTGTCCATTGCCGGCGACCCCGCCAATGCCCAGCACCTCGCCCGCACGGACCGTCAGGCTGATTTCCTTGAGCGATGTGCCAAAGGGGTTCTTTGACTTGATCGAGAGATTTTCCACCTCCAGCACTTTCTTGCCGGGGTGAATGCCCTTTTTCGAAGGCGTATGCAGGCTGGCGCCGACCATCATTTCCGCCAGTTTCCGCGCGGTCTTTTCGGCGGGGACACAGCTATCAACGACCTTGCCGTGGCGCAGGATCGTGGCGTGCTGGCAAAGCGTGCGAATTTCTTCGAGCTTGTGCGAGATATAAAGGATCGACGTACCCTCAGAGGCGAGCTTGTTGAGTGTCTCGAACAGAACCTCGACCTCTTGCGGGGTCAGAACGCTGGTCGGCTCGTCCATGATCAGCAGCTTGGGGTCTTGCAACAAACAGCGAATGATTTCAACGCGTTGCCGTTCACCGACAGACAGATCACCAATGATCTTCTGGGGGTCCAGAGGCAATTTATAGGCATTTGAAACCTCGGTAATCCGGGCCGAAAGCTCACGCCGCGAGGGTGGGTTTTCCATGCCAAGGGAGATGTTTTCCGCCACGCTCAGCGCATCAAAAAGCGAGAAATGCTGAAACACCATCGCCACGCCAGAGGCGCGGGCCTGCCGGGGTTCTGCGGGTTGAAACAATTCACCCTGAAGCACCATCTGACCGCTGTCCGGGCGCACAAGACCGTAGATCATCTTGACCAATGTGGATTTCCCGGCACCGTTTTCGCCAAGCAGGGCGTGGATCTCGCCCTCCTGGATTTTGAACGACACGTCGTCGTTGGCAACGACGCCGGGGTAGGCCTTGGTCAGACCCTCCAGTCTTAGAAGTTCGGTCATATGAGGGCCTCTTCCTTGGGCTGGCGTTGTCTTGCGCCATTTCCTTGTGCCAGCAATTGCGCCGCAACGCCAATGGCAATCGCACGCGGATGTTTGCCAAGGGACTTGTCACCGATGGGACAACTGATGTTTGCAACGTCAAAAGGCCGGTGGCCAAGGTTCACCAGACGCTTGTGAAACCGCTGCCTTTTGGTGGCAGAACCGATCAGGCCTGCAAAGGCAAACCGATGGCTTAAAAGCGCGTGGCAGATCGAAAGGTCGATGTCGTGCGAATAAGTCAGGATCAGGTGCCGCGCGTTTTCCGGCGCAAAGGCAACCACTCGTGCAGGATCACGCGCCACCAGAGGGGTGACGTTGTCCGGCAGGGTATCGGGGAAGCGATCAGCGCCGGTATCGACCCAGGTGATTGCAAAGGGCAGGCCCTGCAAGACCTCCACAATCGCCCGGCCAACGTGGCCCGCCCCGTAAATCCAAAGCGGCGTATCCGGCTGTTTGAAGGGTTCCGAAATCAGCGTGCCTTCCGGCGCAAGAGGGCGCTCGTAGGCGCTGTCAAGGCCGCTCAAAAGGTTGAGATCAGGGCGATCAAAAACCTCGCTCAGCAAGGTCACGGCCCCACCGCAACACTGGCCGAGCGCAGGGCCAAGGGGGATTTTCCTGGTTAGGTGGCGCGGTCCATCGGGCGTCGTCAACATCGCCCGCGCTTGCGAGGTGGCATCCAGTTCCAGCCGTCCGCCGCCAATCGTGCCCGTTGCACCATCGCCCCAGACCAGCATCGCCGTGCCAGCGTCACGGGGGGTGGAGCCAAAGGCCTCAGCAATAAGCACACGTACCACGGGGCCGTTGCGTTCGATCTTTTCCGCAAGGCTGGCAAGATCAAACGCCATGGGCATCTTCCTTTTGGCGCTGCACGGCGAAAAGGACCCGCTCGGCGGTTGCCGGAGCGTCCAGATTGACGTAGCGCGACCCGTCGCCACTTGCCCGGATCGCATCGGTAAGGGCGAGGTAGGCGGATACACCGAGCATGAATGGCGGTTCCCCGACGGCTTTGGAGCGGTATATGGTTTTTTCGCGGTTCAGGCCGGGTTTCCAAAGGCTGACATTGAATTCAGCCGGGCGGTCCGAGCAGGCGGGGATTTTGTAGGTAGAAGGGGCGTGGGTCAAAAGCCGGCCCTTGTCATTCCAGACCAGCTCCTCGGTTGTCAGCCAACCGGCACCCTGCACATAAGCCCCTTCGACCTGCCCGATATCAATCGCGGGGTTCAGTGAGCGGCCTGCGTCATGCAGGATATCCGCACGCAAAATTCGGTTTTCCCCGGTCAGCGTGTCGATCACAACCTCGCTGACAGCCGCGCCATAAGCGAAATAGTAAAACGGACGACCCCGGCCTTTGAAACGGTCCCAGACGATATCGGGTGTTGCATAGAAACCGTTGGCCGAAAGCGAAACGCGGGCTTGATAGGCAGCGGATGCAACCTCGCCAAAGGTGAAGGTCTGATCCTTTACGATGACATTGCCGTCCTGAAATTCAATGTCTGCGGCTTTCGCATCATGTTTGGTTTTCAGGAAAGTGATCAGCCGGTTGCGCAGTTGATAACAGGCTTCTTGCACGGCCATGCCGTTCAGGTCAGAGCCGCTTGAAGCCGCCGTTGCCGAGGTGTTGGGCACCTTGCCGGTGTCCGTCGCGGTGATCTTGATCGCTGACAGGGGCACGTCAAAGCATTTGGCGGCAACCTGGGCGACTTTGGTGAACAGGCCTTGCCCCATCTCGGTGCCGCCGTGGTTCAGATGGATCGAGCCGTCGGAATAAATATGCACCAACGCGCCCGCCTGATTTAGGTGGGTGAGGGTGAAGGAAATCCCGAATTTCACCGGTGAAATCGCGATGCCGCGTTTCAGGATCGGGTTCTTGTGGTTCCATTCCGCGATCTCGGTGCGGCGTTGTTCGTATTTGGAGGTTTTGACCAGCGTATCCGTGATCTCGGCAATGACGCTGTCGGTCACTTCCATATGGTAGGGCGTCGTCTCGCCCGCCTTGGCCTTGTAGCTTTGGTAGTAGTTCACACGCCGCACCGCCAGAGGATCGGCCTTCAGGTGAGCCGCGACATGGTCCATCACCCGCTCGATCCCGACAAGACCCTGTGGGCCGCCAAAGCCGCGAAAGGCGGTGTTGGAAACCGTATTGGTGCGCAACCGATGCGAGGTGATCCGCGCGTGTGGCAAATGATAGGCGTTGTCGGCATGCAGCATCGCGCGATCCGCCACCGGCAGCGACAAATCCTGCGCCCAGCCACAGCGGGCATATTGGGTAAAGACAACGCCAGCGAGCTTGCCATCATCGTCAAAGCCCGCCTTGTAGTCGATGCGAAACTCGTGGCGCTTGCCGGTAATGACCATGTCGTCGTCGCGGTCATAACGCATCTTGCAGGGCCGACCGGTTTTCTGCGCCGCAATGGCGCAGGCAACGGCAAGCGCGTTGCCCTGACTTTCCTTGCCGCCAAATCCGCCACCCATGCGGCGGACCTCGACGCGCACCGCATTGAATGCTGTGCCCAACGCCTCTGCCACTTTGTGTTGGATTTCAGTTGGGTGCTGGGTGGAAGAATGGACGACCATGTCGCCGCCTTCCTGCGGCAGGGCAAGAGCGACCTGACCCTCTAGATAAAAATGCTCCTGTCCGCCGATTTCCATCCGTCCTTCGACGGAGTGCGCGGCGGCGGCAATCGCGTCCTCGGGATCACCTTTCAAAAATTCCAGCGGCTTTTCAAATTGCGAATTGGCGCTTAGGGCCGCGTCGATTGTCAGGATAGGGTCATGCTCGGTGTAGTCTATGGTCGCCAATCGCGCGGCTTTTCTTGCCGCAAGATGGCTGGTGGCCACCACCATGAAAACCGGCTGACCGAGATAATGGATACGCCCGTCCGACAGCAAAGGTTCATCGTGAACGGAAGGGGAGACATCATTGGCCGCAGGCAGATCAAGTGCTGTCAGGACCGTCACGACACCATCAGCGGCGCGTACCGGGGCAAGGTCCATCGCCTCGATCTCGCCGGCAGCGATTTCTGCGGTGCCAAAGGCGATGTGCAGGGTTCCCGCCGGCGTTGGCAGGTCGTCGATGTAACGTGCCTCGCCGGTGACATGCAGCGGGGCGGCGTCATGGGGCAGGGCCTTGGTCACGCTCATGACCCGACCTCCAGTACCTGGGTGAATTTCCGGTCAAGGTGACGCTCGGCGAAATAGCGCAACAACAAGTTCGAGGCGGTCAACTGACGATAAGCGGCGGAGGCACGCATGTCGTCAATTGGCTGAAAGTCGCGGGGGAATTCCTTGATCGCCGCACGGATCGTTTCGTCGCGCCAGGGCTTGCCGATCAGCGCCACCTCGACATGACTGGCACGTTTGGGAATTGCGGCCATGCCACCAAAAGCAATCCGCGCCTCGGTGACCCGGTTTTCATCAAGCGTGACATTGAAACAGCCGCAAAGAGCGGAGATGTCCTGATCGAACCGCTTGGAGATTTTATAACATTTAAGCGTGTCACTCTGGCGTGGGATCGTGACCGCCTCGACAAATTCGCCAGGGCGGCGATCCTGCTTGCCATAAGCGACAAAAAACTTCTCCAGCGGCATCTCGCGCCGCTCGTCGCCCCGCCTGAGGTGTAGCGTTGCCCCAAGCGCGATCAGCGCAGGCGGGCCGTCCCCGATGGGGGAACCGTTGGCGATGTTGCCCCCGATGGTGGCCGCATTGCGCACTTGTGTCGAGCCAAAGCGCCGGATCATTTCTGCGAAATCGGGGTGGTGTTCGGCCATTACCTCTTGCAAACGGCTGAGCGTAACTGCCGCACCGATGCGGATTTCCTTGGCGGTGATGTCGATCTTTTTCAGATCGTTGATTTGCGAAATGAAGGCGACGTTGTTTAGTGTTCTGAGTTGCTTGGTGACCCAAAGGCCGACATCTGTGGCACCGCCAATCAGGGTAGCGTCGGGATGGGCCAGATACCAGCCGGCAAGTTCATCGGCGCTGGTTGGCAGATAGCCCCCGTTGAACGTGGTCGCCGCGCGGGGTTGAACGGCGGTAAATTGTGCTTCGTTGTCATTCATCCAGTCGGGTGGGGCGACACCTGCGGCGGCCTTGGCGGCGCGGATGATCGGCGCATAGCCGGTGCAGCGACATAAGTTGCCCGCAAGCACATCGTCATGGTTTTGTGCTTCAGTCTGATGGGCGGTTGCCAGCGACATCACAATACCCGGCGTGCAAAACCCGCATTGGCTGGCGTGGTGATCGACCATGGCGGATTGGACGGGATGCATTTCCCCATCGGGGCCCGCAAGGCCCTCGACAGTGGTCACGGACTTGCCGTTCAACTGAGGTAAAAACAGGATGCAGGCGTTGAGGGCGCGGTGTTCGACCCCCTCGTCGGTGTGTTCAGAAACCATGAGTGTGCAGGCGCCGCAGTCACCTTCGTTGCAGCCTTCTTTGGTGCCTTTGAGGCCACGATTTTCGCGTAGCCAATCCAACAGGGTTTCTGTGGGGTTCCGGTCAGTCAGCGTGACGTTCTCGCCGTTCAGGACAAACGAGATTTCACTCATGGTGCATTCCAGCCGCGTTCAAGGAGGCGGGGTTGCCGACAGTGTTCCGATGCGACGTAAGAACCCTGATTGCCAGAAAATGGCCACCACGAAGCAAAGCCCGGAAGGTTGATCGGATCAAGAAAAAACTAGGGTGCAACATGTGAAAGACCTTTCAGGATTCATTGATAATCCGGGTTGCCTAAGGAAATACAGATAAATATCGGCGACAGGGCGGGCAGCATTTCTTTTCGTTCTCAAAGCGGCGTTCGACCCTTCCACAGGGTAGGCGCATTCGCTAGGCTTTGCCGCATGAGCCAGTCCCCCCGATTCATTCATCTACGCCTTCACACCGAATATTCGCTGCTGGAAGGCGCTATGCGGCTGAAAAAGCTGCCGGCGCTTGTGGACAAGGGCGAAATGCCTGCCGTGGCGGTGACGGATACGAACAATATGTTCGCAGCGCTGGAGTTTTCGGTGTCCGCCAAAGCGGCTGGTATTCAGCCCATTGTCGGCTGTCAGCTCGACATCGAGTTTGAGGCCGCCGCACGTCCCGGCGATCCGGCCGTGCCACCCGCGCCGCTGGTTCTGCTCGCGCAGAACGAGGCGGGGTATTTGAACCTGCTGAAGCTTGATTCCGCGGCCTATCTGCAAGCGGGCGGCGGTGTTCCGCGTGTGGCGCTCGAGTTGCTGGAGGCCCATGCCGATGGTCTGATTTGTTTGACAGGCGGGGCCGAGGGGCCGCTTGGGCGTTTGATTGCGCAGGGCCAGCATCCGAAAGTTGCCGCGCTTACTGAACGGTTGCAGGCGGCTTTTGGGGATCGGCTTTACATCGAATTGCAGCGTCACCCCGGCGAAGATGGTCGCCTGACGGAGGCGGAGGCCGCGACCGAGCGCGGCTTTGTGGAACTTGCTTACGCCCGGGATATTCCGCTGGTGGCTACGAATGATGTGTATTTCCCGACGGCGGATATGTTCGAGGCGCATGATGCGCTGATTTGTATTTCCGAAGGGGCCTATGTTGACCAGCAGGAACCGCGTCGCCATTTGACGCCGCAGCATTATTTCAAATCCCCGGGCGAAATGGCGGCCCTATTTGCGGACTTGCCCGAAGCGATTGAAAACACGGTAGAAATCTCGCGACGTTGTGCTTTTGCGGCTGAGACGCGCGATCCGATCCTGCCGAAATTTGCCGATGACGAGATCGAAGAACTGCGCCGTGTCGCCAAGGAAGGGCTGGCCGCGCGGTTGGCGGTTATTCCCCATGCGACCTCGGTTGCGGATTACGAGGCGCGGCTGGATTTCGAGCTGAAGATCATCGAAGGCATGGGTTTTCCCGGCTACTTTCTGATCGTTGCCGACTTTATCCGCTGGGCCAAGGACAACAATATTCCGGTGGGGCCGGGGCGGGGGTCGGGTGCAGGCTCGCTTGTGGCTTATGCGCTGACGATCACCGACCTTGATCCCCTGCGTTATTCGCTTCTGTTCGAGCGGTTTTTGAACCCCGAACGGGTCTCGATGCCGGATTTCGACATCGACTTTTGCATGGATCGCCGCGAGGAGGTGATCGAATATGTGCAGGAGAAATACGGTCGCGACCGGGTGGCGCAGATCATCACGTTTGGCGCGCTTTTGTCCAAAGCGGCGGTGCGCGATGTGGGTCGGGTTTTGCAGATGCCATACGGGCAGGTGGATCGGTTGTCGAAACTGATCCCGGTGGAGGGCGTGAAGCCCGTGTCCATCGAAAAGGCGCTGGCGGATGAGCCACGTTTGCGCGAGGAGGCGAAATCCGAAGAGGTCGTCGACCGGATGCTGACCTATGCGGCTTCGGTTGAGGGCTTGCTCAGAAACGCCTCGACCCATGCGGCGGGCGTGGTGATCGGGGACCGACCGCTCGACGAGTTGGTGCCGCTCTATCAGGATCCGCGCTCGGACATGCCCGCAACCCAGTTCAACATGAAATGGGTGGAGCAAGCAGGGCTGGTCAAGTTCGACTTTCTGGGGCTGAAAACCCTGACCGTTATCCAGAACGCGCTTGATTTGCTCAAGGAGCGCGGGGTCGAGATCGACATTGGCGCGATCCCGCTTGATGATCAGGCGACCTACGACCTTTATGCCAGTGCGAAAACGGTTGCCGTGTTTCAGGTGGAAAGCTCGGGCATGATGGACGCGCTGCGTCAGATGAAGCCGACCTGCATCGAGGATATCGTCGCCCTTGTCGCACTTTATCGGCCCGGCCCGATGGAGAATATTCCGAAATTCTGTAAAGTTAAGAACGCGTTAGAAGAACGTGATCTTCTCCATCCGTCGATTGATCATATTCTCGACGAGACCCAAGGCATCATCGTTTACCAAGAACAAGTGATGCAGATCGCCCAGGAAATGGCGGGTTATTCGCTGGGTGGCGCGGATTTGTTGCGCCGTGCGATGGGTAAAAAAATCAAGGAGGCGATGGACGCTGAGCGCCCGAAATTTGAAGCCGGAGCCAAGGAAAACGGCGTTGATGCCAAGAAAGCGCGTGAGGTTTTTGACCTTCTGGAGAAGTTCGCGAACTACGGTTTCAACAAATCCCACGCCGCGGCTTATGCTGTTGTCAGCTACCAGACGGCGTGGCTGAAAGCGAATTATCCGGTCGAATTTATGGCCGCTGTGATGAATTGCGACATCCATTTAACCGACAAGCTTGGCGTCTATATCGAAGAGGTGAAACGCCTCGGGATCGAGTTGGTCGCCCCGTGTGTGAACCGTTCGGGCGCGAAATTTACCGTGAAAGACGGACAGATTCACTATGCGCTGGGTGCGCTGAAAAACGTCGGCGTCGAGGCGATGAAAATGATCGTGGAGGGGCGGCGCGAAAAGCCCTACCGCGACCTTTTCGACTTTGCCCGACGCGTGGATCTTAAACGCGTGGGCAAGCGCCCGATGGAGATGCTGGCCCGCGCCGGGGCCTTTGACGAACTGGATTCAAACCGCCACAAGGTTTTTGCTTCGCTCGATCAACTGGTCGGTTGGTCTGGGGCTATGCACGAGGATCGGAATTCCGCGCAAGGCGGGCTTTTTGGCGACGGGGGCGAGGATTTGCCAACCCCGCGCCTGCCGATGCCAGACGACTGGCTGCCGGTCGAAAAGCTCGCGCAAGAACACATGGGCATCGGGTTTTATCTGTCGGGGCACCCGCTGGATGACTATCTGCCACCGCTGAAACGCAAGGGCGTGCTGACGCTGGCAGAGCTGACGCAAAAGGCCGAAGGCCATGCGGTCGCGGCGAAAATCGCGGGTACTGTTGCGTCCATGCAGCAACGAAAATCGGCACGTGGAAACCGCTTTGCTTTCGTGCAACTCTCTGATCCGACAGGACTTTACGAGGTCACGATGTTCTCAGAACCGTTGGAGAAATACCGCGACATGCTGGTCGCCGGGGCCAATGTGGTGATTGGGGTGGAGGCGAATATGGAGGGCGATCAACTGAAGTTGTTGGCGCGTTCCGTGCAGCCGGTGGATGGTGCCGTGGCGGATGCGGCCGCCGCTGGCTTGCGAATTTACCTTGGCGAAGAGGCGGCAATCCCTTCGGTCAAATCGCTGTTGGACCGCGTGATGGGGGAGGGCAAGCCGCAGGCACGGGGGCCGATTAACCTTTTGTTAATGCATCCCGAATTGCCCGGGGAAGTTGAGATTTCCCTCAAAGGCAAATTCCCGGTGAACCCGCAAATCAAGGGTGCCCTGCGTAGTTTGGGCGGCGTTGTGACCGTGGAGGAATTTTGAGGGCGCTTTTGGCCCTTGGACGCGCAGTTTTGCTGGTGTTGCTGCTGGCAAATACTGCTCATGCGCAGGCCCTAAGTGGTGCCTGGGGCGGTACGCTGATGGACCAGCGCAGCCAGACGCGCGTGTCGATCCTGATCGAGGTCAGGAATGACAAGCTGCTCAACTACCTCTGGGACGGTCGAAAAACGCCGATTGAGCGGACGGAACGGCGATCGGACGGGCTGCATCTGATCGGGCCCTATACGCATCTTATTGTGACGCAGAAATCGCCCAAGGGGCTGGATGTCCGATCCGTGGACAACAACCACACCGGCCAGTTGCGTCTTTTGCCAAACAGGCCCGCCGCACGTCCGCCGGTCTTCGTCGCGGAGTTCTATTCCAAACCGCCGCGCAAAGGGCGGCAGAAACTTGCGTTAAGCTCGACCTATCTTGACCCGAATTGCTGTTTTGGCGCCATCGCGCGCCCGGGCCCCCACGCCGGGATCGACTTTGCGAGCGAACGCCACGCCGAGGTTCTTGCTGCCGCCGATGGGCAGGTGGCGCGGTTGTTTTCAACCTTTGAGGGTCTGGGGTGCGGCAACGGTCTGGCGCTGCGCCATGGGCGCGGCTTTTACACGGTTTATTGCCATCTGGAGGCGCTGACGCCCACAAGGCGCGGGGCCAAAATCCGGGCAGGCACGGTGCTTGGCTATGTCGGCTCTACCGGCCGTGCCCTGCGCAATGAGCCGCATTTGCATTTTGAGCTGAACCGGGACGGCTGGTCGCACTACGACGGCGATGTCGCGCGGACATTTGATCCGCTGAGTTACTTCCAAGCCTGTGGAAGCACGCCCACCAACGGCGAAGCGTTTACGATGATTTACCCGATCAAATGCCGTCCGGGTGATCGGCTGGAGTGAAGCCTTCACCAATGCGGTGGTTTTTGATCGGCCAGGGGAACAGTTCCATCGGAACTTGCGATCTCGGCCTCGGCCAGACGCTCCATCACCATGCGCATTCGGCGGGTAAGGACAGCGATTTCCTCGGCCTGTTCAGTCACAACAGCGTTCAACTCATCCAGCGCTTTTGCCTGATGCGCCAATTGTTCTTCGAGGTGGGTCATGCGGGTGTCTTCCATGCTCATGTCTTAGCGCTCGGATGTGGTTGCTCACAAGGCTGAACTTGCCCCTTTGGGCGGCATGGGCTAGGGAAACGCGAGAATTCGAGCCGCCCAAAGGGATGCCCCATGGCCAAGGACAAAAAACGCAAAAACCCACGCCCCAAGGCCGAAACGCCGAAGGGTTTTCGCGACTATTTCGGGCCGGAAGTGACCGAGCGCAACGCGATGCTGGCCAAGATCGCCGAGATTTATGGCCTTTATGGGTTTGACCCGCTGGAAAGCTCGGCAGTTGAAACGGTCGAGGCTTTGGGCAAGTTTTTGCCCGATGTGGAGCGCCCCAACGAAGGGGTTTTTGCCTGGCAGGAGGACGACAAAGACTGGCTGGCGCTGCGCTATGACCTGACGGCTCCCTTGGCGCGGGTTTATGCGCAGCACCGGAACGATTTGCCGACGCCTTACCGGCGCTACGCGATGGGTCCGGTCTGGCGCAATGAAAAGCCGGGACCGGGGCGGTTTCGTCAGTTTTATCAATGTGATGCGGATACAGTGGGCACGTCATCCGTGGCGGCGGACGCCGAGATTTGCGCGATGCTGGCGGATACGTTGGAGGCCGTGGGTATCGAGCGCGGGGACTATCTGATCCGGGTGAATAACCGCAAGGTTTTGAATGGTATTCTGGAGACGATGGGGCTGGAGGACGAGGGCGCACGCGCCGACGTTCTGCGCACCATCGACAAATTCGACAAGGTTGGCGAGGAGGGCGTTCGCCAACTGCTGACGACAGGTCGCAAGGACGCGTCGGGCGCGTTTATCGACGGCGTTGGGCTTTCTGATGCGCAGGCTGGACCTGTTCTGGCGTTCCTGACTTCCAAGGCGGAGGACGTGGCCGGAACGATGGCCAATCTGCGCACGGCTGTTGGCGCTTCGACTACCGGTGCGGCGGGTGTGGACGAACTCGAACAGATCGCTCAACTCTTGATGGCCCAAGGCTACGGCCCCGACCGCATTGTCATCGACCCTTCGGTCGTGCGGGGTCTCGGCTATTACACCGGGCCGGTTTTTGAGGCGGAACTCACCTTTGAAATCCTCGACGAGAAGGGACGCAAGCGCCAGTTCGGCTCGGTCGCCGGGGGTGGGCGGTATGATGACCTCGTCAAGCGGTTCACCGGGCAGGAAGTGCCTGCAACCGGCGTCTCGATTGGGGTGGATCGTTTGTTGGCAGCCCTCCACGCCAAGGGGCGCGTTGGATCGGCCGCCTCGGGTCCAGTAGTCGTGACCGTAATGGATCGCGACCGGATGGCGGATTATCAGGCGATGGTGGCGGAGTTGCGTACTGCGGGCATTCGCGCGGAGGTTTACCTTGGCAATCCGAAAAACTTTGGTAACCAGTTGAAATATGCAGACAAACGCCAAAGCCCTGTTGCCGTGATCGAAGGGACATCCGAGAAAGAAGCGGGTGTTGTGCAGATCAAAGACCTCGCCCTTGGGGCGCGGTTGGCGGCAGATATGACGACCAACGAGGAATGGAAATCCCAGCCCGCGCAGATGGAGATTAAACGCGCTGATCTGGTGGCCGAGGTCCAAAAGATGATCGCCCGCGCGGCAAGCGAGACCTGATGTTAAACGACCGACGCGCGGCCATCCGTTCGCAGGCGGACCTTCTGTTTGAGCGTTTCAAATCCGAAGGCGCGTTGCCGGTGGAGGCGGATTCGCTGCAACCCGCAGAGACGCTTTTGGACCTTTATGGCGAGGATATTCGCGCCCGCGCCTATGTGACGTTTGACCCCGTGGAGGGCGAACAGATGTTGCGCCCGGATTTCACGGTGCCAGTGGTCGAGATGCATATGAACGAGGGCGCGGAGCCTGCTCGATATACCTATAATGGCACGGTTTGGAGGAAGCAGGAAGCGGGTTCGGCGCGGCCTTCCGAGACCTTGCAGGTGGGGTTCGAGATCTTTGATCGCGAAAACCCCGAGGCTTCGGATGCGGAGGTCTTTGCTTTGTTTTCCGATATTCTCGGTGGTTTTGATCTGCGGGCGGCGACCGGTGATCTGGGGATTTTGATCGCGGCAATTTCGGGATTGAAAACCATTGATCGGCGCAAAGCCGCCCTGCTGCGCCACATCTGGCGGCCCGCACGGTTTCGCCAATTGCTGGAACGGTTTCAGGGCTTGGCCGAGGTGCCAAAATCCCGCGCGGATTTGTTGGCGGCGGCGGCGCACACGGATGTGGCCACGCTTTGTCAGAAGGCGGGCAGTCATGTTGGAACGCGGGGCCTCGACGAGATTGCATTTCGGGTGGAGGCGCTTTGTGAAGACGCGGCAAGTGCTCCGATTTCCAGCGAAGAGGCGGCGTTTTTGTCAGCGATTCTGGCACTTCGTCAGAAGTCCGACCGAGCGCTTTTGTCGCTTTCGGACTGGGCAAAGGATTTTTCAGGCATTGCGCCCGCAGTGGAACGTTTCGAGCGACGGCTGAACGCGCTTTCCGCGCACGGGATTGACACAAGCGCCCTTGATTTTGAGGGCAGCTACGGGCGCACGACGCTTGAATATTACGACGGCTTTGTCTTTGGCTTTTACGCCGAAAAACGCCCTGACTTGCCGGTGGTTGCCAGCGGCGGGCGCTATGATGCGCTGACCGAGGTGCTGGGACAGGGCCGCTCGATCCCCGCCGTCGGGGGCATCATCCGCCCCGAGGCGCTGGTCGCCTTGCAGGAGGGTTTGTGATGAACGTCAAACTAGGCATCCCCTCAAAAGGACGCTTGCAGCAAAAAACCATAGATTGGTTCGCCGCACGGGGTCTTGATGTGGCCCTTAGCGGGTCGGAGCGGGAATATGCCGGTGCCGTCAAAGGCATCGAAGGCGTGTCGCTGGTTCTATTGTCCGCCGGTGAAATTCCGCGCGAACTGGCGGCGGGCCGGATTGATTTTGGTGTGACCGGCACGGATCTTGTGCATGAAAAATCCCATGGCCAAAAGGCCGAGGTGATCGAGTTGGCCAAGCTTGGCTTTGGTCATGCGGACCTGGTCTTGGCCGTGCCGAAAGTCTGGATTGATGTGGATAATCTGGATGATCTTGATGCCGCAGCGGCTCAATTTCGCAAATCCCACGGGTTTCGCCTTCGGATCGCAACGAAATATCATGGGCTTGTGCGCGAGTTTCTTAAGGCCAACGGTGTCGCGGATTACCAGCTTGTCGACAGTCAGGGCGCGACGGAGGGGACGGTCAAGAACCTTACCGCCGAGGCGATTGCGGATATCACCTCCACCGGGGATACGTTGGAGGCAAACCATCTGAAAATCCTCTCGGATGGTTTGATCCATAAATCACAGGCGGCGCTGTTTTTGTCGAAGGATGGTGGCGGCGATCCAGCGATCCGGGCCGAGTTTCTGAAACGGATCGGCCTCTAACGCAGTCCGATGTCGGCGAGCGCAAGGCTCAGGTCTTCGGGCAACTCATCATCGCTTTCGCGCCCCTTCGGCAGGTCAGGCGGCGCGTCCTCCATCGTCAGATACCGCCACCCTTGAAAGGGGCGGCGTGGCGCGGCCTGGGTGCGGATAATGTCGCGCGACATCACGATCCGGCAGCGTGTGATCCCGTCGGCACCCAGATCCTCGTCGAGGCGCAGCACCTCTTGGCGGGCTAGGACGAAACCTTTGAACACCCAGTAAAGCGAGCCGCCCGCCAGCAATTCAGCCGCGCGTTTGGGCCACATGCGGGTGGTGTGATAGGGCAAATACGCCTCGCCGCGTGCTGCGGCGGCTTTGGTGCGCTGGCCTTGCCAAAGGATGAGATCCTCGACCTTTTCCGCCCCCACGCAGAGCTTTACCAGATTGATATGCGCCACAATTCCCCCCTTGCCCTGGGGCCCAAAGGTATCGCGTCGATTGCGGGGTTTCAATCGCAAGTCGCCCTGATCGGCAATGCGTTGACCCAAGTCCGCGAAGTGCCTATTGTGGAACGTCCCAAAACGCCCCTTGAGGTCCATGCGCATGAGCCAGTTTTCCGCCGAAATCGCCGAGCAAATCTGGGATATGAAATATCGCTTCAAAGCCGCCGATGGCACGCCTTTGGACAAGGATGTCACGGATAGCTGGCGGCGTGTGGCGAAGGCTTTGGCGGCGGTTGAGGATAACCCAAGCGATTGGGAAGACAGGTTTTATTCAGCGCTGGAAGATTTCAAATTTCTACCTGCGGGTCGGATATTGGCAGGGGCTGGCACGGGCCGGTCGGTGACGTTGTTCAACTGCTTTGTCATGGGCACGATCCCGGATTCCATGGGTGGAATTTTTGATAACCTGAAAGAAGCCGCGCTGACGATGCAGCAGGGTGGCGGCATAGGGTATGATTTTTCGACCATTCGCCCCAAAGGCGCGGACGTGAAGGGCGTAGCCGCCGATGCTTCTGGACCGTTGTCGTTCATGGATGTCTGGGATGCGATGTGCCGTACGATCATGTCGGCGGGTTCGCGACGCGGGGCGATGATGGCGACATTGCGCTGCGATCACCCGGATATCGAGGATTTCATCAGCGCCAAACAAGACCCGGCAAGGTTACGGATGTTCAACCTGTCGGTGCTGGTCACTGATGATTTCATGGACGCTGTGAAAGAGGATCGCGACTGGGATCTGATCTTTGACGGGCAAGTGATGAAGACAGTAAATGCGCGGTATCTTTGGGATGCGATCACACGTTCTACCTTTGAATATGCCGAACCAGGTGTGATTTTCATCGACCGGATCAACCAGCAGAACAACCTTGCTTATTGCGAAACGATCGCCGCGACGAATCCTTGTGTGACGGCTCAAACGTGGGTGCAGACCGACAAGGGCGCTCGGCAGGTGGCCGAGTTGATTGGGCAACCTTTCATAGCCATGGTTGACGGGGTGGCCCACGAAAGTGGCCCAAGTGGGTTTTTCGCAACCGGCATCAAACCTGTAAAACGGCTGACCACCCGCTGTGGGCGCAGTTTACGGCTGACGGCGGACCATTTGGTGCGCAAGGTCGTGCAAAAGACCCGTTGGCGGTTGAAAACCGAATGGGTTGCCACAGGTGCATTGCGTAGTGGCGATGAGATCATGACGCATGATCACCGCCGTGCGGATTTTGAGACCCGCCACGAGGATGAGCGCGGCTATCTGCTTGGTCTTTTGATCGGTGACGGCGTTATTCGTGACGACAAGACGTTGATTTCGGTTTGGCCAAAAGCGGCCTGTGGCAATGGAGCGCCTCCGCCCGATAGTATGATGGAACGCGTGGAAACGCTATTGCGGGGCCTGCCGCATCGGGCGGATTTTGCCGGCTGGCAATCTGTGGCCGAGCGCGGCGAATATCGGATCGGTACCGCTGCTTTGACAAAGCTTGCTGTCGAATACGGTCTTGACCGTGGACACAAAACGCTGACCGCTGACATCGAGAAAGCTCGGCCCGCTTTTGGGGCCGCTGTTTTGCGCGGGCTTTTTGATGCGGATGGCTCGGTTCAGGGGTCGCAGGCAAAGGGTGTTTCTGTTCGGTTGGCCCAAAGTGATCTGCCGCTTCTGGAGCGCGCGCAGCGGATGTTGGGGCGGCTTGGGATCAATTCGGCCATCTATAAAGACAGGCGCGTGGCCGGGCAGTCGCTGTTGCCCGATGGCAAGGGTGGGCAGGCGCACTATTTGACCAAGGCACAGCATGAGTTGGTGATTTCCGGCGAGAATTTGAAAGCCTTTCGCGACCACATCGGCTTTGCCGACATCGAAAAGGAACGCCGCCTTGCGGTTGCTTTGTCGGGTTACAAAAGGGTATTGAACCGCGAACGTTTTACCGCTGTGGTTGCAGATGTTGCGGATGATGGAACGGCCGAGGTCTATGACGTTCAGGTGCCCGGTGTGAATGCCTTTGATGCCAATGGGCTTTACGTCCACAACTGCGGCGAGCAACCCCTGCCGCCCTATGGCGCGTGTTTGCTGGGGTCGATCAATCTTGCCAAGCTGGTCTGGCATCCGTTCGAGGAGGGTCGTGCGCATGTCTGCGAAACCGCTTTGCGCGCGTTGGTGACAACAGCGGTTCGGATGATGGACAACGTGGTTGATGTCTCGCGGTTTCCTTTGGAGGAGCAACAGGCGGAGGCGCAGGCCAAGCGGCGGATTGGGCTTGGGGTCACGGGGCTTGCGGATGCGCTTTTGATGGTGGGGCTGCGCTATGGTTCGGTCGAAGCTGCGGCGCAGACGGAGCGTTGGCTGAAAGCGATTGCCGAGGCGGCTTATCTGGCATCTGCTGATTTGGCAGCCGAAAAAGGCGCGTTTCCCTTGTTTGAGGTTGAGCCGTTTTTGAACAGTGGTTCGCTTCAAGGGATGAGCGCTGATGTGATTGAGGCGATCCGCGAAAAGGGCATTCGAAATGCGCTTTTGACCTCGATTGCGCCGACCGGGACAATCTCGCTTTATGCAGGGAATGTCTCGTCGGGGATCGAGCCGGTTTTTGCTTATTCCTACACCCGAAAAGTGCTGCAAAAGGACGGTAGCCGAATTGAGGAAGAGGTGGTGGATTACGCCGTTCAGATGTGGCGGGATATTCATGGTGACGTCCTCTTGCCCGATCATTTCGTGAATGCGCAAACGCTTGCGCCGCTTGAGCATGTGCGGATGCAGGCGGCGGCACAGAAATGGGTTGATAGCTCGATCTCAAAGACCATCAACTGCCCCGAGGACATCAGTTTTGAGGGTTTCAAGGAGGTCTATATGGCCGCCTGGGATCAGGGGTGTAAGGGCTGTACCACTTACCGTCCGAATGACGTCACTGGCAGTGTTTTGAGTATTTCCGCAAACGAGAAAGAGGCGGAGAAAGCCGCGCCGGTGTTTGATCTGGTTGAGGATGCGGGCGGCGAGGTTGTCTATATGTCCGAGCCGCTGGACAGGCCCGATGGGTTGGAAGGATCGACCTACAAGCTGAAATGGCCCGACAGCGAACATGCGATCTATATCACGATCAATGATATTGTGATCAATGGCCATCGCCGGCCTTTTGAGGTGTTTATCAACTCCAAGAACATGGAACATTTTGCCTGGACCGTGGCACTGACCCGGATGATTTCGGCGGTGTTCCGGCGCGGTGGTGATGTCTCCTTTGTGGTTGAGGAATTGAAAGCGGTGTTTGACCCCAGAGGCGGGGCGTGGATGAAGGGGAAATATGTCCCCTCCATTCTCGCAGCCATCGGTGGTGTGATCGAGCAGCATATGGTCGCCATTGGGTTCATCGAGGAGGGGGGCCATTTGAAGGCGGACCCCCATCCCAATGCTGAGGCCATTGCGGTTGGGGATCGTCCAAAGGGGGCGGCCTGCCCGAGTTGTGGGCAATTTGCCGTGCAAATGGTCGAGGGTTGCAAGACCTGCGTTGAATGCGGGTTTTCCAAATGTGGATAGTCGCAGATCTGCATCCCGGTTCAAATTAACGCGAAGCCTTTTGGCATTGCCATATTCCCGCCATCTTCATCCGCCAACGACGACTGAACAAGAAAACAGGCGTTCAGGGGAAGTTGATGCGCGGATTAATCGGGGCAGTTTTTGCTTCTGCTTTGGCCATGGCACCCGCTGTTGCCGCTGAGCGTGAATGGCTTGGCAAGGCGCGTATGTTCACAAACGACAAGCTGGGCGACGGTCAGGACCGCTGGCGGACCGGCTCGTTTTCGATGTCGCTGATCCGTGGTGAAAAATGGCAGGGCGCTTTGCCGCAAAGCTTTGGCGCGTTGATCGAATACCGCATGATGAGCGAGATCATTGCACCCGATGATTTGACCAACCCGGTTCTTGGCACGGATCGCCCATTTGTCGGAGCGGTTCATCTGGGCGCATTTACCCATTTTAGTCTCGGCCAAGGCGAGGCGATGGTGGGTCTGGATCTGGTGATCACCGGCGAGCAGACGGGACTAGGGTCGTTCCAGTCCTGGGTGCATCAGGCGCTGGGGATGGGTGCGACGCAAGTGTTGGGCAGCCAGATCGGCAATGGGTTATATCCAACGCTGGTTGCCGCCTATGGGCGGGATATCAACCTTGGCACCGAAGTCTCACGGATCGGGTTTCGACCCTTTGTCGAGGCGCAGGCCGGTGTTGAAACCTTCGTGCGCGTTGGCGGTGACATTACCTTTGGCCAACTAGGAACCGGGGATTTTCTGGTTCGCGAAGCCATCAGCGGCTTTCGCCACAGCGCCATCAAGGCTGAACGGGCGCGGCGCAACTCGTTGATCGTCGGCGGTGATGTAGCCTATGTGATGTCCAGCAAATACCTGCCCGCGTCGGGGGGCTATTCGATTGTGCGCCCCAGAACCCGTCTTCGAATGGGTATTCACGCTGAGGGCAAAAGGGATTCGGTCTTTTACGGATTAACCTGGCTTGGCCGTGAATTTGCCAACCAGCCCGGCGGTCAGGTCGTCGGGTCTTTCACCTATCGGATGAAATTCTAGGGCATCCCTTGCCTTAGGGCATCGCCACGGCGGGGTTTCAGGCCTTGGCAATCACACTTGCTGCGGCATCCAGGGCACCCGTTCCATGGGGAATATCAAGCGCCTTCAGGCCGGCATCAATCACCGCCAGAACACCGAGTGTCATATGTGGGTTCACATGGCCCATATGGGCGATACGGAAAAACCCCTCGCAACTCGGATCGTCGGCGGTTTCCATACCAAGGCCAATCCCAAGGGTGACGCCGCCCTGTTGCTCGCACCATTGACGCAGCCTTCTACCATCGGGCTTGTCGATGCTCACGGATGTGACGGCATGCGAACGCAAGGATGGATCAGCAACGTTCATGCGCATCGAGCCACCATCAGCCCAGCGGTCAATCGCCGCCCATACCGATTTCGCCAGGACCTCGTGGCGGTCCCAGGCGTTTTCCAGGCCTTCTTCGTGAAGCAGCATATCCAGTGCCTCGCGCAATCCGTAAAGATGCTGCGTTGGGGCTGTGCCATCGAATTTCTGAAAAAAGATCGTGCCTTTCGTGCGCGGGGTCCAGTTCCAATAGGGCGTGATCAGGGTCGCTGTTTGGTGGAGTTGATCGGCCCTTTCGTTGAACCAGACGAAACAAAGCCCCGGCGGCGTCATCAGCCCCTTTTGTGAGGCGGCGATCATCACATCAACGCCAAGCGCGTCCATTTCAAATCGGTCACACCCCAGCGAGGCGATGCAATCCACCATCAGCAAGGCAGGATGCCCGGCGTCGTCCAACGCGGCCCTTAGGGCAGCAATATCGGTGCGAATGGACGTGGCCGTATCGGTTTGCGTGGTTAGTACCGCCTTGATTTCATGCGCTTTATCATCCTTTAGCCGCGTTGACAGGTGTTCAATGTCAACACCGCTCTGTCGGCCGTAGTCCGCGGTCTCGGCGTTGATGCCAAGTCCGATTGCAGCGGCCGCCCAGCCTTCTCCAAAACGCCCCGTTGCCAGGACCAATACCTTGTCGCCGGGTGAGAATAGATTGGCCAGCGATGCCTCCCAGGCGGCGTGACCATTGCCGATATAAACCGCAACGTTTCCTTTTGTGCGTGCCACGTCCAGCAGGTCCGGGTAGAGCGTGTCGACCATGTCGTGCAACGGGCCTTCGTAGATATTCGGAGAGGCACGGTGCATTGCGTTCAATACGCGATCCGGCGTTACCGAAGGGCCCGGAATGGCGAGGTATTGGCGACCAAAAGACAGACGCATGAAGGCAGATCCTTTTGCTTTGCGATAGGGGTAAGTCGCTTGTGGGGCGGCGTCAACGTGGTGCGATGCGCGACAAGACGCCGAGGTAAACTTGTCTCGTTCAATATCATCGGCTAAGGGCAGTGCGGACGCGTGAACAGGCCGGATCGAAATGGTTTCAAATTTTCTGAAATGGCTTGAAGATAAGGAACGTGCGTGGCGCTATTCCTTTGGCAATGACATTTCGACCCCGCAAAAACGCCGCGAGGCAAAGTGGCATTTCAATCTGGTGGACCATGCTTTCCTGCGGGTCTGGTGGACAAATTTCTTTCCTGTTGCCGAGGGCGTTTTCCGATCCAATCAGCCCTCGGGCAAGCGTATTGGGCTTTATGCCCGAAACGGGATCAAGGCGGTTCTGAATCTGCGGGGAACCAGCCATTATTCGCCTTATCTGTTTGAAAAAGAGGCGGTTGATCAGAATGGTTTGATGTTGGTGGACATCAATCTGTCACCAACCCAACTGCCAAGCCGCGAGACGATTGTGGAGCTGGAGCAGCATTTCAGGACTCTGCCCCGCCCCTTTGTGATGCATTGCAAGTCGGGTGCCGACCGCGCGGGGTTTGCTTCGGCGCTTTATCTGTTGCTGATCGAGGGGCGTTCGATTGAGGAGGCGCAAAAGCAGCTTTCGTTTCGCTATTTGCACCTAAAATCCTCGCGCAAGGGAATTCTGGATTACGGGCTTGAAAAATACCGGCTGCGCAACGAGGCTTCGCCTATCCCTTTTCGGGACTGGATTGCTGAAGAATATGACCCAGAGGCGTTGTCAGACGAATTTCATGCCCGCAAAAGGCGGAGCTGATTGATGGCCTCGCTGGATCAAAAGGTGGGTGAGCGGGCGGGCTGGAAGCTGCCAAAGTGGTTGTGGTCCACGTATTTCCGTCCGCATCTCGGCTGGGTGATCGTCGCGGCGATTTTCATGGTCATCGAAGGCTCGATGCTGGGCTTCATGAGCTACATGATCGGCCCGATGTTCGACGAGGTGTTTGTCGCGGGCCGCAAGGATGCGGTGATCTGGGTGGGGGCCGCGATTTTTGCGATCTTTGTGCTTCGCGCCGGCGCAGGCTTTGGTCAGCGGGTGATTATGGCCGCTGTTGGCCAATGGGCAACCGCCGCGATGCAAAGCGATCTGGTTCGTCACATGATGCGGCTTGATAGCGTGTTCTTTCAGGACAATGCGCCGGGTGCGCTGATCGAGAGGGTGCGCGGTGACACGCTGGCGATTCAGGTTGCCTGGTCGGCGGTCTTTACCTCGCTTGGCCGCGATGTCGTCTCCCTGATTGCGCTTTTGGGTGTGGCCCTGTCCATCGACTGGGTCTGGACGCTGGTGGCAATTGCAGGCGTGCCGGTTCTGGTTGTGCCGGTCGCAATCCTGCAAAGGCTGATCCACAAGGCGACACGTCATGCCCGTGAAACAGCCGCTCTGATAACGACGCGGCTGGACGAGATTTTCCACGGTATAAATCCGATCAAGCTGAACAATCTGGAGCGCCAGCAGGACGGCCGTTTCAGCGCCACGGTTGATAAATACGTAAAGGCGCAGATCCGTTCGGAGGCCGGACAGGCCGGAGTTCCCGCGATGATGGATCTTGTGGCGGGTCTGGGGTTCCTTGGCGTTTTGATCTACGGCGGGTTCCAGATCATCGAGGGTGCCAAGACCATCGGTGAATTCATGTCGTTCTTCACCTCCATGGCGCTGATCTTTGAACCACTGCGCCGCCTCGGCAACATCTCAGGTCTTTGGCAGGCCGCCCTGGCGTCGCTGGAGCGGCTTTATGCGATTTTTGAAGAGCGTCCTGGCATTCTGAGCCCGGCCAATCCGCAAGCTCTGAATGCGAAGGCCGGAACCGGCGACATCGTGATGGAAAAGGTGACTTTCGCCTACGGGGATCAACCGGTGCTTGACGGCGTTGATCTGGTGGCCACGGCGGGTCAGACCACCGCGCTTGTCGGGGCCTCCGGGGCGGGAAAAAGCACGATTTTCAATGTCTTGACCCGCTTGGTCGAACCCCAGAGTGGCCGGGTGACAATTGGCGGCGTCGCGGTCAGCGATCTGGCACTCGACGATCTACGCGGGTTGTTTTCCGTAGTGACGCAGGATGCGGCCCTGTTTGACGAGACTTTGCGCGAAAACATTCTGCTGTCACGTCCCGACGCGGGCGAAGAGGCGTTGGAACGCGCCGCTGATGCCGGATTTGTCAGCGATTTTGCCGCCAAACTGCCGCTGGGGTTGGCCACAGAGGCCGGGCCGCGTGGCTCGAACCTGTCGGGGGGTCAACGCCAGCGGGTTGCCATTGCCCGAGCGATCCTGCGGGATGCACCGATCCTGCTGTTGGATGAACCAACCTCGGCGCTGGATGCGCAATCGGAACAAGCGGTGCAAAAGGCCCTTGATGGTCTGTCAGAAGGCCGCACGACGCTGGTGATTGCTCATCGACTGGCGACAATTCTTCATGCCGACAAGATCATTGTGATGGAAAGGGGTCGCATCGTCGACGAGGGGACCCATGCCGAGCTTTTGGAGCGCGATGGACTCTACGCAAGCCTTTATCGACTGCAATTCGGCGGTCAGGACTTGTCGTAAACCGACGCCAAATGCTTTGGGTCAGCACCCAAAAGATAGCGCAGCAAAAGCGAAAGGTTTCGCGCACCCCGGCGGAAATATCCCTTTTGGCTGTATTTTTGGCCCGAAGTAGTGGCCTTTGCAGGCAGGGGTTTCAGGCGCTTTCCAAGGACACGGGCGATGGCGACATCCTCCATCAGGGGAATATCCTGAAAGCCACCAACCTGCTCGTAAAGCTTGCGCGAAATAAGCAAACCCTGGTCGCCATAGGGCAGGTTGAACGCGCGGGCACGCAGGTTCGCCCAGCCTGCGGTCCACCGCGCAGACAAACGCTGATCGTCAAAGGCCAGTTTGAAATAGCCTGCCTGATCCGGGTGATTGGAGATGTGGTCTTGCAGAACTTGCGACCAGCCACGGTCCAGTTTCGTGTCCGCATGAAGGAACAAAAGCCATTGGCCCTGCGCGGCATTCGCACCCCGGCGCAATTGACCACCACGACCGCGCGGCCCGGTAATGAAGGTGGCACCAGCCTCATCAGCGATCAGCGAAGTGTTATCCTCAGAACCGCCATCGCTGATAATCAATTCGCGAATTAATCCCGCCGCCAGCCCCTCGCCCAATGCATAAAGCGTAAGTGGTAGGTGTTTTCCTGCCTCAAGCGTCGGGATGATTATGCTGAGAGGCGCGCGCATGAATACCCTGTTGTTCTGATCGTTCCTGCCTATATTGGCAGTCCGAGCCAAACAAGGACAGAGACCGATCATGAGCATGCAAAAAGACCTCGCCCGCACGGTGATCCGGATTTCCGGCGGGGATCGCATCCGGTTCTTGCAGGATCTGGTGACCAACAACGTGACGGCGGATGATGGTGGCTTGACCTATGCCGCGCTGCTGTCGCCTCAGGGCAAATATCTGGCTGATTTCTTTTTGTATCAGGACGGCGATGCGGTTCTTTTGGATGTCGATGCAGAACAGGCAGAGGCATTGATTTCGCGTCTGACGATGTATCGCCTGCGTGCAGACGTGGCGATTGAAAAGACCGACATCAAAGTGGCCCTTGGTCAAGGCGATGTGCCGCCGGGTGCCTTTGGTGATCCCCGGACCCCAGCGCTCGGGTGGCGGGCTTATGGGGACGTTGGGGGTGCTGGTGGCGGCCTTGATTCCATCTACGTCGACAAGATGATCCCAACTGCGGGTTTGGATTTGATCCCGAATGAAAGCTATATCCTAGAAATGGAATTTGAGCGGCTCAACGGGGTTGATTTTCGAAAAGGATGCTACGTCGGGCAGGAGGTCACCGCGCGAATGAAGCACAAGATTGAATTACGAAAAGGGCTGGCGAAGGTCGCCGCTGATGGTCCCGTAGAAACCGGTGAGGTGATCATGCGCGACGGCAAAAACATCGGGCGTATCGGGCGGGTCGCGGGGGATATGGCATTGGCGCATATCCGATTTGATCAGGCAGGCGATGGCATGACGGCAGGCAGCGCGAATATTCGCCTGATCGACTGAAACCGGTTCCGGATCGCGGATAACCTGGCTGTTCGAAGGCGCGGCATCAGGCAGCCGCTGACAGCCTATTCACCGCGTACGAGGCTGGCGAAGGTCTCGAAAACGGGCTCGTTGGAGGCGATAACGCCGCCGCTTGCCAGGATGTCTTTGCCCGGTGTTACAGGGCCGATCAACCCGCCAGCTTCGCGCACCAGCAACAGCCCTGCCGCCATGTCCCAGGCGTTCAGGCGGCGTTCCCAAAAGCCGTCGTAGCGGCCGGCGGCCACATAGGCGAGGTCCAATGCGGCTGATCCCATACGACGCACGCCCGCCGTTGCAGGCAGTATGCGGCCAAGGTCTTTCAGGGTTTCCGGCAGGTCGCTGCGCCCGCCAAAAGGCAGGCCGGTGGCAAACAGCATGGTGATCAGATCGCGGCGCGAAGACACCCGCAGGCGTTTGTCGTTCATCCAGCAACCAGCGCCTTTTTCTGCCGTGAACATTTCGTCCTTGATCGGATCATAAACCACGGCGGCAACGATCTGGCCCTTGTGTTCCAGCGCAATCGAGATCGCCCAATGGGGCAGGCCGTGGAGGAAGTTGGTTGTCCCATCCAAGGGATCGACGATCCAGCGGCGGGTTGGGTCCTCGCCCTTCACTTCTTCGCTTTCCTCGCCCAGCCAGCCGTAATTTGGGCGGGCTTCGGTCAATTCCTCGCGGATGATCGCCTCGGCGCGCAGATCAGCGCGGGAAACAAAATCACCGGCCCCTTTCATCGAGACCTGAAGGTTTTCCACCTCGCCAAAGTCGCGCACAAGTTTTCGCGCGGCCATGCGGGCAGCTTTGATCATGATGTTCAGATTGGCGCTGGCTTGCGACATTTGGTGATCCCTCGGAAAGTCAGGCCCGGTCTCTACAGAAAGATCATCGTGCCGCCAAGGGCAATTCCTCTGGCCGCGCCCGTTGCAGTTTTAGCGGCTCGCTTCGTGCCAGCTTGATTAGGTGTGCCATGAACGGAAGGGTTTGTTCGCCGGTACGGGTTGCCGCATAAAGTCGCTTGGTCAGCCCTTTCTTTGTGATCTTGCGCGTAACAAAGCCATGATCGTATTTTGCATCCCGCAGAACCCAATCCGGCAACACAGAAACCCCCCGGTTGGAGGCGACCAGCAGCAGGATCACGGCGGTCAGTTCAACCTGCCGGATGGCGGTGGGCTCCACCTTGGCGGGGGTTAGCAGCTCGGTAAAGACATCCAGCCGGGTTTTATCAACCGGATAGGTGATCAGGGTTTCGCCGCGAAAATCTTCCGCCTCGATGAAGGGTTTTTCTGCCAGCGGGTGATTGGCGGCGGCAATGAATGTTGGTTCATAGTCAAAAAGCGGTGAAAACTCGACGCCGTCCAACGTTTCGGGGTCCGAGGAAACCACCAGATCCACCTCTTCGCGCTGGAGGGCGGGCAGGGCGTCAAAGGCAAGCCCCGGGCGGATGTCCACGTCGATATCCGGCCATGCACGGCGAAAGTGGTCCAGCACCGGGAACAGCCATTCAAAACAGGCGTGACATTCAATCGCAATGTGCAGACGGCCCGTGCGGCCTTCGCGGAGCGCAATAAACTCGTCCTCCAAGGCGCTAACCTCGGGCAGGATCCGCTCCGCAAGTTTCAGCATCCGATGGCCAGCGGCAGAAAGTTTCAACGGTTTGGTGCGTTTGACAAAGAGGTCAAGCCCAACCTGATCTTCCAAGCCTTTGATCTGATGCGATAAAGCGGACTGCGTGACGTTCAGTATTTCCGCCGCCCGTGCCAATCCCCCCGCCTCGTGGATGGTTTTGATGCTTTTGAGGTGGCGGAATTCCAGCAACATATTCGATTTCATTCATTATCTTGATGATTATTATGAATTTGTCTCACAAATTGCGCCGTGCAACAAGAGGGCAACGCTATTTGGAGCCTGATCATGTCCGCAAACACCCCGCAAATCTCTTTTGAGTTCTTTCCGCCAAAATCGCTGGATGCCAGCTTTCGGCTTTGGGAATCGGTGCGCCAGTTGGCCCCGCTGGACCCTTCGTTTGTCTCCGTCACCTATGGGGCGGGCGGTGGCACAAGGGCGCTGACCCATGAGGCGCTCAAGACCTTGAACGACCATTTCGGGCTAAATGTTGCGGGTCATTTGACCTGTGTCGATTCAAGCCGCGCCGAGACTTTGGAAATCGCCCGGCAATACGCCGCTGCGGGCGTGTCCGAGATAGTGGCGCTGCGCGGCGATCCCCCGAAGGGCGCTACGGAATTCCAGCCGACGGAGGATGGGTTTCAGTCTTCAGTAGAGCTGATCGAAGGCTTGGCCTCGCTGGAGGCTATTAAAATCCGGGTTGCGGCTTATCCTGAACCTCACCCGGAATCCCGCTCCGATGCGGCAGATATCGCTTTTCTGAAAGCCAAGTTCGACGCCGGGGCGGACAGTGCCATCACCCAGTACTTCTACGATGTCGAGGCGTTTTTGCGGTTTCGTGATCGCGCCGAAAAGGCCGGGATCAGAGGCAAGATCATTCCCGGCATCCTGCCGATCGAAAACTGGACAAACATCAAAGGCTTTTCCAAGCGCTGCGGGGCCACGCTGCCGGATTGGATGGACAGCGCGTTCGCCAAGGCCAAGAGGGACGGCGTTGAGGATTTACTGGCGATTTCTGTGGCGACGGAGTTGTGCTCGGATCTGATGGACGAGGGGGTTGAGGATTTGCATTTCTACACGCTCAACCGCCCGGAATTAACCCGCAACATCTGCAAGGCACTCGGGATTGAATCCGTCATGGATCTGCGGCAAGTCGCTTAAACGCCGCAACGTCGCAGTATGCGCGGCCTTGTGAAATCAGCACGGATTTAGTTGGCTTTCCCAAACCAATTGTCGGGAGACTGCCGTGTTGAATTACCCCAAATCGCCATCCGATCTGCCATCGCGCGACGAGATGAGGGACCTGACGGGCCTTGAAATCATGCAAGGTATTCTGGCCGGGAAATACCCGTCCGCTCCGATCTGCATTCCGCTGGGGTATCGCTTGTTTGACATCCAGCCGGGCCATGCGGTTTTTCGCGGCACACCGACGTTTGAACATGCCAACCCGATGGGCGTGGTGCATGGTGGTTGGTATGGAACCCTTTTGGATAGTGCCATGGGTTGTGCAGTGCTGACGAAAGTTCCCGCGCGCCACGTCTACACAACGCTGGAATACAAGATCAACATCGTCCGCCCGATCCCCTATGGCACCGAGATCGACGCGATTTCGACGGCCAGCCATGTGGGGCGTTCGACCGGTGTGGCCGAGGGGCAGATCGTTGGGGTGGCGGATGGCAAGCTTTATGCGACCGGGTCCACCACCTGCATCATCATGGCAGAACGTTAAGCGCGTTCGGCGTATTCCATCGTTTCGGTATTCACGACAATCTGCTCGTCTTGCCCTACAAAAGGCGGAATCATGACACGAACGCCGTTGTCGAGGATCGCGGGCTTGAACGAGTTTGCAGCCGTTTGACCTTTTACCGCTGGCTCGGTCTCGACGATAGTGCAGGTTACTTTTTGCGGCAGCGATGCGCTTAGCGCCTCGGCTTCGTAGTATTCGATCTGGATGGTCATGCCGTCTTGCAGGAACGGGCGGCGTTCGCCGAGGATGTCGGCGGGCAGTTCGATTTGCTCGAAGGTTTCGTTGTCCATGAACACCAGCATACCGTCGGTTTCATAGAGGAATTGCTGGTCTTTTTGCTCCAGACGCACCTTTTCGACCTTATCTGCCGAGCGGAAACGCTCATTCAGTTTGGAGCCGTTGCGCAGGTTTTTCAGTTCGACCTGAGCAAAGGCACCGCCCTTGCCGGGCTTTACATGATCGACTTTCACCGCAACCCAAAGGCCGTTGCTATGCTCCAGCACATTGCCTGGGCGAATTTCGTTTCCGTTGATTTTCGCCATCAGGTGGGCTCCGGTTCTTGGTTGAAAGCAGATTTTGCGCACCTATATCGACAGGGATATGCGCTGACAAGATGGCAGGCGATGGAACAGGCTACAAGCTATGCGCTAAACGCATAGGTGGTATTCCGAATGAGCAGCCCCGAATCGCCTCAAAATCGTCATATTGCAGCGAATGCCAAAATGACAAGACCAAAAAGGATGACGTATGTTCGACTACGTTGATGCAACTGCTTTCTCTAACGACCAGGGTTCCCGGGCGCGCAAGCTCTTTGCGGCTGTGGTTCTGGCCGCGTTGGATGACGCGATTGCAGACGATAAGAAATACGGCAACGGTCCTGAGGTCATCGCCCGCTGGGCACGTTCGCGCGATGGGCGCGAAGTGTTGATGTGTGCGGGAATTGACCCGAACGAGCGTTGCGTCAAAGGAATGATGGAATTCGTTGGCCGCGGCGTGCGTACGTCCGTGGCATTGTCGCGCGAAGAAAGCGAGCGGCAAAATCAGGCGAAAGCTGCCTGATCAATCCCAAGCATTGCTGTCAAAGTTCTAAGGCGCGTCCCATTGGGGCGCGCTTTACTTTTGCGGCCTGGGTTTGGTGCGGCTGGTGGGTGTCGCAATGCTCGGGTCTTCGGGCCAGAAGTGTTTGGGATAACGCCCGCGTAAATCCTTGCGCACGTCCTCGTAGCTCGTCGCCCAGAAGCCCGGTAGATCAGAGGTTGTCTGAACCGGTCGGCGGGCCGGTGACAGCAATTCGACAACCAGCGGTGTCTTGTGCGGCCCGATCACCGGATGGGCGCTCAGGCCGAACATTTCTTGCAGCCGCACCCTGATCGTTGGGGTTGCCTGGCTATAGTCAATGACCAGCTTTGTTCCGGTCGGCGCGGTGATCGCGGCAGGTGCAAGACGTTCGATGGATTGCAAAACCTCCCAGGGGAGGGAATTTTTCAGCGCGTCAAAAAGCGCACCCGGTGCGATTTCGCCGGGTCGTTTCTGGCGTTTGAGAATTGCTGGCAACCAATCATCGAGCCGTGTCAGGAGCGCCGCGTCAGTCATGTCCGGCAGCGCGGGATCACTTTCACGTAGCCAGTTGGCACGGGCGCGCCACTGCAATGCGGCCTCAGACCAGGGCAGACAATCCAAGCCAAGCTCGCGGATTCCTGACAAAAGCGCATCTGTGATTTCGGCGTCTGGGGCGTCGCGCCAGGTCCGTTCTGACAATTCGATCGCGCCCAACTCCTCGCGACAGAGGGCCTGCACTTTCTTGTTGCGCGACGACCAGCTAGCGCGGCAGACAGACTTGATGGAGCTTGCAGACACCGTGCGGATTTCAGCTTCGGAAATCGGGGCGGCAAGTCTGATCCGGGCTTGCGAGGGATCGCCGTCAAGGTCGATTGCCACAAGGTAGGGTTCATTCGCTGCCGGATCGTCTGCCGCAATGATCGCCCCTTTTCCCCCCGACAGCAAATAGCGCGGCGCGTCACCCTTGCGTCGTTTTGCGATCCGGTCTGGATAAGCCAGCGCGACGGTTGCAGCAGGGCCGAGATCATTTGCCTTGGCAAAACGTGCAATTCGTTTGTGATCGCTTCGAACCCGGTCGAGCCGGGCAGAATGAACCTTCAGGCCGGTGTCGCGCTGGAACTTTTTGGAGTTTGCAGCGGCGTCCAGGCGCAATTGCAGGGCGGTGGTGGCACTGTTCCCCGGGACGCGCAAAATGTCCTGCTCGGACAAAAGGGCGGCGATCATCGCTCCGTCAGGGCCGCCTTTGGCAACCATATGCGCCAGTCGGGGATGGAGCGGCATACCGGCCAAGACCTTGCCATGCGCGGTGATCCGTTGTGCGGCATCAACGGCCTCCAACTCGGCAAGCAAACGGTAGGCTTCGCCAATCGCGGGTCCGGGTGGCGGATCGAGAAACGGGAGGTCTTCGGGCTTTGCCCCCCAAAGGGCGGCCTCCAGCGCCAGCGGGACAAGGTCGGTTAACTGGATTTCAGGGCGGGGAAAGGCCGCCAAAGCGCCATCTTCGCCGCGCGTCCAGAGTTTGTAGCAGACGCCCGGTGCAAGTCGTCCTGCACGGCCCTGCCTTTGGGCGGCTTCAGCCTGAGTAACCCGGTCAGTCGTCAGCCGCGCCATCCCGGAGGAGACATCAAACAAGGCCCGCCGTGTCAGGCCGCCGTCGATGACCACGGTGATATCGTCAATCGTCAGGGAAGTTTCCGCTATCGAGGTTGCGAGCACCAATTTGCGCCCGGATGCCTCTGGCCGGATCGCTGCCTGCTGGGTCTTGAAATCAAGGGCGCCGAATAATTTGTGGAGGTGGACATCGGATGCCAGCGTCGGCGCCAGCAAATTTGAGACCCGGTGGATTTCTCCGGCCCCCGGCAGGAATACCAGCAAGCCTCCCGCATGTGTTGCAAGTGCTTCGGTGACTGATTCAACAATCGCGCGTTCAAATGCGTCATAGCGCTGATTTGGGCCGCGCCAGGATTTGTCGGCAAAGCGGGTTTCGACAGGAAAGCTGCGCCCGGTTGAGGTGACAATTGGCGCATTCCCCAAAAGGGCCGCGACAGGATCAGCGGCAAGGGTCGCTGACATGACCAAAAGGCGTAAGTCCTCGCGCAGCGCTGCCTTGATTTCCAGCGCCAATGCCAGTCCCAGATCGGCTTGCAGGGAGCGTTCGTGGAATTCATCAAAGATGATTGTGTCAACGCCCGAGAGTTCCGGATCACTCTGGATCATTCGGGTCAGGATGCCTTCGGTGACCACCTCGATCCTTGTGTCTGGCCCCGATTTCACATCGCCGCGCATCCGATAGCCAACGAGGCCGCCCAAGGGGGTGCCCAGATGTTCTGCCAGTCTTTGAGCTGCGGCGCGGGCAGCAAGGCGTCGGGGCTCCAGCATCAGGATCTTGCCGGCTTTTGTCTCTTGCAGCAGGTAAAGCGGCACCAGGGTTGTCTTGCCGGCACCGGGCGGGGCTTGCAGTACGGCCACGCGATGCTGCTGCAGGGCACGGGCCAGCTCAGGCAAAACCTCACCGACCGGGAGTTCATTTATCAGGCAATCCAAATCCATTGTTCTGCGATACAAGGGAAACAGGGGCCGAGGCCAGAGGGCAGCGATGCTGTTTTTCTGGACATTGCCCCGATCCCTTGGGCAAAAGGCAGGAAGGCGAAACCAAAGAGGTGATTTGATGCAGGCGCTGAGGGATCTGGCCAAAGCCGTTCATCGGGGCGAACGTCGTGCGTTGGCGCGGGCGATCACGCTGGTTGAATCCTCGCGGCCAGATCACCGCGCCGGGGCCTTGGAACTATTGGAGCACCTGCGCGACCTGAAGCCAAAGGAAGCATTGCGCATTGGCCTTTCCGGGACGCCGGGCGTAGGCAAGTCGACGTTTACTGAAGCCTTCGGGATGCATCTGATTTCCCTTGGTCTCAAGGTTGCCGTGCTGGCAGTTGATCCTTCATCGACACGTTCGGGCGGCTCGATCCTGGGGGACAAGACCCGGATGGAGCGGCTTGCTCGCGAAAAACAGGCGTTCATCAGGCCATCGCCCAGCCAGACCAATCTGGGCGGCGTGGCCCGGCGTACCCGCGAGGCCATCATGCTTTGCGAGGCGGCGGGTTATGATGTTGTGCTGATCGAAACCGTGGGTGTCGGGCAGTCGGAAACCATGGTGGCGCAGATGTCGGATATTTTTCTGCTGTTGCTGGCCCCGGCGGGGGGCGATGAATTACAGGGCGTCAAACGCGGGATCATGGAGATTGCCGACATCATTCTGGTGAACAAAGCCGACGGTGATTTAAAGGCGACCGCCACACGCACCTGTGCGGATTATGCCGGGGCGTTGCGATTGCTGCGCAAACGCAGTCGCGACCCTGAAGGCTATCCGCTGGCCCAGACGGTTTCGGCGACCGAAGGCGACGGTATCGCGCAAGCCTGGGACGCGATCCAGACGCTTGCCCAAAAGCGGCGTGACAAGGGCGTTTGGGACCGCAACCGCAAGGCGCAGAACCTGCATTGGTTCGAAGCAGAATTACGCGAAGGTGTTTTGCGCCAACTGAGCGAAGATCCAGCCGTCAAGGCAGCCATCAGCGGGTTAGAGGATGCGGTCACGAGCGGTCAGATCACGCCATCGGCCGCCGCCGCACAAGTCTTGAGCCACTTGCACGGCGACAATGACGCATGAGCGTGTCTAGTTCCCTGGTATTCGATGGAAGTGCGCTCCGGGCAGTGCTGTTTCAGCCGGGACTGGAGAACCTTTTGGTCACGTTTGATCATCGCAAAATTGGAAAGTCTGATTTTGGCGAAGCTCAACCCGTCAAACAGGCGCTTAAAAGAGGGTTTTCGGTGTTGCGGGTGCAATCCGCACGAAATGACTGGTTCATAAACGCTGAAACCCAAGCGCTGGAGGCCGCTCTGGGCGAAATGCGTAAGGGTTATGCCCGCGCCAATGCCATTGGTTATTCCATGGGCGGTTACGGCGTTTTTCGCTTTGCCGATTGCCTATCGCTCGACGCAGCCATCGCGGTGTCGCCGCAGTTTTCCGTCTCCCCCGAGGTGGTGCCCTGGGATCCACGGTTTTTCAAAGAGGCCCCGGATTTTGATCCCGAAGTTGGAGCCTTGGCCACACCCCAAAAGTCTTTCAAAGCGTTGATCCTGGTTGATCCATTTCATCGGGCTGACCTCAGGAATGCGACAATGATCCGAGAGGTTTTTGCGAACACGCGTCTTTTGCGGCTTGGCTTTGCGGGTCATCCGGCCTCCACGGCGATCACGCGCGGCGGCAAGGGGGGCGCTTTGATGGCTCAGGTTTTGGCCCGAGAACCATCGCCCGCAGCGATTCGCCGGGCTTTTGGAGAGACACGGCGTCAAAGCCCGGTGTTTCTGCGTCGCATTGCCCAACATTCTTCCGCCAGACGGCCCGAGTTGGCCAATTGGGCGCGGCAAAGGCTTGCAACCCTTGAATTGGCGTGACAGAAAGCGCCGATTGACCGGTTGTCGCCCTTGACGGCCTCAATTCCCGCCCCTAAAGAGGCGGCTCGAATTCCCCGCGTGTGCAATACGGTTGCACCGCATGAAGAAACGCAAGGACTTTACGATGTCTCGTCGCTGTGAATTGACTGGAAAAGGCGTAATGGTCGGCAACAATGTCAGCCACGCTAACAACAAAACGAAACGCCGGTTTCTGCCGAACCTGAACGATGTCACGCTGGCGTCCGAGTCGCTTGGCCGCTCGTTCAAGTTCAAGATTTCGGCATCCGCGCTGCGCAGCGTTGATCACCGCGGTGGTCTGGATGCGTTTCTGGCAAAAGCCAAGGACGCCGAACTGTCGAGCAAGGCGTTGAAAGTCAAAAAAGACATCGCCAAGGCTGCTGCTACTGTATAAGCGCCCCTTTGGAGTTGGTTTGGTTCGGCCTCGCAGCGATGCGGGGCCGCTTCTTTTTGTCGTCTTATGATCGCAGGGCTTGCGGCCTATGTCGATGATATGAGACCGGTTTCCACCTTTCTGAGCATTTTGCTGACGATTGCGCTGATCGCATCGCCAATGGCTTCCGCAATGTCGCCGGATCCAGCCGGAATGCTGGCGAAAGTGACCATTTGCCATGAAGGTGCCGCCAAAGAGCTTTGGGTTGATGGCCAGGGCGCACCGGTAGAGAGCCATCACGATTGTCTGGAATGTTGCCTTAGCCTTGTGGCTGATCTTGCAAAACCAGCGGCGTCAATTCTTGCGACTGACGCTTTTGCAGTTGCCTATCTCTTGGAGCAGGCTTCGGGCATCGACACGCAAAAACGCCGCTGGCTCAATGCGCGAGGCCCTCCATTGCCGGGTTCTTGAGCATACCTCAAAACCCTGACAAACGGAGAAAAATATGCTTCGCCTATTCTTTGCGGCGGCTTTGACCGCAATCGCTCTGCCTGCGCTGGCAGAATCCATCAAGATCAACGAGCCATATGCGCGACTCAATCCCCACGCCAAAACCGGTGCTGTCTTTCTGGAGGTCATCAACACGACCGATACGGATGATCGTTTGATTGGAGTCGCTACCGAAGTTGCCGCCAAGGCTGAATTGCATACGCATATCGAAAACGATCAGGGCGTCATGATGATGCGGCAGGTCGAAGACGGTTTTGCTGTGCCCGCCGGATCATCGCATATGCTGATGCGTGGTGGCGATCACGTCATGCTAATGGGCTTGTCCGACGACTTGTCGGATGGCGATACGATTGATCTGATCCTGATCTTCGAAAAAGCCGGCGAGTTGCCGCTTTCGGTGACGATCGACAATGCCCGCAAGCCGAGCCCGTAAGCCAAAATATGCCGGGATGACGCACGACCGTTGAGGCCATTCGTGGACCTCGCTTTTTGGTGAAGATCTGCCTAGGGTTCCTCGTTGAAAAAGCGGAGGGATGATCTTGGAAAAGACAAAATGGCATATCTGGGTTGTCGGCGTGCTGTCGTTGCTGTGGAACGCGGGCGGGGCGTTTGACTATCTGTCGATGAAGTTCGGTCCGGCGGCGTATCAGGAGATGCTGTCGCCCGAGCAAGTGGCCTATTTCAACAACTATCCGCTGTGGATCAACATAGCTTGGCCAGTGGCGGTCTGGGGCGCGGTCCTGGGGTCCTTGTTAATCCTGTTGCGGAGCCAATGGGCGGTTGCAGCCTTTGCGATCTCACTGGTGGCGATGCTGTTGAATGTGCTTTACGGCTATGCGCTGGCGGACCCAGGCATGGTTGATATTGCCGGAACATTCGAACTGGCCTTTACAGCCGCGATTGTGATCGTGGCGGTTCTGTTGCTGCACTACGTGCGCAGGATGCGCGATGCTGGGCAGCTACGCTAGCTTGCCGCTCGTTTAAGGCGGTCGTTTATAGCGGCTCCCAAACCCTGATCGGGGATCGGGGCGACGTGGATTATGTCGCCTTGCCGGGCTAGTCCGTCAAGTTGGTGAAGCATGTCGAAAAGGTTGGCTGCTGCTTGTGTCAGATTGCCTGTTGGCGAAAGGTTTAGGGTTGCGCCTTCACAGGCACTAAAGCCCAACCAGAGACCGTTGGCGGGGCGCGTTGAGACATTCATCTTCAATCGCGCACGCGGGGCATAATGGGCCGCCAATTGACCGGGCGAGGTGATCGCGCCGTCCTTATCAGGCTGAACCAGTGTAATGCCCAATGCAGCTTCGATCTTCTCGCGGGCAATCCCACCTTTGCGCAGCAGATAGACCTTATCGTCAAGCGGCCTCAGGATCGTGGATTCAAGGCCAACCGTACAATCCCCGCCCGTAACAACCGCATCGATTTTGCCGCTCAGCCCTGACAAAACATGCGCCGCACGGGTCGGACTTATCCGCCCCGATGGATTGGCCGAGGGGGCTGCAATGGCCCCGCCAAATGCTTCAAGAAGGTCACGCGCCACAGGGTTTTGCGGCACTCTGATTGCAACAGTATCCAGCCCGGCGGTGGTCAGTTCTGAAAGACCGGACCCCGGTTTGATCGGCAACACCATGCTGAGTGGTCCTGGCCAGAAACGATCTGCGATCTGAGCGGCAAGCGCATTAACCTCGCCAAATTCCCGCGCAACAGCAAGGGAGGCCACATGGATGATCAGCGGGTTGAAGGCCGGGCGTCCCTTTGCTGCATAGATCTTTGCAACAGCGGTACCGTTGGTGGCGTCCGCGCCAAGTCCATAGACGGTTTCGGTCGGGAAGGCGACGAGGCCGCCGTCCTTCCAGATCGTCACGGCTTTGGCGATGCCGGCGGCGTCGGGTCCAAGTTCAAGGGTCGTTTCCCGCATCATTTTGTCGCCACGTTTCGGTTGTTTTGCGGTTTTGCCCTCGGGTAAGGTCGGGCCAAATCCCGGCCCTGATAGCCTGCCGGATACCAAGACGCAAATCCTGAACGAACGAGGACCACCCGTGCCCTACAAAGCCCCGCTGAACGATCTGCAATTTCTACTCGACGAAGTGTTGGAAATGGATCGCCTGACCGCGCATGAACGCTTTGCCGAGGCGACCAGCGATCTGCGCCTCGCCATTCTGGGCGAAGGCGCGAAACTGGCGCAAGACATCCTTGATCCGCTCAACCGCGCGGGCGATCTGACGCCTGCGGTTCTGGAAAACGGTGTGGTGCGGACATCGCCGGGCTTTGCCGATGGCTATAGGGCGATTGCCGAAGGCGGTTGGGTCGGGATCGCGGCGGACCCTGAATATGGCGGCATGGGCTTGCCTCAAACCATGGCTGTGGCGATGACCGAAATGATGGCCTCGTCCTGCTTGGCGCTGTCGCTGAACCCTTTGATGACCCAAGGCCAGATCGAGGCGTTGGAGCATCATGCAAGCGACGCGTTGAAAGCGACCTATCTGCCCAAGCTGATTTCGGGCGAATGGTGCGGGACGATGAATCTGACGGAGCCTCAGGCGGGCTCGGACGTCGGGGCTTTACGCTCCAAGGCCGAGGACAATGGCGATGGCACCTATAGTGTCTCTGGACAGAAGATATATATCTCTTGGGGCGACAGCGATTTTGGTGGCAATGTCTGTCATCTGGTGCTGGCGCGGCTGCCTGACGGGGTGCCGGGAACCAAGGGGATTTCGCTGTTCCTAGTGCCAAAATATTTGCCGGATGCGGATGGCAATCCGGGTAAGCAGAACAGCCTGAAAGTGGTGTCGCTGGAGCATAAACTTGGATTGCATGGCTCGCCCACAGCGGTAATGGAATTTGACGGCGCGACCGGCTGGATGGTCGGTGCGCCACACAAAGGCATGGCGGCGATGTTCACCATGATGAACAATGCGCGTGTGGGTGTCGGTGCCGAAGGGTTGGGCGTCGCCGAGCGGGCCTATCAACAGGCGCTGGAATTTGCGAAGGAGCGTAAACAGGGCATTACGCCAGTTGATGGCGACGGCACGATCCTGGATCACGCTGACGTGCGGCGCATGGTTCTGGTGATGAAAGCGCAGGTCGCCGTGGCCCGTGCGATCCTTTATGCAACGGCGGTTTCCAATGATTTGGGTGCAACCGGCGATGCGGCTCAAAAGGCCCGCGCGGCGTTTCTTACACCAATTGCCAAGGCATTTGGCACTGATACCGGTATCGAAGTGTCCAACCTTGGCATTCAGGTTCATGGCGGCATGGGGTTTGTCGAGGAAACCGGTGCTGCGCAATACCTGCGCGACGTGCGGGTAACCGCGATTTATGAGGGCACGAATGGCATTCAGGCGATGGACCTTGTGGGTCGCAAGCTGATGGATGGCGGCGCGGCAGCTCAAAGCGTCCTTGGTGAAATCGCTGACGGGATTGCAGCGGCAAAACCCATGTTCCCCGAACTGGCGGAACGGCTGGCCGACCATCATGCGGACCTTGCAAAGGCGACAGGCTGGATGTTGGCGCAGAAAGATATGAACGAACGTTTTGCCGGCGCTGTTCCTTACCTTAGGGCGTTTGCATTGACGCTGGGCGGGCATTTCCTGCTGAAATCTGCGCTCATCGAAGGCGGAAATGGTCCACGGCGCGATCTGGCCGACTTTTTCCTGCGGCGGATGGCTGTACAAGTGCCGGGTCTGCTGGCAGAGGCGACGGACGGTCAGGCGTCGCTTTATGCGATGACCTCCGCGCAGATGGCGGGATAGATCATGGACGGAAGCCACGCGCCTTTGCGCTACCCCTACGAGACACCGCCCGCAGAAAGGCATAGCATCGAAGTTGCGCCAGGTGTTCATTGGATACGTCTGCCGCTGCCAATGAAGCTGGACCATGTAAACGTCTATGCGCTGCTTGACGACGATGGCTGGACGGTGATTGACACCGGATTCGCGTCCAAGCGCAGCAGGGCAATCTGGACGGCTTTGCTGGAGGGGCCGCTGGCGGGACATCCGGTTGCACGGGTGATCGCCACCCATCACCACCCCGATCACATCGGGCTGGCTGGCTGGTTTCAGCGTGAACACGGGGCTGAATTGTGGACGACCCGCACCGCCTGGCTTTATGCCCGGATGCTGACGCTTGATCGCCATGAGGTCCACGCGGAGGAAACGCTGGCGCATTATCGCGCGGGCGGGATGGACAAAGCGAACTACGACAAGCGGGTCGCGGAGAAACCGTTCAACTTTGCGGATATGGTGGATCATCTGCCGCTGGGATTTCGCCGGTTGGTCGAAGGAGAAACGATCCGCATGGGTGGACGCAAATGGGACGTGCGCATGGGCAATGGCCATGCTCCGGAACATGCGACGTTTTGGAGCAAGGACGATAATCTGGTGATTTCCGGCGATCAGATCATTGCCTCTATCAGCCCTAATATTGGTATTTATGCGACCGAACCCGAGGCCGATCCGCTGTCAGAATGGCTGGAAGCCTGCACGCGGCTTTCGGCCTTTGCGCGCGACGATCAACTGGTATTGCCGGGTCACAAGCTGCCTTTTACCGGTCTGCCGTCACGAATGCGCCAGCTGGAGTCCAACCATCACGGCGCACTGGAGCGACTGATCCGGCATCTTGATACACCCAAAACCGCAGCGGAATGTTTCGCGCCGCTTTTCAAGCGATCAATCGGAGAGGCGGAATATGGCCTCGCACTGGTTGAATCCATGGCCCATCTCAATCATCTTCATCAGATTGGCAAAGCTACCCGTCGTCGTCGCGAAGACGGGGCCTGGCTTTGGAGCGCAAACTGAATGGGGAATGGCATGGCAGACGAAATCAAAACGACAGCCGAAGCAATCGAAGCAGCGGCGCTGCCCAAGGCGCGTGTGGTGCATTGCGACCCAGATACACCTAAAACCCCGGAACAAATGCCACTGCCCGCATCTGTCCAGAACAAACCGGTGGAGAATAAATCGGCGGCCGAATGGGCCTACGAGCGGCTGGTGCTTTATATTCAGAACTTCGAACAGCAACTCGACAGCGACCACGAGATTGGCATGGGATTCGCCGGTGGTGAAATGGGCGTGATGCGCATTCAGGGCATCGGCTTTTTTGCCCCCGATCTGCTGACGTTTTACGGGTCCGACATGACCGGGGCAAAGACCCAGCTTGTCCAGCATGTAACCCAGCTGAATGTGATGCTGCGGGCCGCCCCCAAGGAGGTTGCCTCGGAAGAGCCGAACAGGATCGGGTTTCGTCTGGCTGCGGCGCTGGAGAATGATGATCCTTCCTAGGACGAAAGGAAGCAGTTTTCTTTTCGCGGGAATCAGTTAGAAGACAGGCAAAGTCGTAAAAGGAGAAGCCGGATGGGCGAACATAAGCATGGTTCGATGGATGTAACCGAGCAGGAAAAGACTTTCGCGGGATTTATTCGGGTTTCGATGTGGGTCGCCGGACTGAGCATCGGTGCGGTTATTTTTCTGGCTATATTCAACAGTTGACCCGATTTTAGCGGGATCGTCCCTGTTGCAGGTTCACGAGTACTTTACTTGACGCTGGATTTGCGCCCTTGCGGCAACACTGTGCAAACCCGGAATTGTCAAAGGGTTGAGAAGTACAACGAATCGTGGCCTTAATTTAGTCTGCCGGATTTGCGTTAGTAGATCAGTCTGAACAGGGAATCATGACCATGCGCCGCTTTTTGTTACCGATTATCATTCTACTCACGCTTTCGGGCTGTATGGGCGGCGTGAGCGTCTGGGCCTCTGATGAGGCGGTCGAAGCGGCGGTTTATTCCTCGACCAAGGCCCCCAGCATTACGCTGGTAACGGTGATCAACAACAAAAATGGTAGTGGCGGACATTCTTCTTTGGTGATCAATGCTAGCCAACGGGTGGTTTTTGATCCCGCGGGAAATTTCAAACACGAAGCTGCGCCCGAGCGTAACGATCTGGTTTATGGCATGCATCCGGCGATGCTGAATGCCTATTACCGCTTTCACGCGCGCACCGAATGGCATGTCGTGAAGCAGGAAATCCAGGTAAGCCCAGAAATCGCGGAGTTGGCTTTTCAACGGGCCAAGGAATATGGTGCGGTTGGCAGCGGGTTCTGCGCGAATTCGGTGTCGTCCATTTTGCCGAAAATTCCGGGATTTGAAACGATTGACAAGACACTCTTTCCTAAAAAGCTGATGGCAAATTTTGCCGAGTTGCAGAATGTCAAAACCGAGAAATTTTACGAATACGACTGACTTGGCTCGATACGCGAGGAGATAACATGAGACTGAAATTTCTTTGGCCGCTGGGTCTATTACTGGCAATCTCAGGCTGCGTCGTGCAATTGCCTTGGGCACCTGACGAAGTAGTTCAGCGTGCGGCCTATACACATCCAGGCCCGTCATCGGTGACATTGCTGAGTGTGGTGGCCAATGGAACGAACTCAGCAGGACATACCGCGCTGTTGATCAATGGCTCGCAGAGGGTGATCTATGACCCAGCGGGCACCTGGTACAACAAGGAAGTGCCGGAACGCGCTGACCTGCTTTATGGTATTACGCCAAAGATGCTGGATTACTACGTGGACTACCATGCCCGCGAAAGGTTTCATGTCGTCATGCAGACAAAGACCGTGCCCCGCGAAGTGGCCGACGACCTGATTGCTCGGGCAATAAAGCTGGGGGCGTCAATGAACGGGATGTGTGCGCAAAACGCATCGACGCTGTTAAGCCAAACCAGCGGCCTCGAGGGCTTTCCGGTTTCAGTATGGCCCAAAAGAGCAGTCGCCGGCATGGCAGCCGTTCCCGGTGTTCAGATCAAGAAAATCTACCAGACCGATAAAGGCAAAGACCTCAAGGAATAGGTCATCCGCCCAAAGCATCACGAAAAAACCCCCGAGGCCTAGGCCCGGGGGTTCGCGTTTTCAGGGGCCGATATTCTGCCCTGGTTCGTTATGTCGAGAACCTCTAGAGGTTGCCTTCGCGCTGAGCTTTTTTACGAGCCAGTTTGCGTGCGCGTCGGATAGCCTCGGCCTTTTCACGGGCTTTTTTAACGGAGGGTTTCTCGAAATGTTGCCGAAGCTTCATTTCACGGAATACGCCCTCACGCTGGAGCTTCTTTTTCAGAGCGCGGAGCGCCTGATCGACATTATTGTCGCGAACCTGTACCTGCATGTGGTGTCACCACCTTTCTAAGTTTAGAGTTGCAAGAATTGCAGGAAATCGGCGTATAGCAACGCACCCGCATATTGTCCAGCCTGCGCAAAGGAATGCCAGATGACCAAACCCGACAAAAGCGAAGCTGATCATATCCATGAGGCAAGGGCGGCACTGGCCGCGGCCAGTCTTGAGCATGTTGTCTTTGACGGCTGGTCAAAGGATTGCTTTGATGCGGCATTGAAGGACTCTGGCATCAACCCGGATTTGGCGCGGATCGCCTGCCCACGGGGCGCGGTTGATCTGGCGATCGAACTGCATCGCCAAGGGGATCAGAAATTGGTGGCAGAGGTTGCTGATATGGACCTTGCCACCTTGCGTTATTCCGAACGTGTCGCAGCACTTGTGAAACGGCGGATCGAGCTTGCCGGTGACCCCGAGGTTGTTCGCAAATCGGCGTCACTGTTTGCATTGCCGCAGCATATGGTCGAAGGCTCCGGGTTGATTTGGGGCACATCGGACAAGATCTGGCGGGCGCTTGGGGATACGTCAGATGATTTCAACTGGTATTCCAAGCGGGTGATTCTCAGCGGCGTCTATTCGGCAACATTGCTGTTTTGGCTTGGCGATGACAGCGCTGGAAAGGCGCGGACCTGGGCATTTCTTGACCAGAGGATCGCGGATGTCATGCGGTTTGAACGCTTCAAATCCGGCTTTCGCACATCTTCTTTGGGTACGGCTTTCGCCCGTGGACCGGGTGTGGTTCTCTCCAAGATCAAAGCCCCAACCGAGCGGGCAACAAGCGACCTGCCGGGCCATATCGGCCGCACCAATTGAACGAGAGAAAAATGACCCTACCAAAGACCATGCGTGCCGTTGAAATCAGCAAACCCGGCGGGCCGGAGGTGTTGAAACTGGTGGAGCGCCCGGTACCGCAAGCCGGTCCGGGGCAGATCGTCATTCGCCTGAAGGCTGCCGGGGTGAACCGTCCGGATGCCTTGCAGCGGATGGGGGCCTATGCACCACCGCCGGGCGCATCGGATCTGCCCGGACTTGAAGGTGCGGGTGAGGTTGCGGCCATCGGGCCGGGCGTTAGTCGCTGGTCTGTCGGCGATCAGGTAACCGCCTTGTTGCCGGGGGGCGGTTATGCGGAATATGCCCTTACTCATCAGGATCACGCATTGGCAATCCCAACCGGTCTGTCGATGGCTCAGGCGGCAGCTTTGCCGGAGACTTTTTTCACTGTTTATTCCAATATCGTGATGCGCGGCGGGCTTAGTGCCAGTGAAAGTTTCCTGGTTCATGGCGGCTCCAGCGGGATCGGGACGACGGCCATTCAGCTTGCCGCCCGGATTGGTGCGCGGGTTTTCACAACGGCCGGATCGGATGAAAAATGCGCCGCCTGCCTGGCGTTGGGCGCGGAAAAAGCGATCAATTACAAAACGCAGGATTTTGTTGCCGAATGTCTGGATGCTACGGACGGCAGGGGTGTCGATCTGGTTCTTGATATGGTGGGCGGCGATTATATATCGCGTGATATCAAGGTGTTGGCGAATGATGGGCGACTTGTGTTCATCGCCTTTCTGGGCGGGCCCAAGGCCGAAGTGAATTTTGCGCAAATCATGGTGAAACGCCTGCATGTGACCGGTTCCACCCTCCGGCCCCAAAGCGATCTTGCCAAATCGCGGATAGCAGAGGCGCTGCGCGATCACGTCTGGCCGTTGATTTCTTCCGGTCAGATAGCTCCGGTGATGGATTCGACTTTTCCCCTGACAGAGGCGATCGCGGCGCATCAGCGGCTGGAACATTCCGATCACATCGGCAAGATTGTCATGACGCTGGATTAAGGCTTAACGTACCGGCGGGAAAAGAACCTTTTGCTTGCAATCACGCACAACGTCGTTCCCGCATTCGCGCGGCGAGAGGTCTTTGTTGAGACAGATTTTGACCTCGTGAAAAAGGCCGCGTTTGCAGGAAACCGTCATCATTTCGGCGGTTAGGGCAGGGTTTGCCTCAAGAAATGCTTCCTCGATCAAGGTCGCGGGCAGTGTAACAGGCTTCATCAGGCGGCGCAGGATTTCCGGTCGTTCAATCGAGGCATAAGCGGTGCGTGAAACCTCGAAATATTGCGCTGCCGACAGACCGGTGCAGCGACCGTGCTTGTCCCATTGATGCCAGGCGAGACCGGCGGTGCCCATGATGTCTTCCATAGCCGCCGTCATCCCACGCGATGGGGCGCGTTGTGTCGTTGGGCAAAAGGAAGGCCAGCCGCGTTCGTATAGCGGCCAAAGCCCATGCAGGATGAAACCATAGTCAGACTGTGGCTCACATTGGCTGGAGTTTCTGCGATCCCCTTCCAATGCACACCAGGACGGCGACCATGAAAGGGCCATGACGTAATAGTCAAACTTGCCAGCTTTCTCGCCTTCGGCCACTGCGTAGCCGATGGTTAATATTGCGAGCATCAAACATGCCGTAAGACGCAGCATGTTTCCCCCTTTTCATCTCCCCAGACAGGTAATATATACACCCCAATTCCCCCCATGAGAACGGACAAACGCCCCCGGGCACCGGTTTCAAGCCGGGGGTAGGTATATTCGAAAGGACATTCTATGGCCCTGCCTTTGATGGCGAAAGCAACCGCAGTCTGGCTCGTTGACAATACGACCATGAGTTTCAAACAGATCGCTGATTTCTGCGGCCTGCACGAATTGGAAGTGAACGGTATTGCCGATGGTGAAGTTGCCGTCGGAATCAAGGGCTTTGATCCGATTGCCAACAACCAGCTGGACCAGACCGAGATCGACAAGGCGGAAAACGACCCCGGCCACAAGCTGAAGCTGAAGTATAATCCCGCAGCAGAAGGCGAGCTGAAACGCAAAGGTCCGCGCTACACCCCCCTGTCAAAACGACAGGATCGCCCGGCCGCGATTGCCTGGCTGGTCAAGTTTCATCCAGAGTTGGCCGATGGTCAGATCTCCAAGCTGGTCGGGACGACCAAGCCGACGATCCAGGCGATTCGCGAGCGTACGCATTGGAATATGAGCAACATCCAACCCGTTGACCCCGTCGCGCTTGGCATGTGCAAACAGATCGAACTTGACGAAGCCGTGCGCAAGGCCGCGGCCAAAAAGGCCAAGGACGGCGACGTCATGAGCGACGACGAGCGGATGAAACTGGTGTCCACCGAACAGAGCTTGCAAATGGACTCAGAGCCAAAACTGCCGTCGTCGATGTCCGGCCTGGAGACATTTTCGCTGGGCAATGACGCGCAGGAGGAAGAGGAAAAAGACGCAGTTGTTGATGCGGACAGCTTGTTCAACCTGCCAGAGTCGGACGACGAAGACGAAGACGATTGATAGCACAACCGCGCTGCTGGGGTCGCACTGATCCTGGGCAACCAAACGATTTGACCCGCCTGTGATTGCAGGCGGGTTTTTTCATGCGTGTGGTGTTAATGCTCTGCGGCGGCAACGGGGTCGATCAGGCTGCGGCCACCGTCGACTGTCAGGATTTGACCAGTTACAAAACCCGACCCACCCGATGCAAGGTAGTGCACCGCCTCAACGACCTGCGAAGCCTCGCCAATATACCCCAGCGGGGTCGAGGCGGTGACGACATCCCTCAAATCGGGGTTTTCTTTCATGGCGTTTTGCAAACTGGCACTCATCACGCTGCCGATGGCCACTCCGTTTACGCGAATACGGTGGGAGGCGAGGGCAACTGCAAGGGAACGCGTCATCTGATCAAGTGCTGCGGCGCTGATCGAAAAGGACATCAGTTCAGGGTGCGCCAGCCGCGCGGCAATCGAAGTGAGGTTGACGATGGTGCCAAGTTCGCGATCGGGATCGGTGTTTTCTTCGCCCTGTTTCATCATCCGCTTGGCGACGATCTGCGACAGTCGTAGCTGGGCGGTTACATTCTGGTCCATCAGGGTTTGAAACGCATCATCATCAGGGTTTAGCGGGTCAGAGCGCAACACCTGACGACTGGCGTTCACCAGAATATCGACGTTTTCAAATTCGTCGAGTGTCGCTGACAGCAGATTGGCTAGGGTTAGTTTTTCCCGCAGATCACCTGCAAAATAGCTTGCCTGGTTTTCCAGTGTGCCAAGGCTTTCAACCTCGGCCTCCAGCCGCGCTTCGTCCATGTCGGCGAACATGACATTTGCGCCTTCATTCACAAAATGCCGGGCAATCGCGAGCCCGACGCCATTTGCGGCACCTGTCACGATCGCGGTTTTTCCGGAAATGGAAAAAGACATCGCATTAATCCTTTGATGCGCGTTTCCCGGCTGATCCTAATGGGATTCGCTCTGGATTTCGAGAATTCCTTGTCGGTCGTGACGCGTGGAAAACCTTGAAATAGTGGGTTTCCGCAAGCGTTTCTGTGCGCGCAAAATGCACTGCCAGATCTTTTTCGTAGGGCAAATGCCGGTTCGCAACCATCAGGAATTGCCCGGTCGGCGTCAGGATTTCAGCGGCCTTGGCAATAAATGCCTTGCCAAGCGCCGGATCAGCCGCGCGGCTTTGATGGAACGGCGGATTGGAAATCACCGCGTCAAATTCCTTGTCGCCCAGCGATAAAACATCTGCCCAGTGAAACCGCGCCCTTGGGTCCGTGATGTTCGCCTCGGCGGCGTCCAACGCCGTCTTTTCAGCCTCGAACAGATGTAGCTCCGAGATGTCCGTCGCCTTTAGAGCGTGGTGCGAAAGATAGCCCCAGCCAGCGCCAAGATCGGCAATCCGCCCGCCGGGAAGCACCTTCATATGCTCCACTAACAGGGTTGAACCGGGGTCGATCTTTCCGTGTGAAAACATACCCGGAGCAGTCTGAAAGCCCTCGGGGCCATGCGTTGCGGCGGCCTCGACCTCCCAGGCGATAACGGCTTCGGGCACATTTTCTGGCACGTTGAACCAGAACAATTTGCCGTGTGACTTTGCGATGGGTTCAGAGGTCTGAAAGACGCCCTTCAGCCGTTTCAAAATGGATTCGATGCCATCGGTTTTCGACCCATCTACGATGATCAGCCCGCCCGGTTTGGCAAGCCGCACCGCTTTAGCAATCAGCCCCATGGTTTCGGCTTTGGCGCGGGTGATCTGTACCAGATGAACGTCGGCGGAACGATCCGCATAGGGTTCAACGTCAAATCCAGCCGCAATCAAGGCATCAAATTCTGGGCGGAAGCTTTGGTAAAGCTTCAGGTCCATACCCTGAAAAGGCGTGTAGTCAAACGATGTGCGGGCGCGATATACATTTACCACTGCCGCTGCCGGGATTGGCAGTCCATGCCCGAAAACAGCAAGGGACAGACGCGATGCGTTCATTTTCAGGGGCCCGCGGCGGGGCCTATTCCTTTTCCATGGTGCATTGCAGCGGATGTTGGTTTCGCCGGGCCAGTTCCATCACCTGTGCAACCTTGGTCTCGGCAATTTCATAGGAAAATACGCCAACCACGGCGATTCCCTTGTTGTGGACGGTCATCATGATATCGACGGCATGCTGGTGGGAAATGCTGAAAAAGCGTTCCAGAACATAGACGACGAATTCCATAGGGGTATAATCATCGTTTAAAAGCAATACCTTATACAGAGGCGGCTTGGCCGTCTTGGAACGCGTCTTGGTGATGACGCCCGTGTCGTCATCATGATTGGTGTTGTCTTTGTCGCTCATGCGGGTCTGGTCCACGTCAGTCCTGCCGTTTTCATGCCTTCGGGTCTCTTAATATAGGCGAGGTGAAAGGAAATGTGAATTGGAGTCTGGATTGGAATGCCTTTATCGAGAAATCGTTAAAATTGAACAAGCCTAAGTAGAAAAACAAGCGAACTTCTTTTGGAAACCAACGATTTATCTGAATCCTGCCCTATTCTCGCCATGTTATCGCACCAAAAAAGGACAAGCGCGGAGCAAATCGGGGGGTGTCCCCGGGGGCTCCCAATAAATGGCCGGCATAAGTCGGTCGAGGCAGATTTCGTCGGAGTTACCGATGTTCAGGCAATTCGTGTCGGGGGTCATCCTCGTCGCCGCAATGACTATCTGGGGCGCGACCGCAATGGCTGCGACCTATGCTGCAATGGTGATTGATGCACGCACCGGCGAAGTTCTTCATTCGCGAAACGCAGACACCCGTCTTCATCCCGCGTCGCTAACCAAAATGATGACGCTTTATGTTGCCTTCGAGGCGATCAAACGTGGCGAAATCACGCTTGATACGCGGGTTACGATTTCAAAACGAGCGGCAGCTGAAGCACCGTCAAAACTGGGGCTGCGAGCCGGGCAAAAAATTCAGTTCAGATATTTGATCCGCGCAGCCGCAGTGAAATCCGCAAATGACGCAGCCACCGCAATTGCCGAGGCTGTATCAGGCAGCGAGGCGAAGTTCGCGCGTCGCATGAACAAGACTGCCAAGGCCCTGGGGATGACCCGGACATCGTTCAAAAACGCCCATGGCTTGACCGAAAACGGGCATATGTCGACAGCCCGGGACATGACCGTGCTGGGGCGTCGTTTGTTTTATGACTTTCCGCAGTACTACAACCTGTTTTCCCGTCGCTCGACTGATGCGGGCGGCAAGTCTGTGCGCAACACCAACCGCAAGTTCCTTGCGTCCTATAAGGGTGCGGACGGGATAAAGACGGGCTATACTTCGGCCGCAGGTTTCAACCTTGTCGCGTCGGCAGAACGGGGTGGCAAGCGGGTGATTGCAACGGTTTTCGGCGGACGGTCGACCTCGACGCGCAACAAACGGGTCGCTGAATTGCTGGATCTGGGCTTCAAGAAGGCACCTCAGAATGTGGTCGTTCGCCGCCCCGATCCGCCCTCTTACGGGCCAAAACGCATTCGCGTAGCCTCGGCTGTTGTGACTAGTCCACGCCCCATGCCGCGTCTGCAACGCAGCGAGGAGGAGATTGCGGCTATTCGCAAGTCACTTGAAATCGCCGTTGCAGAGGCTGAAACGAGTGAAGTTGCAGACGAGTTGGAAACAGCCAGACCACAACCGCGCGATGACGGCCTAAAAGTCGTGACGCGAGTTTCAACTTCGGATGGGCGACTTTGGGCGATTTATCTTGGCAGCTTTGGCTCAAGGATCGAAGCGGAAAAGCTGCTGCTGAAAACCGCCTTACAGGATCTGAGCGCACTCGACGGGGCTTTGCGAAAAGTCGTGCCGCAAAGTGGCAAATTCGTCGCCAATTTCGTGGGCCTAAGCGAACCGATGGCCAAACGCGCCTGTAGCCGGTTGAACGCTAAAAATCAGTCCTGTGTTGTGCTTGACCCCGCTGGTTAGGGCTTTGGCTCGTCGTCGAAATCCGTGCGAAGGATTCGGTTTGCGTCGCCCTGAGGGTCGTCAAACTGACCCTTGCGCAGCATCCAGAAGAAGCCGACAAGCCCAATCCCGCCCATGAAGAGCGAGATCGGAATTAGGTAACTCAGCACCTCCATCTAGCGCACTCGCCAGGAATTCAATGTCACAGTGACCGAGCTTGTCGACATCGCAAGCGCAGCCATCAGCGGCGTTGCAAATCCCAGCAAGGCAATCGGGACGGCGACCACATTGTAAGCAGCGGCAAGGGCAAAGTTTTCCTTGATCCTACGTCGGGCGATTTTTGCGGTTTGGATGGCATCACTGATGACGCTTATGTCGCGTCCCAGAATGACGATGTCGGACGCAACCCTTGCTGCGTCAATGGCACTGGCGGGCGAGGCGGACACATAAGCCGCTGCCAAGGCCCCAGTGTCATTGAGGCCATCGCCAACCATCAGTACCTTGCGACCGGCTTGGGTGAATTCCTGAACGCGGGCCAGCTTGTCTTGCGGCAAGGCGCCGGCGACGACATTGGAAAGTCCGAGATCATCGGCAACCTGACGCGCGGCTTTTTCACCGTCGCCGGTTATCATCCAGCACTCGATACCGTTTTTGGAAAGGGCGCTGATCAGACCTGCTATACCTTCACGGAGTTGGTCACTGAATTTTAGCGCCAAAGGTGGTTGATCGCCGATTGCCAGCCAAGTGGCGGTCTGCTCGGCCTCCGCAGCGCCCAGCCAGGACGCACGACCCAACCGAACGCGTTGACCGTTGAAGAAGCCTTCGACGCCATAGCCCGGCACTTCGCGAACATCGCTGAGGGAGGCGGGCTGAAACGCAGAAAGCGTTGTACTCAACGACTGTGCCAGAGGGTGAACGCTTTGGCTGGCAAGGCCAAGGACAATCTCTGCCTGATCCGCCCTAAGGTCGCTTGCGTTTTTTAGCTGCGGCGCACCTTCGGTCAGGGTCCCGGTTTTGTCAAAGACCACCAGATCGACCTCGGCCAGTCGTTCGAGCGCGGTGGCGCCTTTCAATAAGATGCCTTTGCGAAAAAGGATGCCACTTGCTGCCGTTGTCACCGCCGGTACCGCAAGGCCAAGCGCACAGGGGCAAGTAATAATCAGCGTGGCGATAGCGATATTGAGCGACAGGCGCAAATCACCACTGATCAGCCACCAGACAACCAAGGCCGCCGCTGCCAGCAGATGAACACCCGGCGCATAAAGCTGGGCGGCCCGATCGGCCAGAGAGGTGTATTTGTTACGCGTTGTCTCAGCGATTTCGACAAGCCGGGCAACCCGCTGCAAGGCACTTTCGCTTTGACCACGGGTGACGCGAATTTCAAGCGAACCGGTAAGATTGACCTCCCCCGCGCTGACTGCTGCGCCGCTTTCAACAAAGGCCGGCAGGCTTTCACCGGTCAAAAAGGCCCGGTCCAGCTCGCTGGTGCCGCTGCGGATCTCTCCGTCCAGTGGAACCCGCATTCCTGGCCGCACTAGGATTACATCACCGACCTCGATATCTTTGACCGACATCAAGACTTCGGTACCGTTTCGCAGGCAAATCGCACGAGGGACTTCCAGCGCCGCAAGTTCCTGCGCGGCGGATCGCGCCGCAAAGCGCGTGCGGAAATCCAGATACCGCCCAGCCAGCAAAAAGAAGGTCAGCGAAAGGGCCGCATCAAAATAGGCATGCCGTCCGCTTTGCGAGGTTTCATAAAGCGACATTGCCGCCGCCAACAGGATCGCCAGCGAAATCGGCACATCCATGTTCAACCGCCCGCTTTTCAGGGCGGTAATCGCGCTGGTAAAAAACGGGCGTGCTGAAAAGGCAATCGCAGGGATCGCGATCAGCGCGGAAATCCAGTGCATCATGTCGCGGGTTGCCGCCTCGGCCCCTGACCAGACGGCGACCGAAAGCAGCATGACATTCATCATCGCAAAGCCCGAGACCGCAAGGCGCATCAGAAGATCGCGCCCCATCGGGTCAGCGCGGTTTTCTTCCAACAGGTCTGCGTCAAGTTCCTGGGCCTCATACCCCGCAGCATCCAGTGCCTTGATCAAGGCCGCACTGGTGAGGTCTGGATCACCCGCCACAAAAGCACGCTTCAAAGACAGATTAACCCGCGCGGAATGCACGTTCGGCTGGGCGTTCAGCAGGTTTTCAACGTTTGAAATACAGGCAGCGCAGTGAATGGTCGGTAGGGATAATACAAGGTCTGCATTGCTCGGCTGGGAAAGCGGTGCGTCCAAGGAAGCAGGTGTCGCTTCGCACGCCGGGCAAGCCGCCGGTGTTGGCAGCGCCGTGCTGGTCATTTGGAAACCCAAAGGGAAATGCGTTGGCGAAAAGCTGAACCCGCGCTATCTGTGGCCTTCAGGCGTAGCTCCCATTTTCCTGACCGCAAATCGACCGGGGCAGTATAACCGCTCTGTGATGCGCGAAAGTCCAGGGTAAGGTCGGCGTTTGCATGGGTCGCGCGCCCGATGGTGGCTTCCAGATAAGCGGGGCGCAAAAGCTGGTTGGTTTTGTCCAGCATGATCAGTTGCAATTCACCGTTTTCATAAGTCGCACTGACCTGCCAGCCCAAGGCGATCTGATTGGCACGGTCGGTATCGAAGTATTGCGAGGCGACATAGGTATTCTTCACCTCCAGTCCGGGAAAGCTGCCGATTGCAGCATAAACAAGGGCCATATTCGCGGTGACGATCACACCAAAGGCGCCAATTGCAATGGCCAGAACCTTGCGGCCCGTCAGGGGTTTGGCAGCCGATTTCATGATTTGCTTTCCTTTCCGTGAAATACCGTGTCGCGATAGGTGCGCTCTCCGGTGAAGCGGTCTTCTACCCAAATGCGGATATCCTGGGCACCGCCCCTGGCAGCCTCGCTGTCAGGTGGTGCCAGGACAAAGACACGGTGCGTCCCTGTTTGATCCGCGGGAACCGTCACTATCGTTGATTCAGTGCCTTGCAGGTGGAGCGTAAGCGGCCCCTCAGAGGTGACTGAAATGTCGAACGGATGATCCGCGCCCTGTTTGTTGCGAATGCGAATGTCATAGGAATTGCGGATCGTGCCATCAGATAGAGTGACAAAGATCGGATTGCGGATCGGCGAGACGTTGAGATCAATCTCCGAACGCATGAACAGCGCGACCAGCAGAAAGACGCCAACCGCACTCCAGAGGGCGGTGTAGACCAATGTGCGGATGCGGACAATATGATGCCAGGCCGGCTTTTTGGGTTGCCCGGCGACCTCGCGGGTTTCATCCGTCAGGGCCATATAGTCGATCAGACCGCGCGGTTTGCCGATCTTGGCCATGATGTCATCGCAGGCATCAATGCAGAGCGCACAAGTGATGCACTCCATTTGCTGGCCATCACGAATATCGATTCCCATAGGGCAGACGTTCACACAGGCCATGCAGTCGATGCAATCACCCAAGGTATCCGCGTCAGCGGCTTTGCGATGCTTCCCCCGGGGTTCGCCGCGCCAGGAACGATAACCAACCGTTAGCGTGTCCTCGTCCATCATGGCGGCCTGAATGCGGGGCCAGGGACACATGTAAATGCAGATCTGTTCGCGTGCGAAACCACCAAACAGGAACGTCGTCGCCGTCAGCACCGCGACCGAGCCATAGGCGACAAAGGCTGCTTGTCCGCTCAACAAATCCTTCATCAGGGTTGGCGCGTCGGCAAAATAAAAGACCCAAGCCCCGCCGGTTGCCAGCGCAATGACCAGCCAGACCAGCCATTTCGTCAGCCTGAGCCGCCATTTGCGGAAATCCCATTTGCCTTTGTAAAGCCGAACCCGTGCGTTCCGATCGCCCTCGATCCAGCGCTCCACCAGAATATAAAGGTCAGTCCAGACGGTTTGCGGGCAGGCATAGCCGCACCAGACACGGCCAAGAGCAGAGGTGAACAGGAACAGGCCAAGACCTGCCATGATCAGCAGACCAGCCACGAAATAAAACTCGTGCGGCCAAATTTCGATCCAGAACATGAAAAAGCGCCGATGGGCGAGATCGACCAGAACTGCCTGATCGGGCATATTCGGCCCGCGATCCCAACGGATCCAGGGGGTGAGGTAGTAAATCCCCAGCGTGACCGCCATGATCCACCATTTCAGCGTGCGAAACGGGCCGGAGACACGACGCGGAAAGATCGGTTCCTGCGGCGCATATAGTTTTAGGGGCGATCCACTTTCGCTCATGGAAGGATTCTTTCTGACCTGTTCACCTGATCTTATTGGCAGGTCATCCGGCCTTGCTCTTTGATCGAGATCAAGGTTCAAGCTTTGCGACAGGATTTCTGCCGGTTAAAAGATGGCACCGGCTCCCAGAGTGTGAACAGGACGGGGAGCCGGTGCCGCATTCCCCACACGCAAGAGGGAGCGTAGGGGAAATTCTGTTGTTATTCGCCACCGCCTTGCTGGTGGATATAGGTGGAAACCTGGCGGATCTGCGATTCCGTCAGACGACCGGCCCAGGCGGGCATGACGCCAAAACGCGCGTTGGCGATGCTGGTCGTCAACGCGTCCGCTGAACCACCATAAAGCCAGATCGCGTCGGTGAGGTTGGGTGCCCCTTGTTCGCGATCGCCAAGACCGGTCGCGCCGTGACAGGCCGCGCAGTTATCCCCGAACAGAACGGCCCCCTCTGCGGCAGCGGTCGCGTCGTGTTCCTGTCCCGAAATTGCCTGAACATGGGCCACCAGTTGAGCAATTTCCGTCTCCTCCAGAAACTCGCCAAATTTGGGCATTTCGGAATAACGCGTGTCCTCGTCCTCTTCGGTGCGGATGCCGTGGCTGATGGTCTGGTGGATGGCCTCGATGGAGCCGCCCCACAGCCAATCGTCATCGATCAGATTTGGAAAGCCGATGAAACCGTCCGCGCCTTCACCGTGACATTGAACACACCAGGTTTTGTAAACCGCACGCCCACCGTTCAGGGCGTAATTCATCAGTTCGGGATCTTTGCTGATCTCGGACAATTCAACCGAGGCGATCTTGGCATCTACAGCCGCATTGTCGTCGCGGTATTTCTGGATATCCGCTTCCACATCCAGGCGCGAGGAGTACTCTAGCAGCCCGGGTGTCGCGCCGTTGATCAGCGGCCAGGCGGGATAAGCGATCGTATAGGCAATCCCCCAAAGGATCGTGGCGTAGAAAGTCCACAGCCACCAGCGCGGCAACGGGTTGTCAAACTCCTTGATACCATCCCATTCGTGGCCGGTTGTTGGTTTATTGTCGATGAATTCTTTTTCGTCGCTCATTTCCGGGCCTCCTTGTTGGCCGGTTTGTCTTTGGTCTCGGGCTCAAGCGTGTCGCCGTTCCTGAGAGGGATGTTCGCTGCGTCGTCGTGCTGTGCCCGGCTTCCAGGGCGGAAGGTCCAAAGAACCACGCCGCCAAAGAAGAGGAACATCGCAAGAAGGCCCCAACTGTCGGCGAATTGCCGAAGGATGGAATAGGTGTCCATGATGCCCTCCTTAGCGGCTTGCTTCGGGAACGAAGGTCGAGAAATCAACCATCGTGCCGAGGACCTGGAGATAGGCGATCAGCGCGTCCATCTCGGTTAATTCCGGGTTGCCGTCAAAATTGCGGACGTTCACCTTGCCGCCGTAGCGGGCTTGCAAACCGTCTGAATCCGCGTCGGGATCGGCCTGCGCCTTGAAGTCTGCCAGCGCGTTTTCGATCATTTCTTCGGAATAAGGCACACCCACCATCGCGTTGGTTTTGAGCGATGCGTCGATGTATTTTCCATCCAGCGTTGTCTCGGCCATGAAGGCATAGCCGGGCATGATGCTTTCAGGCACAACCGAACGTGGGTCGGTCATGTGATTTACGTGCCATTCATCAGAATAGCGCCCGCCAACCCGTGCCAGGTCCGGCCCTGTACGTTTGGACCCCCACTGGAAGGGATGGTCGTAAATCGATTCCGCTGCCAGCGAGTAGTGACCGTAACGCTCCACCTCGTCGCGCAAAGGACGGATCATCTGGGAATGGCAGACATAACAGCCCTCGCGGATGTAGATGTCACGCCCCTTCAGCTCCAGTGGAGTGTAGGGTCGCACGCCTTTCACCTTTTCGATCGTGTTCTCAAAGTAGAAAAGCGGAGCAATTTCCACGATCCCGCCCACTGTCACTACCAAGAGGCTAAGGACGAGCAAAAGTGTTGCGTTGGTTTCGATGAGTTTGTGTTTGGATAGAAATGACATCGATCCCCCTCCTTATTCTGCTGCAATGGCGTTTGGTGCGCCTGCGCCGGATTTCTCGGGCGCAGATGTCGCGGTTTTCCAGAGGTTGACGCACATGATGATTGCGCCTGTGAGATAAAGAACCCCACCAAGACCACGCACCACATACATCGGGAACTTGGCTGAGACCGTGTCCGCGAAAGAGTTCACAAGGAAGCCCTGCGCATCAACTTCGCGCCACATTAGCCCCTCAAGAATACCCGTGACCCACATCGAAGCCGCGTAGAGCACGATCCCGATTGTGGCCAACCAAAAGTGCCAGGACACCATGGACAGGCTGTAAAGCCGTTCTTTGTTCCAAAGCCGTGGCACCAGGAAGTAGAGTGCGCCAAAGGTGATCATACCGTTCCAGCCAAGTGCGCCGGAGTGGACGTGTCCAATGGTCCAATCTGTGTAATGCGACAGCGAGTTGACGGCCCGGATCGACATCATGGGCCCCTCAAAGGTCGACATGCCGTAAAAACCAAGCGAGACCACCATCATCCTGAGTACCGGGTCGGTGCGCAGTTTGTCCCAAGCCCCGGAAAGGGTCATCAGACCGTTGATCATGCCACCCCAGGACGGCATCCAGAGAATAATGGAGAAAACCATGCCCAGCACCTGCGCCCAGTCGGGCAAGGCCGTGTAGTGGAGGTGGTGCGGACCTGCCCAGATATAGAGGAAGATCAGCGCCCAGAAGTGAATGATGCTGAGTTTGTAGCTGAACACCGGGCGTTCGGCCTGCTTGGGGACGAAATAGTACATCATGCCAAGGAAACCCGCGGTCAGAAAGAAGCCAACCGCGTTGTGGCCATACCACCATTGGATCAGCGCGTCTTGGACACCGGCAAAAACCTGAACGGATTTCGAACCCATCAGCGATACCGGAATCGAGAGGTTGTTCATGATATGCAGCATCGCCACAGTGACGATAAAGGCGAGAAAAAACCAGTTGGCGACGTAGATATGCGGCTCTTTTCGCTTGATCAGTGTGCCAAGGAATACGGCCAGATAAGCCACCCAGACGAGCGTCAGCCAGATATCAACGTACCATTCAGGCTCTGCGTATTCTTTTGACTGCGTCACACCCAGTAAATAGCCGGTTGCCGCCAGTACGATGAAAAGCTGGTAGCCCCAAAAGACGAACCACGCCAGGTTGCCTCCCCAGAGGCGCGCTGCCGTGGTCCGTTGCACAATATAGAACGACGTCGCGATCAGGGCATTGCCGCCAAAGGCGAAAATCACCGCCGAAGTGTGTAGCGGGCGAAGACGTCCGAATGTGGTCCATGGCAGATCCAGGTTAAGAAAAGGAAAAGCCAGTTGAAACGCGATGTAGGTACCAACCAGAAATCCTGCAAGACCCCAGAAGGCCGTCGCAATCACGCCAGCCCTGACAACACCGTCCATATATCCGGTATCCACAAGTTTTGGCGGGTCATTTGTGTGTCTCAACTGATAGACAAACATACCTATGGCGACCAAGGTGATGATGATCGCATGAAACTGATAGGCCGCATCCTGAGCCCCATTGGCCGCAAGCGCCGCCAAAAGCGCGATTACTGCCAATAGAATCAGCTTGAAATAATCCAACATGAAATTGTCCTTTTCTTGGGCTGCAACGCCGGGAATCGCAGCAGTCGGTCCTGTTCGCAGGTCTGACATGCATGGCTCGACCCCTTGCGACCTTGATCCATGTCAAAAACGGTTCAGAAGTCGCGGTGTTGCGGCATTTTGTATTGACGCAGGTCAAGGCAACGCGGTGGGATCCGGTGCAGACTTGTTTCAACAGCCAAACCCGAAAGGAGAGGTCATGGCCTACAAAACGATAATGACCGTCTGGGACGGGGCAGGGGGTGGCAGCGAAATGCTGAACCTTGCTTTGGACCTGACCCGTCGCGAGGATGCGCATCTGGACGTGCTCTGTCTTGGCATAGATCGCACTCAACCCGGCTACTACTATTCGGCAACCACGCCGGTCATGCTGGAGCAGGGTGTCGCACGCGCCCAGGCCGACGCCGCAGAGCTGGAGGCTGAAGTTAACGCACAGCTCAAAGGCGAAGAAGTGGCGCATTCCGTCATCACCAGCATCGCGCAATGGTCGGGCATCGGTCAGACGATCGCCTGGGCAGCGCGGTTTGCCGATCTGGTGGTTTTACCGCGCCCCTATGGTGAACAATCCGCGCAGGAGCGCGCAGCGGTGCTGGAATCCGTGCTGTTTGACGCTCATGTCCCGGCGCTGGTTGTCCCGCCCGGAGTAGAAAAGCTGGAAACGGGTCGTGTCGCAATCGCCTGGGATGAAAGCGCTGAATCCCTCAATGCGGTGCGGGCGGCTTTGCCGATTTTGGTGGCCAACAAATCCAAGGTCGAGATATTGATGGTCGATCCCAAATTGACCGACGAGTCTCAGGCTGATCCTGGTGCCCGGCTTTCGATCATGCTTGCCCGTCACGGTCTGGATGTAACTGTTACATTGGTTCCGAAAACTATGTCGCGCGTGTCAGATCACATACGAACCTTTGCGCGTGACAAAGAGGCCGGACTGATCGTGATGGGGGCCTATGGCCATTCGCGGTTCCGCGAGGCGATCCTTGGCGGGGCGACGCGCGATATGCTGGAAGAAGCGCAGGTTCCGGTGCTGATGGCACATTGAAAATGTTGCGACCGGCGTCGCGCGGATAGTGCCTCCTTTTGGGAGATAACCTCTGGCACTAGCTCCAGAGGCCACCATCGGTGTCGTCGCCGGTCTCGTTCAACAAAACGGCATAATCCGGCACGTTTACATGCCTTTTGCCTTCCAGAACGATAATCCCTTCGCGCTTCAGCGCCGAGATTTGCCGACTGACGGTTTCCAGCGTCAGGCCCAGATAATCTGCCATGGCTTCGCGCGACAACGGCAGCTCAAAACTTACCTCGCCGCCGACCTGCGAAAGATGCAGCGTCGAATCGCGTTTGGCGATAATCGCCAGCAGCGAGGCGATCTTTTCCCGCGCTGTCTTGCGACCCAGCAGCAGCATCCATTCGCGTGCCGCATCAAGTTCGTCCAGCGTCATTTCCAACAGCCGCGAGGCGACGGCGGGGGTGCGCAACATCATTTCCTCAAAAGGGGCTTTTCGAAACCGGCAAAGTGTTACATCGGTGGCCGCAACCACGTCAAACGCGGCGGCTTCGCGTCCGGGGCGACCCACAAAATCGCTGGGAAGCAACAGGCCAACCATCTGACGGCGGCCATCCTCCATCGTTTGGCTAAGCGCTGCCACGCCTGAAACGACCGAGCCCAGATATTGCAATTCATCCCCAGCCCAGATGATCGTCTGGCCGGCCTCGTATGATTTGTAGGACTTCATTTGCTCTAACGCGAGCAGGTCATCCCCTTCACATTTCGAACAAACAGCGCGATGGCGGATCGGGCAGTCGCTGCAATCAGTTTTGGAATCAGCAATAGGCGCCGAAAAGGTCATATTTTATTGCCTCAGTTTGATCTCGATCAATGCAGGTCGGAGATATCATGATGAAATTACGCGAATGACAGACAGAGCGCAACTTGAACGGTTGGGATTGTTCGACGCGCGAGCGCCGCGCTATACCTCATACCCGACCGCCCCTCATTTCAGCACCGCAGTTCAGGCTCCGCAATTCCAGAGCTGGCTTGGCAGCGTTGCCCCGAAAGAACCCGTATCCTTATACGTGCACATACCGTTTTGCAAACGCCTTTGCTGGTTTTGCGCATGCCGTACGCAAGGGATCAGAACCGACGATCCGGTGGTTTCTTATCTGCGAACCCTGAAAACCGAAATCGCCATGGTCGCCGCGGCCCTGCCGAAAGGTACGCAACTTGCCCGGCTCCATTGGGGCGGGGGGACGCCAACTATTTTGAACGGGGGCATGATCGAAGACCTGTCAGCCACCATCGCTTCGGCTTTGCCATTTGCCGAAGGCGCAGAATTTTCGGTCGAAATTGACCCCAACGAAGTGGACGACGCACGCCTTGACGCACTTGCCGCCGCTGGGATGACGCGTGCGAGCATCGGCATTCAGGATTTCGCGCCGGAAATTCAGAAAACCATCGGTCGCGAGCAATCTTTCGAGATCACAAAAGAAGTCTCTGAAAAACTGCGTGCACGTGGCATTGAAAGCCTGAATACCGACATTCTGTTCGGTCTGCCGCATCAGACATTGGAAAGCATTTCCGACACGACCAAAAAACTGCTCAGCCTGTCGCCAGATCGGGTTGCGCTTTATGGCTATGCTCATGTGCCCTGGATGGCAAAGCGTCAAACCATGATCCCGGAGGCCTATTTACCCGCCTCTCGCGAAAGGCTTGGTCTGTTCGAGGCGGCGCGGGATTTGTTCCTGGCGGCTGGCTATGACGCCATCGGCATTGATCACTTTGCCAAACCCAGCGATGGGCTGGCGCAATCCGCGCGGTCAGGCCGGATGCGGCGGAATTTTCAGGGCTACACGGATGATACCGCACCAACGCTGATCGGTGTCGGGGCATCGAGCATTTCGCGGTTCCGTCAAGGCTACGTTCAAAACGCCAGCGCGACGGCGGCTTATCTAGGTCGCATTCGCGAAGGCATGTTTGGCTCTGCACGCGGCCACGCGTTGACCCCCGAAGACCTGTTGCGGGGGCGTGTGATCGAAGAATTAATGTGCCAATTCACCGTCGATCTTGCCGCAATCGAGGCAGAGCTTGATCATGTGCCGTTTGATTTGCGTGCAGAGTTCGCGCGTGTCGAAAAAGTCTTTGCGCCATTCGTAGAAAGCACTCGGAACCACCTCACGATCACGCCAGCAGGACAACCTTTGGCCCGTATGATTGCACAGGAATTTGACGGTTATCACCGCGAGGCAGGGCGTCATTCCGCGGCGATGTAACCCTCAGACATCCGCCAGATCAAAGGCCGCTTTCATAAGGCGCTTGGTGTAGTCTGTCTTGGGCGCATCAAAGATCTGATCGCCATCGCCTTGCTCGACGATATCACCTTGTTTCATCACCAGTACCTTGTGGCTAAGGGCGCGGACGACTTTCAGGTCGTGGCTGATAAACAGATAAGCCAGCCGGTGTTTCTTTTGCAGATTGCGCAGCAGATCAACGATTTGCACCTGCACGGTCATATCAAGCGCTGATGTCGGCTCGTCCAGCACCACCAGTTTGGGACGCAGGATCATCGCGCGGGCTATCGCGATCCTTTGGCGTTGCCCGCCGGAAAACTCGTGCGGGTAGCGCGACATGACATCGGGATTGAGGCCGGTTTCCGTCAGGATTTCAGCGACCATTTCGCGGCGGTCGCGCCCGGGATCAATCCCATGGACGCCCAGGCCTTCGGCGACGATCTGCTCGATGGTCAGGCGCGGAGACAAGGACCCGTAAGGATCTTGAAACACCATCTGCATGTCTTTGCGAAGCGGTTGCAGCGCTTTTGAGCGCAGGCCCTGCACGTCCCGCCCCAAAAAGGCAATGCGCCCCTCCGAGGACAACAACCGCATGACCCCAAGGGCCAGCGTGGTCTTGCCCGACCCGCTTTCACCAACGATCCCGATGGTTTCAGATTCGCGGATCGCAAAGCTAGCCTCATTTACCGCCTTGATATGCCCGACCGTGCGGCGCAAAAGCCCGCGTTTGATCGGGAACCAGACCTTCAGCGCCTCGGTTCTGACCACCTCGGTTCGATCCCCGGGCACGGGATCAGGCTGACCCGTAGGTTCAGCGGCCAGCAGTTTCTGGGTATAAGGGTGGCGCGGGTTGGCGAAAATCTCGGCCGTTTTGCCAGCCTCGACAATTTCGCCGTCTTTCATGACATTCACGCGATCGGCGATCTTGCGGACAATGGCCAGATCATGGGTGATGAACAGCATCCCCATGCCCTCAGACTTTTGCAAATCCGCCAGCAACTCCAGAATTTGAGCCTGAATGGTGACGTCCACCGCCGTGGTCGGCTCGTCCGCGATCAACAAGTCGGGTTTGTTCGCCAGCGCCATTGCGATCATGATGCGCTGGCGCTGACCGCCGGAAAACTGGTGCGGGTAGTTGTTCAGCCGGCTTTCAGGCTCGCGAATGCCAACCTTGGTCAGCAATTCAATGATCCGCTCCCGCGCTGCCGCGCCCGTTAGCCCCTGATGCAGCGCCAGACTTTCCGCGATCTGCTTTTCCAGCGGATGCAACGGGTTGAGCGAGGTCATCGGCTCCTGAAAAATGAAACTGATGTCATTGCCGCGCACACGACGCAATGTCGGCGGGTCCGCGCTGACCATTTCCGTGCCGCGATATTGCACCGAGCCGCTGATTTTCGCCGCATCGGGCAACAAGCGCACGGTGGACAATGCCGTCACTGATTTGCCTGAGCCACTTTCGCCAACCAAAGCCACGGTTTCGCCTGCATTGATGTCAAAGGACACGGCCCTGACGGCGGGCGCATTGGCCCCAAAGGCGACGCTGAGGTCCTTGATCGTCAGGATCGGCGCACTCATTGAAAGGTCTTTCTGGGGTCAAACGCATCGCGAATGCCCTCGAACACAAAGACCAGCAGCGACAGCATGATTGCGAAGGTCGCGAAGGCGGAAAAGGCCAGCCAATAGGCCTCCAGATTGCGTTTGGCTTGCAGGGCCAGTTCCCCTAGCGAGGGGTAGGAGGCGGGCAGACCAAAGCCGAGGAAATCAAGCGCTGCGAGCGATCCGATAGACCCGGTGATCAGGAAAGGCGCCATCGTCAAAGTGGCCACCATCGCGTTTGGCAACAAATGGCGGAACATGATTTTCCAGTCCGACACGCCTAGCGCACGGGCCGCGCGGGTGTATTCAAAATTCCGCGCCCGCAGAAATTCCGCCCGCACCACGCCGACCAATGCCGTCCAACTGAACAGCGCAATCAGGATCGCCAGCAGTTCGAACGTCATGGTGAACATCGCGGATAGAATGATGATGATATAGAGCGAGGGGATATTGCTCCAAATCTCCACCACCCGTTGGAAAAACAGATCAACCCAGCCTCCGAAATAGCCCATGGCGGCCCCAGCCGTAATACCGACGACGGAGGAGACGACGACGACGAATAGTGCGAATACCGTCGAAATCCGAAAGCCATAGATGATCCGCGCCAGAACATCGCGGGTCTGGTCATCCGTGCCAAGCCAATGGGCGGCATCCGGTGGGCCGGGGGCGGGTTGCACGTCGTAGTTTATGGTGTTGAACGAATAGGGGACGGGGGCCCAGAGGATCCAGCCGGGGGTGACGCTTTGGCCCTGAAACTCGCCATCCGCACTGTCGGCAATCACCGCCTCGGGGTCGTCGAAACAGGCATCCTGCCCGGCTGATTTGATCAGGCATTGCACTTCGATTGAAGGATATTCCGCTTCGGTCTCGAACTCACCGCCAAAGGCGGTTTCGGGGTAAAACTTGAAGGCCGGTGTGTGCAATTCACCGTTGTAGGAAACAAGCAACGGCTTGTCGTTGGCGACCAGTTCGGCGAATAGGCAGGTGATGAACAGCACCAGAAAAATCCACAACGACCAATAGGCGCGACGATTGGCGCGAAAGTTGTTCCAGCGGCGTTCGCCAAGGGATCCCGGTTTGATCAGCCTCATGTTTCGCGGCTTTCAAAGTCGATGCGCGGGTCGATCCAGACGTAGGTGAGGTCCGAAATCAGGCTGACCACAAGGCCGAGCATCCCAAAGATATAAAGCGTGCCGAACAACACCGGATAATCCCGGTCCACCGCGCTGTCGAATGCCAGTTTGCCAAGACCATCAAGCGAGAAAACAATCTCGATAATCAGCGAGCCTGCAAAAAAGATCGAAATGAAGGCGGCTGGAAATCCCGCGATCACAATCAGCATCGCATTGCGGAAAACATGGCCGTAAAACACCCGGCCCTCGGTCAGGCCCTTGGCGCGGGCGGTCATCACATATTGCTTTTTGATCTCGTCCAGAAAGGAGTTTTTGGTGAGCAGCGTCAGCGTTGCAAAGGCGGCAATCGTGTTGGCGGTCACCGGTAGGATGATGTGCCAGAAGTAATCGGTGATCTTGGCAAAAAAGCCAAGTTCGTCGAAGTTTTCCGAATAAAGCCCGCGTGAAGGGAACCATTGCACGTAAGAACCGCCTGCAAAGACCACCAGCAAAAGGATCGCGAATAAAAAGCCGGGGATCGCATAGGCGACGATGATCGCGGCGGACGTCCAGGTGTCAAAGCGGCTGCCGTCATTCACCGCCTTTTTGATGCCCATCGGGATCGAGATCATATAGGCGAGCAAGGTCGTCCAGAGGCCAAGGGTGATGGAAACTGGCATCTTTTCAAGGATCAGATCGATGACACTGATGGAACGAAAGTAGCTTTCGCCAAAGTCAAACGTCAGATAGTCGCCCATCATGTTGAGGAAGCGTTCCAGCGGCGGTTTGTCGAAACCGAATTGCACCTCCAGTTCCTTGATGAAATCCTCGGGAAGGCCCTTGGCACCCTGATATTCTGACCCGCCAGCCGCCACCTCGGAGCCGCCGCCTGCAATCCGGTCGGTGGCTGATGTTGCCTCGTCGAGTTGCGACAGGACCTGTTCGATGGGGCCGCCGGGGACAAATTGCACCAGCACAAAGTTGACCACCATGATACCGAACAGGGTCGGGATCATCAGCAAGATTCTGCGAAGAATATATGCGCCCATTGTTCAGGACTGCCCTGTTATAATGCCCCTGCCGCCTTCAGTCGGGCGGCTTTGTCCTCGTCATACCACCAGAAATCCATTTCGCCCATAGCAAAGGGCGGCAGGTTTTCGGGCCGCGAGAAAACGTCGAGATAGGCGATGTTGTGGAAAGAGTTATGCCATTGCGGCACCCAGATGTGCAGCGCCCGCAAGGCGCGGTCGAGCGCGCGAACGGCGGTGTTCAGGTCTTCGCGATTTGTCGCGGATTCAACCGTATCAAGCAATTCATCAATCGCCGGATTAGCCAGCCCCATGATGTTGCCCGCCCCCGGCGTAATCGCCGTTTTCGACGAAAAGATCGACCGCAATTCCAGCCCAGGGGTCAGCGACATCACATACCGCCGGGTGATGATGTCAAAGTCGAAACTCTTTTCCCGTTCGGTCTGCTGCGCGTTGTCGACATTGGATAAAACCGCGTCGATTCCAAGGCGCTTCATGTTTTCGATATAGGGGTTCATGATCCGCTCGAACGAAGGCGAGTCGTTCAATACTTCGATTGTGAAAATCTCACCCGCGGCGTTCTGACGCTTGCCGTTGACAACCTTCCATCCCGCCGCATCCAGCAGCTTGCCCGCCTGACGGATGATCGAGCGGTCCAGTTGCGTAGGCTTGGATACCATCGGCGAAAAAGCGGGTTCATCAAAAACGCTGTCTGGGAGATGTTCGCGCAGCGGTTCCAGTAACGCCAGTTCTGCCTCGGATGGCATGCCTTCGGCTTGCAGGTAGGAGTTTTCCCAAAAGGAATCCGTGCGTTGGTAAAGGTCATAGAACAGGGTTTTGTTCGACCATTCAAAGTTAAACGCCATGCCAATGGCCTCGCGCACCCGTGGGTCTTTGAACTTGTCACGTCGCAGATTGAACCAGAATCCTTGTGTGCCCGACGGGTTGCCATCGGGAATCTGTTCCTTGATCACATAGCCGTCGTTCAGGGCCGGAAAGTCGTAAGAGGTGCCCCAGACCTTGGAGGAAAATTCCTCGCGGTAGTTGTAAACGCCACTTTTGAAACCTTCAAAGGCGGCGGTGTAATCAGTGTAGTATTCAACCTTGATACGACGAAAATTATTGCGCCCCACGTTCACCGGCAGATCCTTGCCCCAATAGTCATCCCGCAAGACATAGGAAATCGAACGCCCAGCGGAAACCTTGTCCAGAAGATAGGGCCCCGAGCCCAATGGTGGTTCCAACGTGCTTTCCGCAAAATCCCGATCCTTGTAGTAGGCTTTGGAAAAGATCGGCAGGCCCGCCGCCGTCATCGGTAGTTCGCGGGTGTTGGCGCCATCGTTGAAGGTGAATTTGACCCGGTGAGGGGTCAGTGCCTCGACCTTTTCAATATCACTCAGTGTAATGCGGAAAGCCGGCCGACCCTTTTCAATCAGCACGTTGAACGAAAATACCACATCGTCAGCAGTGATTGTGCTGCCATCCGAGAACTTTGCTTCGGGGCGCATGTTGAAGATCGCCCATTGCCGGTCTTCCGGGTATTCGATGGATTCCGCCACTAACCCATAAAGCGCATCGGGTTCGTCCGCCGAACCGGTCATCAGGGATTCAAAGAAAACCGAAGACAACTGCGCCGGTTGCCCTTTCAGGATATAGGGCGTCAAGCTGTCAAATGTGCCAAAACCCCATGTTGAAAAAGTTCCACCCTTGGGTGCGTCCGGGTTTACATAGTCGAAATGCTTGAAATCCGGCCCATATTTCAGATCCCCAAAGGTGGAAATGCCATGTGCTTTGGTGATATTTTCGTCTGCCGACGCAACACCTGAAACAACAATGGCGGCGCATAGGAGCCAGCCAAATGCAAATGTCTGCAAAAAGCCCGACGCGTTGCGAACTCTGGCTTTGGAATGATCTGATGATCGCGACATTCTTTCCTCCTCAAGGATCGGGATCCGATCCCTTTCATCTGGTTTGAAAGAGCGTAAGTTCCACCCCTGCTAACATGCAAGACGCAGTTTTGTGAAAATGCGCGAGGCGGGCACAAAAAAGGCCGCGAACATGCGCGGCCTTTTTCGAATGTGATCAAGTTTGGATCAGTTGCCGATTGTTTGCAAATAGGCAATCAGATTGGCGCGATCGCTGTCTTTTTTCAGACCTGAAAAGCTCATCTTGGTGTCGGGCACCAGAGTTTTTGGCTTTGTGAGGAATGCGTTCAGTTGGTCAATTGTCCAGTTACCTTCCAGAGCGCTTAGGCCGCCCGAGTAGCCATAGCCATCGACGCTGGCGATGTCCTTGCCAACAATGCCGTACAATGATGGTCCGGTCGCATTGGCGCCGTCTTCTAGCTTGTGGCAGGCTTTACACTTTGCAAAAACTTTTTCGCCTTTGCCGATGTCTGCTGCGGAAACAAGCGCAACCATGTCTACGGTCACGACTTCTTCTTCGCCGCCTTGGCTTTCTTCTTCGTCGGTTTCAATTACATACGAGGCAGCGGCGTATTCGCCTTCTTTGCCCCCTCCGCTACTGTAGAGAGATTCAGAAGCCCAGTTGAGCAGCAGAAAAATCAAAAGCGCACCGCACAATGCGCCGCCCCATTTGGTGACCGTCATGGTATCGAACATGGCAACCCTATATAAAGATCGCGGGAGTATCCCGCCTGTTCCGGAATCCGCGCCTTTCTAAACGCTTCCCCTTGCGACTTGCAAGGTGTAGAAGCCGCGACCAAACGACCAATTTGTCCAGGCAAGCTTATGACAGGCAAAACATTGAAAATTTCCTTTCAGGGGGAACCAGGTGCCTATTCGCATGAGGCCTGCCACGATGCGCGCCCCGAAATGGAAGCATTGCCATGTAGAACCTTCGACGATGTCATCGACGCGGTGACGTCGGGTGCGGCTGATCTGGCGATGTTGCCGGTCGAAAATTCGACCTATGGCCGGGTTGCCGACATCCATCGCGTGTTGCCTGATTCTGGTCTGCATATCATCGACGAGGCCTTTGTGCGCGTTCACATCAGCCTTATGGCGATGCCCGGCGTCAAAGTCGAGGACATCAAGAAAGTCCGCGCCCATCCCGTCCTGTTGCCCCAGGGCCGGGCATTTTTGCAGGAATACGGGATCGAGGGCGAGGCGGCTGCGGATAGTGCAGGTGCCGCCGCAGACATCGCCGCCAGGAACGAACGCAATGTCGGCGCCTTGGCCTCAGACCTCGCAGCCGAGATTTACGGGTTGAACATTCTGGCGCGTCATATCGAGGATCACGCCCATAATACCACGCGCTTTTTGATCATGTCGCGCGAGCCCAATCATGATCGCCGCGCGAAAAAGATGATGACGACATTCGTCTTTCGGGTCCGCAACATTCCGGCGGCGCTTTACAAGGCGATGGGCGGTTTTGCGACCAATGGTGTGAACATGGTCAAACTGGAAAGCTATATGGTCGGCGGTTCTTTTACCGCGACACAGTTTTATGCGGATATCGAAGGCCACCCGGATGATCCAAATGTGCGCCTTGCTTTGGATGAGCTAGGCTATTTCACGACGCATTTGAAAATTCTGGGGGTCTACCCGGCGGATACATCCATCCGGGCGAATTGACCTCTCAGGCGGTCTGGATCTTTTCTTCCAATGACTTGCCAAAGCGATTGAGGCGATTTTTGAACTTCTTGTTCAAAGTACCTTTGGTCAGGCGGGCCGATTGCATTACAAGCCGTGCTGCCAGACTTTTGGGGGTTATGTCAAACGTTACCGCCGCGCGGGTCTGCCGGTTTGACAGGGGCACCAACTCGACCAGAATTTCAACCTCGATCGCGTTTGATTTGGCGTTAAAATTCAAGTTGTTAGGCGGATCGTAATCAACCAGCTCCACTGCCAGACGACGCGGTTTGCCCTTGTAGTCGAGCCTGACATCCCACATCATCCCCGGCCCCGGAGCAACCAGATCGTCCGTGCGCCGGATTTCCGCGCCGGATTGCAGTCCAAACCGTTCAAAACTCTCGAAGTCCGCGAATTGCGCAAAAGTCGCATTCAATGTCGCTTCGAGGTCTGTTTTGCCTGTGAATTTCATAAAAACACTCGTAACCAGCCAACTACCATTCGCTGCATAACGCTATGCCAGTGTGTCTGACAACCAATTCTTGATTAGAAAATGCGCGATTGCGCCTTTACGTGCAGCGACAAGGGTTGATGACTTGCTGGCCCAGGCCTCGGCGATCTCTTCGCGACTGACCCAGATCGCGTCTTCGATCTCGTTTTTGTCGATGGTAATGTCGGTGCTTGTCGCTTCGCCCCAACAGCCGATCATAAGTGACGACGGAAACGGCCAGGGTTGGCTGGCCAGGTATCCCACGGGGCCGACGCGGACTTGCGTTTCCTCAAAAACCTCGCGGCGCACGGCGGCCTCGATGGTTTCGCCGGGTTCCATGAAGCCTGCCAAAAGCGAATACATCCCTTCGGGCCAGCCGTGCGAACGCCCGATCAGCAACTTGTTGCCATTAGTGATCAGCATGATGACCACGGGATCGGTGCGCGGGAAATGCTGCGCTTTGCACGAGGGACAAGTGCGTTTCCAGCCTGCGTCATCAATGGCAGATGGATCGCCGCATTTGGCGCAGAACCCATGAGTGCGGTGCCAGGCAAAGACCCCAACGGAGGTTGCGCAAATCTCCGCATCCAGCGGGGATAGCCGGGTCATGTTGAGGCGCAAATCGGCAAATGTCGCCCCTTTGGGAAAGCTGGAATGGCCCTGCTCAGAGGTGTCGATAAACCCGCCAACAGCGGAAAGGTCCGCCGCGTCCGGCTCCCAGGGGGAGACATCGAGCGCAAACCGTGGACGCTCGTCCTCCAGCCCGAGAAACACCGGCGCTTCGGTTGCGTGTTTTAGAAATGGATGGTTTGCAGGCAAATAGGTCGGCTGTCGCATGTCGCCAGCGGCAAGAAGCGGTTTGCCCCGCCAAATCGGCAGAACAACATCGCCTGCCTGCATCATGGAGGTCAGTTTGTCCCGATCCGCCCGGAATTCAGCCGCACGATTTAGCCCGCCCCCGCCAAAGGTGACTGTTTCTGCATGTTTCATGAAAACTCCGGTCAAAAAAGGGCCACGAGTGTTTTGTTGATGTTGCGTCCGTTAACCTCTAGGATTCTGCCGAGATGTCGCAACAAGCGGCACAATAAGAGCAAAGCCTAATAATAGACAAACAAGTAGTGGGCAATGCAGGCGCTCGTGAAGCTATGGTTGGTAGTATTGGTCCTCTATCTCGGGGGATTATTTTCGGCTGTGATGAAAATCTGGCCTACTCCGGCTATTCTGGAGGCCTATTTCTATGTTGCCGATAACCGCTGGGACAATCCGCCCTCCAGGCTGGTGACGATTGATCCTGCGACCTACGAGGTCAAAACCGTGCTCGATGGGAATGACTACAATTTCCACACGATCAATCGCGGCAAATCGCAGAAGTTTGGCGACGATCTGGTTGTTACCTCCTCCAAACAGGGGCGGGTGTTCGAGGTCGACGCAAGCGGCGAAGTCGTCTTTGAGTTTGTGAATACCTACGACAACGACGATGGGTTGCGCGCGCTTGTCTCCGAGGCGATTGCGCTGCCTGTAGATTATTTCAAGGAGTTACCGACATGCGACTGACTATGGGACTGCTCACCGCAGCACTGGCCCTGATTGCAACCCCGGCACTGGCCTATGTGGACCCAGGCCTTGGCCTTGGCGCAATCGGCGTGGTCGTTGGGCTGATCCTGTCAATTGTGCTGGCGATCTTTGCCTTCGTTTGGATGCCAATCAAACGGGCTTTGGGCCGCAACAAAGTGACCGAAGAAGAGGCCACGGCGGATGAGGGCTGATCTCGCCCTTTTTCTCTGCCTGCCTGCGACGATCCTTGCGGTCGAGATTGTGCTGTTTTTGAAGTTCCGGCGGGTACTTGGCAACTGGATGGGGGCGATGAATTCCTCTGCCAAACTTTTTGCCGACAAAAGCCTCAGTGACGACGAAAAGCAGGAACGGATGGCCAAGGCCGTCGGGCAAACACTGATCGGCACGTTCAAGATATTCGCGATCATTGTGGTCGCCCTTGCGGGGTTTGTGGCGATCTATGGCGCGGGGATTTCCGTGTTTTGGATTGATACCTCCTTGCCCGAAACGCTGGCACGACTGGAGGTGCAACTGGGCTCGCTTGTTGTCGTGATTGTCTGGATTTGGGTGCGCGGTCGTGTCTTCGGCTGAATACGGTTTTTTTCACGGATGCAGCATCGCCTGGCGCTGGGGTCGCCCGGCGTTTTGCGCGCAATGCTGCATCTGGAAACCGGGCGCTGGAAAGACAAGGCCCCAAAACCATCAAGCCTGTCGCCGGTCTTTATCTGCGGATTGGCGCGGTCCGGGTCCACATTGTTGCTGAACCGATTGGTGGGGACGGGCGCTTTTTCAACCTCCACCTATCGGCATATGCCTTTCGTACTGGCCCCGAACCTCTGGGGTGGGGCGTCCAAGAAGCACCAGAAAGAAGCGGCACTCAGCGAACGGGCGCATGGCGATGGGATGAGCCATAGTTTTGACAGCGAGGAAGTCTTTAAGGAGGTGCTCTGGCGAGCCATGGAAGGCAATCGCCGCGCGGCCATGTTGCCCTGGCAAGCCAAGATCATCGCCAGCACAATGGCGCAGTTTCGACTGTTTATGGCCAGTGTGGTCAAGGCCGGGAGTGGCCCGCGTTATCTTTCAAAGAACAACAACAATGTGGTGCGGGTACCCGGGCTACTGAAGGCGGCCAAGACGGCGAAAGTTCTGATCCCGTTTCGCCATCCCGTGGATTTTGCCGGATCGACCCTGTCGCAACATCAAAAGTTTCTGGATCGTGCCAAGGAAAGTGCTTTTGATGCGACCTATATGTCGTGGCTCGGGCATCATGAATTTGGACCTTTGTTCAAGCCGTTTGCAGCGCCCGGCGTGGCCGCGCCGAAGGTCGTTGATATGGCTTATCTGATTGAATATTGGATCGCCGTTTATCGCGCCTTGCTTGAGATTGATGATCCCCGCGTCCTCTTTTTTGACTATGATGGGTTTTGTGAGGCCCCAGAAGAAACCATGTCTGCTCTTGGGCGGGCTTTGGATTTGGACGCAGCACCCATCCCGCCAAAGGAGGTGCATCCGCCGCATGAATATGCGCTAGGGAATGTGCTTGAAGGCCGCTTGGAGGTGGCGCTTGCCTTGCATAAGGAATTGCGAAATCGCGCGCTTGGGGCGGATTGACCCTAAGCTTGGCCGTGCCTATATAGGGCCTTGAGAGGTTGGCGCGGGTGAACGCCTCGCCAACCCGGTCAGATCCGGAAGGAAGCAGCCGCAACGAGTCCCGTTTGGGTCGCGTTCCAACCTCTCACCTTTTCCTTGCAGGTTTAGCCAAATTCTCCCGCATCAAAGCGATCTTTGATCGCGCTTGATTTTGGGCCCGGCAAGGGGGCTGAATGCCCCCTTGGACCCCCTTGGATATTTCTGGCAAAAAGAATCGGCTAGAGCGTGCTTGCCCAGTGGAATTGGGCATCAGTTTCAACGGCACCAGGACGGATATTGCGCAATTCCTTGAGGGCCTGTTCGGGGGCATGGCCGCGCTCAATCATCAGACGCAGCAAGACCATACCAGAGCGACCCTGACCGCCGTAGCAATGGGCGAAAATCCGTCCACCGGCGTCCAGAATATCATGGGCGTGGCGGGATATGGCCGGCCAGTTATGAGGGGTTTCGGGCACGCCAAAATCGCGGATCGGGAAACCTTGCCAGGCGATATCACAGGTTTTGAGCAGGCCTTGCAGGTCCTCGACGTTGTGGCGTGCCATTTCTTCGGGCTCCGTGGTGCTGATCACCAGATCGGGGGCCCATTTTACAATCGTGGCGATGTCCGCAAGCCCTGCGTTGAACCGACCCGGCAGGGGAGCGATGCCGAGGGTTCCGCCGTTTTCAAGCGGAAGGGTTCCGATTTTGAAGGTCATTTGGACATGCCTTAGGGACTCGCCTTTTGAAGCCAGAGGTTTTACCTTTGCCCGGTCAAATCATCCGGGGCAAGTCACATGACATCAGAGGCAAAAGGCGGCGAGACCTATCAGGTGCTTGCGCGGAAGTATCGCCCCTCGACCTTCGCTGATCTTGTGGGTCAGGAAGCGATGGTGCGCACGTTAAAAAATGCGTTTGAAGCGGATCGGATTGCCCATGCTTTTGTGATGACCGGGGTGCGCGGGGTTGGCAAGACAACCACGGCGCGGATCATTGCTAAGGGGTTGAATTGTGTCGGACCTGATGGCACTGGCGGACCGACAATTGCACCTTGTGATCAATGTGAGCCTTGCCGCTCCATCGCTGAGGGGCGGCATGTGGATGTGATGGAAATGGATGCCGCCAGTCGCACCGGCGTAGGCGACATCCGTGAAATCATCGATTCGGTGCATTACCGGGCGGCCTCCGCGCGGTATAAGATCTATATTATCGACGAGGTGCATATGCTCTCGACGAATGCGTTTAATGCCTTGCTGAAAACGCTAGAAGAGCCGCCCGAACACGTCAAATTCATCTTTGCTACGACCGAGATTCGCAAAATCCCAGTCACGGTTCTGTCGCGCTGTCAGCGCTTTGATCTCCGGCGGATGGAGCCAGAGGATACGATTGCCCATCTGAAGTCCATCGCGACCAAAGAAGGCGCTGAAATTGCCGAAGATGCGCTTGGCCTGATCACACGCGCTTCTGAAGGTTCGATGCGCGATGCGATCTCGCTTTTGGATCAGGCGATTTCGCATGGCGCCGGGGAAACCGGGGCGGATCAGGTGCGTGCCATGCTGGGGCTGGCGGACCGGGGACGGGTGCTGGACCTGTTTGATCTGATCATGAAAGGCGATGCAGCCGGGGCGCTTTCGGAATTGTCCGGGCAATATGCTGATGGCGCTGATCCAATGGCGGTCTTGCGTGATTTGGCAGAGATCACCCATTGGACAAGTGTCATCAAGATCACGCCGGATGCAGCGGACGATCCGACGATCAGCCCGGATGAGCGGATGCGCGGACAGGACATGGCAGCACGTTTGCCGATGCGCGCACTGACGCGGATGTGGCAGATGCTGTTAACCTCGCTTGAGGATGTGGCGAATGCGCCAAATGCCATGATGGCAGCGGAAATGGCAATCATTCGCATGACCCATGTGGCCGATCTGCCAAGCCCCGAGGATTTGGTGAAGAAGCTGCAAAACCAACCGCCCACACCGCCGCCTTCCGGTGGTCATGTGCCGTCTTCCGGTGGTGGCGGAGAGGCGCGGTCCTCTGACGTGCGATCCCCCGGTGGGGCGGCGGCCATGGCCGGGGGCGGTGCCGTTTCTGCGGTGATGCCCGAGGCAAACGCGGCTTTGGCGCGGTTTGCGCGGTTTGATCAGGTGGTCGAATTGATCCGGGCGAACCGCGATGTGAAGCTGCTGGTTGAGGTTGAGGATTCGTTGCGTCTTGCCCGCTATCAACCGGGCCGGATCGAATTTCAGATGACGGAAAAGACGCCGCGTGATCTGGCCTCGCGCTTGCAGGCACGATTGCAAGGCTGGACCGGGGCACGTTGGGCCGTGACGGTTGTTTCAGAGGGCGGTGGTCAGACCATTGCCGAGGAGCGCGATGCGCACCGCGACGATTTGCAAGGCCGCGCGTTGCAGCACCCGATGGTGCAGTCGGTGCTTGAGAATTTTCCGGGTGCTGAAATCCTCGAAGTCCGGGTGGTGAGCGAGGACAACAACGAAAACGTCGTGCCTATTGATCCCGATGATGTGGACGACGATTGGGATCCGTTTGAGGAAGACTGAAACCATCGTCCCTTGTGCAAAAGTGACGCAAATGCCATGTCGGATGAAACGATAAGAGCCAAAAGAAAGGCAAATTCACATGCTGAAAGGTTTGGGCGGGCTTGGCGATATGGCCAAGCTGATGAAACAAGCGCAGGAAATGCAATCCAAGATGGCCGATATGCAGGCCGGAATGGATGCCATTCAGGTGGTCGGTCAGGCCGGAGCGGGGATGGTTGTGGCAACCACCACAGCCAAAGGCGAATTGAAAGCGCTGGAAATTGATCCATCACTGTTTAAACCCGAGGACAAGGAAGTTGTCGAAGACTTGATCGTTGCGGCGATCAAGGATGCTCAGGCCAAGGCCGAGGAAACTCATCAAGCCGAAATGGCAAAACTGACCGAGGGGCTGAATTTGCCACCGGGCATGAAGCTGCCGTTCTAAGCGGGAAATGACTGGCCCTGACAGTGATATCGAGGCGCTGATTGCGCTGATGGCAAGACTGCCGGGGCTTGGGCCCAGATCGGCGCGGCGGGCTGTCTTGCACCTGATCAAAAAGCGCGGCGCGTTGATGACACCGATTGCAGATGCGCTACACCGCGTAGCGACCTATGCGCGGGAATGTGTGACCTGCGGCAATGTCGGCACGGACGAAACCTGCAACATTTGTTCATCAGCGAAACGCGCGACCGGGCAGATTTGTGTGGTGGAGGATGTCGCCGACCTCTGGGCGATGGAACGTGCCGCGGTGTTTTCCGGGCGCTATCACGTATTGGGCGGCGTTTTGTCAGCGCTTGATCATGTCGGGCCGGATGATCTCAGAATTCCTTATCTGCGACGCCGGGTGAAAGACGAGGAAATATCAGAGGTGATCCTTGCGCTAAACGCGACGGTTGATGGGCAGACGACTGCTCACTACATCGCGGATCAGCTTGAACCGCTGGGCGTCAGTGTCACCTCGCTCGCGCAGGGTGTGCCGATTGGTGGCGAACTTGACTATCTTGATGATGGCACGATTTCAGCGGCACTCAGGGCGCGAAAATCACTCTGATCTGAATCCCTATTGCAAAGGCTGCGTGTTCTTCTGATGCCGCTCGATCAGGCTGGACATCTTGTGACCAATAGCCGGCAAAGGCCGCGCCAGTTCAAAAGGTTGTTCCGACTTGTCGAAGTCGGGAAAGATTTGACGGATTTCCTGAATGCCTTCGAGGCTCATCGCGGCAAGAGAGTTTTCGCCCAAATAGAGGCTTTCGGACGCCACCCCTTCGGAAAAGAGGATATGATGGCGATCACAAAGGATATGGAAGTACGTTACTTCGTGAATGTCATCGGCGATATCCACGCCATCAAGCGCCAATAGTTTCACCGCTGGCACCAGCGTTTCGCGCAAGCCAAACATCCGCTCGGCAATCCGTGAGCGCACAAGCACGCGGTGTTGCGGCGAAAGATAGAGGTCACGCACTGGCTTGCCATTGCCAAGTGCGCCCGCGCGAATGCGGATTGGCCGCAGATTTGGCGAAACGGTCAGGTCGATCGCGTCAATCTCCGTCGCACCGATCCATTTGATTTCCTGAAATCCGGCATCCATGGTGCGAACGTAATCCCCTGCAACAAGGGCTTCGATGTCGCGAATGCCTGCGCTGGTTTCGATCCTTGTACCCTTCAAAAAGCACTGAACAAGGGAGTTATAGGGCACCGCACCGTCAGTGTTAAAGGTGCCAAACGTATAGGTGACGCTTGGGTCAAGGGGTGCGTCCGAGACGATAAGCGGGCCATAGTTTGACGCGCCATTCGTTGCCAGAAAGTAGATATTGCCCGACGACCCGTCGCTGCCGGTGAAGGTATATTGGTAACGGCTGTCAACCGTGTCGCCCGAAGAAATCCCGGAAACGGTCGACGCGGTGACATCCTGATCGGGAACATCGCCGCCACCGGTATGGGTGAAATCTCCGAACAAACTGTCGCCAGAGCCATTGGAATCATCAAGGGTGATTGCGCCGGCCAATGAAATGCCAAAGTTTCCAGAATGGGGGTAAACCGCGTCGCCGGAGGTGATCCGATAAACGATCATTGATTCTAAAGCCATTTGCGTTCCCTTGCCGGAAAATCCGACGTCTCTGAATTTGTTGTCCACACAACGCGCGGTTTTCGCGCACTCTGAGCAACAGAATTAGCGGCGCAAAATGTTCAAACCATGCACCGGTTTTGGCAATATCAGGGCAATTCGTCTTAAAATTGTGGCGAATTAGCGGGCTTTCGCGACCTTCAGCCGGGCCTCGCGACGGGCGATATATAGCGTTGCCGCGATGATCACGGCCGCACCGATGCCGGTCGGCCAGTCAATCGTCTGGCTAAACAATAAATAGCCACCGATCCCGATCAACACCAACCGCAGATACATCACCGGCGCAAGAATAGCCGCCTCGCCGTAGCGATAGGCCTGAATGTCCGCGACTCCGCGCAAAGCACTGGTGATCACCAGAACAGCGATAGCAAACCATGTGATACCGGTTTGTGGCCAGGCCCAGACCGGCAAGGCGACGGGTAAAGTTACCAGCACAGTCATCACAACGGAGGAAAAATAGGTCGACAAAGCACCATCCGCATTGGCGAGGTTGCGCGACAGGCTCAGTGCAATCGCAAATAGGGCGGATGAACCAAGGGCGGTCAACATGGCGGGGTGAAACGCCTCGAACCCCGGTCTGAGGATGATCAAAGCCCCCAGAAACCCCGCAAAAATCGCCGCGATCCGGCGTGGCCCCACGGGTTCGCCGTGGACAAAAGCACCCAGCAACGTCGCGAAAATCGGTGCGGTGAAAAACAGCACCGTTGCGGTCGCGAGCGGAATATGCGCCAGCGTGTAAAACCCCAGATTAGTCGAAACCCCGATCAATCCGCCACGGATGACATGGCTCCAGGGCTTGGAAAACTGCATTTGCTGCCGCAATCCAGCCCAAAGTACCAGCGCCAGCAAGATCAGAACGCTGGCAAAGCCCGCGCGAAACATCACCGCCATGCGACTGTCCAGCTCCAGCGTCACCCCGCGCACCGCCAGTGTCATCAGGCTTGCCCCAAAAACGGAAATCAGCGCCCAGATCACGCCCTTAAAGTTGTCACGCACGGCTGCGGGTGCGGCAGGAACCGCCACGGGACCGGGGCCGATTTTGAGGCTGTCGGGGATTTTCTGCTCTGTCATTTGCCGGACCTTAGGCCTGCGTTTCACAAACCACAATCCGCGACAATCCCCCCATGGCCTCGACGGGCAAATTGAGCTAGCAAACCGCAAATCGAAAGGTGGGACAAATGGCAGAAATCGGCGATACCCAAAAGAAGCAAGCCGCTCGCTGGTTTCGCGAATTGCGCGACCAGATCGTTGCGGCTTTCGAGGCGTTGGAAACCAGTCAGACCAGCGGCCCACGGGCGGATCAACCCGCCGGGCAATTCGAAATCCGGCAAACCAAACGCCAGGGCGAGGACGGCAAGGACGCCGGTGGCGGCTTAATGTCGGTGATGCGCGGCGGGCGCGTGTTTGAAAAGGTCGGGGTCAATGTCTCGACCGTTTACGGCACACTTGGCGAAAAGGCACAGGGCGCGATGGCGGCGCGAAAGGGCCTGCCCGGCATGAAGGACGACCCAAGGTTCTGGGCCTCGGGCATTTCGCTGGTCGCGCATATGCAAAACCCGCATTGCCCGGCGGTCCACATGAACACTCGAATGTTCTGGACGCCCCACGCCTGGTGGTTTGGCGGTGGTGCGGATCTCAATCCTTGCATTGAATATGATGCGGATACCAAAGCCTTTCACGAGGTTCTGGAAACAGCTTGTCAGCGCCACGACAAAGCCTACTACCCACGTTTCAAGAAATGGGCGGATGAATATTTCTTCATCCCGCATCGCGGTCGCGCAAGGGGCGTGGGCGGGGTGTTTTACGACGACCTCAATACCGGCGACTGGCAGACCGATTTTGCCTTCACCCAATCCGTTGGCGCAGCCTTCTTGCCAGCGTTCCTGCCCATCACCGAGGGCCGCCGCTCTCAAGAATGGTCAGCGGCGGACAAGGACGCACAACTGATCCACCGTGGGCTCTATGCGGAATATAACCTGGTTTACGACCGTGGGACCAAGTTCGGTTTGGAGACCGGCCATGATCCCGACGCCGTTCTGATGAGCCTCCCGCCCTTGGCAAAATGGGTGTGATCCGTTTTTATTGATTGACGAGTCAACCAAAAATCGGTGACACCGGTTTCCTGAACTTTTTGCAGGGAACCAATCATGCCCAAAGTGGGAATGGAGCCGATCCGCCGCGCGGCATTGGTCGAAGCCGCAATACTGGAGATCGGCAAGCACGGGTCATTGGATGTCACCGTCAGCCAGATTGCGCGGCGTGCCGGGGTTTCCAGTGGATTGGCGCACCATTACTTCGGCTCCAAGGACCAGATATTCCTTGCCGCCATGCGCAGGATCATGGCCGATTTCGGCGCCCGCGCACGCGCTGAACTGATCCATGCCGCAACACCGCGCGAACGGCTCAACGCGATCATTGCCGCCAGTTTCGCCGAAGAGGAATTCGCCCCGGAAGTGATTTCCGCCTGGTTGACGTTCTACGTGCAGGCCCAGAACAACGAAGGGGCCGCGCGACTGATGCGAATCTATACGTCGCGGCTACATTCCAATCTGGTTTACAACCTCAAACCTCTGACGAACGCGGCCAATGCCCGGCTGATCGCAAGCGGTGTCGGCGCGTTGATTGATGGGCTTTATATCCGCGAAGCCCTGCGCCAAAACCCGTTGGATCGCTACCAGACGATGGGGCTGGTCTGGGATTATCTCGATCTGAAACTGACGCAAGGCGGCGGCGATGAAAGCTGATTACATCATCGTGGGCGCAGGCTCGGCAGGTTGTGCGCTGGCCTATCGCCTAAGCGAGGACCCCACGAAGAAAGTGTTGGTGATCGAAGAAGGCGGGTCGGATTTCGGCCCGCTGATCCAGATGCCCGGCGCACTTTCCTATCCAATGAACATGACGCGTTATGACTGGGGCTATCAAAGCCAGCCCGAACCCTATTTGAACGGACGACGGCTTGCCACACCGCGCGGGCGTGTGATCGGCGGATCGTCTTCGATCAACGGCATGGTCTATGTGCGGGGCCATGCCCGTGACTTTGATCACTGGAACGATAGCGGCGCAAAGGGTTGGGCTTACGCCGATGTCTTGCCCTATTTCAAACGACAGGAGCATTGGCATCGTGGTGGGCATGGCGGCGACAAATCATGGCGGGGTCGCAAGGGACCGTTGCATGTGACGCGCGGCACGCGGGAAAACCCGCTGTTCGAAGCTTTCGTCGAAGCGGGTCGCGAGGCCGGTTATCCGGTCACAAGGGATTACAACGGCAAACAACAAGAAGGCTTTGGCCCGATGGAGCAGACGGTCTGGAAAGGCCAGCGCTGGTCGGCGGCCAATGCCTATCTGAAACCGGCGCTGAAGCGGGCCAATGTCACGCTGCTGCGCGGGCATGTAAACAAGGTCGTGATCAAGGATGGCCGGGCAACCGGCGTGGAGGTTGCGCTTGGAAATAGCATTGAAATCCACGAAGCCGGTGCAGAGGTCATTCTTGCCGCCAGCGCGATTAATTCGCCCAAATTGCTGATGTTGTCAGGGATTGGTCCGGCACAGCATCTGGCGGAGCATGGAATTGATCTGGTTGCTGACCGCCCCGGTGTCGGGCAGAACCTTCAGGACCATCTGGAGCTTTATATCCAGATGGCAAGTAAACTCCCGATCACGCTGTTCAAATACTGGAACCTCTTTGGCAAAGCCTGGGTCGGGGCGCGGTGGTTGTTCACCCGCACGGGGCCGGGGGCCTCGAACAACTTTGAAAGTGCGGCCTTTTTGCGCTCGGCCAAAGGTGTCGAATACCCAGACATCCAATATCATTTCCTGCCAATTGCCGTGCGTTATGACGGACAGGCCGCTGCGGAGGGGCACGGGTTTCAGGCCCATGTCGGCCCTATGCGTTCCAAATCGCGCGGCAGCGTGACATTGGCCTCCAGCGATCCACAAGCCGCGCCGGAAATCCTGTTCAACTACATGAGCCACGAAGATGACTGGGCGGACTTTCGCAACTGCATCCGACTGACCCGCGAGATTTTTTCCCAGAAGGCGTTTGAGCCATATGTGAAACACGAAATCCAGCCCGGTGCGGCGGTGCAATCGGATGACGAGTTGAACGGCTTTATCGGTGAGCATGTTGAAAGTGCCTATCACCCCTGCGGCACCTGCAAAATGGGCGCGGCGGATGATCCGATGGCAGTGGTTGACCCGGAATGCCGGGTGATCGGCGTGGAGGGGCTGCGTGTGGCAGATAGTTCGATCTTCCCGCGGATAACCAACGGCAATCTCAATGGCCCTTCGATCATGGTGGGCGAAAAAGCCAGCGATCTGATCCTTGGTAAAAGGCCCCTGCCGCGTTCAAATGCCGAGCCTTGGATCAACCCCAACTGGAAGACAAGCCAACGCTGATGCCGCACTCTCGCCCACTTGCCGAAATGCTGGCGCATCGCAAGGAACTGCCCGAGGCGCTGCGTGTGCTGATCGCTGAATACCCGCGCACCCATTGGGAGGGGCATGACAATTTCAGCGATCTTACCCGGTTCTGGCTGGAACGACATGTGATGTTTCGCGAGGTTCTTGATCGCCTCAACGAGGACACCCGCAGCTTTTTGGCAGGCAATCTGGACGCAAGAGTATTTGCCGCCCGCTCTGCCCGGCTGACCGGGTTTTTCCTCAATCAACTTCATGCCCATCACAGCATCGAGGATCAGCATTACTTTCCGATGCTGTCGGGACTGGCACCGGGTCTTGAGAACGGGTTTGCGCTGCTTGATGGGGATCACCACGAGCTGGAGCCGCTGATCGCGGATCTGGCGACGTTGACCAATGCCATGCTGCGCCCGCAAGATGGCCGGATCAGGCGAGATGATGTCGGGCGGATCGAAACCCATTTAACCAGCTTTCAGATATTTCTCGACCGCCACCTGACGGATGAAGAGGAGCTTGTTGTGCCGACGATCCTCAAATACGGTCCGCCCACAACACTAGGGGAATGACATGAAAGACTATGCGGATTTTGACCTTGCCAAGCTGACCGAGACTGCGATGCGCGAACGGGCCGAGCTTTTGTCATCCCATGTTCGTCAAACCCCCAGCGTTGCCTTCACCTCCCCGCGCATAGACCCTTTGCTGGGAGGTGGCGAACTGGTGTTGAAGCTGGAACAACTGCAAGTCACTGGCACATTCAAACCAAGGGGTGCTTTGTCCGTAGCATTGGAAATTCCGCTGGCTGATCGCCCCAAAGGCATCACGGCGGCAAGTGCTGGCAATCATGCCATCGCAGCAGCCTGGGCGGCTGGCCACATCGGGGTATCCGCCAAGGTTGTGATGATTTCCACCGCCAACCCTTTCCGCGTCGAACGTGCAAAGATGCTGGGCGCCGAGGTGGTGATTGTTGAGGGTGGTGGTGCCGCCATGGCCGCCGCCCAACGTCTGAGCGAAGAAGAAGGGCGCACCTATATCCATCCTTTTGAAGGACCGTACACCACCCTTGGTGCGGCAGGTGTTGGTCTGGAAATGGCCGATCAGATCCCCGACATGGATGCAGTTGTGGTCTCCATCGGGGGCGGCGGTTTGATGTCGGGTGTCGCTTCGGCGATCAAGGCGATCAACCCGGCCTGCAAGGTCTATGGGGTGGAACCGGAAGGGGCCAATTCCATGCAGCAAAGCCTGAAGGCCGGTAAACCCGTCGCTTTGGAGGCAATCCGCACCATGGCCGACAGCCTTGGCGCACCCTCGGCAATGCCTTTTTCCACCCGCGTTTGTGCGCGTTTCGTGGATGATGTGGTCACGGTTGACGACGATCAGATTTGCGCCGGTGTTACGCTTTATCAGGAAGAGGCCAAACTGGCCGTCGAACCCGCCGCCGGGGCTGCGCTGGCCGGGGTGCTTGGACCCTTGCGCCAGCGCCTGCAAGGCAAACGGGTCGGCATTCTGGTTTGCGGGGCCAATATTGATGCAACGTCTTACAGCGAAATCTTGCTGCGCGGACGTGATCACATGGAAACATTGCTGCAGGCTTGATCGACATCAAGGAAAGGCCGGGGCAAAGACGCGAAACTTGGGCGAACCAAAGCTGAACTCAGGATGAATGATGTCACATACGCCCCATGAACTTGCCGAAGAGTTTCCCGACCGCGTTGAGCAGATGCAGTCGCTGAAACAGGAAGATCCGCATTTTGCTCGGCTGTTCGACGACTACCACGACATCAACCGCGCCATTCACCGCGCGGAAACGGATGTTGCCCCCACCGACGATTTCAACATGGCCGACATGCGCAAGAAACGCATGGCGTTGAAGGATGAAATCTGGGGGATACTCAGCCGTGCTTAGTCCTCGCGGCTGATCCCATAGGGCAGGGTATCGCGTCGGTCGTGATCGACACGGATTGCGCGTTCCAATGGCGGGACCGAGCGTTGATGGCAATTGTGCCGCTCACAGATCCGGCACGAAATCCCGATCGGCTCGAAGGCCTTGGCGTTGTCAACGTCCAGCGCGTCGGCATAGACCAATTGCCCGGCGTGGCGTATCTCGCAGCCCAACCCAATGGCAAAGCGCCGCAAGGGGGCCTGGAATGAGCCGCCCGATTTGGAAACATCCCGCGCCAGACAAAGGTAGCGCACCCCATCGGGCGTTTCCGCCAATTGCCGCAAAAACCGCCCCGGCGTTTCAAACGCCTGATGCACGTTCCAAAGCGGGCAGGCACCGCCGAAGCGGGCGAATTGCAGCCGTGTGGCCGAATGACGTTTGGTGATCGTGCCGGCCTGATCGACGCGCACAAAGAAAAACGGTATACCCTTGTCACCGGGACGTTGCAGGGTCGAAAGCCGATGGGCAACCTGTTCCAAGGAGGCCCCGAACGCCTCGGACAATTGCTCCAGATCGTGACGGGTTGCCTCCGCTGCGGCCTTGAAACGGCGATAGGGCAGGGCGGCAGCCCCGGCAAAATAATTCGCCAGTCCGATCCGGCAAATGTTGCGGGCCTCTTCTGAACGGAACCGCGCCAGATCAAGCGTCGCCTCAAAAAGGTCAGCGCGTTCGATCAGCGCGATCTGATGCAAAAGCTGAAACAACTGGGTTGCCGCCTCCACCCTGGAGGATATTTTCAGGATGCGTTGTGCCGGATCATAGTGCCGGATCGGCGCATCGCGACGGCGTTGGACCGTGATCCCACGGGCCTCAAGGTGGTCGATGGCCGCTTCCGCACCGCGCTCCACCAGATTGAGCGATTGGGAAAAATGCTCGGCGGCGCGATCAACAGCGTCGATGTAATTATCGCAGTAGTGAAAGAAATCCCGCACTTCTTCCCAAGGAGAAAGCGCCGTCGGACGCTCGCCCTGACCCAGCAGTTCATCCAACGATGCCAAACGCTCGTGACCCTGACGAAAGGCCCGGTGCAAGGCCAGAAACGCCTTGGCAAAGGATGGCGCATTGGAGGCCGTCAGCCGTAGATCGGCCAAAGGCGGGGCGGTGTCGGCAAACAAGGGATCGGCCAAAGCCTCGCGCATATCCGCCACCAGACGCTCGGCGTCGCCGGTTGAAAGTTCGGTCACATCAAAACCGAATTCCTGCGCTAGAGCCAAAACAACACCGGTCGATACCGGGCGACGGTTGTTTTCCATCTGGTTGAGATAGGGCAGGGAGACATCTAGCTTTTCAGCAAACTCCTTCTGCGTGAGGCCAAGCCTCGTGCGGGTTTCGCGAAGTTTGACGCCTGCGTAGAGTTTTTGACCGGCCATTTGCGCTGCTTTGCTAATTTGCTACGCAATCATTAGGCGCTGCAAATCTGCAAATCAAGCCGGAGGGCGATGCTTTGGCGGCTCCAGCGGCCCTGACTGTCGTTCGACGCGGATAATGTAGCGGATCATCGCAAGTGACAGGACCGTGACGGTGATCATGACCGCAAGAAGCGGATAGGGCCCGCTTTCCTTGGTCAGCAACGCGCCGGCCAGTGCCGCAAGGCTGGCGCCGCCAAGCAGCAGGATCGCCCCGCCAAGTCCCGAAGCGGTTCCAGCCAGATGCGGGCGCACGGATACCATCCCGGCATTCGCGTTTGGCAGCACCATGCCATTACCGATGCCGACCGCCAGCATGGCCCCGAAGAACCAGATCGGATGATCAAATCCCGACAGCAACAACAATAGGCAAAATGCCAGCCCGCAAAGGGCGACCACAGAACCGGTCTGCATCATCAGGTTAATTCCAACCCGTGTCGAATAGCGCCCTGACAGGAAATTGCCCAACAGATAACCAAGCGAAACAAAGCCAAAATATAGCCCAAGCGCGGAGGCAGAAAGATTGTAGTGGTTCGTCGCCACAAAGGGTGCGCCGCCCAGAAAGGCGAAAAAGGCACCTGCGGCAAGGGCGGCGGTCAGGCAGTATCCCCAGAACCGGCGAGATCCGAACAACTCGGGGTAATCGGCGAATTGCGCGGCAAAGCTGGCGGATTGATGGGTGTTGGTCTCCCCAAGATCAGCCCAGATCAAGCCCCAGGTCAGAACGCCCAGAAACAACAGGATCGCGAAATTTGCTTGCCAGCCGTAAAGCTCGTCCAGGAAACCGCCAATGGCCGGGGCAATCATCGGCACCAGCGACATGCCCATGGTGACATAGCCAATCATCGAAGCGGCCTGGTCCGCAGGCACCATATCGCGCACAATGGCGCGTGACAGCACCAGGCCAACCGAGACCGAGGTCTGGATCATGCGAAAGAATAAAAACATCTCGATGCTGGTCGATAGCAAGCATCCGACGGTCGCAAGGCAAAAGACCACAATCCCCCAGAGGATGACCGGGCGGCGGCCGTAACGATCAGACAAGGGCCCGATCACCAGTTGCAGCACTCCGTTAAGCGCCAGATAGGCCGAGACGGACAATTGCATCACTGCATAGTCAGTTTGAAAGTAGGTGGTCATCTTCGGCAGGCTGGGCAGAAAAACATTCATCGCCAAAGCCGAGAGGCCTGCCAACATGACAAGCGTCAGGATATGAGGTGGGCTGGTGCGGCTCAGAAAACGTGGTTCGGTAAAATCGGCCATTGGGCAGGGTTATTCCTGTCACCGGGCCTTGTCCATGGGCGGCGTGAAATATTTGACCACTTGGACAATTCGCCTCAGTCGGGCATCAGAGGCCAGGTGTCGGAAAGGCGATAACCCTCGGGCCAAGGGTCGTCCGGGTCGCGCATAACCTCGGCGGTGCCGGTGACAAAGCCACGCCCGCGGATGCTTGGGATAACGGCCGGTCTATCACCGATGCGGGTGGTTTTGATGATCGAGCAATCAAAGCGCCCGCCAATGAGCGAACGCCCGACAAAGGCCTCGTTCAGGCCGATTTCACCCTTGGCCGCCATGACGGCAAGACGTGCAGAACAACCGGTTCCCGTGGGCGAGCGGTCGATTTTGCCAGGATCAATGACCACAGCCGAAAGCCCTGATTTGACGCCGTCTTCTGTCGTTAGCGGATTGGTGAACTGGCAGAACGAGATATGGTTCCAATCCTGATTGGGATGACTGAAGCCGAGTTGTTTGTTGGCTGCGCGGGTGATTTTGGCGCCAAGCTCTGCCAGATCGCGGGCCTCGTTCGGGACAAGCTGAAATCCAAGGCTTGCGGCATCAACCAGCACAAAGCTGTCGCCGCCAAAGGCCGTATCAACGATCAAGCCTGGATAACCTTCTATCTCAAGCGCAACGCCGATCTGATCGGCGAAGGAGGCGACATTTGTCAACGTGATCGAATTGGCCCGACGCCCGGTTGTGTCCGCAACAATCTCGATCGGCCCGGCGGCGATTTCCAGCGTAAAGCGTGTCTCATCACCGGTCATTGGCACACGGCCGGTTTCCAGGAGGACGGTCGCCACACAGATAGTGTTGGAACCGGACATCGGCGGCGTGTGTTCCGGCTCCATCGTTAGAAAACCAAAGACCGCCTTTGGGTGTTTTGGCGGGACCAGCAGATTGACATGGCAAAACACCCCGCCGCGCGGCTCGTTCAGCAAAAGTGCGCGTAAATGACCATCGGAGTGCAGAAAATCTCGCTGCGCCCAAAGGGTGTCGCCCGGCGGTGGATCGACGCCATCCACAACCACATTGCCAACCTCGCCTTCGGCATGGGCCATCACCATTTTTATCGCAATATTCGAGCGCATGAAGAAACCTCTGAAACCTGTCGCAACTACTATGCGGAGCCGCCGGAGGGGCGGCAAGAGATGTTAGGAAGTTTGCAATTTTGCAAATAGCAAACTGATTTTGCAAATGTATTAGCAAATATGCCAAAATCCGCTTTCACCGAGCCGTCAGATTGCGTAGTTTCGCAAAACATAAAAGCGATGGGAGCCGACATGAAAGATATTCTGCACGAGCTTGAGACGCGCCGCGAAGAGGCTCGTCAGGGTGGCGGTCAGCGCCGGATTGATGCGCAGCATTCCAAGGGCAAACTGACGGCCCGCGAGCGGGTTGAGGTCTTGCTGGACGAGGGCTCGTTTGAAGAGTTTGACATGTTCAAGGCGCATCGCTGCACCGATTTCGGCATGGAGAAAGTGACCCATCCCGGCGACGGTGTGATCACCGGCTGGGGGACGATCAACGGGCGGATGGTTTATGTGTTCTCGCAGGACTTCACGGTCTTTGGCGGGTCCTTGTCGGAAACCCACGCCGAGAAGATCTGCAAGATCATGGATATGGCGATCAAGAACGGCGCTCCGGTGATCGGGATCAACGATTCCGGTGGCGCGCGGATTCAGGAAGGTGTGGCCTCGCTTGCCGGTTATGCGGATGTGTTTCAAAAGAACATCATGGCCTCGGGCGTGGTGCCGCAGATCAGCGTGATCATGGGCCCCTGTGCTGGGGGCGCGGTTTATTCGCCTGCGATGACCGACTTTATCTATATGGTGCGCGACAGTTCCTATATGTTTGTAACCGGTCCCGATGTGGTCAAAACGGTGACCAACGAGGTCGTGACGGCCGAGGAATTGGGGGGCGCCAAGACCCATACCTCGAAATCCTCCGTAGCGGATGGGGCGTTTGACAACGATCTGGAGACGTTGTCCGAAATTCGCCGTCTGTTTGATTTTCTGCCGCTGAACAATCGCGAAAAAGCGCCGGTACGTCCGTTTTATGACAGTCAGGAGCGGATCGAAAAGTCGCTGGACACCCTGGTGCCTGAAAACCCCAACATGCCTTACGACATGAAGGAACTGGTGCGGAAGGTCGCGGACGAGGGGGATTTCTTTGAAACTCAGGCGGATTTTGCCGGCAACATTCTAACTGGCTTTATCCGGGTCGAGGGTGCGACGGTGGGTGTTGTGGCCAACCAGCCACTGGTGCTGGCGGGCTGTCTTGATATCGATGCATCGCGCAAGGCCGCGCGATTTGTGCGGTTCTGCGATGCCTTTGAAATCCCGATCCTGACCTTTGTGGATGTGCCGGGCTTTTTGCCGGGGACCAGCCAGGAATATGGCGGCGTGATCAAGCACGGCGCGAAACTGTTGTTCGCTTACGGTGAGGCGACAGTGCCGAAGGTGACGGTGATCACCCGCAAAGCCTATGGCGGGGCATACGATGTGATGGCGTCCAAGCATTTGCGCGGCGATTTCAACTATGCCTGGCCAACTGCGCAGATCGCGGTGATGGGGGCCAAGGGGGCGGTGGAAATCCTTTATCGTTCCGACCTTGGCGATGCGGAGAAAATTGCCGCTCATACCGAGGAATACGAGGATCGCTTTGCTAATCCGTTTGTGGCCGCTGAAAAGGGGTTCATTGATGATGTGATCATGCCCCATTCAACGCGCAAACGGGTGGCGCGGGCTTTTGCGGCGCTCCGGAACAAGCAGTTGAGCAATCCCTGGAAGAAGCACGACAATATCCCGCTGTAACCAGCGGGGCCTTCGGCGAGAGTATTTTGGGAACAAAGAGGAGCGGGCGATTTGGCAAAGCTCTACAAAAACCAGGCATTTACTATTTCGCATGCGGATAATTCCGCTTTTGCGGGGGCGGGGTTGCGGTCTTTCTTTGAATATCGCGGGCTTGGGATTGATGAGGCGACAGGCGGCAAGTTTGGCGCCCATGTGATCCGCGCGGTGCCTGGGGCGGATAGTCCGGGGGCCTTGCATGTCCACGCGTTGGACTTTCAGATGGTTTATGTGACCAAAGGCTGGGTCGAGTTTGAGTACGAGGGCGAGGGCTTGCAGATGTTACGCGCGGGATCCTGCGTTTTGCAGCCGCCGGGCATTCGACATCGGGAGGTCCGCCATTCCGACGATATGGAGTTGATCGAGATTACCTCGCCGGCTGAATTTGAAACCTTTGAGAAGGAAGCGCCCTGATGAGTGCCCTGTTTTTGACCATTGCCGGGGTGATTTCGGCTTATGGCCTTTGGAACCACTATTATCGCGGCGAGCGGATGATTGTCGCGCCGATGCTGGCGACCGATCTGCATCATGTGCCGAAACACACGCTCAGGTTTGCCTGGCACTGGGGATCGGTCACCATGGCGGTGCTGACGTTTTCGTTTTTCGCAGCGATCCTTTGGGCTGCGATGTGGCCGCTGGCGATGGTCGGCTCGGTCTATGCCTTTGCGTTGGGATTGCTCAGCTTTCAGACGATGCGGCGGGAGAAATTTCGCATTGGCCAGATGCCACAGTGGATTGTCTTTTGGTCGATCGCGATTTCCGGATTGCTTGGCTGGGCGGTGTTTTGATCCGGGCGGCTCTCATAGGTTTGCTGGCGACAGCCACCCCTTTGATGGCGGCGGAACGTATGGTTGTGCCCTCCGGGCAGGTGATTGTGCCTTATGAAATGCTGTGGGAAGACCACCGTGACCAGGGGCCGAATGGCGAGGTCTGGCTGGTTTTGCGGTTCCTGACGCCGGGGATCAGGGCGGGTGATAATGCGCTGAAATTCGGCGACGTTGCCCCAGACATCGACTTTATCTGCGAGGAGGTCGGCTTGCCTTTGGTGGAAATGACCGGGGGCGGCGTTGATCAGGTTATCGTAACATTGATGGATCAGGCTATTCCACGCGGGATGCGCAATGCAGAGGTCACGCAGTACATGAGCGCCTATCGTGTTAGCGAGGGGACGTGCGTATGGGAATGATCGTTCAACCGGCACCACATCTTGGGGGTGCCGCGGCGAGTGAGGACTTTGAGTCACGTTTTGTAAACAGTCTGAACTTTTTTCTCCACTTTGTTTCCGATTCATCTACAGTTGGAGGTGGTTACACCCAAGTAACCTGTATCTCGGAACAGGGGACGGGCGTTGCGGCATCCAATTGGAATGCCAAAGCGTTCGAACCTCTGTCAATATTGAGGAGAGTGACATGTCGAGCAGAATCAAACTGGTCCTTCTTGCGGGCGCTTTCGGCCTCTTGGCCGCCTGTGCGCCGCCACCGCCAGAGCCGGAGCCGATTATGGTTCCTGTCATGGAAGAAGAGCCTATGGGCAAATACGGCTAAGCGCCTGGCAGGGCGAGGCTTCCTTGCCCTGCCGCCGTCCCTCGCGTCGCGGGAGGGTCTGGCATGATCAAGCATCGCGGCTTTCCCTCCAGATTACCAAGCTCGGACTTTCAGTTCACCATTCGCCGCGCCAATCCCAAGGGCGCGACCAAGCTGATTGCACGCGAACGTTATGCGGACCGTCGTGCGGCAGACCGTCGTGCGGATCACGGGTTTCTGGCGGCGCTTTGGGAATGTTTCGGGGACCAACCTTTTGAGCGTGGCAATCTTGATGCGGGTCGCCTCAGCTGGTTTTTTGGGCGCGAAGTCGTGCCTGCCGAGGATGATTTTGATCCTGAAAGTTATGAAGCTCTGCTTAAAATTGATGTCGCACGGGCAATGTCGTCTTTTCCGGACGTGTTTTCGGAGGAATCGGCATGAATTTGCTTATGGTTTCCGGCCTTTGGCAGAAATGCGCCGGTTTGGCGAAAGGGACAAAAATCGCGTTTGGTGAAATCACGCGTGCGGCCTATATTCAAATCACGGCAGATATTTGCGTCCACGATCTGCCAAAGGTTACTTTTAGAATACCCTTCCCCTCCTTCAGGGCCTGGCCGGAATTATCCGACCGGGCCCTTTTCTTGTCCGGCGCGCGACCTCGTGCGGCTGGCCTCATCCCCATTCCAATAACAAGGCCCGAAGCCGGGCCGCTGACGAAGGACGTGTAAAATGTTCAAGAAAATTCTGATCGCTAACCGGGGTGAAATCGCCTGCCGCGTTATCAAATCGGCCCGCAAAATGGGGATCAAGACGGTTGCGGTCTATTCGGACGCCGACAAAAACGCGCTGCACGTCGAAATGGCGGATGAGGCTGTGCATATCGGTCCACCCCCGGCGAACGAGAGCTATATCGTGATCGACAAGATCATGGATGCAATCCGCCAGACCGGGGCCGAGGCCGTGCATCCCGGCTATGGGTTCTTGTCCGAAAACAAACTGTTTGCCGAGGCGCTGGAAAAAGAAGGTGTGGCGTTCATCGGGCCGCCTGCGGGCGCAATCGAGGCGATGGGCGACAAGATCACCTCCAAGAAGCTCGCACAAGAGGCAGGTGTTTCGACCGTGCCGGGCTATATGGGGCTGATCGAGGATGCGGATGAGGCCGTTAAAATCTCGAACGAGGTTGGCTATCCCGTGATGATCAAAGCCTCCGCTGGCGGTGGTGGCAAGGGGATGCGGATCGCCTGGAATGACGCCGAGGCCCGTGAGGGGTTTCAGTCGTCCAAGAATGAAGCGGCGAATTCCTTTGGCGATGATCGGATTTTTATCGAGAAGTTTGTCACTCAACCTCGGCACATCGAAATTCAGGTGCTGGGCGATAAACAAGGGAACATCATCTATCTCAACGAACGGGAATGCTCGATCCAGCGGCGCAACCAGAAGGTTATCGAAGAAGCGCCAAGCCCGTTTTTGGACGCTGAAACCCGCAAAGCCATGGGCGAGCAATCGGTCGCTCTGGCGGCTGCGGTTGACTATTGCAGTGCCGGGACGGTGGAATTCATCGTCGATGGGGATCGGAATTTCTACTTCCTGGAAATGAACACCCGCCTTCAGGTGGAGCATCCCGTGACCGAGCTGATCACCGGGATTGATCTGGTCGAACAGATGATCCGCGTGGCTTACGGCGAAAAGCTGAAAATCAAGCAAAAGGATGTGGGCATCAACGGCTGGGCGATGGAAAGCCGGCTTTACGCCGAGGATCCCTACCGGAATTTCCTGCCCTCGATTGGCCGTTTGACCCGCTATCGCCCACCTGCGGAGTCGGTCTCTGACACCGCGATTGTGCGCAATGATACCGGCGTCTATGAGGGCGGCGAAATCTCGATGTTTTACGATCCGATGATTGCGAAACTCTGTTCCTGGGCGCCGACGCGCGAGGATGCAATCGAGGTAATGCGCGTCGCCCTTGATAGTTTTGAGGTCGAAGGCATTGGCCACAACATCCCGTTTTTGGCCGCCGTCTATGACCACGAACGCTTTATCACCGGCAACATCACAACCGCTTTTATCGAAGAAGAATACCCCGAGGGTTTTGAGGGCGTGACGCTTGCCGAACCCGTCCTCAAGCACCTCGCAGCGGCCGCGGCGGCGATGTACCGGGTGCAGGAAATTCGCGATGCGCGGATTTCAGGCACGATGGACAACCACGAACGCGAGGTTGGCACCGACTGGGTGATTTCGCTAGGCGGGCAGGATTACGCGGTCAAGATCGAGGCTGACCGCTCCGGCGCAACGGTTCATTTTGCGGATGGCGGCAGTCATCGCGTGGCTTCCACTTGGGTGCCGGGCGTGGAACTGGCCGAGGTCGAGGTTGATGGCAAGCCGCTGATCGCCAAGGTTGGCCGCATCCCGAACGGCTATCGTATGCGCCATCGCGGGGCGGATTTGATGGTCCGCGTCCAGACGCCGCGCCGGTTCGAGCTGTCAAAACACATGCTGGAAAAAGTTGCGCCTGATACGTCGAAACTGCTGCTTTGCCCGATGCCGGGTCTGGTGGTTTCGATCAACGTCGCAGAGGGCGACGAAGTGCAGGAAGGTCAGGCGCTTGCCACGGTCGAGGCAATGAAGATGGAGAACGTGCTTCGCGCCGAAAAGAAAGGCACCGTCAGAAAAATCAACGCGGGCGCGGGGGATTCGCTGGCCGTGGATGCGGTGATCATGGAGTTTGAATGATCCATGGATCAGGCGCGGGCATTAGATCCAAAGCTGATTTCGGCCCTGATCGGGGCCGGAATTGTGGCACTTGGTTGGCTGGTGTCCGGCCTGCGTTCGCGCGCGACGGAGCGGCGGCGGCGGCTTGAACGGATGCGTGACGTGCAAACCGCGATTTCCGCAGAGATTTTGCCTTATTTAGAATCGCTGGAACTGTTTGATCTGACCGATCACCTGGATCAGGTCGTTACAAAAATGCGCAGCGATGACGTGTATTCACCGGTTGTTCCGACCGAGCGGAATGACACGGTTTTTCGTGCAGTTTTACCCGAAATCCATGTCCTGCCCGAGGCGGTGATCCGGCCGGTCGTGCGATATTACTCGCAGCTTTTTGCCATTGAGGCGCTGATCGAAGATTTGCGATCAGACGCGTTCAAGACGATGAACAAGGCGCAGCAGGAGGCCATTTTCACGGATTACATCAGCCTGAAACTGGCGGCACTTGATCTTGGGCGAGATTGCCTTGCAGCGATAGATCAAGAATTGGCGAGCCGGAAATGACCGCCCAAACCGGCATCAATATCCGGGGCGCGGCCCTGTTTGACCGGCAATCGGCGATGGTTTTTTGCGGGTATCAGACATCACTTACCTCGTTCGGCGCCTTTGCGTCGTCTGGGACAAAGATAGTCGCCGGACATGAAGAATTCAATACTGTTCGCTACTTGGAGAATTGCTCGCGGATTTCGTCCTGGCGCATCGGCATTTTGTCGATGGCGCGGGACAATTCGCGGATCGACCAGGGTGAGGGCTTGCGAAGCGCGACGCGGCCGTCCTTGCCGATCAGCACCAGCATGAAGTCGCGGGGATGCAATTCCTGGCGCAGGGGGCCGTCCGCTTTGGGGTCGGTGTCAGTCAGGATGATGACATCGCGTATTTCCAATTCGTCGGGCCGGTCGGCCAGCAGTTCCATCTGGCGCTTGAAGCGCGGATCTTCAGGCGTGTCGGCAAAAATGACGACGGGGCGTTTGAGCCAGAGGTATTCCTCCAGCACGTCCTCGGCCATCACGGGTGAAGCCATCAAGGCGATCAGCCCGGTTAGGATTGCGAATTTTGGCACAACAACTCCTTTGTATTTAAAACATATTGGAGACACTAAGCCGCTTTCCAAGCCCTATTTCGCGGATGTGATTAAAGAAATCGTCTCAGTTGCCGCTTTAGGCTGCCATTGGGTAGTATTGGTGGACGAAAAGGGGACGCAGGCGTTGGACGTGATCTTGCATCTGGGTGCACATCGCACCGGGTCAACATCTTTCCAACGTCTCCTTCAAGCGAACCGGCAGAATTTGATACAAAATGGCGTGGCTTTCTGGGGGCCGCAGGTCACGCGGAACGGTCGGTTTTCGGGGCTGTTGCGTGCCACGGAGGCAAAGGACCGCGAAACGCGGCGGCTGATTGATCGCAATCGAGGCCAGATCGCGATAGAGATGCAGCGCTTGGCGGCGCGTGGGATCACAAAGCTGATCGTGTCGGAAGAAAATATGCTTGGGACTATGCGGGCCAATCTTAGTGCGGGTTCGCTATATCCCCGGCTGGAGGAACGGCTTGAACGCTTCGCGCGGGCCTTTGGCGGCGCGGTTTCAGAGGTTGCGCTGACCATCCGAGACTATCCTGACTATTGGACCAGCGTTCTGGCGTTTTGCGCCACGCAAGGTATGGGGCGGCCTACAACGGCAATGGTGGATAGGCTGGCGATCCAGCCCCGACGTTGGCGTTCCGTTGTGCGCGGTGTAGCGGAGGTTTTTGACCGGGCGGAAATCAGCGTTTTTGAATTCGATGCCGTCAAAACCCGGCCCGAGGGGATGCTCGCCGACCTTCAGGCAGATTTGCCGCGCTTAACGGCATTTCCGCGTGTTCACAACGCCGGTCCGGATCGCGCGAAGCGAATGGGTTTGTTCAAAGCGGCCGGAATTGTCGGCCATGACGGGCTTGCGTTTGATCCCGGTCAAACCGCCGATCTCAGAAACATGTATCAAAGGGATCTCGACTGGTTGAGCGGTTCGAGCGCCCAAAGCACTTCAACAGACAGGCCCGGCATCGACGGGCAAAGGAGAGGGGTCGCATGAGCGATAAAATCAAGGCGTGGCAGGCCACAGCCGAAAAAGAGCTACGTGGAAAACCGCTGGAGGCGCTTGATTGGGAAACGCCCGAGGGCATCGTGGTCAAGCCGGTTTATGGGCCGGGTGATACGGACAATTTATCTCATGTTGGCGATATGCCGGGGGCGGCACCTTATACGCGGGGACCGAAGGCGACGATGTACGCCGGTCGTCCCTGGACAATCCGGCAATACGCGGGCTTTTCAACGGCGGAGGAAAGTAATGCGTTTTACCGCAAGAACCTCGCCGCCGGTCAGCAGGGCGTTTCGGTCGCCTTCGATCTGGCAACGCATCGGGGATACGACAGCGATCATCCGCGTGTAGAGGGCGACGTTGGCAAGGCCGGTGTGGCGATTGACAGCGTTGAGGATATGAAAATCCTTTTTGACGGCATTCCGCTTGATCAGGTTTCGGTTTCGATGACCATGAACGGCGCGGTCATTCCGGTGCTGGCGAGCTTTATCGTCGCGGGCGAGGAACAAGGCGTCGATCAGGCCCAGCTTTCCGGCACGATCCAGAACGACATCCTCAAAGAGTTCATGGTGCGCAACACTTATATCTACCCGCCCGAGCCGTCGATGCGGATCGTTTCGGACATCATTGAATACACTTCGACTAAAATGCCGCGTTTCAATTCGATCTCGATTTCCGGTTACCACATGCAGGAAGCGGGCGCGAACCTTGTGCAGGAGCTGGCCTTTACTCTGGCTGACGGCAAAGAATATGTGAAAGCCGCGATCGCCAAGGGCATGGATGTGGACGCCTTTGCGGGGCGGTTGTCGTTCTTTTTCGCGATTGGCATGAATTTTTTCATGGAGGCGGCCAAGTTGCGGGCCGCGCGTCTTCTGTGGGCGCGGATCATGGCGGAGTTTAATCCCAAGAAACCGCAGTCTTCGATGCTGCGGACCCATTGCCAGACCTCCGGCGTTTCGTTGCAGGAACAGGACCCCTACAACAACATCGTGCGCACCGCTTACGAGGCGATGTCAGCGGTGCTGGGCGGGACGCAAAGCCTGCACACCAACTCGTTTGACGAGGCGATTGCGCTGCCGACCGAGTTTTCAGCGCGGATTGCCCGCAACACTCAGTTGATCCTGCAAAACGAAACCGGTGTGACCAATGTGGTCGATCCTCTGGCGGGGTCTTATTACGTGGAAAGCTTAACGAACGAGCTGGCCGAAGCCGCCTGGAAGATCATCGAAGAAGTCGATGAAATGGGCGGCATGACCAAGGCGGTGGCGAGCGGAATGCCCAAGCTTCGGATTGAAGAAGCAGCCGCGCGTCGGCAGGCGGCAGTTGATCGCGGCGACGAGGTGGTTGTCGGTGTCAATAAGTTCCGCCTGGAGCGGGAACCCGACATCGAAGTGCGCGAAATTGACAATTCCGCCGTGCGCGACAGTCAGATTGCACGGCTTGAAACCATCCGCGCCAACCGGGATTCCGATGCCTGTGCGCAGGCATTGATGATGCTGGAGGCGGGGGCCTCGTCGGGCACTGGCAATCTGTTGGGACTGGCCGTTGACGCGGCGCGTGCGCGTGCAACCGTAGGGGAGATTTCAGACGCGATGGAAAAAGCATTTGGCCGGCACCGCGCCGAGGTAAAGACTTTGGCAGGCGTTTATGGCGCGGCCTACGAGGGAGACGAGGGTTTCGCCTCGATCCAGAAAGACGTAGAGGATTTCGCCGAAGCGGAGGGGCGTCGCCCCCGGATGCTGGTCGTCAAAATGGGTCAGGACGGGCATGATCGCGGCGCGAAAGTGATCGCGACGGCCTTTGCGGACATCGGCTTTGATGTGGATGTCGGCCCACTGTTCCAGACACCGGATGAGGCAGCGGAAGACGCGATTGACAATGATGTGCACGTCGTCGGCATCTCGTCCCAGGCAGCAGGCCACAAGACTTTGGCCCCGAAACTGATCGAGGCGCTCAAAGCCAAAGGGGCCGAGGATATTCTGGTGATTTGCGGCGGGGTGATCCCACAGCAGGATTATGATTACCTGAAAAAGGCCGGCGTAAAGGCGATCTTTGGGCCGGGCACAAACATCCCGGAGGCGGCGAAAAACATCCTCACCTTGATTCGCGAGGCGCGGGGCTGAGGATGGGCCACTTCGCCACATTTATCGCTTTGTGCGCGTTTATGGAGGGCGAAATATGACCGACCGGAATGACCAAAGCCGTCAGGCGGCGCTCGATTACCATGAGTTTCCCAAACCCGGGAAACTGGAAATCCGCGCCACCAAGCCGATGGCCAACGGGCGTGATCTTAGCCGGGCCTATTCCCCCGGTGTGGCAGAGGCGTGCCTGGAGATTGCCGCCAATCCAACGGATGCAGCGCGGTATACGGCGCGGGGCAATCTGGTCGCGGTGGTCACCAATGGTTCCGCTGTTTTGGGTCTAGGCAATATCGGGGCGTTGGCGTCAAAACCGGTGATGGAAGGCAAGGCAGTCCTTTTCAAGAAATTCGCCAATATTGATTGTTTTGATATCGAGCTGAACGAAGGCGACCCGGAAAAACTGGCGGATATCGTGACCGCGCTGGAGCCTTCATTCGGGGCGATAAACCTGGAGGACATCAAGGCACCGGATTGTTTTATCGTGGAAAAGCTGTGCCGCGAGCGGATGAACATTCCGGTCTTTCACGACGACCAACACGGCACGGCAATTGTTGTCGGGGCGGCGGCGACCAATGCTTTGCAGGTCGCGGGCAAGCGATTTGAGGACATTAAAGTGGTTTCCACCGGCGGCGGAGCGGCGGGGATTGCGTGTCTTGATATGCTGTTGAAACTCGGGGTCAGGCGCGAAAACGTCTGGCTCTGCGACATTGCCGGGCTGGTCTACGAGGGTCGCAGCGAGGAAATGACCCCGCAAAAGGCGGCCTATGCGCAGACCTCGGACAAGCGGGCATTGAGCGAGGTAATTGACAATGCCGATTTGTTTTTGGGCCTGTCTGGTCCGGGTGTTCTAAGTGCCGCGGACGTAGACAAAATGGCCAAGCAACCGATCATTTTCGCGCTTGCCAACCCCACGCCCGAGATCCTGCCGGATGTCGCGCGTGCGGTCAGACCGGATGCGATTTTGGCGACGGGACGTTCGGACTTTCCCAATCAGGTGAACAATGTTCTGTGCTTTCCGTTCATCTTTCGCGGCGCGTTGGATGTCGGTGCAACCGAGATTAACGACGCGATGAAGCTGGCCTGCATCGAAGGGATCGCAGCCCTTGCGCGGGAAACCACCAGCGCCGAGGCGGCCGCTGCTTATCAGGGCGAGCGTCTGACCTTTGGGCCGGATTACCTGATCCCGAAACCGTTTGATCCCCGTCTGATCGGCATTGTCGCGGGGGCCGTCGCCAAGGCGGCGATGGAAACCGGTGTGGCCACGCGACCGCTTGCGGATATCGAGGCTTACAAGGATGCGCTCGACGGGTCGGTTTTCAAATCCGCGCTGATCATGCGCCCGGTGTTCGAGGCCGCGCGGTCAGCCAAACGGCGCATCGTCTTTGCCGAGGGCGAGGACGAGCGGGTTCTGCGCGCCGCTAATGCGATGGTCGAAGAAACCGTGGATCGCCCCATATTGATCGGGCGGCCTGAAGTTGTCGCCCAGCGGATCGAACGTTGTGGTCTGGCCATCGCCGAAGGGCGCGACTTTGATCTGGTGAACCCGGAAATGGACGAGCGGTTTCGCGACTATTGGGGGACTTATCATCAGTTGATGGAGCGCAAGGGCGTGACGCCCGATATTGCCAAAGCGATCATGCGCACGAACACAACCGCAATTGGGGCGGTTGCTGTGGCGCGGGGCGATGCGGATAGTTTGATTTGCGGCACGTTCGGGCAATACCTATGGCATCTGAAATATGTCCGCGAGGTTCTGGCAGGCCGCGATCTTGCGCCTGATGGGGCGCTGTCGTTGATGATCCTGGAAAACGGGCCGCTTTTTGTGGCGGACACGCAGGTGCATCCGGTGCCAAGCGCGGAACAGATCGCCGAAAGCGTTGTTGGCGCGGCGCGCCATGTGCGTCGCTTTGGGGTCGAGCCGAAAATCGCGCTTTGTTCGCATTCGCAGTTCGGCAATCTGGACACGGACAGCGGCATCAGAATGCGCGGGGCGCTGGAAATTCTGGACCGGATGGGTGTGGATTTCGCTTACGAGGGGGAAATGGCGACGGATGCGGCGCTCGATCCGGACCTGCGCGACCGGATTTTTCCCAACAGTCGGTTTGCGGGGGCAGCCAACGTTTTGGTCTTTTCCTCGACTGACGCTGCGAGTGCTGTGCGCAACATTCTAAAGATTTCTGCCGGTGGGCTGGAAGTAGGGCCGATCCTGATGGGGATGGGGAACAAGGCGCATATTGTGACGCCATCAATCACGGCGCGGGGCTTGCTGAATATCGCAGCCCTGGCGGGGACGCCGGTGCAACATTATGGCTAAGTGGCTGGCCCCATATCATAGGGGAGACCTTTCACTGGGCGTTTGGGCGTCGAGCTTTCTAGGATGGTTTGGCGTGGTTTCACTTGTGAGCGTCCTTTCCAAGGGAGAAGCAGTGGCTTCCGTCATGCCCGCGATGCTCTTTGGTTTTCCTTGGGCCTTGCTTTTTGGCCTTGTTGTCGTTCGAATGATCCTTCGTCGAATATTGCGTAGGCCCCTCGATAGGCAAATGGCATTCAAGTGGGGAGTTGGTGTCGGCATACTCGCGGTTCTATTCCTTCACCTGCCCATGGCATTTGTCAGTTTGATTTCCCAATTTGGGGTGGAAGTCGAGAATGGATCAAAGCCTGACGCGGTATTCCATTGGCTAAAACCCATCCTTTCGGTGGCGACTCTTTTCTTGATTAGCATTTACACACCGGCCGATATGGCGTCGGGAGGGGCAATGTTCCTTTGGTGGGGCATTTTCCTGGTTTATTGCGGGTTTTGCGGCATTTTCGTTCGCGCTTTCATAGCATGGGCGAGGACGAAAAATTTGGCCGGATGGTTAGCCAAGAGGGTGACGCAGAAATTCGAGCGGGGTGGGATCCACCAAAACTGTTTAAGGGCCAGTAGTCGTGTTCGGGGAACACACAGAAATAACGGCGCGGGGCTTGCTGAATATCGCAGCCTTGGCGGGGACGCCGGTGCAACATTACGGATGAATAAAGGAGTGAAGTGATGGGATACCGGGAGGTATACGAGGGCTGGAAGTCGGACCCCGAGGGGTTCTGGATGGGGGCTGCACAGGCGATTGACTGGGTGAAACCTCCGTCAAAGGCGTTGTTCGCGGATAATGCACCCTACTACGAGTGGTACAAGGATGCCGAGGTCAACACCTGCTACAACGCGGTTGATCGACACGTGGAGGCGGGCAATGGGGATCGTGTGGCGATCATCTATGACAGCCCGATCACTGGCGCGAAGTCTGAAACAACTTATGCAGATTTGCAGGATCAAACGGCACGTCTTGCCGGGGCGCTCAGCGCTAAGGGCGTGACCAAGGGCGACCGGGTGATCATCTATATGCCGATGGTACCCGAGGCGGTTGTGGCCATGCTGGCTTGCACGCGGATCGGCGCGATCCATTCGGTTGTTTTCGGCGGATTTGCCGCCAACGAGCTGGCCACGCGGATTGATGATGCGACGCCGAAAGCGATCATTGCGGGTTCTTGCGGGGTCGAGCCGGGGCGGGTGGTGGCCTATAAGCCGCTGCTGGATGGCGCGATTGAAATGGCCAGCCACAAGGTCGATTTCACGATCATCCTGCAACGCGATATGGAACGCGCTCCACTGATTGAGGGCCGGGATTTCGACTGGCATGAGGTGCAGCAAGGCGTGGCACCTGCGGAATGTGTTCCCGTTAGCGGCGATCATCCGGCCTATATTCTTTATACTTCGGGCACGACGGGTCAGCCCAAAGGTGTGATCCGGGCGACGGCGGGGCATCTGGTGGCGCTTCATTGGACGATGAAAAATATTTACGACATTGATCCCGGTGACGTGTTCTGGGCGGCCTCGGATGTGGGCTGGGTCGTTGGGCATTCCTACATTTGTTACGCGCCGCTTATCCAAGGATCGACGACAATTGTCTTTGAAGGCAAGCCCGTCGGCACGCCGGATGCGGGCACTTTTTGGCGAGTGATTGAGGAGCACAACGTCAAGGCCTTGTTCACCGCACCCACGGCTTTTCGCGCGATCAAACGGGTCGATCCCAAGGGTGCGTTGATCAAGGATTATGATCTGAGCGGCCTCAAGACCCTGTTCCTTGCGGGTGAACGCGCCGATCCCGATACGATCCACTGGGCCGAGGATCAGTTGAAAGTGCCGGTGATTGATCACTGGTGGCAGACGGAAACCGGCTGGGCCATCGCGGCCAATCCGATGGGGATTGAGCATTTGCCGGTCAAGGTCGGCTCGCCTTCTGTCGCGATGCCGGGTTATGACGTGCAGATTCTGGACGAGGCGGGCAATCAGATGCCAACGGGCGAGCTAGGCGCGATTGCCGTAAAACTGCCTTTGCCGCCGGGAACCTTGCCGACGCTTTGGCAGGCGGATGCGCGGTACAAGAAATCCTACCTCCAGACGTTCGATGGCTACTATGAAACCGGCGATGCGGGCTATGTGGATGAAGACGGGTATCTTTATATCATGGCGCGGACGGATGATGTGATCAACGTCGCGGGTCACCGACTATCGACGGGCGGCATGGAGGAAGTGCTGGCGGGGCATCCGGATGTTGCGGAATGCGCAGTCATCGGGGTCAGTGATACGCTGAAAGGGCAATTGCCGCTTGGGTTCCTCTGCCTCAATTCTGGTGCCGGACGGGAGGCGGACGAAGTCACCCGCGAATGTATTCAACTGGTGCGCGACAAGATCGGACCGGTTGCGGCCTTTAAGCTGGCGCTGGTGGTCGAACGGTTGCCAAAGACCCGCTCGGGCAAGATTTTGCGCGGCACGATGGTGTCGATCGCCGATGGCAAGGACTACAAAATGCCCGCAACGATTGATGATCCTGCCATTCTGGACGAGATCACCGAGGCGCTGAAGGCCTTGGGTTACCCAAGGTAATGCTGCAAACACCTCAGATGGCGCGGGAATCACCGGCCATCTGACGAAAATATGTCAATGGACATTTTACACGTTTTAGCAATTGGGCTAAGGTTTCTTTACATCTATCGTTGAGAACGAAAATTGGACGAATCCTTATGAAAACCACTGTGGTCGGGTTCTTGCTTTTTTGTCTTGCCGCGTTTTCTGGCAATCTTTTGTCGGCTCAGCCTGACTTGGTCTTTGTAAATTCGACGAACGGCGAAACCAAAGAACTGAGCCTTGACGACATTCTTTCCCTGGATCAGGCAGTCGTTAGGACAGCCAATGAATTTGTCGATGGTGAACGGGAATTCACCGGACCGTTGATGCGTGACCTGTTGATGGCTTGCAAGGCGGGTGCGGCAACGCATGTTCGGCTGATCGCCGCGAACGACTATCAGATCGAAGTCGAAGTTGAAGAGTTTTTCACCTACGATGTGATCCTGGCACATAGCATGGACAACGAACGGCTGTCGCGACGTGATAAAGGGCCGTTGTGGCTGATTTATCCGATGAGCGAGAATGCCGAATTGAACGACCCGGTTTTTAATTCCCGGCTGATCTGGCAGGTCGTCCGGGTCGAATTCTGGTGAAGTTTCCAAAACGACTTTTGCGGCCATCGGTCCTGGTCGTTTTGTTGGCGATGGTTGCTGTCTCGGCGTTCGGGTTCTTGGTTGTGCGCAAGGACATCGAAGAAATGCGCCGCGCGGGACGTGAAAACATTCTTTGGGATGTCACGCAGCTGGAGTTCGAGCTGCTACGGTTTCAACGGGTACTTGCGGAGTTTCAGGTTGCCGGGGCGGATGTTTCACCGTCCGAGGTGAACATCCGTTTCGATATCCTCTGGAGCCGGGTTACGTTGTTTGATCAGGGAAACATCGGGCAGCGGTTTCAAGTCTATGACCAAAAGACTGGCACCGTGGCGGCGATCTTTCAGACCATGCAGGAGACCGAGGGCCTGATTGTTGATCTTGCCCCCGGCGATATTGCCTCTGCCCGCGTTGTTCAGGCAAAGTTTGAACCCTTCCTTGCTGATCTGCGCCAGCTTAGTCAAACCGTGCTACACGGCGAGGAGGAGGTCGGCGCGACGCTGCGCGAGCACCTGGCGCAATTCTCCTCTATGCTTGCGGTTTTGTCCGCGACTACTGTTTTGGTGTCCTTGCTGTTCATCTATATTCTGACCCGCGACAACGCGCGGTTTCGTAGACTGGCGGCAACCAACCGCGATCTTCTGGAGGTCGCCAACAAGGCTAACCGCGCCAAGTCGCAGTTTCTGGCGATGATGAGCCATGAGTTGCGCACACCCATGAACGGCGTGCTGGGTCATTTGGCATTGATCAAACAGCGCGGACTAAGCGCGCATCAGGACCGCCTGTTGGGTCAAGCCGAACGGTCGGGTCATCAGATGATTGGCCTTCTGGGCGACATTCTGGATTTTGCCGATTTGCAGGATGATCGGCTGAAATTGGAAAAGAAACCCTTTGACCCCGGGCAGTTGGCCGACGCGGTCAGTGACATGTTCAAACCGGTCGCGGAACGCGAAGGGATCGTATTCAATACCCAGGTGTCGGCCGATTGTCCTTCGCGCATCATCGGCGATTTCGGGCGATTGCGTCAGGCGTTGACGCATCTTGCTACCTATATTCTGGAAACGGCTGGCACGGAAAACATCACGCTGGAAATCGGTTACGGGGGGGGCAATCTGCTATTGTCGATTTGCTTTGATTATGACCGCTCGGGTGCGGAATGGCGGCCGGAGTTGATCACCGGAGAAAAAGAATCCTGCGACGATGCCTTTGCCTCCGAGGCGCTGGGGCCATCGGTGTCGCGCGGGTTGATTGAGCGTATGGGCGGATTTACCAAGCTGGATAACCCGACTGCCAACCGCATCGCTGTCCTTGTCGAAGTGCCTGCGCGTGAAATCGTGGTGGATCGCCTGTTGTTCCGGATATTGGCCCGGTCGGCATCGCTGGAGGCGATCTGCAAGGCGTCGTTCCAATCGAAAAACGTGCATTTTCTGGCGGCCAATGACGATCGAATCCCGCATGTTGTGATGATCGAGGCGGGCGGTGAAACCGAAAGCCGTGACGTTCGGGACGCCGCTGAAAAATTCCCCGAAGCGGTTCTGGTCGCGATAGGCCGACCGCTCAACCCGGATGATTTCGACGATATTGTCAGCGTACCGATCGACTTGCAGCGTGCGCGGTCAACCAGTTTCATGCGTCTAGCAAGGGGTGGCGACAGGCTTGCAAGCGACGAAAAGTTGCGGTATCCAAATGAAAAACAACCTAAGAGAGATTTGTGAGTAACGAGCACAACATAAGGGTAGGATTTGTGACACCAGAGACACCTGACGATCCAATCGAAAGCGCGACCGCTCGCGACCGCAGAAATCGGTTTTCGTTGCTGTCACACGACCTGCGTTCGGCGTTGTCGGATATTCTGGGCGGCGTGCGGCTGATTGAAACTGAACGCCTTGATCAGGCTTCGCAGGCGCATTTTGATCGGATTTCTGCCGCTGGGGAAACGCTTGCACGCTTGCTGGATAAAACGCTCAGTGATGATCCGGGTGGTGACACCCAGCAATTGACCCAAGCTGTGAATGTGACGCTGTCGGATTTTCTGCGTGACGTCAGACGGCGTTGGTCGGACCATGCAGAAGAAAAAGGTATTGTTTTTGAGGTGGTTACGGGCAAGGGATTGCCCGCCGTTGTGACCTTTGATCGGGTGTCGCTCGATCGAATCATTGCAAATCTTGTTGGCAACGCAATCAAGTTCACGGACGAAGGTCGAGTTCTTTTGAACGTCGAATGTGGTGCTGATCGCTCGTTGCGGTTCGTTGTGCGCGATGAGGGCCCGGGGTTTTCCCAAGCCGCATTAGTTCGGCTTTTCCAGTTCGAAGGTCGCCCCATTGGCACAGAAAAACCGGGAACGGGTCTGGGACTTCATATTGCCAAGGAACTGTCGGAACATGTGGGGGCCGATCTGTCGGTTCGAAACCTCGACGAAGGCGGCTCCGAGGCGATCCTGTCCATTCCTCATGAGGCCTGGTTTGATCGCTCGCTCCGCCGCGAAGGACGACTGCGCCAGACCACGCAGGACGGGGCAGTTGACCTCAGCAATATGACCATCCTTCTGGCAGAGGACAACAAGACCAACCAGTTGGTCGCGACCCAGATGCTTGGCGCGATGGGGGCGAAGTTCAAGGTGGCCTCTGATGGGCTGGAGGCGCTGGACCTGATCGAGACCGAAACCTTCGATCTTGCCCTCTTGGACATCGAAATGCCGCGCATGTCCGGTTTGGAACTGATCAAGGCGATTCGCTCTAAAAGTGGACCAATTGGCGATATGCCACTTGTGGCGCTGACCGCTTATGTGATGCGCGAACACCGTGAACGCATCTATGGCGCCGGGGCCGATGGGATCATCGCCAAGCCGCTGATGAGCATCGAAGAGCTTGGCCAGGCTATCTTGGACTTTTACAATCGCCGCAAGGCCCAAGGCCAGTCGGAGATGAACGGATCAAATCCGGCCTCTGTGGTGCAAAACCAGATCGTTGACAGGGATGTTTTTGACAACCTGGTAGAAACCATCGGCCCGGATTCCACGGCAGAATTGCTGGCAAAGCTGCAAGCCGATACCGATACGGTGGCCGAAGGGCTGGTGCGTGGACAAAAACACCTGGATTTGTCGGAGATACGTTCGCAGACCCATATCCTGATTTCCGTCGCTGGGGCGATTGGTGCGGGGTCGGTTCAAATGGCGGCGCAACGCCTGAATACGTCGGCAAATCGCCAGGATTCCACCGAGATCGAAAGCCTCTGCGAAGAATGTCTCTCTGGTCTTGCCGAGTTGCAGGGGTTTATACTCGACGAACAGGCCAAAGCCGAAGCCTAGGTCTGGCCCGCGTTGCCACTGGAAAGTTTAAAACCGATGACCCCGCCGCTGTTGCTGATCGAGGACATGCCGTCGCTGCAAATGGTCTATGAGGCTGTTTTGCGCAAAGCCGGGTTTGCCGTGACCAGTGCGGGCACCGCCGAAGAAGGGCGGGCCAAGTTCACCGCCATAGAACCCGATGTGGTTCTGCTGGATTTGCGATTGCCTGATCGTTGTGGCTTGTCGCTGATGGACGAGTTGTTGGAAACATCGCCCAACGTGCGGGTGATTGTGATCACCGCCAATGGGTCGATCAACAAGGCGGTCGAGGCTATGCGGGCGGGTGCCTTTGAGTTTCTGGTCAAACCTTTTGACGAGGCACGGCTGATCGCGGCGATTGAAAACGCGCAGGCACAAGCCGGATTGCCACGCCCGCAAATCGAGCAGGATATTGCGGGCAACAGGTTTCACGGCTTTATCGGCTCCTCGCCCGAAATTCGCGATGTCTATCGCAAGATCAGTTCGATCCAGGGGTCGATGGCGACAGTTTTCGTTTCCGGTGAAAGCGGCACTGGCAAAGAGGTTTGTGCGCAGGCCGTTCACAAGACCTCCACCCGCGCCAAGGGGCCTTTTGTGCCGCTAAACTGCGGTGCCATACCGTCGGATCTGCTCGAGTCGGAGGTTTTTGGTCATCTGAAAGGCTCGTTCACCGGGGCGATTGCTGACAAGATCGGTGCGGCAGGTGCGGCCAACGGTGGTACCTTGTTTCTGGATGAGATCTGCGAGATGGATCTGAACCTGCAAACCAAGTTGCTACGGTTCTTGCAAACCTCCACCATTCAACCGGTTGGCTCGGCCACGGCGCGTAAAGTCAATGTACGCATTATCTGCGCGACAAACCGTGATCCCTACGAGGAGGTCAAGGCGGGGCGTTTTCGCGAAGACCTGTTCTATCGCCTGCATGTCGTCCCGATCCATTTGCCGCCGCTGCGCGACCGCGGCGAAGATGTGATCGAGATCGCGGAGGGCATGTTGAAAACCTTTGCGGTAGAGGAAAACCGTGCGTTTCGCAGCCTGTCCGACGAGGTGAAAGAGCTTTTCCGCCGATTGCCTTGGCCCGGTAACGTACGCCAGTTGCTGAATGTGTTGCGAAATGTCGTGGTTCTGAATGACGGGGCTATCGTTTTGCCAACGATGCTGCCCCTTGAAATCCTGCACCTGAGCGAAAACGAGGAGACCGCCCCGCCACACCCGATTGCGGCAAATGACACAAGCGAGCCGCTCAAAGGCCTGATCGGGCGACCATTGGCGGAAATTGAGCGATTTGTGATCGAAGAAACCATTGCGCAGCAAGGCGGATCGGTGCAGCGGGCAGCACGAGTGCTGGATGTCTCGCCCTCGACGATTTATCGCAAACGCGACGCTTGGGGCGCTTAGGCGGGGTTGCAACTCGGGGCGATGAGCCGCAGAATTTGGCAAATCACGCCGAGGACCAAATGGACGATTTATTGCAAGCAGCCAAGGCGGCGCAGGCGAATGCCTATGCGCCCTATTCCAATTTTCATGTCGGTGCGGCGCTCAGAACGCGCTCGGGCCAGATATTTGCGGGTTGCAACGTCGAAAACGTCGCTTACCCCGAAGGCACCTGCGCCGAAGCCGGGGCAATCGCGGCAATGATTGGTGCCGGTGAGCGTGAAATCACCGAAGTTCTGGTGATCGCCGCAAGTCCCGAACCCGTGACGCCTTGCGGTGGCTGTCGTCAGAAACTCGCGGAATTCGCAGATGCGGACGTCACGGTTACGATGGTCGGCTCTGGCGATGTGCGGATGGTTTCCAAAGTCGGCGCATTGTTGCCGGGTGCGTTTTCCAACGAACATATGGCGGATGCCTAGGAATGGACGCACGCAGTATCCTTGCCAAGAAGCGCGACGGAACGACCCTTAATGCCGAGGAATTACGCTGGTTTGCCGCCGGTCTGGCCAGCGGCCACGTCAGCGATGCGCAGGCCGGTGCCTTTGCCATGGCGACCTTTCTGAACGGCATGAGCGACAACGAACGGGTCGGCCTGACACTGGCAATGCGCGACAGTGGAGACGTGCAATCCTGGCATCTACCGGGGCCTGTTCTGGACAAGCATTCAACGGGTGGGATCGGTGATAATGTCAGCCTGATCCTGGCACCGGCACTGGCGGCGATTGGAGCCTATGTTCCGATGATCTCCGGGCGGGGTCTTGGACATACGGGCGGCACGCTGGACAAACTGGATGCCATTCCGGGCTATCAAAGTGAAGTTGACGTTGAAACCATGCGCCGGATCACGCGGGACGTTGGCTGTGCCATAGTTGGGGCGGCCGGGCCAATCGCGCCGGCGGATAAACGACTATATGCGATCCGTGATGTCACCGGGACGGTGGAAAGCATTGATCTGATCACCGCGTCAATCCTGTCGAAAAAGCTGGCGGCAGGTTTGGAAGGCCTTGTTTTGGATGTGAAAATCGGTTCCGGCGCATTTCTACCCCGGCCCGAGAAGGGGCAAAAACTGGCGCAGGCGCTGGTTTCGGTTGCCAATGGTGCGGGCTGTCCGACGGCGGCGCTGATCACCGATATGAACGCGCCTTTGGCGTCTTCGGCGGGCAATGGGCTGGAGGTCAAGAACGCGATTGATCTGTTGCTGGGCCATGAAATTGACAATCGGCTTTGGGATGTCACGGTCGCACTTGGTGGCGTGCTGCTGGAACTCGGCGGCCTTTGCGAACGGGCCGCAGAAGGGCAAACGATGATCGCCGCCGCGCTGGAAGATGGCCGGGCGGCGGAAAAGTTTGCCGCGATGATAACCGCGCTTGGCGGCCCCGCAGACTTGCTGGAGCGGCCACAGAAATATCTGCCAAAGGCCGCGGTCATCGGGGAGGTTTGCGCACCCCGTTCAGGGTTTGTCAGCGAAATTGACGGACGCGCCCTGGGGCTGGCGGTCGTTGATCTTGGCGGCGGGCGTCACCGCGAGGGGGATACGCTCGATTATACCGTGGGGCTGGAACATATCGCTGATCTGGGGCGCTTTGTCGAAAAAGGCGATCCGCTGGCCGTTGTTCATGCCGCGTCAGCCGAGGCGTTGGAACAAGCCAAGACCCAGGTTGGTCAGGCGATCAAGATGGCCGAAACCTGCCCTGATGAGCGGCAGTTGATTTTGCAAAGGGTCGGTTGATGGCACGGGTTTTCTTGACGGTGCTTGATTCCGCTGGTTGCGGTGGTGCGCCAGATGCCGCCATTTTTGGCGACGAGGGGGCCAACACACTTGGTCATATCGTAGCGGAATGCGCCGCCGGACGGGCTGATCAGGGCCGCAAGGGACCGCTTTTTGTGCCGCATCTGGACGCCCTTGGACTGGGGGCCGCGATCCGTCTCGCCAGCGGGGTGGAAACGCCGGGACTGAATGCCACGCCGACCGGGCGCTATGGAGCGGCCACAGAGGTTTCGCTTGGCAAGGACACGCCCTCCGGCCATTGGGAAATCGCCGGGCTGCCCGTGCCCTGGGACTGGCATTACTTTCCGGACGAAACGCCGGCATTCCCGGACGAAATCGTAGCTGAGGTGTGCCGCCTGTCCGGTGCGACGGGTATTTTGGCCAATTCCCACGCCTCGGGAATCCCTGTGATCGAGGCCTTTGGTCAGCAGCACATCGAGACCGGTCAGCCGATTTGTTATACCTCCGTTGACAGCGTTTTCCAGATCGCCGCGCATGAAGAGGCCTTTGGCCTCGAGCGGCTTTACCAGCTATGCCGCGACCTCGCACCGATGCTGCATCAGATGAAAGTCGGACGGGTCATCGCGCGTCCCTTTGTCGGCTCGGCAGCCGAGGGATTTCAGCGGACGACCAACCGCAGGGATTTCGCCATCGAACCCCCCAGCGACACGCTTTGCGATTTTGCCGCCAAGGCCGGGCGCAAGGTCTATGCGGTTGGCAAGATCAATGACATCTTTTCGGGGCGTGGCATCAGTTCGACCTATAAAGGCAAAGGCGATGCCTCGTTGATGGCGCATTTGACGGACCTTGTCGCCTCGGCAGAGGACGGCAGCCTGATCTTTGCCAATTTCGTCGAATTTGACACGCTTTACGGGCATCAGCGCGATGTGGCGGGTTATGCGCGCGCCCTGGAATGGTTCGATCAAAGCCTGCCCGGCCTTTTTACCGGGGCGCGACCCGGCGACATCTTTATGTTTACCGCTGATCATGGCAATGATCCGACATGGCGCGGCACGGACCATACCCGCGAGCGGGTGCCGGTTTTGGTTCACGGCGCGGCAGGTGGTGAAATCGGCCATTGCAGCATGTCCGATATCGGGGCAAGTGCTGCGAAAATTCTGGGCATACCATTTGGGCCGCATGGGCGTTCGTTTCTGTAAGCGCGGCAATTGAGGGGAAACATGGAACAACATCTAAACGTCGTGAACCATCCGCTGATCCAGCACAAGCTGACCCTGATGCGCGAAAAGGACACCTCGACGGCGGTGTTTCGCCAGCTGCTGCGCGAAATTTCGATGCTGTTGGCCTACGAGATCACCAGAGGTCTGCCAATGACCACAAAGCGGATAGAAACCCCGCTGGTGGAGATGGATGCCCCGGTTCTGGAGGGCAAAAAACTTGCGCTGATTTCGATATTGCGGGCCGGTAACGGCCTGCTGGACGGCGTGCTGGAACTGGTGCCTTCTGCAAGGGTCGGCTTTGTTGGTCTGTACCGCGACGAAGAGACGCTTCAACCCGTGCAGTACTATTTCAAAGCGCCGGAAGGACTTGATAATCGCGTGGTTATCGCGGTTGATCCGATGCTTGCGACAGGCAATTCCTCGGCTGCGGCGATCACACTTTTGAAGGAAGCCGGGGCCACGGATATCCGGTTTTTGTGCCTTCTGGCGGCCCCTGAAGGGGTGGTGCGGATGAAGGAAGAACACCCCGATGTGCCGATTGTCACCGCCGCGCTGGATGAGCGTTTGAACGAATTGGGCTACATCCTGCCTGGCCTAGGTGATGCGGGTGATCGGATGTTTGGCACTAAATAGGCCGTTTTTAGGGCTAGTCGCTCTTTACTATTGTTTCCATTTTCGGCATTCTCTGTTGCAATAACAGGGGGCAAAAATGCGGGCAGTCTTCGCAGGTTTTACAGGTTTGGCGTTTATCGCGATGGCAACAACTGCCGGGGCGCAGTCCTTGCGCTCGGCCAAACCGCCGGCGGAACTTCCGCCTTCGAGCTATACGGCATCCTATTATGTGGATAGCCGCGGTTGTGCCTACGTCCGCGCAGGCTATGGCGGCAGCACTAGTTGGATACCGCGTGTGACACGGGACCGCCGGGTTGTCTGCGGTCAAACACCGACATTTGCCGGTAAAGAGACCACGCCGACCACGACACGGGTCGCAACCGCCAAACCGACTGAGACACAAACGCGGGTTACAACCGCAACGCCCAAGACAAAGCCCCAGCCATTTACCTGGTGGTTTACGCCGCGCAAAACACCAACCGCGAAAACGACAACCATTGCTCGTGTAGAGGTGCCTCAGACGACCACCACGCAGCAGCCAAGGGTAAAGGTGGCGACCACAACCACGGTTCGAAAAACCAGAACGCAGCGTGTGCGTGGCGGAGTTTATGCCATCAGGACCGGACCACAGGAAGTACACCCTGCCGACGCCTATAATGGGCGCAATGGGATGATTGCCACGACACAGGCCACAACGCCAAGAACCACGACGCAGATCACCGTGACCCGTCAAGCGGTTGTCGTGCCGGAGGGTTACAAGAGCCTTTTGGTAGACGACAAGAACTATGGCCTAAGCGGTGTCGGCACCCCCGAAGGGCGTCAGCAGATGGATTTGATCTGGACCCAGACCATGCCACGCAAGTTGATTGATGTGACAACGGGTCGGGACGTTACAACGCAATATCCGGCGATCAAATATCCCTATACGACAGTGGTCTCCACGCGCAGCTATGCCGCGACGAGTGTAAAGCAGCCACGGGTGACCCCAAGGAAAACCCGCGTCAGCAAGCCAAAGACCACCACAAGCGTTCGCAAGACAACCCCTGTCGTGCGGCCCAAAACCACCACCACACAAAAGCGGAAACCGCTAAGCGATGACGCGGCCTCGCCTCTGAATATGGAAAGCATCGAGGATATGTCCGCGACCTATGACACACCGCTTGCCGAAAGCTTTGTGCAGGTGGCGACTTTTGGTGTGCCAGCCAATGCAACGCGCACAGCGGCGCGGTTTCAAGCGGCTGGTTTGCCAGTTGCAAAACGCGTGATGACGCGCGGCGGCAAGTCCTATGCGATCATTCTCTTGGGCCCATTTGCCGATGCAGGCCAGTTGGGCACGGCGTTGCAAGCCGCGCGAGGTGAGGGTTTCAGGGATGCCTTCACGGTCAAGTAATCCGGCGACCTAGCCGTAAGTCTGACCCTTGATACGAATGTCGCCAAGGTCGAGGTTCTGTCCGGCAATGATGCTGGCAAACATCTTGCTGTCAACATTGCGCCCGGTAAGGATCAGCGCGGTTTTCCCGCAAGGTTGAGAAATCCGACCGCTTAGCAAGGCGGCAACCGTAGTGGCAGCGGAACCTTCGCTCACCAGCCTATCCTCAAAGAACAGGGTTTGCATGGCGCTGTAAATCTCGGTTTCGGAAACCAGCAAGGTTTCGTCGATCAGGTGCGAACAAATATCGAGCGTGTAGCGGTTGTTGGCCATGATCCCGCCACCCAGACTATCCGCCAGAGAGCCGACCTCGATCACATCAACCGGCTGACCGGCACGGATCGAATGATACATTGCCGCGCCGTTTTCCATGGTCACGCCAATGATCCGAATGTCCGGGTTGACGGCCTTGGCGGCAATGGCGATGCCGCCCGCCAGACCACCACCTGATAGCGGGATTATCAGGGTTTCAAGGTCAGGCCGGTCTTCCATCAGTTCCAGACCAATAGTGCCTTGCCCGGCAATGACATCAGGGTCGTCAAAGGGCGAGACATCCTGCAAGCCCTCCTGATCGACCAGCCGCTCCACTTCGCGCTGCGCATCGTCCTGGCTGCGGCCGACAATCCTGACCTCCGCGCCCAATGCGCGAATGCCGTCGACCTTGGTTTGCGGCACCAGTTCCGACATGCAGATAACAGCACGAAGCCCAAGCTTTTTGGCAGCATAAGCCACACCGCGTCCGTGATTCCCGGTGGAACAACAGGTTACGCCGTTGATGTCTTTTGGCAGGTTCATCAGGGCATTGGCTGCACCCCGCAACTTGAAGGCCCCCATCGGCTGCATCATGTCCAGCTTTAGCAACACCTCGCTACCGATCCGCGCACTCAGGAAAGGCGACGGTACAAGCGGGGTTTTGATTGCAATGCTTGCAATGGTTTCGCGGGCTTTGTGAATGGCGGCTAGATCAGGCGTTGTCATTGGGGAAAGAGGCCACAATGCCTGCTGAAACTCAATGGTAAAACGGGCGCAACTAGGGTCAGAATTTCGATTGGCGTCCCCAACAAGCCACGCTAGGGTTTTGACGATTTACATGGAGGAATAGAATGCCCGACGTTGCTCTGGATTTCAGTCGTTCGGAATATGCGGATCGACTGGCAAAAACCCGCACCGCAATGGAGGCCCGCGGGATCGAGGTTCTGATCTGCGCGGACCCCACCAATATGGCTTGGCTGACCGGCTATGACGGTTGGTCGTTTTACGTGCATCAAGCGGTGATTGTCGGCCCCGAGGGTGATCCGGTCTTTTGGGGGCGCAACATGGATGCGGTTGGTGCCTCCAAGACTTGCTACATGGCGATGGCGGATATCAACGGCTATTCCGATGATTATGTGATGTCCGACAAGCGCCATGCGATGCAGGATTTGGCGGCGTTGATCCGTCGACGCGGCTGGGATCGCAAGCGGATCGGTGTTGAGATGGAGAACTACTATTACTCTGCCCGCGCCCATGCCGTTTTGACCTCGGAGCTGGGCGATCTGTTCGATGCGACCGCACTTGTAAACTGGTGCCGCGCTGTGAAATCCGAGACGGAGCTGAAATACATGCGCCGCGCCAGTCAGATTTCTGAACGGATGCAGGCCAAAATCCTGGAGATTTTTGAGCCCGGCATGCGCAAGAACGAGGTCGTCGCTGAGATTTACCGCACGGCCATTCTGGGTGGCGAAGATGCCGATGGTCCTTTCGGCGGTGATTACGCAGCGATTTGCCCCTTGCTGCCAACGGGCGACGAAGCGGCAGCCGCGCATCTGACGTGGAACGATCTGCCGGTGCCTGGCAACAGCGGGACTTTCTTTGAAATTTCAGGCTGTCATCGCCGCTATCACGCGCCGCTCTGCCGCACGATCTGGCTGGGTAAACCGCCAAGCGATGTCTCGCGCATCGAAGGGATCGCACTGGAGGGGATCGAAGCGGGCATTGATCAAGCCCGCCCCGGCAATCGCGCCGGTGATGTCGCGCGGGCGTTTTATGCGGTGCTTGCCAAACACGGTGTGGAACGGGAAGGGCGGTGTGGCTATCCCATCGGCATGTCCTATCCGCCGGATTGGGGCGAGCGGACTTATTCGATCCGTCCCGAGGACGAGACGGTGTTTGAACCCAACATGACCTTCCACTTCATGCCCGCGCTTTGGATGGAAGATTGGGGTCTGGAAATCACTGAAACGCTCAGGATCACCGAAAGCGGGGCGCCCGAGGCTTTTGCGGATTATCCGCGCAAGCTGTTTGTGAAGGATTAGTTGGCCAGCAGTCGCGCCATTTCCTGCACTGCATAATCATAACCCGCCGTGCCACATCCTGCGATCACCGCATCGGCGCGGGCCGAGATATGGGAGTGATGGCGGAATGCCTCACGCTGATGAATATTGGAGATATGCACCTCTATCACTTTGCCCTCAAAAGCGTTTAACGCGTCAAGAATGGCGATGCTGGTATGGGAATATGCGCCGGGATTGATGATGATTCCAAGGCATTCCCCACGCGCGTTCTGGATCATGTCCACCAGATCACCTTCGTGATTGGATTGCTTTGCGATCAGCGTCAGGCCAAGTGTGGCGGCTGTCGCAGTGCTGGCGATTTCGACATCGACAAGCGTCTCGTGGCCGTAAACTTCGGGTTCCCGCTGGCCCAGAAGGTTCAGGTTCGGTCCGTTCAGAAGAAGGATTTGTCTGGTCATGAAATGCCCGCCGTTCTTGCCCCGTCAAAGGATAGTAGAAACCACCCATTAGGCAAGTCAGACGGATTTGTCAGGTAAAAGTCTTTTGGCAAAGCGGTTTTTTCCGCTAGGCTCGGATTGACCGGGTCGAAAACGACCTGCCTGCACTGATGAGGATGATGAACCCAGGACTTTGTTTGATATTACTTTTCCTCGCTTGGGGTGGAAACGCCGCTTATGCGTTCGGCCCAATTGGCGGTGAAATCAAATTCTGGGCGCCGCTGCCGGTCGCGATAGGCATGATCGGTTTTGTGATCTGGCATGGGTTGAAAACGCTGGGCCCGAGGGGATTGCTGAGGTTTCTTGGCATCGTGTTCTTTGTCGGCTGGAGTTTCGAGACGATCAGCGTCGTGACCGGCATTCCCTTTGGGACCTATCACTACACCGCCGCGATGGCCCCATTCATCGGACATGTTCCGGTTTTTGTTCTGCCCGCTTATGCGCTGATGGGTTATCTGTCCTGGCGCATGGCGGTTCTGGTTTACCGCGGAATTGATCAAACGGCCTTGTCGCCCGGACGCTGTGCGGTTTTGGCCGCGGGTCTGATGGTGATCTGGGATCTCTCCATGGACCCGTTGCGTGCAACAATCGAGGCACGCTGGATATGGCAGCATGGCGGTTATTATTTTGGTGTGCCGTTCAGCAATTATATTGGCTGGTTCGTGGTGACATTCGTGATGTTTCGCTGGTTCGGGCGGGATGCTGGGGCCAACGGGCAGAAAACCCACCAAAACGGCGATATGTTTGTTCCGCTGTTTTACCTGAGCTTTGCGGTTGAATATTTGCTGAACCCGCTGACCGGGCAGGGTGTCGGGCAAACCGCCTTTTCCGGTGGTGGTGCCTGGTCCGTGCAGCAATTGTATCTGGCGGTTGCGATTATCGCCGGGGTTACGATGGTTCCATTAGGCGCGATGGTTTTCTGTCTGCTGCGCTGGCCTCGCGAGACGCGAAATCTTTTGGCGCGGTTTGCGCCAACCCCCCGATCCGGAGTGCGCGGATGAAACGCCGGGATTTTGACATTCCCCATCAATGGCAATTGCGTTGCGCACCCGAAGAGTTGAGCGAGATTATCCTTGATACCAGTTGCTATGCGCAGTGGTGCGCCCGCATTCTTCTGAATTGCGAAATTGTGGAAACAGGCGACAAACAGGGGCGTGGGCTATCCATTCGTGTCCACACGAAAGGCTGGCTGCCCTATTCGTTCCTGTTCGATGCGAAGATCGTCGATCTTGAACCGCATCGCTGGATGAAGGTGCAGGTGAACGGTGATTTTGAAGGCTCGTGCCTGCTTGAAGTCACCGGGTTTGACGGCGTGAACACGCGGTTGAATCTGCACTGGCAAGTCGATCTGCACCATCCGGTGTTGCGAAGGCTACGACCCCTCTTGCATCCGGTCATGGTCGCCAATCACCGCTGGGCGGTTGGATGGATTCGCCGCATGATGCAACGCGAACTGGATCGTCGGCGGGCTGGCATCAACATGATCTCCGCACCCAAACCGACCTTCGGCGGCTTTTTGGGGTTTCAGGCGGCGCGGCATCAGGCCCGTGCGGCAGGACGCGGCTGGCAAAAGGCTCTGAAGCAGCGACACACCGATTGAGCGTTGTATCTTGCCGCCCGACCTGTTTTCCTAATCCGACACAAATAAAAAGGGGGGGTCCAAATGCCGAGCGTTCTGGTGTTATTCGCGCATCCCGGCCATCGGCATTCGGTTGCCAACCGGCAAATGGCAGCACTTGCCGAGGGGCTGGAGGATGTCACTTTTGTTGATCTCTACGCCAGATATCCGCGCCACAAGATAGATATTGATGTCGAGCAACAGCAGCTTTTGGACCACGACATCATCATCTTTCAGTTTCCGTTGATGTGGTATTCAACCCCGAGCCTGTTGAAGGAATGGCAGGATCTGGTGCTTGAATACGGCTTTGCCTATGGCGAGGGCGGCACGGCGCTGAAGGGCAAATCTGTCCTTTGTGCGATCACGGTGGGCGGGCCAAAGGACGCCTATAATCCCGAGGGGTCGAACCGGTTTTTCCTCCGCCAGATGTTAAGCCCGCTGGAGCAGACCGCAAATCTTTGCGGCATGGAATTTCTGCCGCCCTATTGCTTGTTTGCATCCCTCAAGGCGCGCAGTGACGAGCGGCTGGAAACCCATGTCGAGACCTATGGCAAGCTGCTGAAAGGACTGGCCGACGGCAAGCTGGGGCAGACGTCGCTGGCGGGCCATGAATTGCTGGCGGCCAATGACATCACAGCCATTCTGGAGGGTGCGACATGACCGGATTTCTGTTTCAGGCCTTTGTTTACCTCACAGCGGCGGTTGTTGCGGTGCCGATAGCCAAACGTCTGGGTCTCGGATCGGTTCTTGGTTATCTGATCGCGGGGATCGTGATTGGGCCGGTGATAGGTCTCGTGGGCGCAGAAACGCAGGATATCCAGCATTTTGCGGAATTCGGCGTGGTCATGATGTTGTTCATCGTCGGGTTGGAACTGGAACCCCGCGCCCTTTGGGAAATGCGACGCAAATTGTTGGGACTGGGCGGGTTGCAGGTCGGATTGACCGTGCTTGCCATCGCGGCAATTGCGCTGGCCTTTGGACAGCCCATGTCGATCGCTTTGGCGATCGGACTGGTGTTTTCCCTGTCCTCGACGGCCATTGTTTTGCAAACGCTAAATGAAAAGGGACTGATGAAATCCGACGGCGGACAGTCCGCCTTTTCGGTTTTGTTGTTTCAGGACATCGCTGTCATTCCGATGCTGGCGCTGATCCCGCTTTTGGCAATGCCTGAGTTGCTGGAATTGATGCAACCCGGCGGCGATCACGGGGCTGGCAAGGACGAAAGCTTCAGTCTGATCGATGGCCTGGCAGGCTGGCAGGTGGCACTCGTTACGCTCGGGGCGATTGCCGCCGTGGTCGTTGGCGGTCACTATCTGTCACGTCCCTTGTTCCGGTTTATTGCCGCAGCGCAACTGCGCGAGGTTTTTACAGCGGCTGCGCTTTTCCTTGTGATCGGCATTGCATTGTTGATGACGCTGGTTGGATTGTCGCCGGCACTTGGGACTTTTCTGGCCGGTGTGGTGCTTGCCAATAGTGAATTTCGTCACGAGCTTGAAAGCGACATTGATCCATTCAAGGGCCTGTTGCTGGGGCTGTTTTTCATAACCGTGGGCGCGGGCATTAATTTTGCAGCACTTTTTGCCGGACTTGTTCCGATATTGCTGATGACCCTTGGGCTGATGACGCTAAAGGCCACGATACTTTTGCTGCTGGCCTGGGTCTTTGGATTGCGCGGCTCCGACAAATGGCTTTTTGCCCTTAGTCTGGCGCAGGCCGGGGAGTTCGGCTTTGTGCTTTTGTCCTTCACCGTCCAAAACGGCGTAATCCCAACAGAACTGGCGGAAACGCTGCTGCTGGTCGTCGCCCTTTCCATGCTGCTGACGCCTTTGCTGTTTATCTTTTTCGACCGCATCCTGTTGCCAAAGCTGAACAAGGATCAGGAGGCAAAAGTTGAAGACATCACTGAAAAAGGCACCGCGATCATTGCGGGAACCGGGCGCTTTGGTCAGGTGGTCAACCGGGTCTTGCGGGCCAACGGCTATTCCACCGTCGTGCTGGATCTGAGCGCGGAAACCATTTCCATGCTGTCAAAATTTGGTCTCAAGTCCTTTTACGGCGATGCGGCGCGGCCAGACTTGTTGCATGCAGCCGGTCTGGCAGAGGCTGAAATGCTGGTGGTTGCGATAGATGACAAAGAGCGTGCGGTTGACATTGTCAAACATGCAAGAATGGAACGCCCCGACATTCACATTGTGGCGCGGGCCTATGATCGCAACCACGTCTATCTCCTCTATGCGGCCGGGGCCAACGACATCATCCGCGAGACATTCGACAGCGCCGTCCGCGCCGCGCGTTCGGCCCTAGAAGGATTTGGCATTCACCCCTACGAGGCCGAACAGGCCGTCTCCGCCTTTGTTCGCGGCGACAAATTGGCGTTGCGCCGATTGGCGGGTGTGTTTGATCCCGATGTGCCAAACCATGAAAACGAGGAATACATAAAGCTGACCAAGGAGGTCTCTGATGACATCGGCGAGGCGATAATGGGTGCCCGCGATCCTTCCAAAGGAGCGCTGGAACGGGCCTGGATGCCCCCTGGCCAAAAACCAGAGGACGGCTAGTGGCAGCAAAGCAAAAAACCGAAGAGGCGGTCTTTCTTGACGGCAGTCTGATGCGTCATGTCTCTGTCATGGCATTTACCGGCTCGATTGGGTTGATGGCGCTTTTTGCCGTCGATTTCGTGGACATGATCTTTATCTCCATGCTGGGAAATGCGGCCCTTGCGGCGGCAGTGGGCTTTGCCGGGACAATTCTGTTCTTTACCAATTCGATCAATATCGGTCTTTCGATTGCCGCAGGTTCGCTGGTCGCGCGCGCAATCGGGGCGGGTGATCGAAAGGCGGCGCGGGAATATGTCGGCTCTGTCGCCTGTTTTGGGGTTTTGATCAGCCTGCTGGTGCCGGGTGTTCTGTGGTTCTTTCTGGAGGACGTGTTGGTCATGCTTGGGGCCAGCGGCGAAACTTCGGCGCTTGCCGCATCCTATTTGCGGATAATCCTGCCAACGATGGCTGTGGTTTCGGTTGCGATGATTGGTATGGCGGTGCTGCGTGCCCATGGTGATGCGCGGCGTTCAATGTTTGCAACCCTGGCCGGTGGAATTGTAAACGCCGTGCTTGATCCCATCCTGATCTTCGGGCTGAACATGGAATTGGAGGGGGCCGCCTGGGCCTCTGTGGCGGCGCGTTTCATGATGCTTTTCGCCGCTCTTTGGCCAGCCATTCGGGTTCACGATGGGTTTGCCATGCCAAGGGCCGCGGGCCTTTTGAAGGACATCAAAGCGATAAGCAATATTGCGCTGCCAGCTGTTTTGGCAAATGTAGCAACGCCGGTTGGTTCAGCCGTGGTGATGCGCGAGATCGCCAAATTCGGCACGGATGCGGTTGCGGGATTTGCGGTAATCGGTCGTCTGACGCCAGTGGCCTTTGCGGTCGTCTTTGCCCTTTCCGGGGCGATAGGACCGATCATCGGGCAAAACTTCGGCGCGGGAAAGATGGACCGTGTGCAGGGGGCTTTTCGTGCCGGAATCATCTTTGTTGCGATCTATACGCTGATCGCGGCCTTGGTGCTGTTTCTGGTGCGTGACCTGATCATTGCGATATTCGAGGCCGAAGGAACCTCGCGCGATTTGATCGTTCTCTTCGCCGGGCCGCTGGCTTTGTTGTTCTTCTTTAACGGTGTGATCTTTGTCGCCAACGCAAGCTTCAACAACCTGGGGCACGCCAGCTATTCGACCTATGTAAACTGGGGGCGCAATACGCTGGGAACCTGGCCGCTCGCGATCTGGGGTGGTGCAATGTTGGGCGCACCGGGGGTTTTGATCGGGCAGGCCGTGGGTGGCATTCTCTTTGCGCTGGTCGCGATTTTGATGATGCGCCGCGCCCTTGTCACCGCTGAGGTCACCGTGGCACCGCAGGATCCCTTTCAGGCGCATCGCCGGTTTCATCTGCTGTTCGGGCGCAGGGGTTGGTAGCCCCCGGCCCCCAGCGTTTGTTCAGCCCTTCATGAGTGCTGCTATCCCCTCACGGACCTCTTCGGCAGTCTTTTCGCGGATATGTCCATAGCCCCGAATATCCATCGGGGCCGAAAGGATTGTCGTCAAAGCCGTCTGCTCGTACTTTTCCGGTGCCTGTTCGATCAACGTCAGGATTTCTTCGAACCAGACCAGCAAGGCCCGGTCCAGCTTTCGATCGCGGCTGTAGCGAAATGGATCCAGCAGGCTGCCACGCAGAGGTTTTGCCTTGGACAAAACACCCAGAGCCGCCCGCATCCAAGGCCCAAAGGCTCTTTTTCGCGGATGACCGGCGGCGTCCTTGCCAAGGGGTAAGAACGGCGGGGCAAGATGGAAGGTCATCTTGAAATCACCTTCAAATCGCGCCTTCAGATCGGCTTGAAAGGATTTGTCGGACAACAGCCGTGCGACCTCGTACTCGTCCTTGATCGCCATCATCTTGAACAGCGATTTTGCCGCCAGAACCCCAAGCTGATCACGGCTTTCAACCGGCAAGGCGGCATGAAGCGAACGGATCTTTTTGGCGAAACGCGCCGCATAGGCCGGGCTGTGATACGCGGCAAGCGCATTTGCACGATGGGCAACAACCTCCTCGAACCCATCGGGTCGATGGATCGGCGGGCTCAGCAACGCTGAAAGCGCATCGGGGTCCGCGACTTGCAAGCGACCTATGTCAAAAGCTATTTTGTTGTTTTCCACGGCAACATTGTTCAGCGCCATCGCCTGTTTCAACGCGGTTTCGCTGAGCGGTACCAGACCGGCCTGCCAGGCCGCGCCAAGCAGCATGATATTGGCAAAAACCGTGTCGCCCATCAATTCTTTCGCCAGTTTGTTGGCGTCAAAGGAGGTCATCGGGGCATCTCCGATCTCGCGCCTGACCATCGCCTCGCGCTGATCAATATCCAGGGCTGCATCCCGATGCAAAACCAGATCGCCGGTCGGCATTTCAGCGCGGTTGAGCACAACACCCATGCCCGGTCTGAAATGTACCGATGCCTTGGGCGACGAGGCGACAACCGCGTCGCAGGCAATCAGCGCATCGGCCGCGCGTTCCTCGATACGGACCTGATGAATGTCATCGGGCGAAGGGGCCAGCCTCAGGTAGCCGATCACAGTGCCGAATTTTTGCGCAAATCCAGTGAAATCAAGCACGCTGGAGCCTTTGCCCTCCAAATGCGCTGCCATCGAAATCAATGCGCCGATGGTAACGATCCCGGTGCCGCCAACACCCGCGACAAGAAGGTTGTAGGGCTGCTGAAGTGCCGGGATGTTTGGCGTTAGCAGCATTGCAACCCGCGCCAGCGTCGCCGCGTCAACGCGCCGCGTTTTTCGCAACCGTGCGCCTTCAAGCGTGACAAACGAGGGGCAAAAACCGTCAACGCAAGAAAAATCCTTGTTGCAGGAGGATTGGTTGATCTGACGTTTGCGACCGAATGCGGTTTCCAGAGGCTCAACGCTCAGACAATTGGAGGTCTTGGAGCAATCGCCACAACCCTCGCAGACCATCGGGTTGATGACCGCAACCTTGTTGGCGTCTGGCAGAGTGCCGCGTTTGCGACGACGGCGTTTTTCCGTGGCGCAAACCTGTTCATAAATCAGGACACTGACGCCGGGTATTTCGCGCAATTCCTTTTGCAGCGTGTCCAACTCGTGACGGTCGTGAAAGCTGGTGCCAGCGGGGAAATCCTTTGCTTTGAACTTGTGGATATTGTCAGAAACCAAAGCGATCCGCGCAACACCCTCGGCGCGGCAGGTATTGGCAATCGCCTGCACGGAAACCGGACCATCCACGGGCTGCCCGCCGGTCATTGCGACCGCATCATTGTAAAGGATCTTGTAGGTGATATTCACATTCGCAGCGACGGCCTGGCGGATCGCCATCGAGCCAGAGTGATACCATGTGCCTTCGCCAAGGTTTTGAAAGATATGGGCATTCCCCAGATGTCGCGAGGCGGCAATCCAAGGCACGCCTTCGCCGCCCATTTGGGCATAACCATCGGTGTTGCGATCCATCCAGCTTGCCATGACATGACAACCAATGCCCGAAGCCGCGCGGGACCCTTCGGGAACTTTGGTCGAACTGTTATGCGGGCAACCCGAGCAGAAGTAGGGTTTGCGGGTCGCACCCGGCAAGCTCAGCAGCGGGGCAGGGATCTTGGTCAAGGCGGCGGCTTTTTGCAACAGTTTCTCGTCCGGGAAGAAGGCGTCCAGCCGCTCCGCAACGATGGGCACCAGCAAAAGCGGGCTAAGTTCGCCGGTCCAGGGGATCAGCGGATCGCCAGCAGCGCGGTGCTTGCCGACCATTTTTGCCGGTTTGTCACCCGGCCAGTCATAGAAATATTCCTTGAACTGGCTTTCGATGATGCCGCGTTTTTCTTCAACGACCAGCACCTCTTTCTTGCCGCGCACAAAGGCGAGTGCATCGCGCCGTGCAAGCGGCCAGACCATGCCGACCTTGTAGATGTCTATGCCAAGGTGGCGGCATTTGTCCTCGTCCAGCCCCAAGAGGCGCAGCGCCTCCATCAGATCGAGATGCGCTTTGCCGGTGGTGACAATACCAAAGGTGGCGGCTTCGATATCGTAGATACGCCGGTCAATCGGATTGGCCTCGACAAAGGCCTCAACCGCGTCCAGCTTGCCGATCAGACGGGTTTCAATTTCCGGGCTTGGCAAGTCACCGGCGCGGACATGCAGACCACCCGGGGGGGACGTGAAGTCAGGCGTAACAAATTCGCGCGGGGCTGCAAGCGTTACGGATTGTGCGGATTCCACCGTTTCTGAGATCGCCTTGAAGCCGACCCAAGTGCCGGAAAAGCGTGACAGGGCAAACCCATATTCGCCGAAGGTCAGGAACTCCGCAACCGAGGCGGGGTTCAGTGTCGGCATGAACCAGGACATGAAGGCGACATCGGATTGATGCGGCATCGAGGAAGAAACGCAGCCGTGATCATCCCCGGCAACAACCAGAACGCCACCCTTTGGTGAAGAGCCGAAGGCGTTGCCGTGTTTCAGCGCATCCCCCGAACGATCAACGCCCGGACCCTTGCCGTACCACATGGAAAACAGGCCATCGACGTCGCAACCCTTGTTCAACGGGGCCTGCTGAGCGCCCAGTACCGCGGCCGCGCCGAGGTCTTCGTTGACGGCGGGCAGAAACTCGATCCGTTCTTGCTCGCAGCTCGCGCGGGCTTTCCATAGCTCAAGATCAAGTGCACCCAAAGGCGAGCCGCGATAGCCGGAAACAAAGCCTGCGGTGTTCAGCCCCTGTGCCCTGTCACGGCGAGCCTGATCGAACATGACCCGCACCAAAGCTTGCGTTCCGGTCAGAAAAACCCTGCCCGATTGCGCGGTGTAGCGATCAGACAATTGGTAGGTCGTTAAGGCAGGTGCTGGAATCGACATGGGGGGCCTCCAAAGTGGTGAGGAAGCTTAGCCCTAAAATCATGGAAATACTGACCATAATTACTGGCGATACTTGAAAATTACGAGTAATATTGGCGAAGCAGGGCAAGTTATTGATGAGAATTACCAAATGAGGGTTGATCCAACGGACGTGCGGATACTCACTCAATTGCGGCGTGACAGCCGGATTTCAAATGCCGATCTAGCCGAAAAAGTTGGCTTGTCGGCCTCATCCTGCTGGCGGCGGGTGCGCGGGCTCGAAGAAAGCGGCGTGATCCGGCGTTATAGCGTTGTGTTGGACGACGAACGGCTTGATCATGGGTTTCAGGCCATTGTCCACGTTCAATTGACCCGGCACAAACCTGATGAGGTGGAAGCGTTCATCAAAGCGGTTCGGGCAAAACCCGAAGTGCAGGATTGCTATGCCACCACCGGCCAGACCGATTATCATCTTCAGGTACGCTGTCGTGATCTGACGGCCTACAACCGCTTTTTGGAGGATTTTCTGTTTCGCCAAACCGCTGTGGCCAGTGCGCAGACCAACGTCATTTTACGCAAATTAAAGGATCGCGACGATGTTGGCGGTCAGATTTAGAACAGCGCCGCGCTCAATTTTAGTGATGCAGCTTTCAGGCTGTTTTCGTAAAATTCCGGCTCTTCAAGGTTAAGTCGTTGTTTTGGGCCGTGGGTCGCCAGAGCCGCGACAAACCGGCCATGATGATCCCTTACCGGCACCGCGATGGCGACCATGTCGTCAACATATTCTTCCTTGTCGAGCGCAAAGCCCCGCTTGGCGGTCAAGGCCAGCTCGTCCAACAAGGTCTCCGGCGCGGTATGAGTGTTTTGCGTATGCTGGGTCAGCGTTAACGCTGCGACGAACTTGTGCCGGGCGGCCTTGCTCAGACTTGCCATAAAGACCTTGCCGCTGGCAGTGCAATGAAACGGCACGTTGGAGCCGCGTGGCAGTTGCACCCGAAACACCCAATCGGTTTCCACCCGATCAAGGTAATGCATTCCTGTCTCCTGCGGGATCACATAATTAACGGTTTCACGGACCGTCGCGGAAATGCTTTCCAGTATCTGACGACGCGCGATATGCACCTGCGAGGTATTCACCAGCCCGGCTCCAAGATGGCGCAGGCGTCGCGCGGGGCGGTAAGCATTGCCCTTTGCCTCGCGGATCAGGAAACCTTCACGTTCCAGCGTTGCCATCAGCCTATGGATGGTCTGCTTGGGAAACCCCAGTTCTTCGTTGATCTGGGTCGCGGTCAAAGGACGATCATGGCGAGCGATGATTTCCAGAATAAGCAGGGTCCGCAGGTTTGTCGGGATGCGTTCTTCGGCGGTCACAAAGAAGCCTCTTGAAAGTGTAATCCGACTCCCATTATACCGGATTTTCATAAAAATCGAGACGGAAAGTCTCATTTTTTGAAGTTTTTGGAGGTATTTTGGATTTCCACCCAAATTTTACCGGATTGCGCCTTGCGGGATGCACCTCTTTGCCACGACCTTGCAGTTGCGGCATAGAATTGCCGCTGGTTCCAGTGGCATTCTCCAGCGGAGCGCGTACGGTTGGTACGCATAGTTCCCTCATACAAAAACCCATCCTGCAACCGGTGCGATCCGCGTGATGGAAACCGTTCTGGATTTTTCGCAAATCATCATCGCCGATCTGATCCTGTCGGGTGACAATGCTTTGATCATCGGCATGGCGGCTGCGGGCCTGTCGCCTGAATTGCGTAAAAAGGCGATCCTTTATGGCATGGTGATCGCGGCCGTGTTGCGGATCGTCTTTGCAGTGGTCGCCACCAAACTGCTGGGCGTGCCGGGGTTGTTGTTTATCGGCGCGTTGCTGTTGTTCTGGGTCTGCTGGCGGCTATTTGCGGAAATTCGCGAAGGGGTCGATCAACAGGCCGAACTTGCACTGGCCGAGGCCGGAAACCTGCATCAGGGTTACACGGGTCCGCCACGCCGGACGATGGCCTCGGCGCTTTTGTCGATCACTATCGCTGATGTCTCGATGTCGCTTGATAATGTTCTGGCGGTCGCCGCAATCGCTGATGGCGACACGAAGATGCTGGTCTTTGGCCTTGGCCTTGCAATTCTGTTGATGGCCTTTGCCGCGACGATGATCATGCATCTTTTGGCGCGCTACCCATGGATCTCCTGGCTGGGTCTGGTGGTGCTGATCTATGTTGCCGCTGAAATGCTTTTTCGCGGCTTCTTTGACGCAACTTATGGGGTCGGCCCGATGCTGGGGCTGATCGAGGGGATGTCGCTGGGCAAAGGGCACTAGGCCCCGGCGCTGCCCGCAAACTGCATTTTTTTGACCGCTTCGATGGAGGCAACCATGACACGGGAATATTTGAAAAAGGCCAAAAAGACCGCCGAGACCGATTCCGGTGATGTGCGCGAAACGGTTCAAGCCATCTTGCGCAAGATTTCCGCCGGTGGCGACGCAGCGGCGATGGAATTTGCTGCAATATTTGACAATTACGATGGCCCGATCCTGCTCAGCCGTGCGGAAATTGATGCCGCAATTGCGCGGGTTCCGCAAAAGCTGAAAGACGACATAGCCTTTGCCCACGACAACGTGCGCCGCTTTGCGGAGATCCAGAAGCAAACCATGACCGATGTGGAACTGGAGATCGTGCCGGGTTTGATTGCCGGGCAAAAAGCGATCCCGGTGCGGGCTGCGGGTTGCTATGTGCCGGGAGGACGTTATTCGCATGTCGCCAGTGCCATCATGACCGTGACAACGGCAAAGGTTGCGGGCTGCAAGCATATCGTTGCCTGCTCACCACCGCGCGGCGACGAAGGCATTGCCCCTGCGATCATCTATGCCGCCGACCTATGCGGCGCGGACACTATTTTGTCGATGGGTGGCGTGCAGGGTGTGGCGGCAATGGCCTACGGTCTTTTTGGACTGCCAAAAGCCGACATTCTTGTTGGCCCCGGCAATCAATATGTGGCCGAAGCTAAACGTATTCTATTTGGTGAGGTCGGCATCGACATGATCGCGGGTCCAACCGACAGCCTGATTCTGGCCGATGAAACGGCCGATCCGTTTATCGTTGCAACGGACCTCGTCGGGCAGGCGGAGCATGGTTATAACTCGCCCGTCTGGCTTGTGACCGACAACCGTGCGCTGGCCGAACGTGTTGCAGCACTTGTGCCGGGTCTGATTGCCGATTTGCCGACGCTCAACAGGGACAATGCCGAAGCCGCTTGGCGGGACTATGCCGAAATTATCCTTTGTGACGACCGCGAAGAAATGGCCGCAACTTCGGATGATTACGCACCCGAGCATCTGACGGTGCAGGCCCAGGACCTGCCCTGGTGGTTGGAGCGGCTGGAGTGTTATGGTTCGCTGTTCCTGGGCGAAGAAACAACGGTGGCTTTTGGCGACAAGGCTTCGGGCACCAATCATGTTCTGCCAACCTCGCGCTCGGCCAAATATACTGGCGGGCTTTCGGTGCATAAGTATATGAAAATCGTAACCTGGCAGCAGGCCACCCGGGACGGTGCGAAACCGGTTGCAGAAGCCACAGCGCGGATTTCCCGTCTGGAGGGCATGGAAGGTCACGCCCGCTCGGCGGATGCAAGGCTGCACAAATACTTCCCGAATGAGATCTTTGATCTTTCGGCAGCGGAATAATACCAGTTGAAATGGATCGGCCCACAAGCGGGCTGAAGGAGTGAAAACAATGTCGATAGACAAACGCATAGTGGATGACATGGTTGCCAATGGCATTGATTTCGTAACCACGGTCCCCTGCAAACAGCTTGCCGGGGTCATCGAACATCTTGAGGAACGCGAGGATGTCTTTCACATCCCGTCCAACAAAGAAGACGAAGGCATGGGGCTTTGCGCCGGGGCTTTCATGGGTGGTAAACGCCCTGCCATCATCATGCAGAACACCGCTCTTGGGGTCACGGTCAACACGCTGGCGACGCTGATCCAATATTACCGGATGCCGCTGCCGATGCTGATTTCCTACCGTGGTGAACTGCGCGAGCCCGTCGCCTGTCAGGTCGAAATGGCCGTTCACACCAAGGCGATCCTCGCCCAGCTAAACATCCCGACCTATCATTTCCATTGGCAAAAAGACGTCGAGGAACTGGACAACATCCTCAAATACACTTTCATGTGCAACAAACCCGTCGCCATTCTGACGGATGCGAACTTCTGGGGAGGCTACGGCGACCAATGATCCGTTCTGAAATCCTGCGCGACATCGCACCTGTCATCCGCGACCATCTGGTCATCTGCAACATCGGCCTGCCGAGCCAAGAACTCCATATGATCGACGATCAGCCGACGAATTTTTACATGCTCGGCACTATGGGTTTGTCGTCCTCCATCGGCCTTGGCCTGGCGCTTGCGCAGGACAAAAAGGTCATTTCGGTTGATGGCGATGGCTCGGTCCTGACGAACTTTGGCACATTGCCGACAATCGCGAATAACGCGACGGGCAACTACATTCTGCTGATCATCGACAATGGCTCTTATGGCTCGACCGGCGACCAGCCGACCTATGCGGGCATGAAAACCTCCCTTGCCAAAGTGGCCGAGGCTTGCGGTTGCGAGCGTGTCATCGAGTGTCAGGCCGAGGACACCAAAGCCGTCCTGACCGAGGCACTTGGTCTGGATGAAATGACCATCATCGTGGCCAAATGTGAAAGCGGCAACATCAAGGTTCCCGTGATCACCATGGACCCGGTTGTGATCCGTGATCGTTTCATGAAAGCCGTGGCCCGCTAAAAGGGGCGTCAGATGTCGACGAAGATATTCTCGACCGAGGACGCGCGGCGTCTGGCCAAAAAACGACTGCCCTGGATGGTCTTTGACTACATCGACGGAGCAGCGGGCGAAGGGCATGGCGCGGCGCTAAACCGTCGGGCCTTGTCCGACATCCGGCTCACACCTCGCATTTTTCAAAACGTCCGGGATCGCAGCTTATCCGTGCCGGTCTTTGATCACGTAGGCCGCGTGCCTTTTGGTATTTCCCCGATGGGCATGTGCAACCTGTCCACGCCGGGTGCCGATTTGATGCTGGCGGATCAGGCGGCGAAATATGAGGTGCCACTGGGCGTGTCCACAATATCCTCCACCTCGCTTGAAACCCTGATTGAGCGGGCCGCAGGCCATGCTTGGTTTCAGCTTTATTTCTCTGGCGATGGCTCCACGGCTTTGTCGCTTGTGAAACGCGCCAAGGCGGCGGGCTACAAGACGCTGGTGCTGACGGTGGATGTACCCGAAGTTGGGCGTCGTCCCCAAGAGTTGCGCCATGGCTTTACGATGCCGTTCAAGATCGGGCCAAGCCAGTTCGTGGACTTTGCCCTCCACCCCCGCTGGTCGCTGCATTCGCTATTCGCAGGCGCGCCGGACATGGCTAATTTCACAGGGGCCGAGAAATTCGACCGCTCCGAAAGCCGTGCCGCTGCCGATTGGGGCTACTTCAAACGGCTGCGCGATGCTTGGGATGGCAATTTGGTGGTCAAGGGCGTGCTGGATGTCGAGGATGCTAAACGGCTGAAAAGCGAGGGCGTAGATGCCATTCAAGTCTCCAGCCACGGCAGCCGCCAACTGGACGCCGCCCCTCCGCCGATCCTGGCGCTAAGGGCGATCCGCGAGGCGGTCGGGAAAAACTTCCCACTGTTCTACGACAGCGGCATTCGCTCGGGCGAGGATGTGCTCAAGGCCTACGCCATGGGGGCGGATTTTGTGTTTTTGGGGCGTGCATTGCTGTTCGCGATGGCCGCAGAACGCCGTGCCGGATTGGATCGGCTTTGGTCAATCTATGCCGAAGAAATCAGTCTGGCGATGGCACAGACCGGGCTGATGGACCTGTCAAAACCCAGCATTGCAGGCCTGAAACTCTAATCCTCAGACTTGGCGGCATTCAGCGCGTCCATTTGCAATTCGAACCCGTCCTGGATGTGAATGGTAAAGACCTCCAACGCTTCGGTCTTGTCACCGCTTTCGATGACGTCAACCAGCGGCATGTGATCGCCAAGCGACTTTGACAGATCAAGGTTTTCGATGGCGGCAAAAAGCTGAAACGCCTGCGCCTTGCCCCAGATCAGATCGAACATTTCCAGCAGAAAACGATTGCCGCACATTTCCACAAAGGCGCGGTGAATGTCGCGGTTTGCCTCAAAATAATCTCGCGCGCTGTTGTGCGGTTTTTGTTCCTCAAGGCGGATGATATTGCGCAGCCGTGCGATTTCATCGGGGTTTTGGCGGGCGGCCAAAATACGCGCGGCCTGGCCTTCGACGGCAGCACGGGATTGGTAAAGCTCGCGGATTTCCTGATCGTCCATCTGGTAAAGCTTGAAGCTGCCCCGGTTCGAGACCGTCAACACGCCTTCCTGTTCCAGCCGCATCAAAGCCTCGCGAACGGGGGTGCGGCTGATTTGCATTTCAGCGGCCAGCTTTTCCTGCACCAGACGATCCTCCGGGCCAATGTCTCGGCGCATGATTGCAGCGACCAGTTGGTCGTAAACCTCGTCCGCCAAACGGCGACGGGCGTGTTGGATGGATTTCAGGGCCAAGCTTCACCTCCTTGGTCGTTGTATTTTTGTATACAGGATTCACAAATACAATACCACGGAAAACCGAGGGGGCTTGCGTCGGAATGAATACTGTATACAGTATACAAGAAAAAGGGGAGATGCCGAAATGTGTGGAATCGCAGGTCGTATTCTATCGTCACCGGGTAATGTAGGTCGAGACCTCGTTGACCTCATGGATGCGCAGGAACACCGTGGTGCCGACAGCACCGGGTTTGCCGTCTATGGCGTGCCGCGCGACTGGGGCTATGTGTTGCGTGGGATGGGGTTCAACAAAGCGAACCTTGATCGCGATCTGGCGGATTTCAGCAATGTGCTGCGCGACCACGGCAGTGACTTTCTGAGCGATCCGAAAATCATCAGCGACGCGGCACGGCATTATTGCTTTCGCATGGAAATCAGCGATCCCGTTGATCTGACAGCCTGGGTCGCGGATGCGGATGAACTGACGGACCGCATCGAAATCCAGTCCTGTGGGCGTTCGCTCGAGATCATCAAGGACATCGGCGGTTCTGAGGCTGTGGCCGACAAACATGGCGTGCGCGATATGATCGGAACGCACGGTTTGGGACACGCGCGATTGGCGACGGAAAGCTCGGTCCTGCCGAATGCCTCGCATCCGTTTTGGGCGCGTCCTTTCAGCGATGTGGCCATCGTCCACAACGGTCAGATCACCGACTATTTCACCTGGCGCGACAAGCTGGAACGCCAAGGTTACCGCTTCCTCACCGGCAACGACAGCGAGTTGATCGCCGTTTGGGTGTCCGATCAGATCAAAGCTGGTCTGACGATGGAGCAGGCGCTTAAGAAGTCGATCTCCTCAATCGACGGCGTCTTTACTTACATGATCGCCAATCGCGACGGCATTGGCTTTGCCAAAGACCGCTTTGCGATGAAGCCGCTTGTCGTTATCGACCAGCACGGCGAATTGGCCATGGCCACCGAAGAACAAGCCGTGCGCCGGGTCTTTACCGAGGAATGCGAGGTCATCAACTTTGATGGCCCCTCCATGACCGGCCTTTGGGGCGTCGGCAACCGGAGTATGGCGGCATGAGCGAATACATCGTCGATGTCGGCAAGCGCCACATCAAGGAAATAAATGAAGAGATTCAAGAGGCTGCGGCGCGGGGCGACAAGATCCGCGTGGTCAATACCCTCTCGCGTCACAACCTTGGCGTCGGCCTGCCTGATGGGGCTGAACTCAGCTTTGAAGGTTCCGTTGGGTACTACTGCGGTGGGCTGAACACCGGGGCGACGCTTGACATCGAAGGCAACGCGGGCTGGGCCTGCGGCGAGGGCATGTCCAAGGGCATGATCACGGTTGGCGGCTATTGCGGCATGTCTTGTGGTGCGGCGATGATGGGCGGCACGATCCACGTCAAAGGCAATGCCGGTCCGCGCGTGGGTGTTGCGATGAAGGGCGGCAATATCGTGGTTGAGGGCAAGATCGGCTATCAGTCCGGTTTTATGGCCCATTCCGGCAAGATCATCGCCCTTGGTGGTGGCGGCGAAAGCTGCGCGGATGCGCTCTGGCAGGGCGAGGTTTGGGTTGCGGGCGATGTGGAAAGCTACGGCGTTGACGTCGAAGTGGTCGAACCGACCGCCGAGGAAGTCGCCGAAGTGGACACCATTCTTGACCCCCTAGGACTTGTGGATTCGTCCCGAAACTGGCGGAAACTCGTTTCCGGCCAACGCCTTTGGTATTTTGAAAGCAGGGATGCAAGCGCATGGCTCATGATCTGAACAAACCCTACGACTATCCGTTTGACCTCCCGCCCGAGGAAGAAATCCGCTTTCAGGACGACGGCGCGATTGAGGGCCGCCCCTCTGGCGTTCCATCGTCCTACGACGAAGGTGGTTCAACCCGCTGGACGCCCGAGGCGATTTCCGAAGTGCATGCGCTGGCGCAACTTGGTCGCTATCAGGTGCGGGGTTACAACACGTTCAACAAACGTCTGCCGACCTTTGACGACCTGACCTTTGTGCCCGCCACCATGACCCGGCTGCCACTGGAAGGCTATCGCGAAAGCTGTGACACTACGACCGTTCTGGGGGGTGGTCGCGGCATCGTTGAAAAGCCGCTTGAACTAAAAATCCCGATCTACATCGCCTCGATGTCCTTTGGGGCCTTGTCGGCCTCGGCCAAAGCCTCGCTTGGTTATGGTGCTTCCAAAGTCGGGACGATGACCTGCACCGGCGAGGGTGGCATGTTAGAGGAGGAGCGCGAAGCCTCGCAACGCCTCGTCTATCAGATGTCACCGGCCCGCTACGGCATCGACCTTGACCATTTGCGCCGCGCAGATGGCTTGGAAATTGTTGTCGGCCAGGGCGCAAAACCCGGTACGGGTGGCTTGCTGTTGGGCATGAAAGTCAGCCCGCGTGTCAGCAAGATGCGCACGTTGCCCGAAGGGGTGGATCAACGCTCCACCATTCGGCACCCGGATTTTCTGGGGGCAGACGATCTGGCGGTGAAGATCGAAGAACTGCGGATCGCCACCAATTACAAAGTGCCGATCTCGATCAAAATGGGCGCCACGCGTCCTCGCTATGACGTCGCCGTTGCCGCTAAGGCCGGAGCTGACATTGTTGTTGTCGATGGGGCCGAAGGCGGCACGGGTGCCTCGCCCGAGATGCTGTTGAACCACACCGGCATCCCGACGATGAGCGCGATCCGCGCGGCCCGCGAAAGCCTTGATGAATGCGGCATGTCCGGCAAGGTCAGCCTTGTGGCGGCCGGGGGTATTCGTTCGGGCGTCGATGCGGCCAAGGCGATTGCTTTGGGCGCGGATGCGGTGATGATCGGCAATTCCGCGATGATCGCCATGGGCTGTAATTCGCCACGTTATCTTGAGGATTACGCGGCTTTAGGCACTTCTCCCGGTGCCTGTCACCACTGCCACACCGGGCGTTGTCCGGTGGGCGTGGCGACGCAGGATCCAGAGCTGGAAAAGCGCATGAACCCCCACGCCGGGGCCGAGCGGGTGGCACGCTATCTGACGGCCATGACCATGGAAATCACAGCACTTGCCAAGGCTTGCGGCAAATCCTCGGTACATAATCTGGAGGTCGAAGACCTGCGCGCGCTGTCGTTCGAGGCCTCCGCCTTCACCGGCGTAAAAATGGCCGGGATTGACCGAGCGTATGATTGGTGAGCATCGGGATCATTGACCTTAGTTTTGTCCCGCCGAAACTGCGGGGCAAACTGCCTTCCTTTGGCGAACAAATCCGGCGATGGTTGTCACCCAGCCTGCCGGAAATCAGCTTGGAAATCATTGATGTGACCGGCGGTGCCGAGGTGCCGGGCGTTGCGGATTTCGACGGTTTCCTGATCAGTGGATCGGAAAAAGGGGTCTACGACGAAGTGATCTGGATGGACCCGCTACGCGCCTTGCTCGGTGACATCCGCGACCACAACAAACCGGTCTTTGGTATTTGTTTCGGGCATCAGATCATGGCCGATCATTTCGGCGGCAAGGCCGAGTTGGCTGCGGTCGGTGAGGCTCGTGGCGCACGGCAATTCGACATCGGCTCTGAACCGAGGGAGGCCTATGTCTGGCACAAGGATCAAGTGACCAAAGTCCCGCCAGGCGCAAGGGTAACGGCGTCCTCCGCCTATTGCCCGGTTGGGGCGCTGGCTTATGATTTCCCGGCGATGTCGACCCAGTTTCACCCGGAATACTCACAGGAATTTCTGCGAAATTTTGTCGATCAGGGTCGCGGCGAGGTTCTGGACGACGCGGAGTCTGATGCCTTCATCGCGGCGATAGCGCAGTCAAATGTTGCCGAAGATCTCATGGCCCGCGAGGCCGCGGATTTCTTCCGTCGGCATCTTCTCAATAATTGATATAGATCAAGGCGACGGCCAATTCGTTGGTTATCCTCACAAGATCATTCAGCGGAGGGTTCGTCATGAAAGGCATTGTGGGCGATATACTGGCGACGGTTCGCGGCCATTTGGACCGCGTTCCCATTTCTGATCGCGAAGCCGCCGAACTTGGCCTGAGCCCGGAAGAGGCACGAGGCCTGACCTATGCCCGCCCGGGAATGCGTCAGCAGCTATTGCAAATGGCGCGGCTGTTCGGGTTGAGCGCAAAAGATCTGAACAAAGATCGCTGGCGTGCACTCGACATTGATCGCGCCTGCTCCAATTGCGAAAAATCCGGCGGCTGCCGGAACTTTCTGGCAGGCCAATGGACCAGCTTCACGGTCAAGGATTGCCCAAACGCCGAAATCTACGCTGAACTTGCGGCGGAATTGCAAAAGCCCAGGCCGAATTAGGAAGTGGCTTTCAAAACGTCGGCGGATGGCAACCAGAAATGGCCAGTCTATTCAGCCGCTATCTGACGGGCGTCGCAGCCATCAAATTTTTCCAAGACTTTCGTAAGGCTTTTTGCAAGATGCCACGCCAGAACGGGCGGCACGGCATTGCCGATCATTCTTTCGGTTTCACGCAATTTGGCCTTGAACACAAATTCGTCCGGGAATGTCTGAAATCTTGCGGCCTCGCGCATCGAAATACGTCTAGGCAAACTATAGTGAAACTGATTATTCCCATGGCATTCAGCGCGGATCGTATGCGAAGTTTTGTTTGGGTCTAGCCGCCGCCCCCCTTGATCGCTGCTCTTTTTGGCAAGCGACCAGATATGGCTGAACCCAACATCTTGATCATGGTTTTCAAGGTCTTGTATTGCAGTTTTGGAGGTTATCCAGGTGTCTTTGTTTAAGGTCGGTTCGGGGGCTGAAAACGCGGCTGTTCCATTCAATACCCCGACAATGAACACGCGTTCTCGCCGTTGAGGAACTTCAAAGTCCGCTGCATGGTAAAGCTGATAGCTCACCTCATAGCCAAGGCTGGCAAAGTCATCGAGCACCTGCTTGAGCGAACTGGCGTTGTAGTTATACAAAAGCCCCCTTACGTTCTCGGCAACAAAGATTTTTGGCTTAAGTTTTCGAACGGTTTCGACCATCGCGCGGTATAGTCCGCTGCGGTGCCCAGAAACACCCGCCCGTTTTCCGTTAATGGATATGTCCTGGCAGGGAAAACCACCGACAACCACATCACAGGATTTTGGCAAAGTGCCCAGATGACCCCAAATGTCACCTTGCAGGATGGGATGTCCAAGATTGAATTCATAGGTATCACAGGCGAAAGGATTCAAGTCATTTGCCCAAACGATTTCAAAGGGATGCTTTTGATACTCCCGGCCAAGAAACGAAAACCCGCCCATCAGGCCAAGGTCCATGCCACCACATCCGCTGAAAAGTGAAACCACTTTGTAAGGAGTTTTCATTTTTGTGTTTCTCCGGTCATTGGAGTGATTTGTTGCAACAATAGTTAAGACTTTCCTTGTTCTACAAGAAAAAGATATTCGGATGGGCTCCAATCCTGCGCGAAACCGTCTGCCCTGTTCAGCCACTCTTCAAGTCGATGTTCGACAGAAGGGCAAACACCCCAGTATTCCAGAAACAGTGCGTCCTCCAAAGATCGTGCGGCCGTTCGAATTTCATCCTGAATATCAATCAGCGAATTGATCAGAAAGCTGTCAGTTGGCCCTTGTTCACCGACGCTCCCAGCGGAAAAAAGATCGCGTGCCTGCGGACAAAGAACACCGCGATAGGTCATCAGATAAAGTACGGCATCGACATACTTTCTTCGTGCTCGGTTGCCGCCGACAACTTGAGGGCACATCAGTGCAGCTTCCGCACGGAACTGGCGCTTTTCGACCTGTGGAAGATCCATGTAGACCTTTACTTCAAGCGGCAAGGAATGGTTTTGGCTTTCAAGATCAGAATCCTCAAGCCACCACAAACGTTCTCCATCTTTTAGTCTTGATCGCGCATACCGTCTGATAAGCGGCATTTTTGCTTCCATGGAAAGGGATCTGAAGCGTTCGTATGGGATCTCAAGTTGCGCGAAGAGTGGGTTCTGGGTTCCAATTTCGACTTCAAATCTAGGCACATGGCTGGTGCGAACATGCACGATTGAGTTGCCATAATCTGCCCACCTCACCTCTGGTGTCCCACCAAACTTGCCGTAGATCAGGTAAATGTGTTCCACTTCTTTGGCGCGTTGACCCTCTGAAACCGAGTTCGCAATACAACGCCAGCTGTCTCTTTCCGTGGCTTTGACCTCCACTCCAAACGATCCGACGACGATATCAGGGAAACCCTGATCAATGTCCGGTGCGGCTTCAAAACCAGAGCCCTTCAAGTTTTCTGCGACAACGTGACGAACACGCCGCTCGAACTCGCTGGGCTTGTGGAAGGCGCTGCTTAGGCGAACATCACACGAAAGGCTTTCGCACGACTTTTGCAAAAGGTCCTCGAACTGGGATTTGTCCATATCCTGTATACTCTTTTTCGTAAGAGTGCAGGTCTTGTGATGATTCTGCCAGCGTGGTGTGGATGCCCTGCTGTGCTACTACAGTTGCGAATGCTGCAAGGGAACCCGAATTAACGCCCGCTCGGGCTTTCCTTCGGGCTGAGTTTCCGTCGCCCTGCGATCTTGAAACGATCCGCCGTGCCGTAGTCACGCACCGCAACCCCGGCGGCAAAGTCGCCAAAAACCGGCGCGTGTTTGAACAGATGCCCCGAACAACCCCCCGCCAGCAGCACATTGTCGTGCTCTGGGTGCCAGTCGAGGATGAAATGTGTGTCCGGTGTCAGGATCACCTGGTTGAACTTGCTGTCCACGACCCGCTGGCCGATCAAGCCGGGCAGGCGGTGGCGGATGTAGGATCGCGTCTTGTTCAGCGATTGCTTTTCGATCAAGCGCTCGTCGTTGTTGATGTCAATCGGCGTATTGGGAATAACCACCGCCGCCTTCACGCCAGAGCCTTCGGAGGACGGGATACCAAAGGAGCCCTGACCATGGTCGATCCAGCAGGGCATATGCGCCATGTCAAAGCTGTCTGACCCTTCGGGCGTGGAGGTATAAAGGACATTCACACCAACAATCGCGCTGATCGGTTTGATGGTGCGGGGAAACAGCTCGGCCATCCAGGCGCCGGGGGCCATGACGATCACGTCGGCCTCCAATGGTTTGCCATCCATCATGGGCCGTTCGGTTGCATCCGTCGTCACAACACCGCGCTGAACCTTACCGCCCGCCTCCTTGAACAGGCGGAGGGTGGTCAGCACACAGCGATGTGCCATCAAAAGCCCGGCTTCGGGTTCGAACAAGGCATATGAAATATCATCCACTTTGAATTGCGGAAAACGTTGCTGAATGTCGCTGGGCGAAAAGCGGTAGTAAGGCACGCCAACCGTGTCAAAAGTGCCAGCGGTGCCGTCCTCCCAGTCGCAATGACCTTCGGTCGCCAGGATCAGCGCGCCGCATTCATACATCAGGTTTTGCCCGGTTTCCGCCTGCAATTCCAACCAGCGGGACCGGCTGTCACGGGCCCAGCGGGTGTAAAACTCGTCGCGGCCTGAAATTGCACGGATCACCCGGTTGTAGTCGGTCGAGGCGGCGCGGGAGTGGCCGGGTTCCCAGCGGTCGATCAACGTGACCTGCTCGCCACGGCGTTGCAGATGCAGCGCTGTCATCGCACCTGCGATACCGCCACCCACGACGATGATGGAGCTGCTGGCCATGAAAAACCCCTTGCTTGAACCTGTATTTATGGATACTGTATACAGAATACAGATCAGTGGCAAGCGCTGACACAAGGGGAGAAAATTGTGAGTAAACAAGATTTTACGCTGCCAGAAGGCACGCATACAGTTGTCCTTGGCATGGGTGATATGTGTGGAATCATGCGCGGAAAGCGCATTCCTGCCAGCCATTGGGATACAATCTGCAAGGGCGGCAACGCCTATTCCATCGCGATGTTTGCCATCGATATGACTTGCGACGTCTGGGATACGCCCTATGTCAACTTCGACAACGGCTACCCGGATTTTCATATGTTCCCGATGACCAAGCCATCGGCTCTGCCTTGGGAGCCGGGTGTTGCCATGGCCTTTGCGCGGGCCGAAGGTATGGACCACAAGCCTGTGCCGATTGATCCGCGTCAGGTGCTCATTCGTCAGGTGGAGCGTGCGGCGGCCATGGGGATCGACGTACAGGTCGGCACCGAGTTGGAGTTTTACCTCCTTGATCCCGAAACCATGAAGCCAAAGGATCAGGGCATCGGCGTTTACGGTCTAGACCGCGCGGCGGAGCTGGAGCATGTGCTCGGCCCCATTCGCCAGCAGATCAACGAATATGGCATCCCGATTGAACAATCGAACCCCGAATATGCCGCCGGGCAGGTTGAGGTGAACATTCGCTATGGTTCGGCATTGCCCGCCGCCGATCAGGTGGTGGAATTCCGCAGCCTCGTCAAGCAGTTGGCAGGCGCACATGGCTACAAGGCGACCTTCATGGCCAAGCCGTTTTTTGAGGAAAGCGGCAATGGCTTCCACACGCATTACTCGCTTTGGAAGGACGGCAAGAACATCTTTGCCGACAATGGCAAGCTGAGCGACACCGGGCGGCATTTTGTTGGCGGTTTGCAAAAGCGCATGTCCGAGGCAGCGATTTGTGGCTCGCCCACAGTTAACGGGTTCCGCCGTCGTCAGCCCTATACTTTCTGTCCGATCAACAATGCATGGGGGTTGGACAATCGTACCGTCGCCATTCGCGTGATCGAAGGCTCCGACACTGCCACCCGCGTTGAAAAGCGTGATGCAGGCGCGGATTGTAACCCTTACCTGTTGCTGGCAACCGACATTGCCGCTGGTCTCGACGGGATCGAGCAGGCCATTGAGCCTAGCGAAATGACCACCGGCAATGCCTATGAATCCGAAACTGCGGAGCCGATCCCGACGCATCTGCGCGACGCGATTGAGCTAGCGCGTGGGTCTGACTGGCTCAAAGACGTGCTTGGTGAAACCCAGTGGGAGATTTACTGCCAGATGTGCGAACGCGAGATGGAGTTCTTTTCCGCCCAGGTCACCCAAGTCGAAATCGACCGCTATATGAGCAACTTCTGATGCTACTCGCCCAAGTTACAGGCACGGTCACTGCAACCGCCAAGGACGCCCATCTTGTGGGCCACAAGCTGTTGCTTTGCGATCTGATCGACGGGACGGGCAGCAAGCTCGGCTCGCAACTGGTTGCGGTTGATACGGTTGGCGCCGGGGTGGGGGATCGGGTGATGATCGCCACCGGTTCCGCGGCGCGTATGCCATCCCAAACGACCGGCGGGCCGGTTGATGCTGCGGTTATCGCAGTTGTCGACCGGATCAGCCTCACGAAAAAATCCTAATCCGTCAGCAAGGAGAAATATGATGGCAAAACCAACAGCAGGCCAGGCGGCCCTTGGTATGATTGAAACAAGGGGCCTTGTCGCCTCGATCGAAGCGGCGGATGCCATGGTCAAAGCGGCCAGCGTTTCCATTGTTGCCCAGGTGAAATCCGGCGGCGGTCTGATCACCACATTGGTGCGCGGCGAAGTTGGTGCGGTCAAAGCCGCAGCAGACGCAGGGGCCACGGCGGCAAACAAAGTCGGCGATGTTGTGTCGGTCCACGTGATCGCCCGCCCGCATGACGAGCTGGAAGCCATCATCGAAGCCCTATCCGCCTAAGTTGACTAGGAAGGGGCCGCGCCCATGAGTGCTTTTGCAGAATTTGCCGAAGCTGCGTCCAGATCTTCGGTCTCCAAGCCACCGGCATCCGCGCCGGACTACGCGCGTGTTGCGGTTCTGGGTGGGGGCAATGACGCACGTCTGATCGCAGCCCTTTGCCTTGCAAGTGGCGCGGAGGTGACGTTGTTTTCGGCCTACGGTGCGGAGCTTACGGCTTTGCGTGCCTCTTCGGGCATTTCTTTGCGTGGCGCGGGGCCGGTTGGCACCTATCAGGTGGATCGAACCGATGCGCCAGCGGTGCAGACGACGGCGGAACTGGATCGTGCGGTTGCAGGGGCCGAGGTGATTTTCCTCACTGGTCCGGTTCACAAGCAACGCACCTATGCGATGGTTCTGGCCGATCATCTAAGCGACGGACAGGTGCTTGTTCTGGCCCCCGGACGATCGCTCGGCGCATTGGAAACCGCTTGGATGCTGCGCATCGGCGGGGCCACCGCAGATGTCACAATCGTCGAGGCGCAAGGCCTGCCCTATTGGATGTCCGCCAGCGGCACGGTCCTGACCCTGTCGGAGGCGGCTCCGGTTTCTGCGGCAACCCTGCCAAGTGGGCGGGATGACGTGATTGACGGTCTACGCCGGTTCCTGCCTAACCTTTTGCCACGCCAATCCGTGCTTGCCTCTGGCTTTGCCGATGGCTCTGCCCTGGTGGAGTTTCCAGCCCTTTTGATGCGGGGAATTGCGCTGGAAAGCGGGGCGCTTGATATTCCGATGGGCGGTGTTCCCTTGGCGGAAAACAACTCGTTTCGCGCTCTCCTTGGCCCGGAGCAAATGTCGATTATCGACCAGCTTGCGGCCGAACGCACCAAGGTCGCCAGCGCATTTGGTGTACGAAATATGCCGACGACCAGCGATTGGGTCGAGGCGCACGCAGGTGCGCTCAAAGGCGATGGCATCCGTTTTGTCCCGGACCATGCAGAGGCCAAACACCTTTTGCGCGACGGCGTGATCGGCTCCTTAGTGCCTTTGATGTCCGCTGCCAGCCTGTCTGGCGTGGCCGTGCCGGTGACGCAATCCATGGTCACATTGGCCGGGTCGGTTCTCGGCGCAGATGTCGCCGCTGCCGGGCGCAAACTTCAAACCATCGGGATCGAGGCCGCAGATATCGCTACCGCCCGCCAAGCGATGGATAAAATCGCGACAGGAGTGCGCTGATGGACGCTGATCTGAGATCCATTGCCGCCGCACGGCGCTGTGCCGAAACCGCCTTTGAGGCATATCAGAAATTCCTCGGCACGGATCCATCCCATGTGGACGCCATCGTGGATGCCATGGCCCGCGCGATAGAACCCGAAGCCGAAAGTCTGGGTGCCTTGGCGGTGGAGGAAACCGGCTATGGCAATGTGCCGGACAAGCGGGTCAAAAACCTTTTTAATGCGCTCTCCGTCGCGGATTACCTGCGCGAGATCAAAACTTTGGGCATGCTCTGGCGCGATGACGCGACCAAAATCGCAGCCTTTGGCGAACCGATGGGGGTTGTGGCCGCGCTGATCCCGGTCACAAACCCAAATTCCACGATCATTTTCAAGGTCTTATCCGCCGTGAAAGCCGGTAACGCCATCGTCTGTGCACCGCACCCGCGCGGCGTGAAATCCGGGATTGCCACGATTGAAATCATGGCCCGTGTCGCCGAACAGATGGGTGCCCCCAAGGGGCTGATCCAATGTCTGGATCAAGTCACGATCCAGGGCACTGCCGAGCTGATGAAGCATCGCCGAACTTCCGTTGTGATGGCGACCGGTGGACCCGCGATGGTCAAGGCGGCGTACTCCTCCGGCAAGCCGACATTGGCCGTTGGGGCGGGGAATGTGCCGTGTTACGTGCACAAATCCATGGCCGACGAGATTGGCGAAGTGGCAGAACAGATCGTCACCTCGAAATGTTTTGACTATGGCACGGCTTGTGTGTCCGAACAGGCGGTGATCGCCGACCCGGAAATTGCCCGCGACCTCAAACACGAAATGAAGCTGAAAGGTGCCTACTTTTGCACGCCCGCCGAGGCCGATCGCCTTGCCAAAGTAATCTTTACCGGCAAACAGGCGATGAACCCCGATCGTGTCGGGCAATCGCCCGAAGCGCTGGCGTCAGCGGCCGGATTTTCCATCCCGCCGCGCACCCGGTGCCTTGTGTCCGAGGAAAGCGAAATCGGCTGGCAGCGGCCTTTGTCCGCAGAAAAGCTGAACCCGGTTCTGGCGTTCTATGTCGCACGTGACAGTGATCATGGGGTGGAGCTGTCCCAACAGATTGCCCGCTTTGAAGGCTGGGGGCATTCCTCGGTCATTCATTGTCATGACCCTGAAATCGTTGCAAAATTCTCGGCCATTCCGACGGGACGCATTCTGGTGAACACGCCTGCGATCATGGGCGGCATGGGCTATTGCACCGATCTGGAACCCAGCTTCATGCTTGGCACCGGCACTTGGTCGGGGTCCATCACCTCGGACAATGTGACGGCGCTGCATCTCATCAACATCAAGCGTGTGGCCTATGCCAACCGGCCCTGGCGCGACATCTACGACGACTACGGCGCGTGACGCCCCAAAGGTTTGAGGGAACAAAACCATGAGTGATATTACCATCCGCGCCCTGATGCAGATCGACAATCTGCAACCGAAATTTGCAGCCTATAACGGCGCGACAGTGCAAGGCTCTGTGCCCTTGTCGGGCGACACGGTTCTGATCGGTGAATTCGCCCCCGGCAACGGGGTGTTCAGCCTGATTGACCGCGCCCTCAAAGCCTCCTCCGTGGAGGCAACGACGCAGCTTGTGGAACGCGAGTTCGGGTTTTTTATTCTCAGGTCGCCTTCAAATGCCGAAGTATCCATGGCCCGCGATGCAATCCTGTCAGAGCTTGGCGCGTCGATGTCGGACCGGGTGAAACCGGCGATCACCTCGACCCAGATCATCACCTCTGTGGAACCCTATCAGGCGCAATTGCTCAACAAATGGCGCAAAGGCTCGTTGCTGGTGCCCGGCCAAACCCTTGGCATCGTTGAATGCGCCCCCGCCGCCTATATCTCCATCGCCGCGAACGAGGCTGAAAAAGCCGCCGAGATCGACATGGTGGAAGTTCGCGCCGTTGGCCGTTTCGGGCGGTTGTTCATTTCGGGATCGGAAAACTCCGTGCAAACGGCGGTCGAGGCCGCAACTCGCGCCGTCGAGGCGGTTGACGGACGGCCCGGCTGATGGCTGAAAAGCGGGTCATAGGGTCTGAACACATCGAAGATGCGCGCCAGCGCAATCGCATCGTGTTCGAGGTTCTGCCCGGCGATATCGTCACCGATATGGCGCGCGAATCCGCCGCCCGGCTTGGCATTCGGTTGGTGGACGGCCCGCTGGAAAAGCCAGCCGCCGTGCGCACGGATGGCAATACGGCGCTGCATCGCGGGCTTTATCGTCGCTCCGCCAAATGGATTGCGCCTGCGAAAACACCCCGGCCCCGCGCTCGGCGGTTTTCCAAACTCGCGCTCATCGGGGCAGGGGGTGTGGGGGGCAACATCGCCCATCTTGCTGCCAATGCAGACATGGCCGATGAAATCGCGCTGATTGATATCGCCCCGGGTATGGCGGCGGCGACGGCTTTGGATTTGAACCACACGTCCGGCATCACCGGTACGACGGCCCGTTGCATCGGCGGCGAGGATCTGGGCCTGGTCGCAGGGGCGGACGTGGTGGTGGTAACAGCGGGTCGCGCTCGATCCCCCGGCATGACCCGGGCCGATCTGATTGACGTAAACACCCGCGTGATCCACGCCGCAGCGGAGGCAATCCGCACGCAGGCCCCGAACGCAATTGTCATCGTTGTGACCAACCCGCTTGACGAAATGACGGTCGAAATGTTGCGTGCCACGGGGTTTCCGCGCGAGCGGGTCCTCGGCATGGCAGGCACGCTTGATTCCAGCCGGTTTCGCAATGCGCTTGCGATGGCCGCCGGTGTTATGCCGCGCGATGTTCAGGCGATTACGCTTGGCAGTCACGGCGATGAAATGGCCCCGATCACGTCGCTGGCGCGGATCAAGGGCCGCGCCTTGGAACGTTTTTTGTCCGCTGATCAGATCGAGGCCTGCGTACGCGATGCCATCACCGGTGGCGGGCAGGTTGTGGCATTGAAAAAATCCGGCTCCGCCACCATCGCCCCGGCCCATTCCAGCGTCGAATTGCTCGACCATATTCGCGGCGCAAAAACCGGCCCTGTGCCGGTTTCGGTCATGCTGGAAGGGGAATATGGTGTCTCCGGCGTCGTCCTTGGCGTGCCTGCGCACCTGGGTCAAAGCGGTCTATTGTCGGTTGAAGATTTACGCCTGACCCCGGCAGAAACAACCGCGCTTCACGCCGCTGCCGAGGCTATTCGCAAGCGCCTGGGCCTCTGACATGGCGCGGGTTTTCAAATCCGGCGGACGGTTCGAGGAAATCGGCTCCTACTCCCGCGCCAAACGTGTCGGCCCCTTTGTTTCCGTCGCGGGCACCACGGCTATTGAACCTTCGGGCAAGCTGCACGCGCCGGGGGATACTTATGCGCAATCCGTCTTTATCCTTGGCCGCATCGAAGAGGCGCTGCGTGCCGTAGGCGCCGACCTCAGCCATGTGATGCGCACGCGTGCCTATGTCAGCGACATGAGCCAAAGCGGTGGTTTTATCCGCGCCCACGGCGAGGTTTTCAAAGGCATCGACCCGGTTTTGACGGGTGTCGAGGCCGGCCTTACTCAACCAGGCATGATGGTTGAGATCGACGTAGATGCAATCGTCACCGGCAAAGACGGCAAAATCCTCCTTTAATCCGCCGTTTTTCGGCTTTGAGATTGACTCGGGGCGTTATTGTCGGTTTGTATGCTGTATACAGTATACAATAAGAGCCGACCAATCGGCCGTTTCACACATGGGAGATCATTGATGACTATGAAAACCAAAACACTTGTGCTGTCTGCCGGGCTGGCAATGCTCGGCACGACTGCTATGGCCGAGATCAAGGTCGGTTTTATTGGATCGCTGTCCTCTGACACCGGTCTCAGCACATTGCGTGGTGCGGAAATCGCCATCGAAGAACTGAACGCTGCTGGTGGCGTTCTGGGTGGCCAGAAAATCGTGATGGTCACGGCTGATACCGGCGAAGACGTCACCGAAGGCGTGAAAGCCTACGAGTATCTTGCGGAAACCGAGGAGGTTGATTTCATCATCTCCGGCTCGATTGACGATGTGTCACTGGGCTGGCTGCCCCGGATGCAGGAGTTTCGCATTCCAACGCTTGATACCTGGACCAGCTACGTCGGCATCATCGACATGGTGGTCGAAGACTACGACGCGATGCAGCCCTACTTTATGAACATCGCCTCCGACGAGGCGCTGGCCACGCTTTACATCGACTTTGGCAAGGATGTGCTCAAAGATCAGATGGGCTGGAATTCGGTTGTGATTATGGCCGAGGACACCGCCTTTGGCGGCGCGATCACTGGTCTTGTGACCGAAGCCCTGGCACCTAACGCCGGTATCGAGGTCAAGGAAATCATCACCTACGACATCGCCACCAACGATTTTGCGCCGCTCTTCTCCAAGGCGCAGAACTCGGGCGCTGATTTCATCTATCTGGTCAGCTCGGTCAACTCGCAGGTGGTTTCTTCGCAATACGTGAAATTGCAGGTGCCCATGGGCATGACTGGCGTCAACGTCGCCGCCCTTGGTCAGGAGTTCTGGGAAGACACCGGGGGAGCCGGTGGCGGGATTTCCACCCTGTCGCCCGTGCCTTCGGTAGGCTTCAAGCTTGACCCCGTTAGCGCCGAATTCCTTGCCACCTATCAGGCGAAATATTCCACCCGCCCCATGGTGCCGCATTTCAACGGCTACAACGCTTATCATGGCGTGAAACAGGCGATGGCAGCCGCCGAGGCCGCTGGCGGCTTTGAGGTTGAAAAATGGGCACCGGAAATGGAGAAACAGGACCTCTTCCTGAAACTCGAAGACGGCACCCCCTGGCTGCGCTACGGCTTTTGGGGCAACGACGAGGTCGAACCGCGCACCGGTCGGACCTATCCGCACAATGCCCGCTTTGACATCACCGAACCCTACGAGGACGGTTCGCCCTCGATGGTTGTGATCCAGTGGTATGAAGATGGCACCAACGCCGTTGTCTACCCTGAAAAGTTCAAGACCGGTGAATTCACCGTTCCAAGCTGGGTTAAGAAGTAATCCCTGAAATCTGCTGTCCCGGTTCTTGCCGGGGCAGCGGCTTGTCTTTGCCGCGGGGCCTTGGATCAGGTCCGGGGCGCGGGTTTCTCTGATCAAAGGTGTGCTTTTCCCATGCTTCAGGTGCTGATCCAGGGCTTTTTGCTAAGCGGTCTTTACGCGCTGATTGCGATGGGGTTCACCCTGATTTTCAGCGTTGGCCGGGTGCTTAATCTGGCCTACGGTGCCTACCTTCTGATCGGTGGCTACACATATTTCTATTTTGCCCAAATGCTGGGAATGCCCAAGATCGCCGGGTTGTTACTGGCCGCGATTGTTGGCTGCGTCATGGGGCTGCTGAAGTTTCAGCTTATTGTGAAACCCATGAAAGGCGATCATGTGGCGGTGGAGATTTCCACGCTTATCCTTGCCGTCGTGCTGCAATCCGGTGTCATTCTGGTCTTTGGCAACAGTTCCAAGATCCTGCTGCCAATCGTGCCGGGGGTGGAGCGTATCGCCGGGGCCGCCATTCCCTATTCCAACCTTGTCGCGGTTATCGCCAGTTGGGCAATTTTGATCGGGCTTTATTACTTTGTGCGCCGCACCCATACGGGTCGGGCGATGCAGGCGGTCTCCATGGATGCCAAGGGGGCGGCGATATCAGGGGTTGATGCCGATCACATCAACCGCATCACCTGGGGGATTTCCGGTACGCTTGGTGCGCTCGCCGGTGTCTTTTTTGCAAGCTATACCCAACTTTACCCCGGCATGTGGGTGGCCCCGCTGATCATCGCCGTGGCAGTGGTCATTGTTGGTGGCATTGGCTCTATCATTGGCACTTTGGTTGTTGCCCATATCGTTGGTTTCATGGAGGTGATCTCGGTGACATGGATCGCCCCGGAACTGCGCGGCGTCTTCACCATGATCCTGATCATCAGCGTTCTGGTGCTGCGTCCCAGAGGTCTTTTCGGCCGGGAGGAGCTTTGATGGGTCTGCGCTGGTATCACTTTGCCCTCTGGGGGACATTCATCGTCGGCCTCGCGCTGTTGCCCGAACTGGTGTCCAAAGGCACGTTGCGGACAGTTATCTTTGCCAACTATCTGGCGATTTTCGCGATTTCATGGGATTTGCTGTCAGGGCGGACCGGCTATATCAGTTTCGGCCATCCTTTCCTGATCGGGATCGGGGCTTATACTTCTGCGATCCTGACCAAGCGTTTTGATGTCGCGATAGAATTTGCCATCCCGATTGCGGTGCTGTTCACCATGATCGGCGGGCTGATCGTGCTGTTGCCGGCCCTCAGGATCAAGGGCAGCTATTTTGCGCTGGTCACGCGGGCGTTCATGGAATTGATGTATCAACTCGTCCAGGTAATCCGCCCGGACTTGACCGGCGGCACCCGTGGCATGTCGGGGATCACCACATTGACGCGCGGTGCAGTCAACGGGTTTTACCTTAGCGCCAGCTTGATGGTGGCAATCGCGCTTTCGATGTGGCTATTGATGCGCACAAGACTTGGCACTGCCCTTTCGGCCATCGGCATGAACGAGGAAAGCGTGCGCGGCAGTGGCCTGTCGACCACTAAGCTGAAAACAGTCGCGTTTTTGACCTCGGCTTTTGTGGCCGGTCTTGGGGGTGCCTTTTATGTCCATTACCTTGGATCACTGGCCCCGCGTGCGCTTTTTGACATCAACTTTGTCTTCACCATCATCGTGGCAGTGCTGATCGGCGGATCATCCACCATTGTCGGCCCCATTATGGGCGCTTTCTTCCTGACCTTCCTGCTGGAATACCTGCGCCCCTATCTGCCGGGGGCCGAACGCTATTTCATCTATGGCGGCATCGCGCTTCTGCTCTATATGTATCAGCCCAAAGGCATGACCGAGATCATATCCAAGCTGATGGCACGTTGGAGGCGGGGCGCATGACCAAACCGCTGGAAATTCGCGAGTTGGTCAAGGACTTTGGCGGGCTCAGGGCCACCGACCACCTGTCATTCACCCTCGAAGATGGCCAGTCCGTTGGCCTGATTGGCCCCAATGGCGCGGGCAAAACCACGGTTTTCAGTCAGATCATGGGCGAGCATCGTCAGACCTCGGGTGACATCTTTCTCTTTGGTCAGGAGATTTCCAACCTCTCGACCCCCGGTCGTATCCGGCGGGGCGTCAGCCGTACCTATCAGGTGCCGCGCCCCTTTGCGGAAATGAGCGTGGCAGAAAACATCCGTGTCGGGCTGATGCCGGACAACATCTGGCAGATGATCGTGCAACAGCCAAACCGAGACCGTGAACTGGAACTTGCACTCAGCGTCGGCTTTTCCGAGGACGATCTGAAACGCACCCCGGCGGAACTTTCTATGGGTGATTTGCGCAAGCTGGAAATGGCCCGCACCATGGCAACCGCCCCAAGGGTCATGCTGCTGGACGAGGTTTTTGCCGGTCTCACGGTCGAAGAAATCGCCCAGATTGGTGCTTTGGTCCAACAGATGCGCAAAGACGGGATGACCTTCCTGATCGTCAGCCACGACCTCAAGGCGCTGGAACCGCTGATTGATTACGCGATTGCCATCAACTATGGCGCTGAAATCGCCCAGGGCAAATTCGCTGATGTCATGGCCGACGACGGTGTTCGCGCCGCCTATCTCGGAGGCACCTGATGTCCTATCTGGAAATCTCCGCGCTTAGCGCCTTTTACGGCAAGGCACAGGCCCTTCACGCGGTTGATCTTAGCGTCGAGGAAGGCGAGATCATTGCCATTGTCGGTGCAAACGGGGCGGGAAAGTCAACGCTTCTGGATAGTGTCATGGGTTTGACCAAGACCACCGGCAACATTCGACTGGCAGGCAAATCGCTGATCGGCAAGGCCAGTTCAGCGATCGTTCAGGCCGGGGTCGGCTACGCGCCTGAACGCTTCAACCTATTCCCTTACATGAGCGTGCGCGACAACCTTCTGGTCGGGGCCTATACCGCGCGGGATGACATCGCTGACAATCTGGAAATGGTCCACAAACTGTTCCCACGCCTTGCAGAACGGGCCGAACAGGAAACCTCCACCCAGTCGGGCGGTGAACGTCAGATGGTCTCTCTGGGACGTGCGCTGATGACCAGCCCGCGCATATTGCTGGTGGATGAACCAACTATCGGGCTGGCCCCCAAGGTTTGTTTGGAAATCGCAGAGGTGCTGAAGCGTTTGCAGCAGGAATTTGGCGTCACCATCGTCATCACCGAGCAAAACGCCAATTTCGCCATGACCCTGGCCGAGCGGCTTTATGTCTTGGAAAGCGGCCATATCGTCAGCCAGGGCACCCGCGCCGAATTGGAAAAGGACGAAAAGCTGGCCGCCGCCTATTTCGGCTAGATGATCGCCTTTTCAGAAAAACGCGCGTTTTTCACGATCCGCTCAAACCCAAAGGGCGCCATATCCAGCGTGCGGTATTCGCCGAAAGTCAGCCACTCTGCCGTTGCCCGCCCCATGGCCGGGGATTGCTGCAAGCCATGACCGGAAAACCCGTTCAGGAAGATGAAATTTTTCACCGCCTCATGTGGTCCGAGGATCGCATTGTGATCAAAGGTGTTATAGGCGTAATGCCCGGCCCATTCGTTGATGACCTTGATGGCCTCAAACTGTGGCACCCGCTCGGCAATGGCCGGCCAGGCATGGTTTTCCCAGAGGCCATGATCCATCGCGAAATCGTCGAAATCCACCGCCGGATCGGGATCACCATGTCCGCCTGCCAGATAGGTCTGCGGGCCGTCCTGGCGCATGTGAACCCCCGATGGGTTGATGGTTAGCGGCAGATCCTGCTTCAGCGGTTTTTCGGCGGAAAAGACCCAAGTGAAGCGCTTCCTTGGCTCAACCGGAATGTCGATCCCAGCCATCCGTGCAGTTCTGGCCGCGCGTGGGCCCGAGGCGTTGACAACCTGCCCACAGGCAATCACCGCGCCCGAGGCAAGGGTGACGCTTTCAATACGATCCCCCGCCGCGTTGCGGTTCATCCCAACGACCTCGTTCGCGACATATTCAATGCCGCGCTCGCGGGCCGCACGGCGGAACCATTCAAACACCGTACCGCCGTCCCAATAGCCTTCGTCCACCTTGTTGATGCTGCCAAGAACAATGTCATCAACGTTGTAAAACGGATATTCCGCCTTGATCTCCTCGCGGCTCATCAGACGCGTCGCCGCTCCCGCGGCAAGCTGAACCTTTTGGTTTTCGCGCAGTGTCTCGGCAAAGGCGTCGTTGTCGGCCAAGTACATATAGCCGTAATTCTGAATCGAAAGCTCCGGTACACGTGGATCGTTGTCCATATAACTGCGAATATTCTTGATAAAATCGGCAGCAAACTGCGAAATTCGCACGTTTAATTCATTGGAAAACTGCTGGCGGATGCAGGAATTTGTATGCGCGGTCGAACATTTTTCATAGCTCGTATCCCGTTCCACAACCAGAACCGAGCCGTTGAAATCGGGATTTTTCGACAGAAACCACGCGGTCGAAGAGCCCATGATCGCCCCTCCGACGATCACCACATCATAGGTGGATTTTTGCGGTGTTTCCGAAAATCCTTGCGCGGCCATGGCAGTAATCCCTTTGGCTGGTTGCAGCATATCGAGCCACATCGTTGTGCATGTCTTGGCAAATTGCCAGAGGGAATCGTGCGCGGGGCCTCGCATCTGAAAATCAGGCGATGGCCACGTCTTGGGGTTTGAAATCGCCGGGGTTCTGGGCCAGTCTTTGGCGGGAAAGCTTTTGATCGAGCGATCTTCGAGGGCGCAGTTTCGGGGAAACCATGACCAGCAAACATGTGGTTGTAATTGGTGCGGGTATTGTTGGTGCGGCGACCGCGCTTTGGCTTTGCCGCGCGGGCATGAAAGTCACCCTGATTGACAAGGGGGAACCGGGCATGGGGGCCTCTTATGGCAACGCTTGCCTTCTGGCGAGCTGTGCGATTGTACCGGTCACAACCCCCGGATTGATCCTCAAGGGGCCGCGTTATCTGCTCGACCCGAATTTTCCTTTGTTCATGCGGCTGTCCTACCTGCCACGGATGATCCCATGGCTTGCGCGTTACCTCTCTCACTCCAATGACGCCGATACCCGACGTATTGCCGATGGCCTGTCGCTGATCATTGGCGATTCACTGGAACAGCATCAGGCGCTGACGGCGGGCACCAAGGCGGCCAAATGGGTGCGTCCTAGTGACTACAGCTTTGTCTACAAAGACCGCGCCGCCTTTGAGGCCGACGCCTACTCCTGGAAAATCCGCGCTGAACATGGCTTTGTGCCGGAGCTTGTTGAAGGCGCGGCGGTTCAGGAACGCGAACCGATCCTCGGTGCGAATGCCGGGCTATTGGCGGTTAACAAGAACCATGGCTTTATCCTAAATCCAGCGAAATACGTGCAGGATCTAGTGGCCGAGCTCGTCGGCCAGGGGGGACATTTTCTGCGTGCAGAGGTGCGTGATTTCACGCTGGAGGGTGGCCAGATCACCTCGATAGCAACGAATGCAGGGCCAATTGAATGCGACCGCGCGGTCATCGCCTCAGGCATCTGGTCAAAGCCCTTGATGCAGAAAATCGGCCTGAATATCCCTTTGGAGGCCGAGCGCGGCTATCACATCATCTTTGGCAACCCCAGCCAGAAACCCCGTGATCCCATGATGTTGTCCAGCGGCAAATTCGTCGCCACCGCAATGGATCAGGGTCTTCGTTGCGCGGGCATTGTTGAATTTGGCGGCCTGAAGGCAGGCCCGTCCAAAGCCCCGCTCAATCTGTTGCGAAAAAACGTCAAGGCGTTGTTTCCAAACCTGAAATACGACACCGAAGAAGAATGGATGGGGTTTCGCCCCGCCCCCACAGACAGTTTGCCACTTATCGGAGAGATCGGATCAACCGGCGTTTACGCCGCCTTTGGCCATCACCACGTCGGCCTGACAGGGGGTGCCAAAACCGGTCGCCTGGTCGCGGATCTGATTGCTGAAAAGCCGAACAACCGCAATCTGGATGCCTATTCACCGAACCGGTTCCGCAGATAGGTATCCAGCGTCTCAACCTTTTCGTGACGTATGACGGGCGGGACAAACGCCGCCACTTCGGGCGGTTTGCCGTTGAACTTTTCTACTCGGACCAGACAGGAATGCGCCGTTGGCCCTTGCCCCAGTTCGGATGTGCCACGATCCCCGGTCAGCGCGTTTGGATTGCCATGGCGGCACATGCCCGCCTCGTCAGGATCCCACCACGCCCCGGTCGCCATCTGGATCACGCCGCGCCTGATCCGTGTGGAGATCTGCGCCACCCCAAGACAGGCGCCTCGTTCATTGAACAGCCGTAAGAGATCGCCCACAACAATCCCCCGTGCCTTGGCATCCGTGTCATTCATCAAAACCGGCTCTCGCCCGTTGATCTTGCCCTCCGCACTGACGGGGCCATGATCCAGTTGGGAATGCAGCTTGGTTGCGGGCTGGTTGGACACCAGATGCAACTGCTCCGGCCCCGCCCTGCCAAGCCATTCGACCGGCTCCAGCCAGACGGGATGGCCGGGGCAATTCGCATAGCCAAACCCAGCCACTTTGCTAGAGAAAATCTCGATCCGCCCGCTTGGCGTTGCCAAAGGATGCGCCAAAGGATCGCGGATGAAATCCTCCAGCATCACGCGCGGTTTTGTTGGCGTTGCAAACCGATGCCAGCCACGCGCACAAAACGCGTCCCATTCAGGCAAAGGCAAGGCATTATCCGCCGCTTGATCGCTTGGTGCGGCGTTGGAGGCCAGATCGCCGGCCTTGCCGGTTGAGGTCGTCGTGCGCTCAAAAATCCAGCGCTGCCAGTCCTCGGTGCTCCGGCCACCGGAAAATGTCGGCTCGACGTTCATCCAGCGGGCTATGCCACGAAATATGTCGTGGTCGTTGCGTGCCTCGGCGGGCGGCTCCACCGCCTTCTTCATGCGGATCATATAGCTGTCACGCTGCGACAAGGCGATGTCATCACGCTCCAAAGGCGTGGTGCAGGGCAGCACTATATCCGCACGCCGCGCCGTGGCTGTCCAGCACCAGTCATTGACGATGATGGTTTCAGGTTTTTGCCAGGCTTTTGCCAGCCGGTTCAGATCCTGGTGATGATGATAGGGATTACCGCCCGCCCACCAGATCAGCCGAATATCGGGGTAGGTGGCTTGTTTGCCGTTAAACGCAAACTCGGTTCCCGGGTTCAAAAGCATATCCGCAATCCGCGCCACCGGGATCACATCCTTGACCGGATTGACCCCCTGCGGCAGCGATCCCCCGGCGAGCAACGGGTAATCCGCACCTATGCTGTTGGACGCCGAATAACCAAACCCAAAACCGCCACCGGGCTTGCCGATCTGTCCCAACATGGCGGCAAGCGTGATGGCCATCCAAAACGGCTGCTCGCCATGATCGCCGCGCGTCAGCGACCAGCTAATCGAAATCATCGTGCGTTGCCGGGCCATACGCCGGGCGAGATCGCGGATCGTATCCGCACCGATCCCCGAAATCCCCGCGGCCCAATCAGCGTCCTTGGGAATACCGTCGTCCTTGCCGTTCAGATAGGATGAAAACTGTTCAAAACCTATGGAATATCGTGAAAGAAATGCCGGGTCGTGCAGGTCTTCGTCCAGCAGCGTCTTGGCAATACCAAGCATGATCGCGACATCGGTATTCGGCCTCACAGGCAACCATTCGGCGTCCAGATCGGCCATCATATCGCTCGCCAATGGGCTAATGTTCACAAATTCAACGCCCGCGCTCTTGGCGGCCTCCAGCCCTTGTTTCTGGCGATGCGCACCCAGACCGCCGCTGTCGATCTGTCCGTTCTTGAGCGGAATACCCCCAAAGGCAACCACCAGTTCGCCCGCCTCAGCGATGGATTGCCAGCTTGTCGTCGTATTCAGAAACTCGCGAAACGAGCCGAGCACATGCGGGATCATCGCCTCCGCTGCGGCAAAGGAATAGGTAAAGGCCGAGGCGGTAAATCCCCCGGTGCAATTCAAAAACCGTTTCATCTGGCTTTGCGCATGATGAAACCGCCCGGCACTGGCCCAGCCATAAGAACCCGCATAAACCGCATTCGCGCCGTGTTTTTTGCGCACCCGGGTTAATTCCTGCGCAATCAACCGCTCTGCGACCTCCCAGGGCACTTCGACAAATGCTTCCTTGCCGCGCAAATCCGGCCTGCTGCCGGGGCCATCGCGCAGCCAGCTCTCGCGCACAACAGGATGGGTGATCCGGCTCGGTGCATCCAGGGTGCCAACCACCCCTCGACCAATCGGTGAGGGATCCGGGTCTTCCTCGAAAGGGTGCATCTCAACCAGTTTACCATTTCGCGTCTCAGCGCGGTAAACCCCCCAATGGGTCGCGGTCAGGGTGGTCTTTGTGTTCATCTCAAACGCCCGATCCATTGATGACCCGCCAACCCTAGATCGCCCGCGATGATCTTGCATCCATTTTTTGGCCGTCTCCAATGGGTCGCGAAATCCTTGCTGACCGCGTCTGACATTGGCGCTACGATCCACCCAATTAGTCCCCAAAACCCCGAAGATCACATGTTCCTCAAAAACGCCTGGTATGTCGCCGCCTGGAGCCACGAGATCACGGATGCGTTGCAACAAGTGATCGTGCTGGGTGAAAAGATCTGCCTCTACCGCCTGCAATCCGGCGAGCTAATCGCGCTGGAGGATGCATGCCCGCACCGCAAGCTGCCGCTCTCCAAAGGGCGGATCAAAGGGGACCACGTTGAATGCGGCTATCACGGGTTAACCTTTGATTGCGCCGGTCAATGTGTCTGGGCGCCGGGCGAAGGGCGCATTCCATCCGCCGCGCGGGTCCGCCCCTATCCCGTGCATGAAAAATACGGGCTGATCTGGATCTGGATGGGCAACGCCGCGATTGCCGACAAGGACGAGATCATCGACATCCCCAACTTTGACGACCCCGACTGGGGCCTCAACCGTGGGGCGGCGATGGATCTTGAATGCAATTACCTGCTGATGTGCGACAACCTTCTGGACCCGACCCATGTGGCTTGGGTCCACGAGGGATCGTTTGCAACGGATGCCACCAAGGATACGCCTTTGCGGGTGACCAAGGGGCAAAACGGCGTGACCGTCCATCGCTGGATGATGGACCATGAACCGGCCCCGTTTTACAAAAAGATCGTCGAATTTGATGGCAATTGCGATCGCCTGCAACACTACGAGGTGCGCTATCCCAGCCATGCCCTGATCCGCGCGGTGTTCACCCCTGCGGGCACCGGCGGTGTCGATGGCCCCCTGCATGACAAGACGTTCATCATGGACAGCTATAATTTCATGACCCCCGTCAGCGAGGCTCAAACCCGTTATTATTGGTTCCAACTACGCAATATCCGCCCCAACGACGACGCCCTGTCAAAGATGATGAGCGCGGATGTCCAGAAAGCCTTTGAAGAAGATCGCGCGGTGCTGCGCGAGGTTCAGATCGGCCTCAGTGAAAAGACCTCCGCCCATATCGACCTTGGCATTGATGCAGGTCCCCTGCGGTTTCGCCGTCAGTTGGAGGCGATGATCGCTGAAGAGGCTCTGGTGGATCAAAAGATGCAGATGTAGACGGGCGGGGACTCTATACATCTAGGCAAAAGCGGAATAACCTTAGGCATATTGGCCAAAAGAGTGTCCGCAATGACCGTCACATACCGCGATGTCAAAGCCGACATATTGGCAAAGATCACCCAAGGCATCTGGCCCCCCGGGGAACTTGTGCCGAATGAAACGGAACTTGCTGAAAACTATGGCTGTGCGCGTGCCACGGTTAATCGGGCGATGCGAGAACTGGCCGAGGCCGGTCTGATCGAACGCCGCCGCAAGGCTGGAACAAGGGTACGCATAGCACCGATCCGTCAGGCGAAATTCAACATCCCGATTGTCCGGCGCGAGGTTGAATCCCGCGGCGAAACCTACCGCTATGCCCTCGTCAGCCGCAGCGTCGGCCCGCCGCCAGACTGGCTGGCCGCGCGAATGGATCTGGCCTCTGCCGGTAAGGTTTTACGGCTAATCTGCATGCATTACGCCAATGGCGCACCCTATCAACACGAGGATCGCTGGATCAATCTTGACGCCCTGCCGCAAGCCGAAACCGCCGATTTCACCCAAACCGGTCCTAACGAATGGCTGGTCTCCGCGATCCCGTTTTCCGACGCGGAAATCAGTTTTTCCGCGACCCTTGCGGACGACACTTTAGCCGGGTTTCTGGGCGGCAACGCGGGCGATCCGGTCTTCACGATCGAGCGTTCAACATGGTGGGAAGGTGCCTCCATCACCTACACCCGCCTGTCCTTCACCCCCGGCCACCGGATGACCACGCGTTATTGAGGAGCATTCTTTAGCAACCTCAAACGCGACTGATCGCCAAACACGCTTTGCTCAAAACCCTCACAATATCCCCGGCAGGTTCAACCCGTTTTCCCGTGCGCAAGCCACCGCATCCTCGTAACCCGCATCCGCGTGGCGCATTACACCCGTGGCCGGGTCGTTCCACAACACCCGCCCAATCCGGCGATCCGCATCCTCCGTCCCGTCACAGCAGATCACCATGCCGGAATGCTGGGAAAAGCCCATGCCAACCCCGCCACCGTGATGCAGCGACACCCAGGTCGCGCCCGAAGCGGTGTTCAATAGCGCATTCAAGAGCGGCCAGTCGGACACGGCGTCCGAACCATCTTTCATCGCCTCGGTTTCACGATTTGGCGACGCGACCGAGCCGCTGTCCAGATGATCCCGCCCGATCACAATCGGTGCAGACAGCTCGCCCGAACGCACCATCTCGTTGAACGCAAGTCCAAGCCTGTGGCGCACACCCAGCCCCACCCAGCAAATCCGTGCGGGCAACCCCTGGAACGAGATGCGCTCCCGCGCCATATCCAGCCAATTGTGCAAATGGCTGTCGTCCGCCAGAATTTCCTTCACCTTGGCGTCGGTTTTATAGATGTCCTCGGGATCGCCGGACAAAGCCGCCCAGCGGAACGGCCCGATGCCACGACAAAACAGCGGGCGGATGTAAGCGGGTACAAACCCCGGAAAGGCAAAGGCGTTTTCCAAGCCTTCTTCCAGCGCTACTTGTCTGATATTATTTCCATAATCCAAGGTCGGCACGCCTGCGTTCCAAAAATCCACCATCGCGGCCACATGCACTTTCATGCTGGCCCGAGCGGCTTTTTCAACGGCTTTAGGATCACTCTCGCGCTTGGTTTTCCACTCCGCCATAGTCCAACCCTGCGGCAAATACCCATTGATCGGATCATGGGCCGAGGTCTGATCGGTCACGATATCAGGCCGCACGCCGCGCCGCACAAGCTCGGGGAAAACATCCGCCGCATTGCCCAGAAGGCCCACGGATTTCGCTTCACCGGCCTTGGTCCAGCGGTCAATCATCTCCAACGCCTCATCAAGACTATCGGTCCGCTCGTCGACGTATTTGGTGCGTCGCCGGAAATCTATGCTGTCGCTGTTACACTCCACCGCCAAACAGCAAGCCCCCGCCATCACCGCGGCCAAGGGCTGCGCGCCGCCCATACCCCCAAGGCCCCCGGTCAGGATCCATTTGCCTTTGAGGTTGCCGCTATAATGCTGGCGACCTGCCTCGACAAAGGTCTCATACGTCCCTTGCACGATGCCTTGCGATCCGATGTAAATCCACGACCCCGCCGTCATCTGGCCATACATCGCCAGACCCTTTTTATCCAACTCGTTAAAATGATCCCAGGTCGCCCAATGCGGCACGAGGTTCGAATTCGCGATCAACACGCGCGGCGCATCTTTGTGGGTCTGAAACACGCCAACTGGCTTGCCCGATTGCACCAGCAGCGTCTGATCCTCTTCTAATTCGCGAAGCGACGAAACGATGCGGTCAAAGTCCTCCCAGGTCCGCGCTGCACGCCCGATCCCGCCGTAGACCACGAGTTCATGCGGGTTTTCTGCCACATCGGGATGGAGGTTGTTCATCAGCATCCGCATCGGCGCTTCGGTTAACCAGCTTTTGGCTGTGATTTCCGTTCCCGTAGCGGGGTAAATATCGCGGGTGTTTTTGCGTGGATCGCTCATGTTCATCCTCCTGCGGTCGGGGAAAATTCGACCAGTTGTTCCAGAATTTCTTTGAGATACGGGCGTAGATTTGCGGCCTTAGCATCGTCATAAGACCAGGGGGCCGCCTCCGCGCTCAGATAAGTCGATTGCGCCAATTCCATCTGGATCGCGTGAAAACCAAGCGCCGGTTTGCCGTATTCCCGGGTGGTCCAACCGCCCTTGAAGCGTCCGTTTAAGACGCTGGAATAGCCCGACGCGCGGGCGCAAATATCTTGGGTCAACCGCTCGATCCTGTGATCGCATGTGACCCCGGAATAGGTGCCGATGTTGAAGTCCGGCAATGTGCCTTCAAACAGAAACGGGATGCTCGAGCGGATGGAATGGCAGTCATAGAGCAGCGCAAACCCATGGAGGTCATGGACACGCTGCAACTCGTCCCAAAGTGCTGCGTGGTAGGGCGCATGAAACGCCAATCGCCGCGCCTCAACCTCCAACGGATCGGGTGGGGTTTCCCAAATATCGCGCCCATCAAAATCCGTCAGCGGCACCAGACCGGTGGTGTTTTGCCCCGGATAAAGCGAGGCCCCCGAAGGGTCGCGATTGGCGTCGATCACGTAGCGATGAAAAGTTGCCCGCACGCTTGTGACATCCGGGATCAGCCCATCGTAAAGCCGATGAATATGCCAATCCGTATCGTCCAAACCCTGTCCCCGGGCGTTCAAGTGGGCGTGAATTTCGGGCGGAACATCCGTGCCCGTATGGGGCAGGCCCAGCACCAGCGGGCTGTTGCCCCGGGTGATTTCAACCGGGTTCATTGCGATAATCCCGGCATTTCGATGCCTGCAACCCCGGAAATTTCACCGCTTGCGATCAGCTCCGCCGCGCGTTCCAGATCGGGCGCGAGGTAGCGATCCTCGGTCAGGGTTTCGACGCTTGATCTGACGTGTTTCACTACCTTTTGCAGCGCCTCACTGGTGGCAAGGGGAGCGCGAAACTCAACGCCTTGCGCGGCACAAAGCAGCTCCACGCCCAAGATGCGATTGAGGTTTTCCACCATCACCCCCAAACGCCGTGCCCCATGAGCGGCCATAGAAACATGGTCTTCCTGATTGGCGGAAGTGGGCGTGGAGTCAGTCACGCAAGGGTTCGCCAAGTGTTTGTTTTCGCTCATCAAAGCAGCCGTTGTCACCTCGGCGATCATATAGCCGGAGTTGAGGCCCGGATCGGGTGTCAGGAAAGGTGGGAGGTTAAAGCTCAGCACCGGATCGACGATCAACGCGACCCGCCGCTGGGCAATCGCGCCAATCTCAGCCACCGCCAGCGCGATCATATCTGCGGCAAATCCCACGGGTTCCGCATGGAAATTTCCGCCCGATACAATCTTGTCCACACCGACCAGCACCAGCGGATTGTCCGTCGCGGCATTTGCCTCGATCTCCAGCGTGCCGGCCGCCATGCGCAGCACATCCATCGCGGCACCCGTCACCTGCGGCTGGCAGCGAATGCAATAGGGGTCCTGCACCCGGGCATCGCCAACCACATGGCTTTCACGAATTTCCGAACCGGCCAAAAGGGCACGCATCGTTGCGCCTGCCTCGATCTGCCCGGCATGACCGCGAAGCGCGTGGATTTCCGGCTGCAAGGGCGCGGTCGAGCCCATGATCGCATCGGTCGAAAGCGCCGATGTGACCAGCGCCGCCTCCGCCGCCCGCCACGCGCTAAACAGCCCCGCCAGCGCAAAGGCCGTGGAAAACTGCGTGCCGTTAATCAGCGCAAGACCTTCCTTGGGGCCCAGTTCCAAAGGCGAAAGGCCAGCGACGGAAAGCGCCTTGTCGCCGGACATGGTCATGCCCTCAAATTCCGCCTCGCTGGACCCCATCATAACGGCCGCCATATGCGCCAAGGGGGCCAGATCGCCCGAAGCCCCGACCGAGCCTTGCGCGGGAATAACCGGGGTCACGCCGCGCTCCAGCATCGCCTCCAAAAGATCGACAACCGCCAGCCGCACACCGGACGCCCCACGTCCCAAACTCAGCAGTTTCAACGCCATCAAAAGCCGCGCATGACGACGCGGGATTGCCGGGCCAACGCCGCAGCAATGCGACAGGATCAGATTGCGTTGCAGAGTCGCGGTGTCCTTGGCCGCGATCTTGACGCTGGCGAGTTTGCCAAAGCCGGTGTTCACACCATAAACCGCGTTTTCACCCGCAGCGGCAGCAGCGATGCTTGCATGGGCGCGTTCAATGTCTGGCCTGCAAGCAGGATCAAGCCGGACGGGTTTTTCGTGCCAGTAAATCTCCGCCAGATCACTCAGCGTCACCGCCCCCGGTGTTAAGGTTAATCCGCTCACAATTGACCCCCGATAATACGCCGATAAAGCGGGTTGAACCCAATCCGATAAGCCAGTTCGGCGGGATGGGCGACGTCCCAGACCGCAAGATCCGCCCGCATCCCCGATTTGATCTGACCGCAATCGCGCAGCCCAAGGGCGCGGGCGGCGTTTCTGGTAACACCACTCAACGCCTCCTCCGGGGTCATGCGAAAGAGCGTACAGGCCATGTTCATCGTCAACAAAAGCGAGGTCATGGGCGAGGAGCCGGGATTGCAATCACTCGCCAGCGCCATCGGGACTTTGTGTTCGCGCAACGCCGCCAAAGGGGGCATCTGCGTTTCGCGCAACGTGTAAAACGCACCCGGCAACAGGACCGCAACCGTCCCGGCCTCGGCCATGGCGGCCACGCCGCAGGCATCCAGATATTCGATGTGATCAGCGGACAAGGCCCCATAACCGGCGGCCATTTTCGCCCCGCCAAGGTTCGACAATTGCTCAGCATGCAGCTTGACCGGCAGGCCCAATTCAACCGCCACATCAAAGACCCGTGCTATTTGCGCAGGCGAAAAAGCGATCCCCTCGCAAAAGCCATCGACCGCGTCCACCAGCCCCTCGGCATGGGCTTGACGCAGCGCTGGAATGCAGACCGCGTCAATGTATTCATCACCGCGACCCGTATAATCCGCAGGCACTGCATGGGCGCCCAGAAAGCTGGTCACAACGCGGATATCCCGGTGATTTTCAAGTGCCCGCGCCGCCCGTAACATCCGTAATTCTGTCTCAATATCAAGGCCGTAACCGGATTTCACCTCCAGCACCGTCACACCTTCAGCGATCAACGCATCGACACGCGGAAGGGCCGTTTCCACCAGCGTTTCCAGATCAGCCGCCCTTGTTGCCGTGACAGTCGAGACAATGCCACCTCCCGCCCGCGCAACCTCCTCGTAAGAAGCCCCGTTCAAGCGCAGTTCAAACTCAACAGCGCGATTGCCGCCAAAAACGATATGGCTGTGACAATCAATCAACCCGGGCGTAACCAGTCGCCCCGCCAAATCTTTGCCCGGCAACTGGCCAAGGGATGTGGGCAATTCTTTTGCCGGGCCGACAAAAGCAATTTGCCTGTCCTTGATCGCGATTGCCGCATCTTCGATCAAACCATAGGGTTTGTCTTGCTTTGACTGCATCGTTGCGGCGGTCAGATTGGTTAGAAGAACATCGTCCGGCAAAGTGGGGTTTGGCATCATGTCACCTCGGTGGATTTCGCTTTTCTGGTACAAGGGAATATGCAATATGTCTAGACATAAAACCGGAAAGGCCGCGCGATGATTTTTGCTGAAAACGCTCTTTTACCCTCGGGCTGGGCCAAAGATGTGCGGCTTGAAACCGGGTCCGGCGCGATCACGGCAATCACCGAAAACGCGACACCCCTTGCGGCCGACACCCGCGTTGCGACCCTGTTGCCGGCACTTGCCAACCTTCACAGCCATTCCTTTCAACGGGCCATGGCTGGCATGACCGAATACCGCAAAGCTGGCAAAGACAGTTTCTGGACCTGGCGCGAGTTGATGTACCGCTTCACCGACCACCTTACCCCGGAACAGATCGAAGCCATCGCCGCCCTGGTTTTTGTCGAGATGCAGGAAGCAGGTTACGCCGCGGTGGGGGAGTTTCACTACGTCCACCACCAACCAGGCGGAACGCCTTACGCGAACATTGCGGAGTTGTCCGAACGGATCGTGTCGGCGGCCAAGCAGACCGGTCTCGGCCTGATGCATCTGCCCGTTCTCTATACTTATGGCGGGGCGGGGCAGGCGGCATTGCAGCCCGCACAACGACGGTTTGGCAACGATGTTGATCGGTTTCTGACGCTGGTTGAACAGGCGAAAAAGGCGGTTCAGGCGCTGGACCCGGACTGCGGTGTCGGTATTGCGCCGCATTCCTTGCGGGCCACATCGCCGGGCGATCTTGCGGCGCTTCTGTTGGCAAACCCGAACGGGCCGATCCATATCCATATTGCCGAGCAACCCAAGGAGGTCAGCGATATCCTCGACTGGCTCGGGGCGCGGCCGGTGGATTGGCTGCTGGACAACGCACCGGTTGATCAGCGCTGGTGCCTGATCCATGCGACCCATATGAGCGCCAATGAAACGCAGCGGTTTGCCCACTCCGGCGCGGTTGCCGGTCTTTGCCCGGTGACCGAGGCCAATCTAGGGGACGGTCCTTTCAACGGCGCGGCGTTTCTGAACGCCGGAGGTCGGTTTGGAGTGGGGTCTGATTCCAACGTGCTGATTTCCCTTTGTGAAGAGCTTCGAACCCTGGAATATTCGCAACGCCTGCGCGATCTGGCGCGAAACGTCATGGTTTGCGGTGAAGGATCGGTTGGCGAGACGCTTTATCTTGCCGCAGCAAAAGGCGGTGCGCAGGCGCTTGGTCGCGGTCAGGGCCAACTCGCCGTTGGCGCGGTTGCCGACATGGTGGCCATCGACCACAACGATCCCGCGCTTTGCGCCTTGCGGCCCGATCAACTGCTGGACGGGCTGGTATTTGCCGCCAGCGACAAGGTGGTAACAGACCTTTGGTCGGCGGGTCGTCATAGCGTTCGCGCCGGGCGGCATATTGCCCGCGACAAGGTGGAAACCGCTTATCGCAAGGCGATGCGCGATCTGGTAATCCACCTTTGATTTGTCGGCTGAACCGCCGGCCAGATCAAGTAACAGACTGATTTAAAGCCATAAATCGGCGTTCGAGCAATTCCCTTGCAGGTCTGTCTGGTCTCGGGCATTAAAAACGCCTTGAAACGGGCAGGGGTTAAAGCTGTGAAAATATTGGTGCTAAAACACATCGAAATCGAACATCCGGGAATTTTTGGCACCTTCCTTGCAGAAGATGGTCATGACGTGACAACGGTCGAACTCGGCCTTGGCGAACCGCTCCCCGCGCTTGATGGATTTGACGCGCTTTGGGTTCTGGGCGGCCCGATGGATGTCTGGCAGGAAGATGAATTTCCCTGGTTAAAGGCGGAGAAAGCGTTGATCGCAGATGCTGTGGCCGAACGGGGCATGGCCTATCTTGGGCTGTGTCTTGGGCATCAATTGCTGGCAGAGGCCCTTGGCGGCAAAGTTGGTCCCGCCGCAACGCCTGAAATCGGCGTCATGGATGTGCAACTGACTGAAGAAGGAGCAAGCGGGGTCTTTTTTGACGGGCTGGACACCCGTTTTCCCTGTCTTCAATGGCACGCCGCCGAAGTTACTTTGCTGCCTGCCGGTGCGCAGGTTTTGGCAACTTCGGAGCGCTGCGCGGTTCAGGCGATGAAATGGGGACCACGCGCCTATTCAGCGCAGTTCCACGTTGAAATAGAACCCGACACCATCACCAATTGGGCCGCCGTCCCGGAATATGCCACCGCATTGGAGCGGGCGATGGGCAAAGACGGGCTCAGCAGCCTGCAAGCCGACGCGGCCTCAAACATGGCGGTCTTAAACCAGATCGCGGAGCGGATTTACATCAACTGGCTGCAAACCGCCGCGCAGGCTTAGGAGATCAGATCCAGGTGCCAGCCCTCAAGCATCGGCGGCACGCATCAGCGACATGCGCGCGGCTTCCAGATGGGATTTCATCAGATTGGCCGCACGCTCTGGCTCGCGCGAACGGATGGCGTTCAGGATCTGACGATGCTGCGCGTTATACTGCGAAATCATCGCCTCATCGAGGGTGATCTGACGCATCCTCGTCCATTCGTCCTGTGAGCGGACCGAATTGATCTGGCCTATGATCCAGATCAACAGTTGGTTGCGGGTGGTCATGGCCAGCGCCCGGTGAAAAGCGGTATCCGCCTCGGCAAATTCCACAGGATCGCCAACGGCTGCCTCCATCCGGTTGCACAGGGCCTCAAGCGAGTCAAAATCCTCGCGGGTTCCATGAAGGACGCATAGCCGGCAAATATGCGGCTCCAGAGCAAAACGTGCATCTATCAATTCGAGGGGATTCGCATCCTCAATCGCGCTGGCCTTTGGTTCTTCGGCCTTGTGGGTAACATAAGTGCCGCTGCCGGGCCGGGTTTCAACAAATCCATCCTTCTCCAGACGGTTCAACGCATCGCGCAACGTGTTGCGGGCCACACCATATTGAGCAGCAAGGTCGCGAGACGCCGGAAGTCGTTCAGATTCCTGATAAATTCCTTTGGAAATCTCACGCCGCAATAGCGCAGCAATATCCGCTGAGCCTATTTTTCCCATTTCGTCCCTCCGTTCATTTGATCCAAATTTAAACCGATTTGATTAGTTTTGGCAAGAAACATTCACTATTGGTTCAAAAGAGGTTGCATTTTGGTTGGTTCGGGGCAGTATATCCTCCGACGCCTGGGATTCTAACCGGGTTCTGCCAAACGACCTGGAGTGTGACCGAATGGCTTTTCCAACGCATTGCGACTATGTGATCATAGGGGCAGGCATCCACGGACTTTCGACCGCCTGGAAGCTGGCTGATCGCCTCCGTGCGCGTGGCGAAGAGGTTGAAGGACGGATCACTGTCCTTGACAAAACCGGGATTGCAGCGGGCGCCAGCGGGATCGCATGCGGTGTCGTGCGCAACAACTATTTCCAACCCGCGATGCGCCGCTTGATGGCCCATTCTGTGGGTGTCTGGGAAAGCGATCCGGCGGGACTGTCTTATCATCCCGTAGGCTATTTGCAGATTTCCAGCGAAAGCATGCGCGAGGACGTTGGGTCGATCTACGCGCAGCAACAAGCCATCGGATATGAAAGCACGTTTATCGAGGGGGCCGAAGCTTCGGCGTCCTACATGAAAGGTATTTTCAGCGATTGGCAGGCACAGAACATCACCTCCGTTTTGCATGAAAAACGCGGTGGTTTTTCAAACCAGACAAAGACGATGTATGCGCTGGCCGACAAGGTTGAAAAGCTGGGTGTCCGCATCATCACCGGGGTCACGGTCAAAGGGTTCAACACCGAAAGCGGATCGTCTTCGATCCGGTCGGTGGAAACAGACAAAGGCGTTGTCACCTGTTCGCATGTGGTTATCGGAGCCGGGCCTTGGGTCCGCGATTTCTGGTCCATGCTGGATATGCCGGATCAGATCACCGTAAAGGGTCTGGACGGTGCGGTGCATAATGACGTCGACATGTGGCGCTTCTGGCAGCTGGAGGAAGGGGTGCTCACCCTTGACCCGGAAATCGGTAAAGCGGATGACGGGACACTCCCTCCGGTTATTCACGTCGATACGGATGCGCCGCTTTATTCCACGGTTGATGGCAGCCTCGTCACGGATGAAATGTGGGGCATTTACTATAAACCGGACTGGCATTTTGGCGGCATCCAGGGCGGGGCCTCGCCCTACAAAGTCGATACGCCGGTTAACCAGGTTCAGATCGACCCCTATGGTCCGTCGAGCCCGGAATTCGTCGCTTCGGATCACTTTGCACATATGTGGGTGTCGGCCCTGGCGCACTGCCAAAAGCGCTATGAAGGCATGATGCCAAAGTACCACCGCGAGGCATCGGGCGGTATTGGCTGCTTTACCGCCGACAGCTTCCCGGTCTTTGACCATTTCCATGACAATGCAACCGTGATTGCGGACAGCAATCATGGCTGGAAAATGCTTGGTGTCGGCCATCTGATTGCTGACGAAGTGCTTGGAAACACGCAAGAATTGCTTGAACCATTCCGGTTTGATCGCTTTGCGAAAGGGGAATTACACCCCGTCTCGAACAGCCCCTATCCCTGGAGCTAAACCCTAGAGCCGAGGACGGGAAAACCCGCCGGGCTAAACCAACTTGGAGGAAAAACGTGGCCGAAACCGATCTTGAAAGATTTGTCGAACAGCCCGGACGGGCCGAGAAAATCAAAGCCGTGCGCGAGATGATTGATGCCAAGGGCATTGAATACCTCTACCTGCAATTCGTCTCGGTCACCGGCAAAATCATGGGCAAAGGCATCCCGGCTGATCACTGGGAAAGCATCGCCATGAAGGGCTTTCAACTGGTTTATGGCGCGACCGTTAACCTTTTCACCAACCGCGCCGGCGAATACCTTGGCTATGGTCCCGAAAGTGCGGAGCTGATTGGTATTCCCGAACCTGAAACCTTCATGCAATTGCCTTGGGCGCCAGAAATTGGCCGGTTTTATTGCACGCTTTTCCGCAACCGCGAGGAAAAGGAAAACCCCGGCGGATATCTGACCGCAGACAGCCGCGGCAACCTGCGCCGGATGCACGAAGAGTTTAAGAAAAAGCACGGACGTTCACTCCGGATCGGGACCGAGCCGGAAATGATGTGGCTGAAGTTCGATGAAAACGGCAAGCCAAAAGACGGCTATTCCAAGCCTTATTGCTACCACATCGACCAGTTTGAAAGCCTGCGTCCGGTTTCCATGCAGGTGATCCGCTATTCGCGTGCCATGGGTCTGGATATGATCCAGGGCGACCACGAGGATGCGCCGGGTCAGTTGGAACTGAACTGGATGTTTGATGACGTGTTGCGCAACGCGGATCGTCTGACGACCTATCGCCAGATCTGTGCGCAAGTTGCGCGGGAAAACGGAATTTTTGCCTGCTTTATGACCAAGCCTTTCATGGGTGTGTCTGCCTCGGGCTGTCACCATAACATGTCGCTCTGGCGCGGCGGCGAGGACGAGTTTGTCAAATGCGGCAATAACCCGGATGACCTACCAGGCATGCCGGAAAACTACATGTATGTGCGCGGCGGTGAAAACACCTTCATGCCCGATGACGACGATCCACAAATGCCGGGCAAAGAAGGCCTCGAGGCAATCGGCGGCGTGGTCCACAACCTGCAAGCGCTGACGGCTGTGGGCTGTTCCACGGTGAACTCCTATCGCCGTCTTTGGGACACAGGTTTCTGGGCACCGGTTTTTGCGGATTGGGGTTTCCAGAACCGCACAACGGGCCTTCGGGTTTCGGCCCCTGGTCGGTTTGAATACCGCTCGGTGGATTCCATGGTGAACCCATACTTGATGGGCAGCACGTTGCTTGCGGCGATGGATGACGGGATTGAAAACCAACTCGATCCCGGCGCGCCGGAAGAGCGGAATATTTACGACGCTATTCAGGACGGCAAGGAGGTCAAGAAACTTCCGATGTCACTGGGCGAGGCGCTCGATCATCTGGAAGGCAGCGAGGTTGTACGTCGCGGAATGCCCGGCGAGATGTACCGCCTGTTCCATGAATACAAACACGACGAATACGCACGTTTCATGTCGACCGTCACCGATTGGGACAACGACACATACATGGAATGTCTGCCGTAAGATTGAAGGGCAGGTGGGGTTAAACCCCCACCTTACCACTGGCTCGTAGGGTGGGGTTCAAACCCCGCTTTCCAAGGAAAGGAGTAGCCGCAAATGTGCGGAATTGCTGGAATTATTCACAAGGGCAAAAAGTCCAACGTCGGCGGTGAAATGACCGCGATGTTGCAAGCCCTCAAGCACCGCGGACCGGATTCCACGGGCTATGCGGTCTACGCCGAAGGTGGCGATCCAAAAGACTACATCATGCGCATCAAAGTGGCCGAAGCCGAAGATCGCGCGATTGGTCACGGCGTCCACAAAGTCATCGCAGACCGGATCGCAAGGGTTGACGCGATCCTTGCGGAACACGGCGCTGTGGTGAAATCCAAAGCGGCCCCGCAGGAACATGCTTTGCGCTATGTCATTTCTCATGACGGCGACACGCCTGCCATGGCCGAGCATATCGAAGAAGACAAAGTGACCGAAATCCTGTCAATGGGCAACGGTCTGGAGCTGATCAAGGACTTGGGCGATGCCTCCGTCGTTGCCGCCGCCTATGGCCTGAACGAGTTTCAGGGCACGCACGGGATCGGTCACACACGTATGGCCACGGAATCCGACGTTGATATCAAATCGGCGCACCCGTATTGGGCGTTTCCTTACAACGACATCTCCGTGGTGCATAACGGGCAGATCACAAACTACTGGATCATGCGCCGCGAAATGGAGCGCAAAGGCCATCGCTTCCAATCAAATTGCGACAGCGAATTGCTGGCGGTCTACACGGCCCACAATCTTGCCAATGGAATGAGCCTTGAGGACAGCCTCAAGAACTCGATCCAGGAAATCGACGGCGTGTTCACCTATCTGGTGGCAACCAAAGACCAGCTTGGCATGGCCAAGGACACGATGGCCGCAAAGCCGCTGGTGCTTTACGAAAGCGACGATCTGATCGCCATGGCTTCGGAAGAGGTCGCGATCCGCGCGATCCTGCCCCACGAAATTGACACCACTGACCCCTACGATGAGGAGGTTCGCGTATGGCAAGCGTGACCGCAGGTCACGTCCCGGGCTTGCCCCGGGACCGCATGGCCGAGAAACCCCGGATCAGGTCCGGGGCGCAATGTCCCCAGAACGCAAAAGGAGCCGCGTGATGGCAAGTCTTTCAGACGCAGCACTAAAGGAAATGACCCAGGAAGAGCGTGTGACCGCCCTTGGCATGCGCACAGAACAATTGACGGGCAAGTCGCTCTATATGGAGTTTGACCCGGACGCTTCCGAACGGTTTGAATACCCCTGGGCGCCTGCGGTGGATTTTAACAAGCGCACCGAAGTCGATTGCGATGGCAAGACCACGACCGAAGTGAACAACAACATTCGCTCCCTGATGAACGAGGGTTTCGGCACAATCGTTTTGAAAAACCCACGCGGCATGCACTCGCTTGGTGTGGGGATCCTGTCCAAACTGAACCTGATCATCGAAGGGTCAACCGGTTACTTTGCGGTTGGTCTTTTGGATGGCCCGAACGTGCGGATCAACGGGCGTGTTGGCTGGTCGTGTGGCGAAAACATGATGTCCGGCACGATCATGATCGAAAAGAACGCAGGCTCCACCTTTGGCGCGGCTATTCGCGGCGGCGATCTGGTTTGTCGTGGCTCCGTTGGGTCGCGCACTGGGATCGACCAAAAGGGCGGCACGATCATCGTTGGTGGTGACACCGGCGCTTTGTCCGGCTTCATGATGCAGCGCGGCCGGATGGTGGTCTGCGGCAATGCCGGTAAGAACCTGGGCGATTCCATGTACGACGGCACGATCTTTGTCGGCGGCGAAATCAAGTCCTGCGGTGTTGATGCCGTGGAGGCCGAATTGACCGATCTCGACAAAGCTTGGCTGACGCGAAAGCTCAGCCAATACGGGATGATGCCGGATAAGGGCGTTGACCATTTCACCAAGATCGTGGCGGGCAAACAGCTTTGGAACTACGACAATCTTGAACCCAATGAAAAGAAATTGATCCTCTAAGGCGCGGAAAGGAAACCAGAAAATGGCTGACGGAAATATGCCTAAAAAACCCGCGCTGGCGCGGGACGTGAACCGGATCGGGGACAGTTTCATCTTCCCTCCCCGGGTCATGGACGACATTCACATCAAGTCCGAGCTTGGTCGCTATCGGATGCGAGGCTTCTCGCTTTTCAAGAAAATCCCGCATTGGGATGACCTGACATTCCTGCCCGGCACGCTGACGCGCTTTGTGATCGAAGGTTACCGGGAGAAATGTGAAACCAAGACGGTGATTGGCCCACGCGCCGGTCGACCGTTGGAGCTGGACATCCCAGTCTACATCACGGGTATGAGCTTTGGCGCACTGTCCTACGAGGCAAAAACCGCCCTTGCGCGGGGTGCAACAATGGCCGGAACCGCAACCTGTTCCGGCGAAGGCGGCATGATCCCGGACGAGCGTCGGTTTAGCTCTAAGTGGTTCTACCAGTGTATCCAGTCGCGCTATGGCTTTAATCCAAATCACCTTGTGCTGGCGGATGGTTGCGAGTTTTTCATCGGTCAGGGCTGTAAGGTTGGTCTTGGCGGGCATTTGATGGGTCAAAAAGTGACCGATCAGGTGGCGGAGATGCGTTCGCTTCCTGCGGGTATCGACCAACGTTCGCCTGCGCGTCACCCTGACTGGCTGGGCCCAGACGATCTGGCGTTGAAAATTCAGGAAATCCGCGAAGCCACGGGCGGAATGATCCCGATCCAATTGAAACTGGGTGCCAGCCGTGTCTACGACGACGTGCGTATGGCGGTGAAATGTGACCCCGACAGCATCTATATCGACGGTATGGAAGGTGGCACAGGCGCTGGTCCACACCTTGCAACCGAAGATACCGGCGTGCCAGGAATTGCGGCCATTCGGCAAGCGCGCAAAGCGATTGATGACCTTGGCAAACGCGGCGAAATCACGCTGATCTATGCGGGTGGTATTCGTAACGGGGCCGATGTCGCCAAGGCGATTGCGCTTGGGGCAGATGCGATTGCGATCGGGCATTCCGCGATGATGGCGCTCAACTGCAACAAGGACATACCGGAGGCGAATTACCCCGAGGAAATCGGTGCCGAGCCCGGCTATTGCTACCATTGTCACACCGGTCGCTGCCCGGTTGGCGTGGCCACGCAAGACCCCGAGTTGCGCAGCCGTCTTGACCCTGATGAGGCGGCGGAGCGGGTTTATAACTTCCTCCACACGCTGACCATCGAGGCGCAATTGTTCGCACGGGCCTGTGGTAAAACCCATGTCCACAGCCTGGAGCCCGAGGATCTGGCGGCCCTGACGATGGAAGCATCGGCCATGGCTGGCGTTCCGCTGGCGGGCACCAATCATACGGTTGGCGTTGAGGATTATCACCACTTCTGATGGCACACCGACCCATCCTGCCTGGTCGGTAGGATGGGTTCGGACACCATCCTACGATCGGAGAAAACAACATGGCTGGAACAGTCTACCGCGGTTCGGAAATCAAGGGCGTCAACCAGTTTCTGGAAGATGCCGACGGATTGGAATCCGAGCGCGAGAAAGAAATCGGACAGCACATCGGCTATCGCTACGATGTGAACCTTGTCCCGGATTACAACCGGATCACGCCTTTCTTGACGAAATACATGGAGGTGATGGGCTGGGATGACCTCAACTGGCTTGAGGACATTCACATGGGCTACGAGGAAGGTATGCCCGCTGTTTTTGATCGCAACACCAACGGCTGGGTGCGGATCCCCGACACCATCGAATTACCGGACAATCAGCAGGATCGCGACATGATTGCGCGGGAATTGCTGCTGAAATTCCAGATGTCGGATCGCCATCCGCTGGTGTCGCTCCGCAAAGCCTACATGAAGTTCTGAGCCATGTCCCGCCCGCTTGATATCGCCTGTCTTCAGACCCGGCCCCAGCCCGATTTCAAATCGGCGCTGGAGGAGGCGTTGCCTCTGGCCGAGGCAGCGGTGCAGGCGGGTGCGGATATGCTTTTTCTGCCGGAATATTGCGGCGGGCTCAAATGCGACGGCTCCAGCCTGGTGCCACCCCATGCCCGCGAGGAAGATCACGATTTCCTGCAAGGCATGATCGCCTTTGCCGCCGCATCTGGTGTCTGGATCAATGTCGGTTCCATTGCGATTACGGGACCGGGCAAAAAGCTGATCAATCGCGGCTTTATGCTCGATGATCGCGGTGCCATTCGCGGGCGTTACGACAAGATCCACCTCTTTGACATTCAGCTAAGCGAACGCGAAGTTTACCGCGAAAGTGCAACCATCGAAGGCGGTTCTAAGGGCGTCATTCACGACACGCCTTTCGCCCGCATCGGCCATACAATCTGCTACGATCTGCGTTTCCCGCAGCTTTACCGCGCCTTGGCCAAAGACGGCGCTGAAATCCTTGCCGCACCCGCAGCTTTTACCAAAAAAACCGGCGAGGCGCATTGGCATGTGTTGAACCGCGCCCGGGCGATTGAAAACACCTGCTTCATGGTCTCCGCCTGCGCCATCGGTCCAATTGAGGGCGGCGGCGAAAGTTATGGCCATTCGCTTGTTGTCAGCCCCTGGGGCGAGGTGATCGCGGATGGTGGCACGCTGCCCGGAGTGGTTCACGCCCGGATCGACCTTGATCAGGTCGCAAATGCCGCTGGCCGTGTCCCGAGCCTTAATCATGATCGCCCGTTCAATCTGGCCCCCAGCCCCTCGCGGAGTGTTGCATGAATTCCATCGCAAAAACCCTGGGTCTCAGCGTGTCGGATCACCCGCTCCGCCTGCGGTTTTTGAAGTGGCAATGCCATGTGCGCCAAATGGCGATGCGCGATCTGAACGGGATGCCCTCCGAGGCAATCACGCCGGCGGTATTTCTGCCCGGCGAGGCCAAGGAGATGGGGCATATCATCACCGTGCTAAATAAATCCCCGGCCTATTCGGTGACGGCGGAAATGAATTTCATGCGCACCAAAACCAATGATCCGGCGCAAATCCGTGAAAGCGCGATCCAGTTTTTATCCGCGACATACTATCAAAAGGCCGCCGAGTTTTCCGACATTCTGACGGCCACGTTCCCGCCGGGATCGCCCGGAGCACAGATATTGCGCGATGCCGCGCAAGTTCAACTGGTGTTCGAAGCCTATTCGCAACGCTATGAAATCACGTGTAAAGTTTGGCGGCTGGCGGCGCATAATCCGCTGCAACAGGCAACAATTGCACATAACGCTTTGTTCAATCCAGCACTTCATCCTGACACCGAAGTGCTGGGGTTCGAGCCGGATTGGGAGCAGTCCAAAGAAATTCTGCCGGGGGATGTGTAATGGCTTACGGCTATGTCATCGCCCAGATCAGCGTAAGCGACGCACAGGCCTATCCCGCCTATGTCGCCAAGGTCCAACCGACGATAGACGCCTTTGGCGGCGCGTTCCTTGTGCGCGGCGGCAAGGCCACATCATACGAAGGCACCCCGCCCGGAGATCGCAATGTAGTGATCCGGTTCCCCAGCCTGAAGGCGGCTGAGGATTGGTATCACTCCGATCTTTACGCGCCCGTCAAAGCGCTGCGCCAGGCCGCCAGCACATCGGTTCAAACCATCGTTGAAGGAGTTTAAGAGATGACGAAACGCATATGCATCATTGGCGCAGGTCCATCCGGGTTGGCTCAATTGCGGGCGTTTCAATCAGCGGCCGAAAAAGGCGCGGATGTCCCCGAAGTGGTCTGCTATGAAAAGCAATCCGATTGGGGTGGTCTTTGGAATTACACCTGGCGCACCGGCGTTGATGAATACGGCAACCCCTGCCATGGCTCAATGTATCGCTACCTCTGGTCGAACGGCCCGAAAGAAGGGTTGGAATTTGCCGATTACACATTCGAGGAACATTTTGGCAAACCAATCGCCTCCTACCCACCCCGCGCCGTTCTGTTCGACTATATCGAAGGCCGCGTGAAAAAGGCCGGTGTGCGGGACAAGATCAGGTTTTCGACCATCGTGCGTGACGTTCGAAAAACGGGCGATCAGTTTGAGGTGACCGCGCGCAATTGCGAAACGGACGCCGAGGAAACAAGCCTGTTCGATCATGTCATCGTCGCTTCGGGCCATTTCAGCGTGCCAAATGTACCGGAATATCCCGGCTTTGATACCTTCAACGGGCGCATTCTTCATGCCCATGATTTCCGGGATGCGCGGGAATTTGCAGGCAAGGACATCCTGATCCTTGGGACGTCTTATTCGGCTGAGGACATCGGCTCGCAATGCTGGAAATACGGTTGCAACTCGATCACGGTGGCACATCGCACCGCGCCCATGGGCTACGATTGGCCGGACAACTGGCAGGAAGTGCCAAAGCTCGACCGGGTCGAGGGGCGCACGGCGCATTTCATTGATGGGACGTCAAAGGAGGTTGATGCGATCATCCTTTGCACGGGCTACAAGCACAATTTCCCGTTTTTGCCCGATGGCCTGCGCCTGAAAACCGCCAATGTTCTGGCCTCCGACGACCTTTACAAGGGTGTCGTCTGGAATTTTGACCCCGATCTTTTTTACCTTGGGATGCAGGACCAGTGGTTCACCTTCAACATGTTCGACGCCCAGGCCTGGTTTGTCCGCGACATCATCATGGACCGGATTTCTGTGCCGGACATGGCCGCGCGTGAAGCGGATGTTAAAGCCCGTCAGGAGGCCGAGGGCAAGCTGGCAGATGATTATGCCTGCATCGACTATCAGGGCGCCTACACCGCTGAATTGATTGAGGAAACAGACTACCCGTCCTTTGATATCGAGGCCGCTAACAAGGCTTTCTATCAATGGAAGAAGCACAAGAAGAAAGACATCATGACCTTCCGCAACAACGGATATGTCAGCCCGATGACCGGAACCGAAGCGCCGCCGCACCACACACCGTGGAAGGATGCGCTGGACGATAGTCTGGAGAATTATCTCCAGATTTGACCAACCAGAACATAAGCGGGGCCAAACCCGCGCAATAATCGGGGCCGACCCCCGAAAACCAAGCGACCGGAGTGGTCGCACAACAGGGAGAAAGCAATGAAAACGCTTACCAAAACTCTGATCGCCGGTGCCGTTGCCGCGATGCCTATGACGGCTTTTGCTCAGGACAGCAGCGATCCGATCGTCATTCCGATCCACAACTGGTCGTCGCAAATCGTGATGTCCAATGCCGTGGGTCAGATCTTTGAATCCATGGGCAACAACGTCGAGTTTGTGACCACCGACAGCCAAGCTGTTTATGAATCGGTACGTCTTGGCGACGTGACGCTGGAGCTTGAAGTCTGGGAAGGCGCTTTTGGCGCATCTTTCCGCGCAGCGCTTGAAAAGGGCGGTTTGCATGACGCGGGCGACCACAATGCGGTGACCCGCGAAGATTGGTGGTATCCGATGTGGACCAAGGAAGCCTGCCCCGGGCTGCCCGACTGGCAAGCGCTCAACGATTGTGCCGAGTTGTTCCAGACCGCTGAATCCGGCGGCAAAGGCATGTATCTGGACGGTCCCGTTGACTGGTTGAAACATGGTCAGGAGCGCGTCGCCGCCCTTGGAATGGACTTCATCGTTGTGAACGCGGGCTCGGCTGCCGCACTTTGGGCGCATATCGGTGCCGCCGAAGCGGACAAAAAGCCAATCGTCGTCTTCAACTGGACCCCGAACTTTGCCGAAGCGGTTTGGCCGGGCGAGTTTGTTGAATTCCCGGAATGGGTCGATGGCTGTGATACAGACCCAGCCGTGGGACCAAACCCGGACGCGCTTTTCGACTGTGGTAACCCGGCAAAAGGCTACCTCAAGAAAGCGGCCTGGGACGGCATGGAAGCCAAATGGCCTTCTGCTTATTGCACGCTGAAGCAGATTTCCTTCACCAACCCACAGATCGCTGAAATGGCGAAACTCGTTGACACAGACGAACTGGAACCAGAAGAAGCTGCGACCGAATGGCTGGCTGCAAACGAAAGCGTTTGGAAGCCCTGGACCACCGCCTGCATGTAAACCCTAAGGGTTTGACAAACAGCACTGCCCCGCCTGACATGGACGGGGCAGTGCGCCATTCAAAGGAATAAAAATGTCCGCCTCCGAACCCGTTATCTCTGCAAAAGGTGTCTGGAAGCTCTTTGGGGCAACGCCGGAAAAGTATCTGGCGAATATGCCGTCCGGGCATGGGTTTGATGACATTCGCGCCGATGGTTACATTGCGGGCGTCAAGGATGTCTCGGTTGATGTGGCCAAGGGTGAAATGCTGGTCATCATGGGCTTGTCCGGCTCGGGCAAATCCACGTTGGTGCGCTGTTTTTCGCGCCTGCACGATATTACCGGCGGAACGATTTCCGTCGATGGGCAGGACATCATGTCCCTGTCGGAAAAGGAACTGATCGAACTTCGTCGTCGCAAGATGGGCATGGTCTTCCAGTCCTTTGGCCTGTTGCCGCATAGAACAGTCCTTGAAAACATCGCCTTCCCACTGGAAATGCGCGGACAAGACCGGCATGAACGCCGCAAACGCGCCTTGGAAGTGATCGAACTCGTTGGCCTTTCGGGGCGCGAAGAATATTTCCCGCGTGAATTATCCGGCGGTCAGCAACAGCGCGTCGGCATCGCCCGCAGTCTTGCGATTGAACCGGACATCTGGTTTCTGGATGAACCGTTTTCCGCGCTTGATCCCCTGATCCGGCGCGAAATGCAGGACGAATTTTTGCGTCTGCAAGCCATGCTTGGTAAAACGATTGTCTTTATCACCCATGATTTTGACGAGGCTTTGCGCCTTGCTGATCGCATCGCGATCATGAAAGACGGCGCTATCGAGCAATGTGATACCCCGGACAAAATCGTGCTGAACCCAGCCACGGAATACGTCCGCAAATTCACCGAAGAGGTGGACAAGGCCCGCGTCGTTCACGCCTCGGCCCTTGCCAATCCGATCAATGGCAAAGCCCCGACGGGCGAGGCGATTTCCGGTTCTGACACGATCCTGAAACTGGCCCGCCAACTGGTCAACGAAAAGCGCGAATTGCTGCCGGTCAGCGGCGCGGATGGCAAGTTGATCGGCGCGATGGATCGCCAACGCGCGCTTGATATCCTGCTGGGCGAGGGCGCTTGATGCTGCGGGAATACCTCAAAGACGAACAAAACGTCCGCAAGGTATTCCTGGGCGGACTGGCGCTTGCGGCCCTGTTGACACTGCTCCGACCCTGGTTGCCCGACGGGCTGGTGCGGATGCCCGACGCATGGTTGCTCCCCTGGCGCGACTGGATCGACGCGGTGTTTCAGTTGATTGTCTTTGACCTCGGCCTGATCAACGTCACGCGCTGGCTGACCGGCGGCTTGGAATTCGTTCTCGATGCGGTTTCGAACATCCTTTACGGCAAGCGCCGCTGGCCCCGGATCGAAGAAATCCCCTGGCCGGTTCTGGCCGGTGTCATGACGGTGATCGGCTATGCACTTGGCCGCTGGAAGCTCGCGCTTTTGGCAGGTGGCACTTTCGTTTGGGCAGCGATGATCGGCCAGTGGAAAATGACCATGGAAACGATGAGCGTGATCGTCGTTGCCGCCCCGATTTCCTTTTCCATCGGCATGCTGATCGGCATCTGGTGCTGGAAATCCAAACGGGTCGAGGAAACGATCAAGCCAATGCTGCTGGTCATGCAGGTGCTGCCGTTCTTCAGCTACCTCCTGCCGGCAGTGATATTCTTCAAGGTTGGTCCGACGGCGGCAACGGTGGCGACGGTTGCCTATTCGCTGCCGCCGATGATCCTGATGACGACGCTTGGCCTCAAGAAAGTCAGCCCCGAGGTGGTGGAGGCCGGAAAGATGTCCGGCTGTTCGCGCCTTCAGATGATGCGACACGTCTATATCCCATCCGCGCGGACGGAGATCATGGTGGGCCTCAATCAGGTCATCATGCTCTGCCTTGCGATGGTGGTTTTGACCGCAGCTATCGGGATGCCGGGCTTGGGGGCCAAACTGCTGGCGATGATGGGATCCTTCAAGTTGGGCCGTTCGCTGGAAATTGGCGTCACGATTGTGCTTCTGGCGGTGACACTTGATCGGCTGTCAAAGGCCTGGGTCATTCAACAGCCTGAGCATTTTGAAAAAGGCACGCCCTGGTGGCGGCGTAACATCTATTTTGTGACGGCCGTTGTAACTTTCATCATATTCTATTTGCTGGCCTATCTGGCCAAGTCGATCCCGAACGTGAATGCCGCCGATGTCACCCTTACCAACCTGCCGCAATATGTGGGCGGTGTTCTGGACGAGGTCAGCCGCAAGCAATCGCTTTCGCAGGGGCGGACTTTCGATGGGGCGATCAAAACGTTCCTTTCTTTTGACTGGGTGCAAGCCACGACCGGGACGATCCGCTATGTCGTCAACGTCTGGATCCTGATCCCGACCGAAAACGCGCTGCTTTACGTGCCGACCTCCGCATTCATCATCGCAATCACCGTCATAACGCTTCGGCTGGGGGGCATGGTGCCGGGCATTCTGGGGCTGATCTTCTTTTCAATCGTTGCCCAGCTTGGATATTGGGACCGGGCGATGCTGACGTTGCATTCGGTGTTCATGGCGACGACCATTGCCTTTATTCTTGGTGCCCCGATGGCCGTGGTGGCCGCGCGGCGCGAAAACTGGGCGCGGCGGATGATCCTGGTCTGTGACACGTTCCAGACCTTCCCGTCTTATGTCTACCTATTGCCTGCCGTCATGCTCTTTGGCGTCTCGCCGGTGACGGTGATCCTGTCGATCCTGATTTACACGATGGTCCCTGTCATCCGATATATCATCGAGGGCCTCCGCGCCGTGCCGCCAGAAATCGTCGAAGCGGCGGAAATGTCCGGGGCCACACGGGCTCAAAAACTCTGGAAAGTGCAGATTCCCCTCGCGATGCCAACAATTGCCGTGGGCCTCAACCAGGCGCTGGTATTCGCGTTTTTCATGGTGATCATCGCTGAGTTTATCGGCACACGCGACCTTGGCCAGGAAATGCGCAAAACACTGGCCGGGACCAATCTGGGCTGGAACTTTGTCTTGGGTTTCTCGGTCGTCTTTATGGCGCTGACCTTTGACATCGCCATCAACGCCTGGTCCGAACGCCGTCGCAAAGCATTGGGATTGGCCTGATGAACAAACCAGCCTTTATCGAACACCCCTGGGAGCGGCGCGGCGTCATATCACCCGGCCTGCCGATCCTGCCCCACGGCGTTGAACGTCATCCCGTTCCGGGTGGTGGTTCGCGGGCCTTGCCTGTGTTCAAGGGCGATGAGGTATCCGTGTTGAACCGCGAGGGGATGCAAGTCGCAGAGCTTGTGCATTTTGCCCCGGACCGCACATCAGATGCGGCGCGCATGGGGGCCAAGGGGCAGGGGCGTCCGAGCAGGATCATCGAAACCCTCGCCAATGGATCGCGGTCCGGCGCACAGGTGTTGCGCGCCCTAGGTACAGCAGGATTTGACATCTCCGCAGGCGATGGATTTTCCGCCTTTGACGAAGGTGCGCGAGCCGGCGACAGCGTGGATTTCCACGTTGATTGCGATGGCCTCTTGATCATCGCGGCCCCCGGTGGACCAATGTCGCCCGAGGCGCAGAACCCGCCAACGGAATTGGCCGCCTATATTCGCCGCGCGGATCCCAAGGCCGCCAAGTCGGTGACAACACCACCTGATCCGCTGGCTGATCCACTTGTGGACATCAACATCAAGCCGGGCCATGCCAAGTCTTACGAGGTCAAAAAAGGCGAATATATTCAGGTGCTTGACGTGCAGGGCCGGGAGTGCTCTGACTTCCAAGCCTTTTCCCGCCGCGCCCTCGACAAGGGGTTGGAGCGCGAGATTGATCCGACGACGACCCGCTCCCTGATGGGCTCGCTCTACCCGACACCCGGTATCTTTTCGAAATACTGGTCCTCGGATCAGGAAGCGCTGGTCGAGATTGTGCAAGACACCTGCGGGCGGCACGACACGTTCGGGCTGGCCTGCTCGGCGCGGTATTACGAGGATCTGGGTTATCCCGGTCACGTCAATTGCACGGACAATATGAACGCTGATCTTCAGCAGTTTGACATCCGTCCGCGCGGTGGCTGGCCTGCGATCAACTTCTTTTTCAACACCATGCTGGACGACACAAACGCCATCGGCATGGACGATCCATGGTCGCGGCCCGGTGATTTTGTTTTGCTAAGGGCCCTGACCGATCTGGTCTGTATCTCGACCGGATGTCCCTGCGACGTTGACCCGGCCAATGGCTGGAACCCCACCGACATTCAGGTTCGCACCTATAAAGCGAATGAGGACTTCAGCCGCTCCATCGGCTATCGAAAATCAGCGGAGGCCGATGTGGAAGAGACCAAAGAAACCGCATTCCATTCTTGTTTTGCCCGCCATACCCGCGATTTTGTGGAGTATAACGGCTATTGGTTGCCCAACACGTTTACCAACTACGGCACCATCGCTGAATATTGGGCGGTGCGGGAAAAAGCAACTGTCATGGACCTCAGCCCCTTGCGGAAATACGAGGTCACCGGCCCCGACGCCGAAGAACTGATGCAAGCCTGCGTCACCCGCAACATGAAGAAACTCAGCGTCGGACAGGTCAGCTACACGGCCATGTGTTATGACCATGGCGGCATGATTGATGACGGCACGGTGTACCGGCTGGGCGAGACGAATTTCCGCTGGATCGGGGGCAATGACACCTCCGGTCTATGGCTGCGCGAACAGGCCGAAAAACGTGGGCTGAACGCCTGGGTCAGGAACTCGACCGATCAGTTGCACAACATTGCCGTGCAGGGGCGGCATTCGCGTGACATCTTGTCCAAGATTTTCTGGACCCCGCCAACGCAGCCGACAATCGAAGAACTGCCATGGTTCCGCCTGACGGTGGCGCGGGTCGATGATGTTTCCGGCACCGCCGTTGTCATTTCGCGTACCGGCTATTCCGGCGAACTGGGCTACGAGATTTTCTGCCACCCCCGCGACGCCGTGGAAATCTTTGACCGCGTTTGGGAGGCGGGACAGGAATTTGGTCTAGCCCCGCTTGGATTGGCCGCGCTTGATTGGATGCGGATCGAGGCGGGTCTGATTTTTGCAGGCTCGGAATTTGACGACCAGACCGATCCCTGGGAGGCCGGGATCGGCTTTACCGTGCCGTTGAAATCCAAAACAGACGATTTCATTGGTCGCACAGCACTCGAAGAACGCAAAGCCCACCCGCATCGCAAACTGGTGGGTCTGGAGGTCGAAGGCGGCGTCGTACCCGCCCCCGGCGATTGCCTGCGCATTGGCAAAGCACAAGTCGGCGAGGTCACATCGGCGATGAAATCCCCGATCCTTGGTAAAGTTATCGCTTTGGCGCGTGTGTCCGTCACCCATGCCGAAATCGGCACTAAGATCGAGATTGGTCAGCTTGATGGCCAGCAAAAACGCCTGAAAGCGACGGTCTGTCCATTCCCGCATTTCGATCCGACCAAGGAACGGGTAAAAGGCAACTACGACAGCTAACCCGCCGAGGCCAAAATGCGCCTGCACACCACCGATGAATTCACACCGGGCCGCCCCTACTGGTGGGACGGCCTGCCAGACACGGACCTAAAGGGCCAAGCCCCGGAAAAGGTCGATATCCTTGTCATCGGTGCCGGATATACAGGCCTTTCCGCAGCCCTTCACGCCCATGACGGCGGTGCTTCGGTTGCAATTTTGGATGCCGGGCAACCCGGCGCTCTGGCAAGCAGTCGTAATGGCGGCATGTTTGGCGCACACCCCCGGCTGGGCCACGGCGAATTGACGCAAAAGTTTGGGGCGGACACCGCAGATGCGCTTTTTGCGGAGGCCAATCCGGCGATGAATTTTGTCCGCGATCTGATGCTTCGCGAAGGGATTGAATGCGACTATCAACAGACCGGTCGCATTCAGCTTGCCTGGTCAAAGGCGCATTTCCAATCGCAATGCCAACTGGCTCGCGACATCACCGCCAAAAGCGACGTGAAGACAACAATCATCCCGCGCGAAGACCTTCACAAGGAAATCGCAACCGGTTGTTATTACGGCGGGATTACCTTCCCCGAGCACGGCGCGATTGACCCGCGCAAGTTTCACGCGGGCCTTCTGAGGGCGGTTCAAAACCGCGGTATTCCTGTTGCCCCGAACACACCTGCTACCGGATTGAAACGTCAAAACAGCGGCTTTGTGGTGAGCGTTCCGGGTGCGCAAATCCAAGCTGAAAAGGTCATTCTTGCGACCAACGGCTACACCCGCAGACCCTTTCACTGGCACCGTGCCAGGGTCTTTGGTCTGCCAAGTTATCTGATCGCAACCGAACCCTTGCCAAAGGCGCGTCTCAAGGAAATTGCCCCAACAGGCCGCATGATGGTGGAGACCCGTGCCCGGCATTCCTATTTCCGCATTTCACCCGATGGCAGCCGCATTCTTTGGGGCGGTCGCGCCGCGATGGTGGAGATCGACCTGATCAAGGCCGCGCACCGCCTGCGCTCCTCAATGGTGGAGGTTTGGCCCAGCCTTATGGATGTGAAAATCAGCCATGTCTGGTACGGCAATACCGGTTATTCCTTCAATCACATGCCCCATGTCGGCCAGGATCGCGGGCTGCACTACGCGCTTGGTTTTTCCGGCTCGGGCACCGTGATGGCACCTTATCTCGGCGCAAAAGCCGCCTTTCAGGCGCTTGGCGATCCAAGGGGGGAGACGGCCTATAAAGACACGACATTAACCCGCCACTGGATGCACCCCTTCGAGCGGCCCCATTTCCTCAAAGCCGCCGACTTCTGGTATCGAAGCTTTGTGGATCGCCGCGACAGTTGGACGGGTCGGCATTAGTCCCAGACCGGGCGGATCGGCAGGAAAACTGGCGAGGTATTGCCGCTATCCGGCAGCCATTCCGGCGAGCCGTCCCAGGTGATCGAGCGCCAGTTTTCAGCCAGCACGGCCAGCGCCTCGGCCATGTCGGTGCGGGCCACGAACTGCCCAAGACAATGATGCGCACCACCGCCGAACCCAAAATGGATCTTGCGTGGAACCTTGATGTCAAAACGTTGATCCGCCATCACGACCGGATCGCGGCCCGAGGCATGGACCAATACATGAACAACCTCACCGCGCCGGATCGTCGTGCCGCTGATCTCCAAATCCTCCAGCGCCTGGCGGGTCGCCCATGTGGTTGTCGGGCGGGTGCGGATTACCTCTTCGATGGCATTGGGGATTAGGCCGGGATCGCCACGCAGCGCCTGCCACTCGGCAGGATGTTCGATGAAAAGCCCAATCGCAAAGCCAAGCTGGGCGCGGGTTGTATCGACCCCGCCAAAGATCGCGATGACGATCAGGTCGCGCAACTCCTGATCCGAAAGATCACCCGCCCCGCCAACCAGTCTCGCGACAAAATGTGTACGATCTTCACCCGCCCTGACCCGCGCGATCAAGTGATCCGCCAGCCCCATCAGGCGATCACAAGCCGCGTTGAAAACCGGTTCCTGCGCCTTTGCACCAATCCCCATAGCCAACCCCAGACGCGATGCATCATGGGCCAGGGCAGGCGCATCCGCATCTAGCAGACCCAGCAAGCGTGTTATCGCAAGACCTGCGAAAGGCTCGCTGAAATCACTAATGAATTCAATGGTTTCGTCTCTTGGCATTTTGGCGATCAGGCCTTCTGCGACAGCCCGAAAGTCCGGTTTCAAACCACTGACAAAATCCGCCGACAAGGCCGCCATAGCCACACGGCGCAAAGCCTTATGCGCCGCACCCTCTTGCGAGATGATCGAGCGTCGCCAAAACCCTGCAAATGATCCTTGCAAATCTTGCAGATCCGGCCAGTTGTGCGACCCCTGCCGCAGACGCCTGTCACGCAGGACCACACCCGCCTCGTGGTGGCGCAGCACCGCAATACCAAAGGGCGTGCGGGCAAAAGGGGCCGCCATGCGCGCGGCCAGAACCTCGGGCGAACGGGTGGAAAACCCCGTTACCGTTAGGTCCAGAAAAGGCAGGTCTTGTCGCTCCATAAGCGAAGTCTCTGCCAGCCTTGACGCCCTGTCAAACGCGAAAGGGTCATGGCGAACCGCTTGGCGATTAAGCTCTGAAACTGCGCCAAAAGCCACTGGTCAGTACCCCCGTAGAAACGCAGGGTCGCCGCATTCATTGACGTTCAAAAAACCGGGAAAACATGGTGCCCGCGGCCGGACTCGAACCGGCATGACCTTACGATCGAGGGATTTTAAGTCCCTTGTGTCTACCAATTCCACCACGCGGGCAGGGCAGGGCGACCATAGATCGTGGGTCGATATTGTAAAGACCAGAGGCCGTTTTGACAGCGACCTTTTCTGGGCTTTTCAGCAAAAACCACCCGATTGCAAAATGCCAAGGCACCTATTCATAAGCATCTGACGTGAAAACATAATCATCGCCGCCCGCGTTTGTATGACAGGCTATGCAACCCGCATCCGCCCCCTTGGCAACCTTGCCCGCCAGCCGCATTCCCTTGGGGTTCTTGTCAAGCGTGCCATCCGGCAGGTATTTCACCCAGAACCAATTCTTGTTGTCCGCGTCAAACCCGGCCTCGCGCCGAAACATCACCGTGATCGCGCCAAGGTGTTTGGCCGGGTCCGAAAGTACTTCCTCCTGCGAAACGCCCTCCGGGCCATAATTCCGCTTGATCACCAGGTCGCCCTTGTGGCCGTCAATCGTTGCCGTGGTATAAAATGTCTCCAGCATCATGCCATGCGGTTCAATGCCTTCATAGGGCATGGTGGTGATCGCACCGCTGCCGACAAGATTGGCCTCTGCCATGACTGCCCAGACTTTTGCCGCATAGTCCGCGTCCTCGTCACTGCCAAACGGAGCAGCATCCTGCGCCATCACCCCCGAAGCCAGACCAATTGCAAGCGTGATCCCCGGCGCTACCTTGTGAAAAAGTGTCATATGTCCCTTACCCTTCATTCGTGGTTCTAATTGCCGAAAGGAGTCGCAGAAAATTCGCTCACTTTCGCTCAAAGCTTTTTCACCTTGCCGTCATCAATTGTCAGGCCAAGTGATTGGACAAAGACTTGAGCAAAGCGCCAAAATGCGCGACCTTCGAAAATGACTGATCTCGAAAGGACAAGATATGACATTTCTCAACAAAACACTTTTGCTGGCCGGGGTGACCTCGCTGCTTGCAACGCCGCTTTTTGCCGATAGCGATGGCGGTGATGCCGAAGCGGGTGAAAAGGTATTCAAGAAGTGCAAGGCCTGCCATCAGGTTGGCGCAGAAGCCAAGAACCGCAACGGCCCCTTGTTGAACGACATCATCGGGCGCGTAGCGGGGACGACTGAAGGCTACAAATACTCCAAAAGCATGATCGCAGCCGGCGAGGCGGGATTGGTCTGGGATCAGGCCCTGATGGCGGAGTACCTCGAAGACCCAAAGACCTTCCTGCGCGAATTTCTTGACGACAGCAAAGCCAAGTCGAAAATGACGTTTAAGCTGAAAAAGGAAGATGAAAGGATGAACGTCGCCGCCTATGTCGCCACATTCTCTGCACCGGCTGAGATGAGCGAAGGTGAAGAACCAAGCGAAGACATGAGCGAAGAACCAACCGAGTGATCCGCGCAACCCTCCTGTTAGGCCTTTTGGCAAGCCCCTTCGCCGGTCCGGTATATGCGGCAGAAATCTGCATCGAAAACCAGACCGGCAAGACGCTCTTCATGGTCGCGGACTTGAACGCGTCCAAGCGCCAGTCGAATGACATCACAGCCGGGCAATCGCTTTGTTTGTCGGTCCCCGAGGACACGCAAAAGGCGGTTGTCTCGGCCTATCTGAACGACGAGGTGGTTGAAGGCTGCTCGCGCCTGACCCGTCCGGGGCAACGTGAAACGCTGCTGAAATTCCAAGAATTTGACAATTGCAGTTGGGCCGCCACCCCGCGCGGTTTCTGATCCTGCCCGCACCTTTCTTCTTTACGCAAATACTCAAAAATCCCAAACCCAGCACCGGGAAACACAGCCCATTTCCCGCAAATCACGGTAAATAGGCGCTCACCAGGACTTAGATATCCTTGCCCTTGGGTTCCACAAGCAGGGATTTTTCCGGCAAATAGGGATTGAGCGCCAGCGCCTCGCGCAGGATTTTTTGCGCCACCCGGTTGCGGCCCAGTTTGGTCAGTGTCAACACCATCCCGGCCATTGCCGCAATATGATCAGGGGTGATTTCCAGCGCCTTTTCAAGATCTTGTAACGCGCGCCCATAGTCCTTGGTCAGGAAATAGACAAAGGCCCGCTGATTCCAGCCTTCCGAATATTCGGGGCAATAGGCGACCAGTTCGTTCAAAGCTGCTTCTGCCGCCTTAAAGCTGAACTCGTCGCGCCGTCGAATGCCAAGGTCAAGCAGCGCCTGCGCCTTTTCATCGGGTGCCTTGCGCCAGTGTTTCCAAAGCCGGTCCACTGCCTCGCGATTAGCAGTGTAATTGGGCGCGTCGCGCACCGCCGTCATCAACTCGGCGCGTTCAGCACTTCTATCCGGCAAGGCAGGGCAGGTTTGCGCCATTATCGGCGTAGTTATCAGCGACAGCGCCAAAGCTATGAGAAATCTCGATTGCATGGCACGATCCTGAGGCAGGCAACGCCCCCCCGTCAATCACACCGGCGCAAGACCCGCGAAAAAGTGATCAGCCCTTTTGCCCGGCAAAACGCGCCTGCATTTCCTGACTGGCCTCGTCCGTGATCTTGGCGAAAAGGTTGTCGGGCACAACAAATGCCTGTCCGGGTTCCATTTCCGACATCGCAGATGCCAGCGTATCGGGCCAGGCTGCATCCGGTTCCCCCATGGCCTTGATCAGCCGCTCTGCGGTGTCAGGGATGAAAGGTGCCGACAGCACGCCGTAAAGTCGGATCAGGTTCAGCGCAAAGCGAATGATCGCCGCCGCTGCATCGGGGTCGCTCTTGTAAACACTCCAGGGCGCCGCGGTTTGCAGATACTCGTTCCCCGCCACCCAGATCGCCCGTAGTTCAATCGAGGCTTTGCGGATTTCGATGGCTTCCATATGCCGCTCGTAAGCGGTCAACCGGTCGGCAATATCCTTGATCACCGCCCGCTCCGCTTCGCCGTAAGTACCCCCAGTGGGAACAACCTCGCCAAATTTTGAGCGGCAGAACTTCGTTACCCGGCTGACAAAATTGCCCAGCACATCCGCCAGATCCTTGTTCACGCTGGCCTGAAAATTCTCCCAGGTGAACTCGCTGTCGGAATTTTCCGGCACATGGCTCAGCAGCCACCAGCGCCAGTAATCCGCAGGCAAGAGATCAAGCGCCTGATCCATAAAGACCCCGCGTCCCTGACTGGTGGAAAACTGACCGCCGTCATAATTCAGGTAGTTGAAGGATTTGATGTAATCGACAAGCTTCCAGGGCTCCCCTGACCCGATGATCGTGGCCGGGAACGACAGGGTATGAAACGGCACATTGTCCTTGCCCATAAACTGCACATAACGCACATCATCCGCGCCCTGATCGGTACGCCACCAGCGCTCCCAGGCATCATCATCCAAACCATTTGCATCCGCCCATTCCGCTGTGGCGGCGATATATTCAATCGGTGCATCAAACCAGACATAGAAAACCTTGCCTTCCATGCCCGGCCATTCCTGATCGCCCTTCTTGACCGGAACCCCCCAATCGAGATCGCGGGTGATCCCCCGGTCGCGCAACCCGTCACCGTCATGCAGCCATTTCTTGGCAATCGAGGTGGTCAGCACCGGCCAGTCTTCCTTTTCGGAAATCCAGGCATCAAGCCGTTTGCGCATCTGGGATTGGCGCAGGTTAAGGTGCCGGGTCTCGCGCACCTCCAGATCGGTCGCACCGGAAACCGCCGAACGCGGGTTCACCAGATCAGTCGGATCAAGCTGCTTTGTGCAGTTTTCACACTGATCACCCCGGGCGTTTTCATAGCCGCAATTGGGACAGGTGCCCTCGATATAGCGATCCGGCAGGAAGCGCCCGTCGGCTTTTGAATAGACCTGCTTTTCAACAACTTCCTCGATCAACCCGTTTTTGGCCAACTGCCCGGCAAAATGCTGGGTCAGCGCATGATTGCGTGCCGAAGAAGAGCGCCCGAAGTGGTCAAAGGACAAATAGAACCCATCACTCAGCCGCTTTTGCGTCTGCCACATCTCAGCGCAATAGTCCGCTACCGGCTGACCCGCCTTGGCCGCTGCCAGTTCCGCCGGGGTGCCATGTTCGTCGGTGGCGCAGATGAACATCACCTCATTGCCGATGGCCCGCTGAAACCGCGCATAGGCATCGGCAGGCAACTGGCTGCCGACCAGATTTCCCAGATGTTTGATGCCGTTGATATACGGCAATGCCGAGGTGATCAGAATTCGTGCCATGACTTGGCCCCTTGATAGATGCGGGGGCAGATTTAGACCAAACCGGGACAAGGGACCAGACTGAAATCAGTCGGGATCCTTCGTCTCGCTGATCCGATTGCGGCGCAAAAACGCACCAATGCCAAAGGTGGTCCGGGGAACATAGGAATATTCCGTCTTGTCCACCACCGTCGGGCGTGAAGCCATGCGCAACAGGCTGACCACCGTCAGAACCACATGCGCCAGTGCGATGAACAGGAACAGCGCCTTCGGCCCATAGGCCTCGATCAGCGCCGAGGCCACAACCGGGCTGGCAATCGCCCCAAGCGCAAAGAGAAACATGAAGGCCGCGGACAATTCCACCATCTGATCAGTGCGGGCAAAATCGCTGCCATGGGCGGTGGCGACGGAATAGATCGGAAAAGTCGTAAGTCCGAACAAAAAGGCCGCGCCAAAGACCAGGCTTTGCATCTCGGCACCGACCAGAATGGCCAACAGGCTGGTTATGATCGCGGCTACCGAAAGGCCGATCAGCACCCAACGGCGATCGTATTTGTCCGCGATCCAGCCAACGGGCAATTGCGCCAATGCGCCGCCAAGAACGAAACTCGCCAAAAAGAATGCGATCTGATCGACACTCAAGCCGACCTCCAGCCCGTAAACCGGGCCCACCATCCGAAACGAGGCCGAGGTTAGCCCTGCCACCACAACCCCGGCTGCGGCCAGCGGTGACAACCGGATCGCCATCATCGGCCGCAACCGCGGTGCATCCGGCGTCTCTGGCGGGCTGGCTTTGGTCAACAAGAGCGGCAAAAGCGAGGCACAACAAAGGATTGCCAGCAGATTATACGACAGATAGGCCGCCGGGCTTAGTACCGAGATCAGCATTTGTGCGGCCAGCGAGCCGCCCATATCCACAACCCGGTAAGCGCCCATTACGCGACCCCGGTTCTGGTTGGTTAACTTCGCCTGCATCCAGGCCTCGATAATGGTGTAACACCCGGCCACACAAAGCCCGGTCATCACGCGCATCAAGGCCCAGGCGGTTGGATCGACCAGCATCATATGGCTGAGAATCCCGATCGCGCCCAACGAGGTAAATACCGCAAAAGCCCGGGAATGCCCGACATTGCCCATCAGGCGCGGTGCCCACCAGCAGCCGATGAAAAAGCCAAAGAAATGTGACGACCCAAGGATACCAACCTCGGTTGTGGTAAAGCCTTCCTGAAGCCCGGACAAAGCATCCAGAGGCCCCACGCCCCCGGAACTCAGCTGCAACAAAATGGCTGACAGGAACAGGGCTGCAAAGGAAACGATCAGGCGCATCAGACTACCAAGGGTATTCCCGCCAGTCTGGGGCAATCGGGATCAACCGACTTGGTGCTTTCCGACATCAGGTGACGATTTTCACATACCGATGCGGCTTTTTGAGCAAAGCGCATGAGTATTTGTACAAAAGAGAAGCCGATTTCTTCTTTGCCCAAATACTCAAAATTGCGGGAACCGCTGTCAGGGATATGCGGCCCACTTGGAGGCGCATTCATCAATCCTGGTTAAAGGCATCGGGTTGAAAGGCGCGGGCCATATGGTCAAGCACCCCGTTCACAAAGCCAGGCTCCTTGCCGCCGTCAAAAAAGGCGCGCGCGACATCTACAAACTCGGAGATCACGACCTTTGGCGGCGTTTGTGCGATCAGCAATTCCGCACCTGCGGCCCGAAATAACGCCCGCAATGTCGGATCAATCCGATCAATCGGCCATTTTTCCGCCAGCGCCTTGTCGGTTGCCTGATCAATCTTCGCCTGGTCCGTCACCGCGCGTTCCAGCAGCGTGCGAAACAGCGTCACATGACCTTCGGCCCATTCGGTGCCTTCATCAACGGCACCAAAACGATGGCTTTCAAATTGCAAGCGCACCTCATCGACATCCACATCGGAGGCTTCCATCTGAAAAAGGGCCTGCACCGCGTAAAGGCGGGAGGCAGACTTCATCTGGCGGCGATCTTTCTTGGGACCGGCCATCAATCAGCGCCTGCGATCAGGATGTTTTCCGAAGCGGGTTTGAACCCGATCCCCTTGGTTTTACGTGAATATTTCCGCGCCAATGTGATCAGATGCATCGCCGCCTCAGCAGCGCCGCCGCCTTTGTTCTGACCGGCGGCCTCGGCACGTACCTCGGCTTGGCCCCGGTTTTCAACCGTCAGAATGCCATTGCCGATACAAACCCCATCAAGCCCCATCAATTGCAACGCGCGACTGGAATCATTGCAGACCGTGTCATAATGCGTGGTCTCGCCCCGGATCACACAGCCAAGGGCGACAAAGCCGTCAAAATCCCCGCCATGGGCCGCCAGACGAATGGCTGTTGGTACCTCCAAAGCGCCGGGAACTTCGACCAGATCCCAGGTCGCGCCAGCAGTTTCGATTGCCGACTTCGCGCCTTTGACAAGTTGGTCAGCGATGTCCCTGTAATAGGGCGCAACTACGATCAGCAGCTTGGTCGCCTCGGAAAATCGCGGTGCGGGCAGCGTGTAATGAGTTTCACTTTCAGCCATTTTCCGCCCCTTTCGTGATCGCACGGGTGCCGGTAATTTTCAGATCATAGGCTTCAAGCCCGACAACCCTTGGCATCGGATTATCGGTCAGCAGTTCCATTTCGTTGATGTTCATGGCCGACAGAATTTGCGCCCCAAGCCCGGTGTGGCGCAGCGTTTGCGGCGACACTTCGCCCGAGAACGCCAGTTTTTTACCCGGTTCGCGGAAAAGCAAAACGACGCCGCGCCCCTCCTTGGCGATGATTTCCATGGCGCGGGGCAATTCTTCGACCGGAGCGGGGCCCAGGCCCAGCACGTCCTCCAGCGGGTTCAGCGCATGGGTTCGGACCAGAACCGGACCTTCGGTGGTCACATCGCCTTTGGTCAGCGCCACATGTTCCGTGCCATCCGTCTGATCGGTGAAAATCCGCATCGTCCAGGTGCCACCATAGGCCGAGGTCACTTCGCGCCGCTCGCTTTCATGCACCAGATTGTCGTGCCGGTGGCGATAGGCGATTAAATCCGAGATCGTGCCGATTTTCAGCCCGTGTTTCTGCGCAAAAGCGATCAGATCGGGCAGCCGCGCCATAGTGCCATCGTCGTTCATGATCTCGCAAATCACCCCTGAGGGGTTCAGCCCCGCAAGGCGCGAAATATCAACCGCCGCTTCAGTGTGCCCCGCCCGGATCAGCACGCCGCCATCCCGTGCGCGTAAAGGAAAAACATGCCCCGGTGTCGCGATATCCGCGGCACCGCAATCCGGGTCAATCGCCACCGCCACCGTCTTGGCGCGATCATGCGCCGAGATGCCGGTGGTCACCCCTTCGCGGGCCTCAATCGAGGTGGTAAAGGCGGTTTCGTGGCGCGAGGAATTATAGCTTGCCATCAATGGCAGACCCAGCGCCTCGATCCGCGCTGACGTCATCGCCAGACAGATCAGCCCGCGCCCGTGCATTGCCATGAAATTCACCGCCTCAGGGGTGGCCATTTCGGCGGGGATCACCAGATCGCCTTCGTTTTCGCGATCCTCATGGTCGACCAGAATGAACATCCGCCCGTTGCGCGCATCCTCGATGATGTCCTCGCTTTTGGAGATCACATCGCGGTAAATATCTTCCTGGCTTTGTGTCATCTGGAGTGCCCCCGGAATTTTGTGTCGCTTTGGCGTTTAGCCAAGAATGTCAGGCTGTGCCAGCCAAAGCCACGCCCGGTTCAGTCAAATTCACGCAATCGCGCGACGTAACGGGCAAGCGTGTCGATTTCAAGGTTAACCGGATCGCCTATTTGCACATCGCCCCAGGTCGTGACCGCCTTGGTGTGGGGGATGAAATTGATGCCGAAATCACAGCCCTGCACATCATTCACCGTCAAAGAAGTGCCGTTGAGCGCGACCGACCCCTTGGGCGCGATATATTTCGCCAGCGCTGCGGGCGTGCGCAAAGTGACCCTTGTGCTGTCTCCCTCGTCGTGGATGTCGATCACTTCGGCGACACCATCCACATGACCCGACACGATATGACCGCCCAACTCGTCACCAACCTTCAGGGCGCGTTCCAGATTGATCCGCTTGCCCTCGGGCCAGACAGTATTGCCCCGCGCGAAATTGGTTTTCGAAAGCGTTTCCGCGGAGATCTGCACGTCGAACCAGGGGCTTGGCGCATCACCTGTGGCCACAACCGTCAGGCAGACCCCGTCACAGGCGATCGAGGCCCCGAGGTCGATGCCGGCCACATCATAGCTGGTCGCAATCCGGGCGCGTAAATCGCCGCGTTGCTCGGTCTCCAGAACCTTGCCGATATCGGTGATAATGCCGGTAAACATGCGGCCTCCCAAAAGCGGATTTCAATCGGCCCAGACCTAACCTTCTGGGACAGGCGCGGCAAGCGGATTGGGCGAATTGCCGCTGTGAAATCATTTGGCAATGAAATTTGGCTAGGCCATAATATGAACAAATCCAGTCGGCATAACCGCTCTGAAAACAAACAAAACAGGCAATAATCGTGCGGAAAAGCGAACCGGGCAGACGCGGCACCATTGGTGCGGCAGGTTTAGAAACAGGGCGGTGTTATGGGTAGTGCGCCGGGTGCTGATAAGGTCTTTTTGTTTCTGCAAGGCCCGCATGGCCCGTTTTTCTACCAGCTTTCGAAAGTTCTCCGCACCGCCGGGGCAAAGGTTCTAAAGGTCGGGTTCAACGCCGGTGACAAGGCGTTTTGGCGCGACGCGACCAGCTATATCCCTTTCACCGACAGCCTTGAAAACTGGGCGTCGTCCGTGAAGCAATTGTTTGAAGATCATCGTGTCAGCGACATCGTGCTTTACGGCGATACCCGTCAGGTCCACGCCGAAGCGATACGTGCGGCGCGTCTGGCTGGTATTCAAGTGCATTGCTTTGAAGAAGGATACTTGCGGCCCTATTGGGTGACTTACGAACGTGGCGGGGTCAACGGATATTCCCGGCTTTGCGAGTTGAGCGTTGATGATATGCGCCGCGAACTTGCGAACCGCGATCTGGACCTGCCGGATGCACCCGCCCGCTGGGGAGACATGCGCCATCATGCGTTTTACGGCGCCCTTTATCACTGGCACATCCTGTTTCGGAATCGCGCTTATCGCAATTATCGCACCCATCGTGACATTTCGGTACTTCAGGAATTTCGGTTACATTTCAGAAGCTTGCTGTCGATTCCGCTACATGCTTTGCAGCGTCGGGCGGCCTCGATGCGGATCAGACGTGATGGCTATGTCTATCATCTGGCCCTGTTGCAGCTAAGCCATGACAGTTCGATCCAGCATCACTCGCCCTTGCGTTCGATGCCGGAGTTTATTCGCATGACAATCGCTGGTTTTGCGACCGGAGCGCCGGTGCATCATCATCTTGTCATCAAAGCTCATCCGCTGGAGGACGGGCGGTTTCCGCTGCGCCGGATCACCATGGATACTGCCGATGAATTTGGTGTAGCCGATAGGGTGCATTTCGTGCGGGGCGGTAAGCTGGCGGGGCTGATGAATTTCGCCCGCACGGTTGTCACCGTCAATTCAACCGCCGGGCAGCAGGCGCTTTGGCGTGGACTGCCGCTGAAGATTTTTGGTAATGCGGTTTATCGCCAGCCGGAGTTCGTGTCCGAACAGCCGCTGGAGGAATTTTTTGCAGACCCCTGGAAGCCGGACGTGCGTGCTTACCGCGATTATCGGCACTACCTTTTGGAGACCAGTCAGGTGATGGGCGGGTTTTATTCCGCGAAAAGCCGGCGTCGATTGATCCGCAGCGTTGTCGACCGGGTATTGGATGCAAATGATCCGTATGATTCGCTGAAGGTGGAAAACGCGACGCCGCGGCAACAGTTGCGCGTTGTAAAATAGGAAACACTCGCGCTTTTTATTGGTAATTTTGCTGGTTTTGGTTACAGTTAGCAAAAAACCGAGGCAGTGTTGACAATAAGGGGCGAAACCCGTGTCGTTTAATCTTTCCAAAGCTCTCCGTATTGCGGGGCTTTTTGTGCTTGTGCTGGGCGCAGTCTCTTGCGGGCTGCCGCGTCCAGGACCGAACAAGCGCGAGATCTTTTCCTCCTCTGTGCAGCGCAACGGCAATGCCTTTATCGTCAATGTGAACGAGCGAGTCATTCAGCATACCTCCGTCGCCCCGCTTTTGGATTTTGACAGCAAGTTTCTGAAAGCCGGCAAGATCGGCTCGGACATCATTCGACCCGGTGACGTGTTGGGGCTGCAAATCTGGGAAAACACCTCCGATACGCTTTTGGGCGGTGCGGCGGTCAACAACACGACGATCACTGAAATTCAGGTGGATGCCACCGGCTCGATCTTTGTGCCCTATGCGGGTCGGATCAAGGCGGCAGGAAATACGCCAGAGCAATTGCGCGAGATCATCACCAAAAAGCTCGACGCCCAGACCCCCGATCCGCAGGTGCTGGTGCGCCGCTTGGCGGGAGATGGCAGCTCGGTTTCCGTGATGGGTGGTGTTGGGGCGCAAGGGGTCTATCCCATTGAAAGTGCGACACGATCCCTGACTGCCATGCTGGCCAAAGCGGGTGGGATCACCATTGAGCCCGAGGTCGCACAGATCAAGGTTACGCGCGGCTCGCAGACCGGTAAGGTGTGGCTTGCGGACCTTTACGACAACCCCAAGTCGGATATCGCCCTGCGTCCGGGCGACCGGATTTTCGTCGAGGAAGACACCCGCGCTTATACGGCCCTTGGGGCCACGGGCACGCAAACACGCATCCCGTTTGCCAGCCAGAAACTCTCCGCGATTGAGGCGCTGGCGCAGGTTGGTGGCTTGTCTTCTGCCACTGCCGATCCAACCGGGGTCTTTGTTTTCCGCGATGAACCTGCGGAACTGGCCAACGCGTTGTTGGGCCGATCAGACCTCGTGGGGCCGCAAAGATTTGCCTATGTGCTGGACCTGACAGAGCCGAACGGCGTCTTTATCGGCCGCGATTTCCTGATCCGTGACGGCGACACGGTCTATGTCACCGAGGCGCCCTTCGTCCAATGGAACAAGACCCTCAGCGTGCTGAACTCCGGCCTTTCCACCGGTGCCAGTGTGCGCACGGTTTCCGGCAGTGGCAGCTAGGGTTTCCCGGCGGCCCGACAACGGGGGCTGATGTGTCGCAGCCGCTTTTTTACCAGACGTTAGGGTTCTTCAGAAACCACCGCCTGCGTCGGATTCTGACCCTCAAAGGTTATGAATTACGCGCCGGTCTCCCTCCTGAAAACGGCCAGGTCGTTGTCTGGGGCCGCACAAAATACGCAAGTCGCGGAACGGCAATCGCGAAACGCCGTAGTGCCAGTGTTTTAACACTGGAGGACGCTTTTTTACGCTCGATCCGCACCGGGCGCACGGGCGAGCCGCCGCTTGGCGCGGTGATCGACCGGCAGGGCGCCTACTTTGATGCAAACCAGCCATCTGATCTGGAGGACATCCTGAACAATGCCGCGTTGGACGGCGAGGAGTTGCAGCAGCGGTCAAAAGACGGCATGGCGTTTCTGGCGCGTCATCACCTGTCGAAATACAATGCCAACAATCCAAAAATCGCGGTACCAGAGCCGGGTTATGTGCTGGTTGTCGATCAAACGCGCGGCGATGCATCTATCCGCCTTGGCGGGGCCTCGGCGCAGAGTTTTCAGCAGATGTTGAACGCAGCAAGGGCCGAAAATCCCGGCCAAAGGATCGTGATAAAGACCCATCCTGAAACAGCGGCAAACAACCTTAAGGGGCATTTTTCCAGACAGGATTGCGATGAGCGAACGCAGGTTTTCAGTGATCCGGCAACGCCGCAGAACCTGTTAAACGCGGCGTCGGCGGTTTATGTTGTCTCTTCCCTGATGGGGTTTGAGGCGATTTTGGCTGGTCATCGCCCGGTGGTTTTCGGCAAGCCCTTTTATGCCGGATGGGGCCTTAGCGATGATCGCCAGACGATGGCGCGGCGACAAAGACAGCTTAGCCCAAGTGAGCTTTTCGCCGGGGCAATGCTGGAATACCCGACATGGTACGATCCTTACCGCGATTGTTTAACCAGTTTTGAAACCGTGGCGGAAATCCTTGCGGCGCAGGCAAGGGCATGGCGCGAGGATTGCCATAGTTATACGGCACTTGGAATAAGGCGTTGGAAACGGCCACATTTCCGAAAGTTCTTCAAGGCCAGCGGTTTGCGGCTGGCCTTTGAGGATGAAGGCATTCGTGCGGGAAACTCCGCCAAAAGCGGTTTGATCTGGGCGGGCAAGGAAGTGCCTGCGTTAACCAGTTATTTCGCGGATCGCGATCTGCCCTTGCTGCGGGTTGAAGACGGGTTTTTACGCTCCAACGGACTGGGTGCCGATCTCGTACCCCCCGTTTCGCTGGTGGTGGACGACCTTGGCATCTATTATGATCCGACGCGTGAAAGCCGGCTGGAGCGGCTGGTGAATGAGGGCGAACCATCAGCTGCTGATCTGGACCGCGCCGCGCAGTTGCGGGATCGTTTGGTCCGGGGCCGCTTGTCAAAATACAACCTAGAGAAAAGTGCAGAGAAGCCGGATTTGCCCAAAAACCGGAAAATCATTCTGGTTCCCGGGCAAGTCGAAGACGATCAGTCGATCCTTAAGGGTACGGATAAAATCGCCACCAATGCAGCGCTATTGGCGGAAGTCCGGCGACAAAACCCAGAGGCTTTCATCCTTTATAAACCACATCCCGACGTGGAGGCGGGGTTGCGCAAGGGTCGACTTGGCGGCGAGAACCCAGCAGATTTGATCTTGTCGGAAACCAACCCGATTGCCGCGATTGAACTGGCTGAGGAGGTCTGGACCATGACCTCCCTCTTGGGGTTTGAGGCGTTGTTGCGCGGCAAACCGGTGACATGCCTCGGCACGCCGTTTTATGCTGGTTGGGGTCTTACAACTGATCTTGGAGAAATCCCTGAACGGCGCGTGGCGCGTCCGGGGATGCTTGGGTTTATCCATGCGGTTTTGATTGAATATCCACGCTATTTCGACCCAGTAAGCGAAACCGCCTGCCCGGTCGAAGTGGCCGTTGATCGCCTGGAGGCGGGCTTGGCAACGGGCGGGCCGCGCTGGTTGGCGAAGGTTCAGGGCTGGGCCGGACCACTGGCGTTTCTTTGGCGCTAAGGGCGCTCCCAGATGTGCATGACATCGCCCGAAACGCTCTGGCTTTCGACCAATTCAAAACGTGGATGATCCGCGAGGCGATCAAAATCTAGGGGGCCGAGGCCCGGAAGGCCGGTCGCGCCAAGCGCCAGACCGGCAGTAAAACCAACGTAGCGATCCACCAGATCCGCCGCCATCAACGCGGCTGCAAGACGCCCGCCGCCCTCGCAGAAAATACGGGTAAGACCCTGATCTGCCAGTAATTTCATAGTCGCGCGGAGGTCGAGGAAACCGCCCGATGTCGCCACTGGTAACAGCCGCGCACCAAGATCTTTTAGCGTGGTGATCGCTGCCTTTGGCGCGGCGTCGCTGTGGCAAATCCAAAGCGGGGCGTCTGGCAGATCACGCAAAAGCGCTGCCGAAAGTGGTAGGGACAATTTGCTGTCGATCAGAACGCGAACCGGGTTTCTGGCGATGCCGAGACCACGCACGGTCAGGCTGGGATCATCGGCAAGCGCGGTGCCGCTACCGATCAAAACCGCATCATGCTGGGCACGCATCAGATGCACCATGCGCCGGGCACCCGCACCCGTGATCCATTGGCTTTCGCCACTTTGGGTCGTAATCCGACCATCGAGCGAAGTGGCCATCTTGAGCGTTACAAAGGCTCGCCCCTTGGTCGCTTGGGTGAAAAACCCCGCATGATCCCGCGCGGCCTGATCTGCAAGGCAGCCGGTCGTCACCCCAATTCCCGCGTCGCGCAATATCTGGTGGCCCTTGCCAGCAACCCTTGGGTCGGGATCCTCAATCGCGCTGACCACTCTGGAAACCCCCGCCTTTACAAGGGTTTCGGCACAAGGAGGTGTTTGGCCGGTATGGGCGCAAGGCTCCAGCGTGACATAGACAACGGCCCCTTTGGCGGCGTCACCCGCCATCTGAAGGGCGATGGTTTCAGCATGGGGTCGCCCCCCTGTGGCGGTAATGCCGCGTCCGATCAGGCGACCATCCTTGACGATGACGCAGCCCACAGCCGGGTTTGGCCAGGTCGTCCCCATGGCCCGACGCCCGAGAGACAGCGCCAGCGCCATCCACCGCTCGTCGTGCTCTTGCATGGGGGATTATTCCTCTTCGGGTTGAGGTGGGCGCAGTTCGTGGACGAATTCTTCGAAGTCGTCAGCGGCCTGGAAGTTCTTGTAAACACTGGCAAAACGCACATAAGCCACGGTGTCGATCCGCGCGAGGCTTTCCATGACAATCTCGCCGATCTTGTCGGAATGCACGTCGGTTTCGCCAAGGCTTTCAAGGCGGCGTACGATGCCCGAGATCATCTGGTCGATGCGTTCGGGTTCAATCGGGCGTTTTTGCAGCGCAATGCGGATCGAGCGTTCCAGTTTCGGGCGGTCAAATTCTTCGCGTTTGCCGTTTTTCTTGATCACCACGAGGTCGCGCAATTGCACCCGTTCATAGGTGGTGAACCGTCCGCCACAGGCCGGGCAGGCGCGACGTCGCCGGATGGCGATATGGTCTTCGGCGGGGCGAGAATCTTTGACCTGAGTGTCTATGTTTCCGCAAAACGGGCAGCGCATCGGTTTCTTTCCTGTTCCTGGACCCCTTGGGCATCGGCGATACTATAAGCAGGCTTCAACTCTTTGTGTAGAGGTTAATCGCCGCCACCAGATAAAGGCTGACCCCCAAACATCTATTGCCAAAACCGATCCAAGCCGCGATACGGAAAATATGGCCGACTACCGCAATATCGCGATGCTGATTGGGGCAATGGCGCTGTTTCACGCAGCGCTTGCGGGCCTTGTTCCCCTGGTCGAGGACGAGGCTTACTACGCGCTTTGGGCCAGCGTTCCTTCGGCTGGATATTACGACCACCCGCCGATGGTTGCCTGGGGTATTGCCGCGGGGCAATGGCTGTTTGGCAAGGGAACCTTTGGGGTGAGGTTGTTGTCCGTCTTGTCGACCGCTTTGGTTTTGTATCTGGTCTTCATGATGGGACGGCGGATAGCGGAGGCGCGAACCGGGCTCATCGCCGCGGGGCTGACGGCTGTGACGTTGCCGGTCATCGGTTTTGGCTATGCAGCCACTCCTGATCCCTTTTCGGTTCTGTTCTGGACGGCGGCGACCGCCTTTGTGCTGGAAGCAACGCTTGGCGAGCGGCGCAATTTCTGGCTGGCTGCGGGGCTTTGTGCGGGGCTTGGGGTTTTGTCGAAGTTCACCAACCTCTTTTTCGGGGTCGGGATCCTTGGCTGGTTGATCCTGTCGCGTGAAGGGCGCGGGCATCTGGCCCATTGGCAAGTCTGGGGCGGTGCGGTTCTGGGCCTGTTGGTCCTGGTCCCATTCGCGCTTTGGAATATCGACAACGGCTGGATCGGGTTGGAGCGGCAATTCGGGCGTATCGGCGAGGCCGAAGGCTTTTCGGCGGCCCGCTATCTGTTGTTTTGGTTGTCCTTTGTGATCCTGCTGACGCCGCTGATTTTCATACGCTTTATTCGTTCGCTTTGGCTACCGAGGGTGCCGCGCGTTCTGTTGTGGCTGATCGCGCCGATCCTGATCTATCTGACATGGCACGCGACAAAAGCCTCCGCTGGTGGGCAGTGGCTGGTGCCGATATTTCCAACGCTGGCGCTGATGGCGGCACTGGTTGCCGGGCGGGCGCGTTGGACCATTGGCAGTGGGTTGGCCCTTTCAGTGAGCATTCTGATCATCGGTTTCTGGCCAACACGGGCGTTGATCGGCGGACATCATCCCTTCACGCAGACGCGCGGCTGGGAGGGTGTCAATGACGAGATTGCGCTAGTTATCGAAGCGACAGGGGCGAAATGGATTGCAACGGATGCCTATGGGTTGACCGGGCAACTGGCCTGGTATCAACCAAAGGGTCTGGAAGTCTGGGCGTTGAGTGATTTGAAACGCTATGGCTTTCGTGGTGAACGCCCCAAGGCGTTGTGCAAAATGCCCGCGCTGTTTATCAGCCGTACCAATTTCTGGAACGGGGTGCCTTATTTCGTGCAGCAACAGCCACTTGAACCGATCATCCGCAAGGATAAAGCGGGACGGGTGTTGATGACATATCACCTTGCACTTGGCACTGGATGCTGAGTGGTGTCCCTGCCCCCTTTTATCAATGGGGGCAGGGATTTCAGGATCAATCGTCCAGATTAACGGTCCAGGACGAGCCGTTAACCTGAATGCCGTGGAACCCGACCAGACGTTCGCCGGACCAGCAGCTGCCGGAATACATCGGGCGGTTGACGCCATGATCGGGCACGCAATACTTGCGGTCGATCCAGCCATCGGCGGGCCAGCGATAGCGGCGGCCTTCTTTCTCGGCGTAGTAATAGACCCACCCGGACCCGACCGAGCCGATGGATTTGCAGCGCCCCGGCCCTTGTTTTTGCCAAGCGTACATATACCAGTCGTTGTATTCAAAGTGCCAATAGGCCATGGCGACATAGACGTCCGCGCCGGTGTTATTGCAAAACACCATTTCGGTCGTTGATTGCGCACGGGCCTGTTCCGAGGATGCAGCGAAGAGCATCAGAACAGCGGCAATGACATGTAAGAATTTGGTTTTGGTAAGCATGTTTTCCCCCCATTTGCCGAAGGCAGAGAAGCTCTGTCCTCGAAATCGACCCGGCAAATTGCAGTCAAGGCGCCGATCCTGACGTTAGGATAAGCGCGGAATGCGTGACTCTGCAAATAAAATTGAGCAGGTCACGGGCAATTGGCCGCGCAGGGCGTTTGGCCACTGGACGGAAGGAAAGCAGGCAGAAGGGAGATTGCCCATGGTTTAGATTTCAGGAGGAAGGCGGGCCCGCCAAGGCCGTTTTGTTGCCGTTACCAGTTAATCTGGCGCCTGATCATATCGTCTTGGTGTTGGCTTGGACCCACTCCGGATGTTTACGGTGTTATACGTGGGACCGACCTGAATTTGTGCACGAGGGGGGTTTTACTGCGCATGGGTTAGGAAATAGTGAACGGCGCGTTCGGGGGTTAGAGGTTTTTGCAACGGGTTGGGGGATGGTGGCGCGTCCCTAGGCTTTTGCCAATCGACCTTTGAACCAAGTCTGGAGGTCATCAAAGCGCGTGGTGCCGTTCGCAACATTCACGATGACATCGTCAAATCTTTCGTCTTCCTGCAAAGCCAGCCGATACCCGCTGCGCCGGATAAAGAGGTCCGTCACCAACAGGGCGGTCCGTTTGTTGCCATCGACAAAGCCGTGGTTTTGAACAAGGGCCTCCAACAAAGCGGCAGCTTTGCTGGCAATGGGGCGGTGGTACCCGGAATAGGGGCGACCGATTGCAGAATGGATCAGATCAAGGCTGACTAGACCAGCGCGTCCGCCATAGCTGAGCGCTTCGTCGTGCGCTGCAATGACATCGGCGAGTTTGACGCGATAGTGACTCACCGATTTTTCAGGCGAATGAGGGCGTCCCTGTGCTCTGACGAGGATTGTTTTAGTACGCGCCGCGTGACAACCGAGGCCGCGGTATCTTTTGCGTCTTTGGGGTTGGGCTTTCCCGATACGTCAGGCTTAGATTTTCCCTTCATTGTCAGGACTTTACCTGCAACGCCTTTTCTTTGGGTATCCGATTTTTGCGCCTTTGCCATATATCATCCCCTACTGATCCAAGAACGACCTCAACTTCCGCGACCGGCTTGGGTGCTTCAGTTTCCGCAACGCTTTCGCCTCGATCTGGCGGATGCGTTCGCGGGTGACGCTGAACTGTTGGCCAACCTCTTCAAGCGTGTGGTCGGTGTTCATGCCGATGCCAAAGCGCATGCGCAGCACGCGTTCTTCACGCGGCGTAAGGGAGGCCAGAACGCGGGTTGTGGTCTCTTTGAGGTTGCCCTGGATGGCTGAATCCAGTGGCAGGACCGCGTTTTTGTCCTCGATAAAGTCGCCGAGTTGCGAATCTTCTTCGTCGCCAATCGGTGTCTCCAGCGAAATCGGCTCCTTGGCGATTTTCATCACCTTGCGGACCTTTTCCAGCGGCATTTGCAGTTTTTCAGCCAACTCTTCGGGCGTCGGTTCGCGGCCGATTTCGTGCAGCATTTGCCGACCCGTGCGCACCAGCTTGTTGATCGTCTCGATCATATGCACCGGAATACGGATCGTGCGGGCCTGATCGGCAATCGAGCGGGTGATCGCCTGACGGATCCACCACGTCGCATAGGTGGAGAATTTATAGCCGCGCCGGTATTCAAATTTATCGACCGCTTTCATCAGGCCGATGTTACCTTCCTGAATGAGATCAAGGAATTGCAGGCCCCGGTTGGTGTATTTCTTGGCAATCGAGATCACCAGACGCAGGTTCGCCTCGACCATTTCCTTCTTGGCCATCCGGGCTTCTTTTTCGCCCTTTTGCACCTGATTGACGATGCGGCGGAATTCGGAGATGTCAACGCCGACATATTGGCCAACTTCGGCCATTTCGGCGCGCAAATTCTCGGCCTGACCGCGGAATTTTTCGTTGAAGGTGTTCCAGCCACGACCGGTCATTTCCGCGACCTGATCGAGCCACGTGGGGTCCAACTCGGTGCCGCGATAAGCCTCGACAAAGTCGCGTCGGTTGATCCGGCTTTGGTCGGCCAGTTTCACCATCGAGCTGTCGATCTGCATGATTTTACGGTTAATGCCGTAAAGCTGGTCGATCAGCGCTTCGATCCGGTTGTTATGGAGGTGAAGCGAGTTCACCAATTCCACGATTTCCGAACGCAGCGACTGATAAGTTGTCTCGTCGGTTTTGGAGAACGAGCTATCCTCGTTCAGGGTCGCAGAAATACGGCTGTCCTGCATGTCGGCCAGCATGGCGTAATCGCCCGCGATCCGATCAAGGGTTTCCAGCACGCGCGGTTTGAGGGCGGCTTCCATCGCGGCAAGCGACAGGTTTGCCTGATCGTCCTCGTCTTCGTCTTCGTCATCATCGCGGTTGATCGGATTGCCGTCGGCATCGGTTTCAGGGGCGGCGTCTTCGGCGGGTTTTGCCGGGGCAGCACCGTCGACTACGGGGGCGCTTGGGTCAACTTCCTCGTCCTCGTCGCCCTCGGCGGAGCCGGAAAAGGTGGTTTCCAGGTCAATCACATCGCGCAGAAGAATCTCTTCTTCGAGCAATTCGTCACGCCAGATGGTGATCGCCTGAAAGGTCAGCGGGCTTTCGCAAAGCCCGAGGATCATGGTGTTGCGCCCGGCTTCGATCCGCTTGGCAATGGCGATTTCGCCTTCGCGCGACAGCAACTCGACCGAGCCCATTTCGCGCAGATACATGCGCACGGGATCGTCCGTGCGATCCAGCGTTTCGGTAGTTGTGGTGGCGACCGTGACTTCTTTGGCGTCAGAGGTTGTCACCAGATCGGTGGCTTTGTTTTCCTCTTCTTCGGCCTCGTCGTCTTCGATGATGTTGATGCCCATTTCAGACAGCATCGACATCACGTCCTCGATCTGTTCGGAAGAAACCTGATCGGGGGGAAGGACTTTGTTAAGCTCGTCGTAGGTAATATAGCCGCGTGTCCGCGCCTCGGAGATCATTTTCTTGACGGCAGCCTGGCTCATATCGCCCATGGCGTCGTTTTGATCTTCGGTCTTGGTGGTATCGGTGTCCTTAGCGGCCATCCATCAATCCTCGTTCGCGTGGGCAGGGGCGGGTCTCAGCCGTGTATGGCGAATCATACCCGCGAATCAATAGAGCGAATCACTGATTCGCAATGCACATTAGTGCTTTTTCTTTACCCAAACCTCACCATCTATGAGGTTTTGCAGGTATTGAGACATATTTTCACGATCTTCCGATTCGGTTCCGCCCTCGGGGAGGGAAGAGCGGGTTGCTTTGTTGCGGGCTTCGGCCGCTTGCGACAGACGCCATGTCAGGCCCTCGTCGGCTTCGCCGGTGATATCCTCCATCGCGTCCGTGATTTCCGTGCTGATACCCCGCGCGCTTTCCAGTTTTGCCAGTTCTTCGCTTACGGCTCGCAGAGCATCCTCGTCCGCAAACGGACGGTTCAGACCCGGGGCGATTCGGACATGGGCGTTTGCCAGCAGCGTTTCAAGGGGCGCTTCGCCAAGTTCAGCGGTCAGCTTGGTATTGAGGGCAATTGTTTGGTTAAAGTCACGCCCAAAGGTAAGGATCATGTCCGCCAGACGGGCCCGCATGGGATGGGAAAACCTTGTTCGCTCCAGCGCGGATTCCAATGCAGGGATGATGCTTGGGTAGCTGAGCAGCAAGGCCAGAATGACGTCTTCGCGGATTGCGCCCGCTGTCGCCTCGGAGGCTTGTGCGAGACGCGAGGATTTCGTGGTCGGCTGCACGACGGGGCCGCGCGGCTGGCCCTTTTTGAACGGCGTGAAAGCCGTGCGTTTGGGGGTGAAGAGCGCGGCGCGGTATTCTTTGACGGCGGCGAAATAGTGGTTCCTGACGGAGGGATCGCCAATCTTGCCGATGGCGGTTTTTAGGCTTGCATCAAGGGCTGCGCGACGCTCCGGGCTGTCGAAAATCTTGCCGTCGGTTTCGCGCTGCCAAAGCAGCTCGACCAATGGCCGCGCTTTGTCGAGCACTGCCTGCATTGCCGATTTCCCCTCGGTCCTGAGGATGTCATCGGGGTCTTTGCCCTCGGGCATCAGACAAAACCTTAACGAACGACCCGGTTCCAGCAGCGGCAGTGCCAGATCAATCAGCCGCATCGCCGCGCGAACCCCGGCGGTATCGCCGTCCAAAGCGATGATCGGCTCGGGGTGGAGCCGCCAAAGAAGGCGCAGTTGGTCCTCGGTGATCGCCGTGCCAAGGGGGGCGACAGCGAAGGGAAAACCCCCCTGATGAAGGGCGATGACATCCATGTAGCCTTCGGCCACAATCAGGGTATCGGCCTTGCCAGCGGCCTCGCGTGCGGGGGCAAGATTGTAAAGCGTTCGGCCCTTGTCAAAGAGCAGGGTTTCGTTCGAATTCAGATACTTCGCCCGCGCATTGGGATCCATCGCGCGACCCCCGAATGCCGTTGCGCGACCTCTTGCATCGCGGATCGGGAACATGATGCGATGGCGAAAGCGATCAAAAGGCTGACCGCCATCGTCGGGTTTGATGGCTAACCCCGCCTCGATGATCTGTTCGGGTTTGACGCCTTTTCCCGTCAGATGCTGAAAAAGCGCGGTGCGCCCGTTCGGGGCAAAGCCGATCTCAAAGCGCTCTTGTGTTTCAGGCTTTAGGCGACGTGTGGTGAGGTAATCGCGGGCCTCGGCTGCGGCACTCGTGTTCAATTGCAGGCGGTAAAACTGCACGGCCTGTTCCATAACGGCGGCGAGTTCTGTCGCGTGATCGGCCTTTTCCTGTGCCTTTGGATCGCGTGCGGGCATGGTCAATCCGGCCTCGCGGGCCAGGATTTCGACGGCCTCCATAAAGCCGACGTTTTCGGTTTCGCGGATGAAATTCAACGCATCACCTTTGGCGTGACAGCCAAAACAATAGTAAAACCCCTTGCGATCATCGAGGTGAAAGGAGGCGGTTTTTTCCTGATGAAACGGGCAGGGCGCCCAGTAGTCGCCTTTGCCGGGGTTTGATTTCTTTGGATCAAACGTGACTTTCCGGCCCACGACCTGAGAGAGGGACGTGCGGGTTCGAAGCTCGTCAAGGAAACCGTTGGGCAGGGACATGGGTGCGAGTATCTGTGGTTTCGTGAGATTCTGGAAGGGCCTCGCGCGGGGCGGCGGCGGAGCCTCCGGCGGGGATATTCAGCGGCGCAAAAAAGGCGGCTTAGTCGATTTGCAGTGTCTGGCGGAGTTCGTTTGTGGCCCGGTCAAAGATCAGGATTTCGCGCGAGGTGGTAATCACGGCGTAAAAATCGCGTCCCATTGTGAAGGTTTCAGCCTCTTTGCCATCTGGCAGGGTTAATGTGGCGGGCAGCGGCACCGGGTCTTCGATTGTTCTGACCACATTCGGGACGCGGATGACAATCAGCGTGATGATGGTTACAAGCCCCGCAATCATGGATGCGGTCAGAATCGTGACGAGGATCCTGAGAAAGCGCAGATTGGCGGGTTCTGGAATGTCGGACATAGGAAGCAACACGGTTGAGATTGTGATCGGGGAAGGTCCCGGTAGCCGTCTTGATAAAGCCTTGGCGCGGTTTGCACCAGAGGGGAAGGGGCTGAGCCGTTCGGCCTTGCAGCGGTTGATAGAAGGGGGTGCGGTCAGCCTTGCCGGGGCGGCAGTGCGCGATGTGAAAGCGCGACCTGCTGAGGGTGATGTTTTTGCCGTCGTCTTGCCCGAGCCCGTAGATGTGGTGGCCGAGGCGGAGGAATTACCCCTCGACGTGGTGTTTGAGGATGACCATCTGATTGTGGTCAATAAACCCGCCGGAATGGTGGTGCATCCCGCACCGGGGTCCGAGCGTGGGACGCTGGTCAATGCGCTGTTGCATCATTGTGCCGATAGCCTGTCGGGGATTGGTGGCGAAAAGCGGCCCGGGATTGTGCACAGGATCGACAAGGATACCTCTGGGTTGATTGTGGCGGCGAAATCCGACGTGGCGCATCAGGGCCTGGCGGCGCAATTTGCCGATCATTCGATCATGCGGGAATATCGCGCGATTTGTCACGGTGTGCCCCGCCGGGGTGATCCCCGGATTGCGGGCCTGCGCGGCGTGGCCTTTGAGGATGGCAATGTCATTCGGATTTCCGGCAATCTGGCGCGGCACAAGACGGATCGCAAGAAACAGGCGGTGGTGGTGAATGCCGGGCGGCATGCAATCACGCGGTTTCGCGTCGAGGAGGCGTTTGCGGCAGGCGCTGCGTTGATCACCTGCTGGCTGGAAACCGGGCGCACGCATCAAATCCGGGTACATCTGGCTTTTGTCGGGCATGCACTGGTGGGCGATCCGACCTATGGTGGGCGGCGGAAATTGGCGACCTCGGGAATGCCAGCGGCTGCGCGGGTGGTTGCTGAAGGGTTTGATCGCCAAGCGCTGCATGCGGCGACGCTGGGGTTTGTTCATCCGGTTTCGGGCACAGAAATGCGCTTTGCGGCGGAAATGCCTGATGATATGCTGGGGTTGCTGGCGGCTTTGAAGACTCCGTCGCGCGAAAACCTTTGAAATATTTGCCACAGGTTTGTGATTTTAAACGGTGCTACAGGCCTTGAATAATGCCTTTTGTGCCACCATTTACGAAAATGTAACGATTATTAACATCGAACTGGGGAAAAGATGAGCTATGCAAACCTCCCGGCACCATCGCCGGAACAGGGCTTGAACCGGTATATGCAGGAAATTCGCAAATTTCCGATGCTGGAGCCTGAAGAGGAATTCATGCTGGCAAAACGCTGGGTGGATCATGAGGATTCCGGCGCGGCGCATAAACTGGTGACTTCGCATCTGCGCTTGGCCGCAAAAATCGCCATGGGCTATCGCGGCTACGGCCTGCCGACCGCCGAGGTGGTTTCGGAGGCCAATGTCGGACTGATGCAGGCGGTCAAACGCTTTGATCCTGACAAGGGATTTCGTCTGTCGACCTATGCGATGTGGTGGATCCGCGCGAGCATTCAGGAGTATATCCTGCGCTCGTGGAGCCTGGTGAAAATGGGCACGACCTCGGCGCAGAAAAAGCTGTTTTTCAACCTGCGCAAGGCCAAAAACCGGATCGGGGCGTTGGAAACTGGGGATTTGCGTCCGGAAAACGTGGCGCGGATTGCCAATGATCTGAATGTGACCGAGGACGAAGTTGTCTCGATGAACCGGCGGATGTCGGGCGGTGATGCGTCCTTGAACGCTCAGATCGCTGGTGACGGCGAAGGCACGTCGGAATGGCAGGATTGGCTTGAGGACGAGGATGCGGATCAGGCGTCGGACTATGCCGAAAAGCAGGAGCTGGACACCCGGCGCGAATTGCTGATGGCGGCGATGGAAGACCTCAATGAGCGCGAACGTGACATCCTGATGAAACGCAAGCTGGAGGACCGGCCGGTGACGCTGGAGGATTTGTCGAGCGAATATAACGTCAGCCGCGAACGGATCCGCCAGATCGAGGTGCGGGCGTTTGAAAAACTACAGGCCAAGATGCGCGAGCTGGCCGTTGAAAAAGGAATGATGGCACATGCCTGAGGAAAGAGACATGAGCGAAGTGACCTACGAGCGGCAAAGCCCAATCTGGATGCGCGGGCTCTATATGATTGCATTTGCAGTGTTTTTTGCGATCGCAGAAACGGTTCTGGGCATTCTGGCGCTGGTGCAGTTTTTCTGGATGCTATTTGCCAAGGAGCGCAACGAGGCGATCGCCGACTTTGGGGCGAGCCTTGGCGTTTGGCTGCGCCGGGTTGTTGAATTTCAGACCGGCACAAGCGAGGACAAACCGTTCCCCTGGGCGCCCTGGGGGGAATGATCTGGCGCGCGGCGCTTGCTTGTCGCCGTCGGAATTTGGATATTTGAAGCCTAAAGAAGCGGCGGGCGCAGGCCCTTCGCTTTTTTTGTTAATCCGGCAGGTGTTCGGACAGGAACCTGATCATATTGCCGCCCATGACTTTGGCGATTGTCTGGTCGCTGAGGCCTTTTTCGATCAAGGCGTTGGTGAGGGCGGACAACTCGGATACGTCAAAGCTGGTTTCGACCGATCCATCGTAGTCTGACCCAAGCGAGACGTAGTCTTCGCCCACAAGGTTGATCGCGGCGACGATGGCGCCGGCGACGCCTGCGGGTGAGGCGTCACAGGTGACATCGGCCCAGTAGCCGATGGCAATCAGTCCCCCGGCGGCGGCGATTTTCTGCATCAATGGGTCTTCGAAATTGCGCGGCGTTTCGCAATGCGAACGGATGCCGGTGTGGGAGACAACCGTCGGGACATCGACCATCGCGAGCACTTCCTCGGCCATTTTCGGAGAGGCGTGCGCAAGGTCGATGATGATCTTGCGTTTGGCCATTTCGCGTACGACTTCGCGGCCGAAATCGGTGAGCCCCTGGTTGCTGACCCCATGCAACGAGCCGCCAAGTGCGTTGTCAAAGAAATGAGTTAGGCCGATCATGCGAAAACCTGCGTTGTAGAGCCGATCGAGGTTTTCGATCTTGCCATCGAGTGCATGCCCGCCTTCGGCCCCGATCAAAGCGCCGATCAGGGGTTCGCCCGCTGCGCGTTTGGCGAGAACCTCGGTCAGGTCGGACTTTGTGCGGATGATTTTGAGGGTTTCGGGGGCTTCAGCCTCGAACTCGTGAAGCTTTTTCGATTGGAACAGGGCACGTTCCGTCAGGCTGTCCCATGTCCGGGGTGGCCAGAGTTGGCCCATGGCGACCAGCGTGATGTTGTCGCGTGCCTCGGCGGAGTTTTCTTCATAGTTGAGGCCAGAAGGGCTTTTGGTGACGGTTGTGAACATCTGCAATGCGACGTTGCCTTTAGCGAGGCGCGGGAAATCAACCTGACCGTATTTGTGCTCCTTTAGAAGGTTGCGCCGCCACATCAAGGGATCGGCATGCCAGTCGCCGATAGTGAGCGCTCTGTGCAGATTGGCCGCGCGTTCAGAGACAGGGTAGGGGTCGTGAGCGATCACGTTGTTCATGTCGGATTGCACGATCCGGGAGCCAAAAATCACAAAACCGAGCACGCCCATCAGGACGAGGTTCAACAACAGCAAAAACAGGTTTTTCAGACGAAACATGGCAGGCCTCCTTTGGGCATTCGGCGTCAGATTAACCATGCGATTGGGCAATAGAAAAGGGCGGGTCGCGTTTTACCATAGGGAAACACGCGGCAAATGTGCCGGGTTTTGCGTTCGATTGGCTCTAAAACCCAATAAATCATTGCGAAATTGGTGGGTTGTTGCATAATTGGGGACAATAAAAAGAAGTTAGGGCAGGAAAATGGTGGATCCGCTAAGTCGGCTGGCGATTACCTATGGGACGGACAAGTTCGGGTATCACGACTATCCACCGAATTATTATCACCTTTTCAAACATCTCAAAGACAAGCCAATCCGGTTGATGGAAATCGGCGTTGGCGGCTATCAGGACGCGGATCGGGGCGGCGAAAGCCTGGAGGTCTGGCGCGACTTTTTCCCTAATGGGCGCATTGTCGGCATCGACATTCAGAAAAAAGAAATGGACCTCGGCGAGCGCGTTACGATCCTGCAAGGCAGCCAGGTGGATCCGGATTTTCTGGCCGAAGTTGTGCGCGAACACGGGCCTTTTGACATCATCATCGACGATGGCAGCCATCAGAATGAACATGTGGTGACCTCGTTTGAGTTGCTTTTTGGCGGGCTGGCCGAGGGCGGCATCTATGTGGCCGAGGACGTGCAAACTGCGTTTTTCCCGCGCTTTGGCGGCTCACTTGAGATGAGTGCACCCAATTCGGTTGGCTATTTTGGTGAAATGGCCGCGATGCTGGATGATGGGGCGGATTGGATCCCGGAGGATGTGGCGGGGATTGAGCGGTTTCACAACATGATCGCGCTGCACAAAGGGCGACCGGCCTGGGTAGAACGCGCGGTCGGCTTTTTGGCAGGGCGCGAGGACGAAGCGCTTAAGATCATCGTGCTGGGCGAAAAGGGAGCCAAGGCGGAGTGGGAGGCGTATTCGGCAAAATTTCAGGTGCGCGAGGTCAATGTCTCGGCCAAGGGGTTGAGTGGTAAGGCACTGGAAACGCTACTAAAAGAAGCGCCCTTTGATGTGATTGTCGATGCGGCTGACCTTGGTGCGAAAACGAGGGTTGCCCTTTTTGGGGCATTGGCGATGGGCGGGCATTACGTGGTGCTGGGCGGCGATATTGCCGATCTTGGTCGTGAGTTCGCCGATGTGGATCACCGCGAAATTGCGGTCAATTTTCCACAACATGAAGCAAATCCACTGGCAAAAGATGTCCTTGCACTGATGCGGGCGCGAGGCGTTGTTGCCTATGTGAAAGGTGCCAATGATTATCCGTCGAACTTTGGGTTTGACTACGAACATCCGCTGGCATTGGCGGCTTTTGGCGAGATGGAAGAGGTGCTGCTGGAGGATGGCAAGGAGCGTGGATTGCTTTTGTTCACCGACATCATGACGCGAGCCGGGCGTGAAGACGTTGTCGTTAAGCTGTTAAAAAGGCTTGGGGAAATGGGCGCAACAACGCGGCCCTATTACAATATGGCGGTGCGGCAAGCCAAGCTGGATCAGGAATGGGACGAGGCCAAGGTGCTTTTGGCAAATGCGGTCAAACTTTACCCCGAGGACGGGCGGATCCGCTCGCAACTCGGCACTGTTCTGGTCAAGGAACGGGATTGGGACGGCGCGAAAGCTGCTTTTGAAAAGGCGATTGAGATCATGCCGCGCGATCCTTTGGCGCGGATCCAATTAGCCAATGTTTTGAGCCGCCTGGAGGAGCATGACGCGGCGGTTGAGGCTGCGCGCTCTGCGATTGAACTGGCCCCTAAACACGCAGGCCACCGGGTTCAGCTTGGGCGTTTGGAAGTAAACGCTGGCGAGCACGAGGCGGCGGTGGAAACGCTGCAAGCGGCGGTGGAATTGAACGCCGAGGTGCCCCATGCGCACCGCCAGATGAGCCGAGCACTTCATGCGCTGGGCCGCATGGCGGAGGCGCGGGATATGGCGGATAAGGCCGTTGCGTTGCGCCCGGAAAACGCCGAGCATTTGCGTTGGCAGGAGCGTTTGGCGGGCGAAGTTGAAGCGCCCCTTGCGATCGGCTAGGCTGGCCCCCGGATTTCGGAGGATGCGATGGCTGGTGGCTGGGCGAAAGACGGTGCGGTTCAGGAACAGATTGAGGCGTCGGTGAATGACGAGTTGGCGCGATTGCGAGCCCGTGGTGGTCCGATTGGCGAAAGTCTGTCCCAATGCGCGGAATGCGAAGAAGAAATTCCCGAGGCACGACGTTTAGCCAAACCCGGCGTAAAGCTTTGTATTGATTGCCAGAATGATCGCGACGGGCGGTTTGAAGCCCGGCCGGGGATCAACCGGCGGGGCTCCAAAGATAGTCAGTTGCGCTGAAGGGTTACCCCTCCATCGCCTCCAATTCGTCGATCATGCCCGAGATCATCGACAGGCCTTTGTCCCAGAATTTGGGGTCCGAGGCGTCAAGTCCAAAGGGGGCCAACAACTCTTTGTGGTGTTTGGACCCACCGGCTTTGAGCATGTCGAAATACTTTTCCTGAAAACCCGGATCGCCTTCTTCGTAGACCGCGTAAAGTGCGTTCACGAGGCCGTCGCCAAAGGCATAGGCGTAGACGTAAAACGGCGAGTGGATGAAATGTGGGATGTAGGCCCAGAATGTCTCGTAGCCGTCCATGAAATTGAAAACGGGGCCCAAGCTTTCGCCCTGCACCGACATCCAGATTTCGTTGATTTGATCGGGCGTCAACTCCCCTTCGGCGCGGGCGGCGTGGAGTTTGCATTCAAAGTCATAAAACGCGATCTGGCGCACAACCGTGTTGATCATATCCTCGACCTTCCCGGCCAGAAGCGTCTTGCGGGTCGCCTGATCGGGGGCTTCGGAAAGGAGCTTGCGGAAGGTCAGCATCTCGCCAAAAACGCTGGCGGTCTCGGCCAAGGTAAGCGGGGTGGAGGACAGCAGTTCGCCCTGATCAGCGGCCAGAACCTGATGGACGCCGTGGCCAAGTTCATGCGCTAAGGTCATGACATCGCGGGGTTTTCCGAGGTAGTTGAGCATCACGTAAGGGTGGACGTCCACCACCGTCGGATGAGCAAATGCGCCGGGGGCTTTGCCGGGTTTGGTCGCCGCATCAATCCAGCCCTTGTCGAAAAACGGCTCCGCCAGATCGGCTAGTCCGGGATCAAAAGCCGCGTAGGCGTCGAGCACGGTTTTGCGGGCCTCGGGCCAGGCGATTAGTTGCGGATCCTCGGCCGGCAAGGGCGCGTTGCGGTCCCAAACCTCCAGCGTTTCAAGGCCAAGCCACTTGGCTTTGAGCGCGTAGTAGCGATGCGACAGCTTGGGGTAGGCCGCAACCACCGCGTCGCGAAGGGCCTGCACCACTTCGGGTTCCACATCATTGGCGAGGTGGCGGCCCGATTGTGGGGTCGGCAGCTTGCGCCAGCGATCCTCGATCTCTTTTTCCTTGGCCAAAGTGTTGGTGATCCGCGCGTAGGTCGGCAGGTGGTCTTTGAACACTTCAGCCACCGCGCGTGCGCCTTTTTCGCGCCGGTCCCGGTCGTGGTCGGTCAGCAAATTGAGCGTGGATTCCAGATTGAGAACCTCGCCATCCACCTCGAACTCCAATGCCGCCGTGGTTTCGTCAAACAGGCGGTTCCAGGCGGTCGCACCCACAACTGATTGATCATGCAGGAATTTTTCCAACTCATCCGACAATTGGTGCGGCTTCATCGCCCGCATACGATCTAGGATCGGCTTGTAACGGCTAAGATCCGCGCTGGCCTTATAGGCGCTTGCAAGCTGGTCGTCCTCGATGCGGTTCATTTCGAGCGAAAAGAACACCAAGGGGGTGGAAAGATCGGTGATCTTGCCTTGCATGTCCGAAAGGAATTTGGCGCGATCTGCGTCGGATGTGTTTTGGTAATAACGCAGGCCCGCAAAGGACATGATGCGCCCGGCTTTGCTTTGGATCGCCTCGTAGCGTTTGATGCAGGAGGCCAAAGCGGGGCCGTCCAGCGTGGCGAGTTTGCCTTGGTAGTCTGCGGCGAACTTTGGGCATTCAGTGGTCAGCCAGTCCAGATCAGCGGAGATTTCCGGGCCGTCTTCGGAAGGGTAAAGATCGTCAAGGTTCCATTCCGGCAAGTCACCAAAAGAGTTTGCGCCACCTTCAGACATGTCGCGCAGAGGTTTCGGGGCCGGGTTTAGAAAGTTCAACATCAGTTTTTCCGCTTTTTCCAAAGATTTGCCGTCCAGAGATAAGGCGAGGCATTGCCGTGATTCAAGGCGAGAACGCGCAGATGACGTGAATTTGTCGGTATCGGCGGCGATAGCGTCCACGCGGCAAGGCGGGATTGCTGGCCTTCACCAACTGACAACGGTGCATAAAGGCAGTGCGCCGAACTTCAGGTGTGAACCTCGCCGGGACCGATGATTTCAAAGCCTGTGATCTCAAATTCATACATATCGGAGCGGTCCGGCTTTTCAGCCCGCGCGATCAACTTGCCCGCGTCATTGTGATAAACCGCGTGGGCGGTGTGCAGTGCGCGGTAGCACCAGTCGCCGTTGGGGTAGTAATACTTGATCATGTCGGTGGCTCCGTTTGGGTTTCCAGGGCCGCCACGCCGGGGTCGCGAAAGCGGTGCAGGCGTTCGGCGGCGTTGCGGGCGAATTTCAGGGTGAGTTTCTTGCGGCGTGCGGGGGCGACTTTGTCCTCCGGCCCCATGCGCAGGATGTCTGCATCATAAGCATCCGCAAGGATCAGGCCGGTGCCCTCTGGCAGGATTTCGGTCGGGAAATCCGCGTCCACCGCCCAAAAATAGCGGTCGCAATAGGGTAGATAGCCCTGCCACTTGCTGTCCGACTGATAATCCGCCAGCGATGATTTACATTCGACGATCCAAATCTCCCCCTTTGGGCCCAGTGCCATCACATCGACGCGCAGCCCGCGTTCGGGGACAAACTCCTCTAAGCTGAGGAAATTATACTGCTTGAGGTGGCGGCAAACACCGCGTGCAAGCAACTGTCCGGGCATCATCTCGAAAGTCATTTCATACCTGAACATTAAGTGAACATCCCGTCAAGCATACGAGGCTCTTGTTTGTTCGCAGCACTGGGATTATCTAGGTATCAGGCGGGCTCTGCCCTTCGTGTGAGAGACCCTATTCCAGTGGCCTTAAATTTTCTTGAGGGAGCTGGCTCTGCGACTGGTCCTGGCCTATCGCATCTGGCGCCCACCTGGTTGTACCAGGCTCCCGGGAATTTCTCGTCTCCACCTTTGTCGGTGGTACCCGCCGCTTTTCCCCGCATTTGGTTCGCAATTCTCTTGGTGTGGCTGACGTTTTCAGCGCAATGAGGGGTTATGGATATGACCGAAATAAAAACCGCGGCACGCAAGGCGGCATTTGAAACCCGCAAAGCCGCTTTTGGGCGTGGTTTGGACGAGGCGGCGAATGCAGCATTGATTTCAACGGTGCTGGCGGAACCCGGCGCGGTTGTGGCCGCTTATATGCCGATCCGTACGGAAATTTCACCCCTACCGGCGATGACCGCGTTGCATGAGGTCGGGCGTTTGATTGTGGTTCCGGTGATCCGCGCGGCGGGTCAGCCTTTGGTTTTCAGTCGCTGGCAACCAGACGCCCGCATGATCGCCGGTCCTTTTGGCGCAGAGATCCCGGCAGAAGAGGAACTGTTTGACCCCGACATCGTCATCACGCCGCTGCTGGCCTTTGATCGCAAGGGGTATCGTCTTGGCTATGGTGGCGGGTTTTACGACCGGACTTTTGAGGCCCTGCGCAAGACCAAGTCGGCGATCGGCATTGGCTTTGCCTATAGTGCGCAGGTAGTTGACGAAGTGCCGATAGAGCCGACAGATCAGCGATTGGACCGGATTGTCACGGAAAACGGTGTACGCCTGTTCTGAGCTTGCGCAAAGCCGCGACTGGCAATAAGCCAAAGCGATGAATATTTTGTTTCTAGGCGATGTCATGGGCCGCGCGGGTCGGGCGGCTGTGGCAACGCATTTGCCGAAATTGCGGGAAGATTGGGTGCTCGATTTCGTGGTCGTCAACGGCGAGAATGCGACCGCTGGTGCGGGCCTGTCGGGTGCACATGCTGCCGATCTGTTCAAAGCGGGCGCTGATGTCGTCACCCTTGGCGATCATGCCTTTGACCAAAAGGACATGCTGCAAGCCATTGGGCAGGACAAACGGATCTTGCGCCCGCTTAACTACGCCAAATCCGCCCCCGGTGTGGGTGCGCGAGTGTTTCCCGCAAAGGGCGGTGCCAAGGTGATGGTGGTTCAAGCCTTGGGGCAGGTTTTCATGAAAAAACCGTTTGCCGATCCCTGGGCGGCGGTTGATCAGGTCTTGAAAGCCCAGCCGCTTGGTGGCGCGGTTAATGCCATTGTGGTTGATTTCCACGCAGAAGCCACGTCGGAGAAAATGGCCATGGGGCATTTTTGCGATGGTCGCGCCTCGATGGTGGTCGGCACTCATACCCATGTGCCAACAGCCGATACGATGGTGCTTCCGGGGGGGACGGCGTTTCAGTCGGATGCCGGGATGTGTGGTTGTTATCATTCCGTGATCGGCATGGAGACGGCCGAGCCGATGCGCCGCTTTGTGACCGGCATGGTGAAGGATCGCTTTACCCCCGCAAAAGGCCCAGCCACACTGTCCGGGCTGTTTGCGGAGGTTGATCCGGCGACCGGCAAGGCGATGCGCGCAGTTGCAATCCGCGTAGGCGGGCATTTGCAGGCTTCTGTTCCATGAAATCCGGCGTCTTTTACGCCGGTGTTCTGATCCTGCTGGGGGCAGGTTGGGGGGCCACACAGCCGCTATCGAAAATCGCCGTTTCGACGGGTTACCAGCATTTCGGCCTTATCCTTTGGCAGCTTGTCTTTTCAATCTTAGTGCTTGGTGCAATCGCGCTTGCACAGGGTAAACGCCTGCCACTGGGGCGGGATTATCTTTGGCGTTATGCATTGATTGCGCTGGTTGGCACGGTGCTGCCGAATTCGGTCTCGTATCAGGCGGCGGTGCATCTGCCGGCGGGGATCCTCTCGATCATCATTTCGCTGGGACCGATGTTTGCCCTTCCCATGGCGCTCGCCATCGGGATGGAGCGGTTTCGCCCGATCCGCGCCCTTGGCATCTTGTGTGGAGCGGTCGCGATTGTTCTGTTGGCCGGGCCCAGCACCAGCCTTCCGGCACCCGGTCTTGCCCTTTGGGTGCTGATCGCAGCCCTTTCGCCGCTTTTATATGCTGTCGAGGGCACCTGGGTTGCGCGTTATGGCATCCTTGATCTTGATGCGCTGCAACTCTTGCTCGGTGCATCAATCGTTGGACTGATTTTCGCGATCCCGCTGACGCTCTTGACGGGTCAGTATATCGACATCACGCAAAGCTGGGGCGCGCCGGAATACGCGCTTTTTGCCTCCTCTGTCATCCACGCGCTGGTCTATACCACCTATGTTTGGCTGGTCGGGCGCACGGGGTCCGTCTTTGCCAGTCAGGTCAGCTACCTTGTCACGGGCTTCGGCGTCCTCTGGGCGATCCTCTTCCTCGGCGAGAGCTATTCGGCTTACGTCTGGAGCGCCATGGCGGTCATGATGCTCGGCCTCTTCTTGGTCCGCCCGAGGGAAGCGCTTGAATAAGCGCCCGGGCCGCGCAAGACTTGGGCCATGATTGACCTGATCCCTTTTGCACACGCCCCCGCCATCGTCAGCTTGTTGGTTGTTGCGGTGATGTTCCTGTTGTTCCTGCGCGAAACCTACCCGGTCGAGGTCGTCGCGATCTCCGCCGCCGCCTTCCTGATGGCCACAGGGTTGTTGCCTTACGAGCGGGCCATCGGCGTTTTGTCGAACCCCGCCCCCTGGACCATCGCGATGATGTTTATCGTCATGGGCGGCCTCGTGCGCACCGGGGCTTTGCAGTGGTTTACCAAAATGGCGGAATCACGGGCAGAGGAACGTCCGGTTCTGGTGCTGGCACTGCTCACCGGCTTTGTGATCATCTCGTCCGCCTTTGTTTCCAACACGCCGGTCGTCGTCGTGATGATCCCGGTCACAATCCAACTGGCGCGCGCCCTTGGCATACCCGCCTCCAAACTGCTGATCCCGCTTTCCTATGCGGCGATCCTTGGGGGCATGTTAACCCTGATCGGGACGTCCACCAACCTGCTGGTCGACGGGGTTGCGCGGGCCAACGGGCTGGAGGCGTTCAGCATATTCGAAATCACACCGCTCGCCGCCATCCTCGTGGCCTTTGGCCTGCTCTACATCCGCGTTTTCGCGCCCCGCCTGCTGCCCGAACGCTCCTCCATGGCATCGCTTCTCGGCCAACGCCCCAGCCGGAAGTTTTTCACCGAAGTCGCCATCCCCGAAGGGTCCGAGATGATTGGCCAAAAGGTGCAGGACATCGACCTTTTCAAACGCGACGGCGTGCGACTTGTCGATGTGCTGCGCGGCGACCGCTCTCTCCGACGTGCGCTGGAAACGGTCGAACTGGCCGAAGGCGACCGCGTTGTCTTGCGCACCGCCATGGGTGAGGTCCTTGGTTTGCAACAGGAAAAAGGCGTGCGCGCGGCGCAAAAACTATCCTCCGTTCAAACCACAACGGTCGAGGCACTGATCTCCCCAGGCTGCCGCATGATCGGTCGGCGGATCGAGACGTTGCGTCTGCGCCGCCGCTACGGTGTATACCTTCTGGCGGTGCATCGGCGCAATCAGAACCTCGCCCAACAGCTTGACGATCTGGTCGTGCAGGTCGGCGACACGCTGCTGCTCGAAGGCGCGCCCGAGGACATCGCCCGCCTGTCAGCCGACATGGACATGGTTGATATCACCCAGACAACCGATCAGCCCTACCGCCGCCGCCAAGCCCCCATCGTGCTCGCAGCCCTCACCGGAATCGTGGCGCTCGCCGCCCTTGGTGTTGCGCCAATTTTCCTGCTGGCGATCCTTGCCGTGGCGATCATCCTCATCACCAGATGTATCGACGCTGAGGAAGCATTCTCCTTCATCGACGGTCGCCTGCTTGCGCTGATCTTCGCCATGCTCGCCGTCGGTGCCGCGCTGGAGGAAACCGGCGCGGTCAAGCTTATCGTCGAGGCCATCGCGCCCGTTTTCGGCGACCTGCCGCCCTTCCTCGTGATCTGGGCGATTTACCTGCTCACCTCAGTGCTCACCGAACTGGTCTCCAACAACGCCGTCGCGGTTGTGGTCACACCGATTGCCATCGGCCTTGCGGCCTCGCTTGGCTTTGATCCACGCCCGCTGGTGATCGCCGTGATGATCGCCGCCTCGGCCTCGTTTGCGACACCCATCGGCTACCAAACAAATATGCTCGTCTACGGCCCCGGCGGCTACAAATTCTCCGACTTCCTCAAAATCGGCTTACCTTTAAACCTCAGCATCGGCCTGCTCGCCAGCGCGCTCATCCCGATGTTTTTCCCACTCTGAGCATTCTTTATGCCAAAAATATCCAAATCCCGCGCTCAAAGCGGCCAGAACACCAGAATGGCAGGAATCGAGACGGCCACAATCAGGATTTCCAACGGCAGGCCGGTGCGCCAATAATCGCCAAAGCGATAGCCGCCGGGGCCAAGGATCAGCGTGTTGTTCTTATGGCCAATCGGCGTCAGAAACGCACAACTTGCCGCCACCGCGACCGCCATCAAAAACGGATCGGCCGAGACACCCAGACTTTCCGCCATCGCAATCCCGACGGGAGCGGCGACAATTGTTGTCGCGGTATTGTTCAGCACATCTGACAGCGTCATCGTCACCACCATCAGCACGGTTAAAATCACCCAAGGCGCAAAGCCTTCCGTGATGCCAATCAATGACCCTGCAATCAGCTCCGTCCCGCCCGAAGATTCAAGTGCCTGCCCCAAGGGGATCATCGAGCCGAGCAGAACCACCACAGGCCATTCCACATGGCCGTAAATCTCCGCCAGCGGCACAATCCTTGTCAGTGCAAACAAGGCCACAACAATCCCAAGCGCAATCGGCAGGTAGATCAACCCGAAGGAAGCCGCCGCAACCGCCGAGGCAAACAGCCCGATGGACAGCCAGGTTTTTTCGTTTTGCGTCACGTTCAAACCGCGTTCCGCCAGCGGCAAACAGCCGAGCCAATCGGTGATTTCCCCTTCTTGGCCCGCCGGGACCAGCAACAACAAAATGTCACCCGTGCGGATTTCGGTCTTGCGAATGCGGCTGGTGATGCGTTTGCCCTGCCGCGAAATTCCCATCAGGATCGCACCTTTGCGCCAGTTCAATCCGACCGCCTGCGCCGTGCGGTGTCGAAGGCGTGAGCCTTCGGTTACCACAACCTCCACAAGGTTCACCCCGGCCCCGACAGCTTTGACCCGCTCTTGGCGTTCCTCTTCGGAAAACGCGAGCTTGAGGTTGGCGCGAAATTCATCCAGCGCCTCGGGCGTCGCCTCCAGAACCAGCGCATCACCGGCGCGGAGTTCCCGGGCACGCGCACGGCCATAAAGCCGTTTTCCGTCGCGAATAAGACCCAGGATCGCAACATCTGCGGCCTCGGCCTCCTCTTCCAGATCGCTTAGACGCCGACCAATCTGCTGGGATTTTTCCGGCACGCTCAGTTCCGCAATATAGGCCCCAAGATCCAGAAGGTTCGCCGCCGCATCGCCAGCGCCTTCGGGGCGCGGGATCAACCGCCAGCCGATGGTGGCGACAAACAACAGACCTGTTGCAGCCGCAATCAGGCCGACGGGGGCAAAATCAAACATGCCAAAAGCCTCGCCCAGTGAATCCTCGCGGATCGTGGCGATAATGATGTTAGGCGGCGTGCCAATCATCGTGACCATGCCGCCCAAAATGGTGGCAAAAGACAGCGGCATCAGGCTCAGCCCGGGATCGCGTCCGGCTTTCTTGGCGGTCTGCATATCGACCGGCATCAACAGCGCTAGGGCCGCCACGTTATTCATAAACGCTGACAGAACAGCCCCAACCGCGCCCATCACCGTGATATGCCCCCCAAGCGAGCGGGATGTGGAAACAAGCGTGCGGGTGATCAATTGCACAGCGCCGGAATTGACCAGCCCTGCCGAGACGATCAGCACAAGTGCCACAACCAAAGTGGCGGGATGCCCAAAGCCCGAAAACGCCTCCTTTTCCGGCACGACGCCTGCGACAACCCCCACCAAAAGTGCCGCAAACGCCACGAGGTCATAGCGCCAGCGCCCCCAAAGAAGCAGCGCAAAGACGGCGGCGAAGATCGCAAACAGGATTATCTGGGGTTGGGTCATGTGGGGTCCGCAGGCTGAGGGGTGGGTTGGCCAAAGAAAAACAGGCAATTGTCCGGGTCTTTGAGGTGAAATTCGCGCTGATTGTAAGGCTGATCAAAGGGTGCGCGGACCCGGCCCGCCTCTAGTGTTTCCAATGCTCCGCGCTTTTCGGCGTAAAGCGCGTCCACATCATCAACGTCGAAATAGACCATCTGCTCACCAATCTCGCAATCCACTTCAAGGACACGCAGGGCGATCTCGCCGCGCCGGATAAAGGCGTAATCGTCCGCGCGGAACGTACACTCAAAACCCATGATGTCTTTGAAAAACGCCAGTGACGCACGCAGATTATGGGTCTGGATGAACGGGGTCATTTGGGTGATCCGAGCCATAATCTGCCTCCTTGGCGACGGGATCAAAGCTAACGGCACGGGCGGCAATTGCAACGCATGATCCAACGTCTTATAGAGCGGGCAACGAAGATTCCGATAGGGAGGGTGCCATGGCCGGCCACTCAAAATGGGCAAATATCCAGCACCGCAAAGGGCGTCAGGATGCTGCGCGTTCTAAACTGTTTTCCAAGCTCTCCAAGGAAATCACCGTGGCGGCCAAAATGGGCGACCCGGACCCTGACAAAAACCCCCGCTTGCGCCTTGCGGTGAAGGAAGCGAAAAGCCAATCCGTGCCCAAAGACGTGATTGATCGCGCGATCAACAAGGGTTCGGCCAATGATGATGCGAACTACGACGAAATCCGTTACGAGGGCTACGGCCCCGAGGGTGTCGCGGTGATTGTCGAGGCGATGACAGACAACCGCAACCGCACAGCCAGCTCGGTGCGGTCAATTTTTGGCAAATCCGGCGGCAATCTCGCGGAAACCGGCGCGGTTTCCTTCATGTTCGAACGCAAGGGCTTCATCGCCTATCCCGCCGATGCAGGTGATCCGGATACGGTATTTGAGGCTGCAATTGAGGCAGGTGCAGAGGATTGCGAAAGCACGGATGATGGGCACGAGATTTATTGCGAGGACACGGATCTGAACGAGGTTTCCAACGCGCTGGAGGCCGCTTTAGGTGAATCCGAGACATCCAAGCTGATCTGGAAACCAACGACAACCACGCCGCTGGACCTTGATGGCGCGACCAAGCTGATGAAGCTGATCGCAGCGCTGGAAGATGACGATGACGTGCAAAACGTCACCGCCAATTTTGATATTTCCGACGAGGTTATGGAGCAGCTTTAAGCGCAATCCGAAAAGTGGGAACCGGTTTTCGGACAAATTGCGCGACAAACAAGACTACCTCTAGCCTCAGTCGTAGCTGACCTCGTTGTCACCCAGATAGACATTCGAGGCTTCGCAAATGTCGATGGACGCGGGCTCGTCGATGATTTCCTCGCCGTCACCGCCCAGCCAGCCAGCGGCGAAAACCTGTTCGCAATTGCCGGTGTCTGCGGTGAATTCTGCGGTGCCGGATTCGCCGGGCATGATTTCCACGCCGTCGATCCAGTTGGCGCTCCAGCCAGAGCCGTCATTGGTGTACAATCCGATCAGAACATTGCCTTCGGTGTCGTTATAGAGCTGGAAATAACCTTCCGCGCCGGTCCCGGCCAGAGATGCAGTTCCAAGTGTCAAAGCGGTGCCGATGCCCAGCACCAGAGTTTTGAGATTGGGCATAAATGCCTCCTAACAATCGCGGCCACGCCGGAATGGGGGCCTGATGTCGTTAAAGTAGTCAACGAATTCAGCTTGCAGGCAACTGATTTCTGATGTCCCTTGGCGCGAATTCGTCGAAATTTCGTGAAACTTGATGACCAATCCACCAGAACGCGAGGCCTATGGCACGCCTGCAATCGCAATCGGCTGGATGCTGCTGACCGGATTGATGTTCGTCGCCGTCACCGGGATCGTGCGCTATGTCGGCTCTGATGTCCCGGCGGCCGAGGCGGCTTTCATCCGCTATGTCATTGGCCTTGGGCTGATTCTGCCCTTTATGTGGCGGCATATCATTGGCGGAATGGAGCGGCGTATTCTTGCGACGTATACCTTGCGCGGCTTTTGCCATGCCCTTGGCGTGATCCTTTGGTTTTATGCCATGGCGCGTATCCCGATCGCCGAAGTGACGGCAATTGGCTATACCTCTCCGATCTATATCACCATCGGTGCCGCCCTCTTTTTGGGGGAGTCGCTGGCGATGCGCCGGATACTGGCCGTCTGCGCGGCGTTTTTGGGCGCGATGATTATTTTGCGTCCCGGCCTTCAAGAGATTTCGGCGGGACAAGTCGCGCAATTGGTATCCGCCCCGCTTTTTGCGGTTTCCTATCTGGTGGCCAAGGGCCTTTCTATGCGCGAAAGCCCCTTTGTCGTTGTCGGCATGTTGTCAGTCTTTGTCACCATTGGCATTGCGCCCTTTGCCTATGCGGTCTGGATCCCCCCAAGTCTGGAGGACGTCCTTTGGCTGGGGCTGGTCGCGGTTTTTGCGACCCTGGGGCATTTCACAATGACCAAGGCGTTAAAGGCAGCCCCTTTGATGGTCACCCAGCCGGTTACGTTTTTGCAACTGGTCTGGGCCAGTCTTTTAGGGGCCTTTGCCTTTGGCGAGGCGGTCGATTTCTACGTCCTTCTCGGGGGCGGCGTGATCATCGCCTCGGTCAGCTTCATTTCTTATCGCGAGTGGCGGGTTTCGCGCCGGGCGGCCACGCCGCCTGCGGTTGCGACAAAGTAATTGGCAGCGACACTTGCTTCGGTCTAGGCTAGCCGGAACCCAAGTTAAGGAGCCGTCATGTCCGCCAAATCCCTTGCCCTCAGTCTTGGTATGTTGCTGGCGATAATCGCCACGCCTGCAAAAGCTGCGCTCAGTTTTTGCAACAAGGCGGATGTGATGCACACCTTTGCCGTCGCCTACAAGGTGGAGGCAGGCTGGCAGGTTGAAGGCTGGTGGAATATCGAGCCGGGCGATTGCAAGGTCGTAGTTGGCGGCGATTTGAAGAACCGCTTTTATTACTGGCGCGCCAAGGCCAAGGGGCGGGATTTCACCGGCGAAGATTACTATTTTTGCACAAAGACCGAGGCATTTACCATCGTCGGCGAGCAGGGCAACTGCGCTTTGCGCGACCTTGACAGCCAAGAGTTTTCCAAGCTCGACACGGGGAAATCGGCAAAGGATTTCACGCTTAATCTCGTACTGCCTGACAGTGCAAACAACCGCGACGAAGACCAGGAACCCCTGGTCGCTGGTGAGGCCGGCACCTACGGCGAGCCCTATGCCAATGATGCGGTTTTTCAGGAATGCCTGGAGGAGGGCGACGCAGAATGGTGCGCTTTCCACGCGGATGGAACCAAGTTTTACGTCTATCAGGACGGCCGTACTCCGGACGACATCTTTGATTTCATGCGCAAATTGCTGCCCGGCGATCCAATCGCGGTCGAAGGCGATCTGGTCGATATTTTCGATTCCACCGCCGAGATCGTCCTACGTGTCGCCGCCGGGCGACGGGGCGATGCCCGCGATGTGATGATGGGCAAGATGCAGGGCTATTGGTATGCGACCGACGACCCGAATGCGCGGTTCAATATTCTCGGGGCCGAGCGGATCAACGACTATGACGGCGAGATGATGGGCACCGAGTTTATTTCCCTGCGCGACAATTGCGACGACTTTTCGGGTGGCGGCACCTATCTTTACGCCCGCGACCCCGAAGGTGGTGACAGCCTGTGCTACGAGGTGGTGTCGGTCAACGATCTGGAAATGGTCTTGATGTATCTGCCGCGCGGCAACTTTCTGGAATACCGCAAGCTCGACTAGATCACCGCCATATTTGTTGGCATTCGCACTACGGCTCAGCCTCCGCGCACAGCCTCGATCATGCGGGTGACATTTTCCGGGTCAGCGTCCGGGGTGATGCCGTGGCCTAGGTTGAAGATATGCGGCCCCTTGGAAAACGCCTTCACAATCGCGCGGGTCTCCTCAACCAGCGCGGCCCCCCCTGTCACCATATGTGACGAGGCCAGATTGCCCTGCACGCAGCCCTCTTTCTGCACGTTGGCAGCGGCCCAGTCAGGGGCCACGGAATTATCCAATGCCACGCAATCCGCACCGGTTGCCGGTCCAAATCCGACGTAGTTTTCCCCTGCTTCGCGCGGGAAGGCGATGACGGGAATGCCGGGGTGCCGGGCTTTCAGGGCGGTGATGATCTGACGCGCAGGGGCCAGCGCGTAGGCGTCAAAATCCGCACCCTTAAGCGAGCCTGCCCAACTGTCGAAAAGTTTGACCACTTCGGCACCGGCCTCGATTTGGGCGCTGAGGTATTCGATGGTCCCAAGGGTAATCCGCTCCAGAAGGGCTTCAAAAACCGGGCGGTTCTGATTTTTCAACAGATGCGCCGGGGCCTGATCAGCTGTGCCGCGCCCGGCAATCATATAGGTCGCCACCGTCCAGGGAGCCCCGGCAAATCCGATCAAGGCAGTCTCGGAGGGCAGGGCATCCTTCAGGATGGAAACGGTCTGATAAATCGGGGCCAAAGTCTCGTGGATATCATCAACCGAACGCAACTGGTCCAGCTCACTTTGCGTAGTAATGGTGGACAGCCGTGGCCCTTCACCGGTCACAAACCAAAGATCGGCACCAAGCGCCTGTGGCAGCAACAGAATGTCGGCAAACAGGATCGCGGCGTCAAAGCCATACCGTCGGATCGGTTGCAAGGTTACTTCGGCGGCGAGGTCGGGATTGTAGCAAAGTGACAGGAAATCCCCGGCCTTGGCACGCGTCGCACGGTATTCCGGCAGGTAACGCCCGGCTTGCCGCATCATCCAGATCGGGGGCACGGGAAGGGTCTCGCCATCAAGTGCGCGCATCAAAAGTTTCTTGGCCATTCTTACCCCAATCATTCGCTTTGCCCCTACCAATAGATGCAGGGTGGATATGTCAATGTGTCAGCATGGACCAACCACAGACCGGCCGCAGACCAACCATTGTCAGGGGTGAAAACTCGGGCTAACAGGGGCGCATGACTTCTCGATGGCCAAGCCCCGCTAACCCTGTTCGAATCGGCACCCGTGGATCGCCCCTGGCGCTGGCGCAGGCGCATGAAACCCGCTGGCGGCTGATGGAGATGCACAACCTGCCCGAAGATGCCTTTCAGGTCATGGTGATCCGCACGACCGGGGATCGCATTCAGGACAAGCCATTGCGCGAAATCGGCGGCAAGGGCCTCTTCACCAAGGAAATCGAAGAGGCGCTTTTGGCGGATCGTATTGATCTGGCGGTGCATTCGATGAAGGACATGCCGGTGGAGCAGCCCGAGGGGTTGATCCTTGATTGTTTTTTACCCCGGCAAGACCCGCGCGATGCCTTTGTGTCACCGCATTTTGAGACTTTGAGCGACCTGCCGCAGGGCGCAGTTGTCGGAACCTCCAGCTTGCGGCGCAAGTCGCAGGTTTTGAACCGTCGCCCTGATCTTGAGGTGGTGGAGTTTCGCGGCAACGTTCAGACAAGGTTGAAGAAACTTGAAGATAACGTGGCGACCTGCACCTTTCTGGCGATGGCCGGATTGAACCGTCTGGGCGTTGAAGAGGTCGCTAATGGGCCGATCCCCGTAGCCGATATGTTACCGGCGGTCGCACAAGGGGCAATCGGGATTGAACGTCGCCGGGTGGACGCGCGGGTGCGCGATTTGCTGGCCCCGATCCACGACTTTCCAACGGCCACACGACTAGCGGCAGAGCGTGCCTTTCTGCGCACGCTCGACGGCTCCTGTGAAATGCCAATTGCCGGTCTGGCGGAAATCGTCAACGGCCAAATCCGCCTGCGCGGCGAAATCCTGCGCCCCGATGGTTCGGAAAGGCTGCGGCATGAATTGACCGGCCTGACGGACGACGCCGATCCCCTGGGCCAGACGCTCGCGCAAATCCTGCTGGAAGAGGGCGGCCCGAATTTCTTTAAGATGGGTTAGGGGGGTGTCGATCGGACGAAGTTGCGGGTGGCGGGGAAGGCGATGCAAGTTTTGAGTTGAATCCCGATAGCTGACCTTGATCGGGCTTGCGGCGAATGGCAGGTGATAGCCCAAATGTGAATTCAGTTTTTTCACTGCGCACGCTTGCAGCACGAAAATCGCCGCAGTTGTTCTGACTATGACGCTGCGCGGCGGCAGGGATCGCCGCCATTCGTTCCTGGCGCAGCAAAGACTTGGACCGAAATTTACAGGTCGCGGGACAAAACGGACTCTCTCGCGACATGTATCGCCTCAGTACTCTATGCGGGCAATCAGATCGGCAATCGTCGAAGTGGGGGCCGCCGTTCCACTTGCAAGCACAGCGATCGCAAAGCCTTCATCCGGGTAAATCCTGACAGTGGCTGCGTAGCCAGGTCCGCCGCCGCGATGCTGGAGCCATGGGCGGGTCTCCCCACCTCGTTCAAACCAGCCAAGTGGTGTTTGCTCAGCCGTTTTCGGAAGCATGAGGTCAAGCGCCTCCCTTTCAAGAACAACACCCGTCACCATAGCCGCTTGTGCCAGATGCACCGCGTCGCGCGCTGAGGCGATCAGGCCGGTTGGTGGGGTTGCCTCGACATAAAGCCTGTTTTGCCAGAGCACTGATCCCTCGCGCTTATGAACAAAGTCGCCCATGTCGATGAGAAACGGGAGCAACGGGCTGAAGAAATGAATGATCGGATGGCTTCCGAGTGCTTCTTGTTGCGCGAGGTCGGATGTGAAGATGAAGTCCGTGGATGCCATTCCCACGGGTGCCAACACGCGGTCACGGATGACGTCAGAATACTCCTGACCCGTTACAGCCTCAATGATCGCGCCGAGTACCATGTAGCCGAGGTTGCTATAGCTGCGGTCTTCGCCCGGAGCAAACAGCAGTGACCGATAATCCGGCATCTTCGCCTTCAAGAAATCGGTTTGATTTGGCAAAGCCTCGTCGTAGCGCAGCCATCCAAACACAGCCGGAACGGTATCGCGTAGACCGGACGTGTGCCCGAGAAGATCGCGAACCGTCATCGCCCGGCCTTTAATGGGTTCAATCTCAAACCACGGAAGAAACTCAGTTACTGGAGCGTCGAGGTCGAGAAGCTCATCTTCAACGAGGTCGAGGACGGCCATTGCGGTCGCCACTTTTGTCACGGACCAAATGTGGTAGACCGTGTCCGGCGAGGCCGCACGGTCCTCGAACGGATTTGCCTGCCCGGTGGCGTGTTCCCAAACGACATTGCCATCACGCAGGACTGCAATAGACACAGCCGTTGCCGCCTTGGACGCCACCAGCCGATCAAGATAATCTATGACGTCGCTTTGTTCGACGTCACCCTGCGGCGCCCGAGGGGCTTTGATCGCCGCGGCATAGAGCCCTACGCCGAGAAGCACCAAAATGATGAGCAGCCCAACGAGGATGCGAAATGTCATCGCTAGTACCATTTTGCTTCCCTTCCGTTTGTCGCGACCGCTGGGTTTTTCCGCCGATTGAATTGACCGTGGCGTGAGCATCAATCTCATGTGACAATCTCCTTTGATTGCCAATGGTGTCGCAGGTTCAATACTGCGCGGCATTATAATTTGATAATTGGAGCGAAGATTGGATCTTATCGACCTCATTGACAGGCTTGGCCCCGGACTCCCCAAGGCAACGCTTGCCGAGTTTGCGCCGGAGTGGACGCTTCGTTTGGCAAAGAAGGGGGACGTCCTTGCACGTCAGGGCGAGCATGTTACCCGAGAGGTCATGGTGCTCGATGGTAAAATCGTCAGCCACATCACTGACGGTGACGGGCGCGGGGTTTGCGTGGGGTTTTACTCCGGACCCGGGTTTGTGACGCCTCACATAGCCCGGACGCACGAGAGCGTTTCGCTCGTGTCATTGGACGTTGTCGAAGACGCTACTATCGCCGAAATGCGCTCCGATGTACTGCTCGTCAAGATGTTGCGGTCTCCTGAAATCCGCGATTGGGCGAATGGTATTCTTCGAGATGAGCTGTCACGCAAGATCGACCGCGAATGGTGCCTTGCGGCACTTGGCGGCGGCGATCGGCTGGCATGGTTCAGAGATCGTTATCCTGACCACGAAGCGCTTTTCGCGCACAGTCAGATCGCAAGTTTTATAGGTATGACCCCTGTGACCTTGAGCAGGTTACGGCAGTCGAGCTAGCAACGAGTAAAACAGATTGATGATCCGACCGCGTGGAATGGATGACTGCTACGGGCTCCTTGCAGACCAATGCGCGCACCTAAGATGCCGATTTTGCTGGCATCCCAAAACCGGGCGTTCAGCCCTGTTTGTACTCTCGCACGGTCAGCGCGGTGCTGATGATTGGGCCCGGAGGGAGGATCGGAGGGCAAATCGAAAATGGCAGCAGCGGGACCGCCCCGAAGGTTCAAAAATTGCCATCTTGGGTGGCTTATCAGAAATGGTCATTGATACGAGCGCAATGAACTCACTCTTAGTAGCGCAACCTGTTTTTTGAGTCGCTTCGCAGCGAATTAAGGGATTGCGCTCTCGGGCCTAATCATTTTTGAATGGTCGCCTCGGTGATATGTATTGCACCGCAGCAGTATTTTTAATGCGAGTGCAAAGCGATGCGGCGTCAGCAATAACCGCAGCTGCACAACCCGGATTGTCCCGCATAGCAGCCTTCCGACCCACCAAAAGCAAGCTTCCGCTTTTGCCAATTCCATTGTCTCTGGCATTGCTGCCGCAGCAAACCTTATTGCCTTGCCTCCATCGACAAACACGCGCCGGGTGGTCTGGGTCTGAGCGTTTCGGGCAATACTCGGGCCATCCAACATCTAGAAATGACGGACAGCCGATTTGGCATGGTGGTCCTATGGGCCAGATCCTCAAGCGAGAAGTCATAGAACAATGCCGCCTGCGCTTTCTGCTTCGGTCCCATCATCGTCTAAACCCCACCCATCAATAATGAAATTGAATCAGCGGTGCACCCTCAAATCACATCGATTTCTTCAACAAAATAAGCCCAAATGTGACCGATGCTACGCCGCAGATGAATGTCGCCTTAGGAAGCACCGCTCGAACGCCCATCAGGTTTCATGCGTTTATTCGCTTTCCTGAACCAGTGAGATCACCACATGTGCTCCGTAATTGGACTGGCCTACTGAAAAGGCAAAGGTATCCAAAGCTGCCTCTGGCAAAACCGATGACGCGTCGGTTAGCGCGTTCAATCCCGGCCATCCGTCCCTGATCCAGACAGTCCCTGTCGGAATACGAGCAGTGACTTTCGCGCGTGCGCGGAACGCACCTCGTTCGTTGGATACTTCGATCTGATCCCCATTTGCGATTCCACGTTCCTTTGCATCGTCAGGAGATATCCAAAGGTCGGCATCATCTTCGCGCGCCGCAAGCGTGGGTAGCGCACGTGCATGATCGTAGAATGAATGAAAATGTGCGAATGTCCGCCCGTGTGCCAGATAAAGCCAACCTTGTTCTCCATCCGGCTCGGTGCAGGTCGGAAGCGGCAAGAGTCCCATTTCGGCGGCACGCTGCGAATAGAACTCGATTTTGCCTGACGGCGTTGTAAAGCGGAAGTCCGGGTAAGCGACGGGGGAGACCTTCAGCGCCGCACGCCCGCCTTTGGCTCGCATTGACGCCACGGTCGCGTGGCCTGTTGCATGGTGGTCCAGAGCCGCGTTCATCGCATCTTCCTGGCTGTCCCACGGATAGACATCTTCGACACCTAGCCTCTGCGCGAGACCCTGATACAGATGATAAACGGGCTTAGCATCTCCTTGTGCCGGAAGAGCCTGGTCCGAGAGATGCACATAGGTGTTCGTGGATTTTGCCCCAATTTCCTCCAGCCAGATTGTCCCTGGCAGAACGATGTCTGCGACCTCGCGGATCATTTGGTTAGGGAATATATCATAGGCCACAACAAGGTCAGCTTTGCCCAAAGCAGCACGCATTCGGTTCGTATCAGGAAATGAAGATAGGACGTTCGACCCGATTGAAACGAAGACCTTTACGTCCCCGCTTTCGAGGGCCGCGATGATGGCCTCCATCTGGTTGGGGATGTAGCAACCCGGCTTGCGTCTATCATTAGCCGACAAATCGACAAAGCCCGCACCGTGGCTTCGCCCGCCATGGCGTGGGCCGATGCCGCCTCCTGGACGACCGAAATTGCCGGTCAAGCCAGGGAGACACGAGATTGCGCGCGCCGCGTCCCAGGTGTTGTTGCCTTTGTGAAGAGATGAGCCGCCAATCACGATCATGGCCGCCCGCGACGCAGCATATGAGCGGGCCAAAGCGGTGATCTGTTTGTGTGAAACCCCCGTTCGCATTTCGGCCCATTGCGGTGTCATCGGTTTGATATGTTGGGCCAAAGCCTCGAAGCCAACGGTATGAGCCTCGATAAAGGCCTTGTCCCACAACTCGTCTTGCACGATGACTTGCATCATAGCCAAGGCAAGTGCTGCATCCGTGCCGGGCCTTACAAGAACCACGTCGTCCGCCAGCGCTGAGGCTTCGGTTCTGCGCACATCAATTACCACGATCCGCGCACCGCGCCGTTTTGCAATCTCGACATGTTTCAGCGTCGCGGCCTGACTGACAGTATTTGCACCCCAAAGAATGACCATTTCAGAGTTGGCACTCAGGTCTTCCTTGGTCGAGGTCTCAAGTGCGCCTGTGATGCCAACGCCGAACCCTCCCAATCCCCAACAGATCATTGCCGGGTTCCAATATTGGCAGCCATAAAGGTTCGCAAACCTTTCCATCTGGGCGCGCTTCAACCCAAAGGCATAGTCATTCGCCCAATTTCCATGTCCCTGCCAAAAACCGACGGCCTCTCTACCCACGGTTTGCATATGGGTCGCCATCACGTCCAATGCGCCGTCCCAAGTGGTCTCGGACCAATCTTCGCTGCCGCGCTTCGTCCGTGTCCGGGGCGTAAGGAGCCGGTTCCGGTTCCCTACAATCTCGTGGGCAGCTTTGCCACGCATGCACAAGAACCCTTCGCTGTCCGGGTTCGTAATATCTCCCTTTATTGACGCAAGTTGGCCGTCTTCAATCGTAACTTCCATCCCGCAAAGCGTCGGGTGGCAATTCATTGGGCACATGGTCTTGTATTGCCGTCGGCTTGTCATGGGGCTTCCGATGCTGGGTTCCTACACAGACTAAGTTGCAGCGGCTAATTCTGACCAGAAAAAAATGATGAAATGCACAGTGGCATCTTCAAATCGGACTCCAGATGCCAGACGAAGCCTTAAGGTAACCTTGGCATTTCCGAATAACGGCGACGAAAGCTGTCAGTGGCGGGGGCGCAGCGAAACAGCGCTTTGTCCCGCATAGCCACCACCCGACCCACCAAAAGCAAGCTTCCGCTTTTGCCAATTCCTTTGTCTCTGGCATTGCTGCCGCAGCAAACCTTATTGCCTTGCCTCCATCGACAACCACGCGCCGGGTGGTCTGGGTCTGAGCGTTTCGGGCAATACTCGGGCCATCCAACATCTAGAAATGACGGACAGCCGATTTGGCACGGTGGTCCAGTTCGCGACACAAATTGAACGCCCTAACCCTCGCCCTCATCCCGATCTTCAAAGCTGGTGATGATCTCCATGCTCGAAAGCGCGGTAGAGATGTCGTTGGAGAGGTTTTCGATGCCTTCGCGGACCTTGCCCATCACGGCAATCGACAGCGAGATACTGGCGGCCATCATCACCACCATTTCAACGGTGGAAGCACCTTCTTCGTCCGCCACCAGTCGCTGGTGATGGTCGTGTAGCCAGATCGCCGTTTCAAGCACAGAGCTATACATGCCGCTATTCCGATTGCCAGATGCCCTGACAAACTTGCGGGAAATCCCGGCGAAAATGGGTCATTCGCCGGGCGATTTTCTGACGTGATTTGCACGCTAGCGCGGTGGGATCAGGGCGTTGGCGACAGGCGACCCCAGAGATCAAAGATAGTGAATATACCAATCCCTGAGTGCGGCACCGGACAGATCGCGGGTCTTGGCAATCTCGTCGGTTTTCATGAACACCAGATTGTCCACCAGCTCCTGTCCGATGGCATCTGTTAGGGCCTTGTCGGCGGCGAGTTCCGCCAGCGCATCGGCCAGCGAGCCGGGGGTTTGAACATCGGCGTCCTGATTTTCAAAGCAATCCCCGGTTTCCGCAGCGGGCAGGGGCAGGGCGTCTTTTACGCCCAGCCTTGCGGCCTGAAGAACCGCCGCCGTGGCGGTATAGGGATTGGCGGTTGCATCGGCCATCCGATGTTCCAGCCGCGCGGTTTTCCCCGCCTTGTCCGATGCCCGGATGGTTACGCCGCGGTGGTTCACGGCCCAGTTGTTCCACACACCGGCAAGCCCGCCGGGTTGCAGGCGCTGGTATGAGGTGACGGTCGGACAAAGCACCCCGGTAAGGGCGCGGTGGTGGCGCAATAGACCGGCGATAGCGCCCTTTGCAACTGATCCCAATGCGTCGCCACCGCCGATGATATTGTTACCCGTGTCGTCCTGAAACGAGAAATTGATATGCATCCCGATGCCGCCAATGCCCTCGATAGGCATCGGCAAAAAGGTCAGCAGGATACCATGTTCCAGCGCGACTTCTCGGGCCAGCAGCTTGAACAGAAAGATGTCATCCAGCGCTTTCAACGCCTCGTCAAAGCCAAGCGTAAATTCAAACTGCGGTGCGAAATATTCCGTTGTGATCATATCAAGCCGAAAGCCAGCGGCCTCGGCGCGTTCCCAGATCGCATCGGAAAAGCCGGCGGGATCGTTGAAAGGGCCGGTGCCGTAAACAAAGCCGCCCGGTGTGTCGTAAGGCGTCAGGCTGCCGTCTTCGTTGAACTGAAAAGCTGTCGCTTCCAATTCAATGCCGACATAGGGTTTCAGGCCCATTTCCCCCCAATCGCCAATTGCGCGCCGTAAGGCAGAGCGTCCGCAGCAGGGGTGCGGTGTGCCGTCAACTTCGCTGAGATCCGCCACCACGATCCGTTCGCCATCAGCCCAACTTGACCGGATGTCCTCGGCCTTCCAGCTGGCCAGCATATCGGGCAGGCCCTCCATCATCTTGGAGCCGGGTGCGGGCAGAAGATCCTTGTCGAACTGAACGCCAAAAACCGATTGGCAAAAGGCGCTGGAGCCGTCACCGATTTCTGAGGCGGGCAGGTATTTGCCACGCGCCATGGACAAATGATCGCAGAAAAGCACGCGCAAGCGTTCCGATTGAGCCATTGGATCCCCCTAAGGACTTTTGCGCCCGTCCATCGGGTCGCCTGATTTTTGCAAAACCCTAACGAGCCTGTTTGCCGCGGTCCAGAGCCTGCAATTGATCGCGCAGGCCAAGGGCATGGGGGGCAAGCCTGTGCAAAAAGCTGCGAACGTCTTTTTCCAGTCTTGCCAGATCAAGACCCGTCAACCAATCGAGATCGGCGCTGTGCACCGGCGTAAGGGCCGCGACAAGATCGTCGGCCTCGCCCCGAAGATTTCCGGGAAGGTCGAGGATTTCCGTGGCTTTCAGCAAAACCAGCAATTCGTGGAGCTTTCGCATCCGGCGAAAAGCTTCCATCACCGTTGCGGCAAGACGGGGTTGCTTGCGCCAGTCCTGTCCCGGGAAAACCTCGGCCACGACCCTTTGTCCAGCGCCCTGACAGTCAAAATCAACGCATCCCTGATAGCCCTGTGCGGCAAGGTCGCTGTGGATACGACAAAGCCCGCCATGTCCCAGATGCCGACAAACCCGGCCTGCCGGTTTGTCTTCGGCGAATTTTTCACCGCGATCAAAAGCCAACGCCATGCAGCACAAGGCCTGACAATTGGCGCAGTCGGATTTTAGCTCGGGATAATTCGTCATCCAGTCTTTTTGCGTGCCCACGCGAGCGATGCAAGTAGGTTTGGACATTGTCAAATCGCCTCGCTAACGTCCGCTTGATGAACGAGGAAACAGACAGTCATTATTCCTGGTTTCGCCTGGGCGTGACCTTGCTGATCGCAATGATCGGCAATGTCGGAATTTGGGCGATTGTGGTTGTCTTGCCGACCATCCAGACTGACTTTGGCGTCGATCGGGCCGGAGCCTCGATGGCTTATACCACGACGATGATTGGATTTGCACTGGGCAATCTTCTGATCGGCAGTCTGGTCGATCGCATGGGGATCACTTTTGCGATGGTTCTATCCGCCATCGGGATCGCGGTTGGCTTTGCCGGGGCGAGCTATGTCGATAGCATTTCCGCCTTTGCGTTCTTCCAGTTCATTGCAGGTTTCTTTACCGCTGTTGGCTTTGGCCCACTGCTGGCCGATATTTCGCAGTGGTTCGTAAAACGGCGCGGCATGGCGGTGGCGATTGCAGCGTCGGGCAATTACCTTAGTGGTGGGATCTGGCCATTGGTTCTGGCCGGCATTCTGGAGGAAAGCGGCTGGCGCACGGCCTATATGGTGATCGCGCTCACCTGCCTTTTCACAATCATTCCGCTGTCCTTGTTGTTGCGCCGGCGCGTGAGCGTCCCCTTTGAAGGCAGTGCAAAAAAGCCGGGAACCGCATTGCAGGGCCCGCCGCCCTTTTCGCCGCGGCAGGTCCAAATTCTTTTATCTATCGCAGGCGTCGGATGTTGCGTGGCAATGTCGATGCCGCAGGTCCATATTGTCGCCTTTAGTGTCGATCTTGGATTTGGCCCGGCCGTTGGGGCCGAGATGTTGTCGCTGATGCTATTTGGCGGCGTCGTTTCGCGGCTGATTTCCGGGGCGCTTGCTGATTGGCTGGGGGGCGTGCGCACCATCATCATCGGATCGCTTGGACAGGCGATTGCCCTGTTCCTTTATCTGCCGTTTGACAGTTTGGTGTCGCTTTATGTGGTCAGCCTGATCTTTGGCCTCTCGCAGGGCGGGATCGTACCTTCTTATGCGATTGTCGTGCGCGAATACCTGCCCGCCAAGGAGGCAGGGGCGCGGGTTGGTCTTGTCATGATGGCCACGGTCTTTGGGATGGCCTTTGGTGGCTGGCTCACGGGTTGGATCTTTGATCTCACCCAATCTTATCGCATTGGCCTTATGGTCGGCATTGGCTTTAACTTTCTTAATCTGGCGGTCATGACCTACCTTTTGCTGGGTCGCAGACCGCGTGAACCGCAACCGGTGATGGCATGACTAAAGGAATTCATCTGATTGATCGCGCGATTGCGTTAACCGATGCGCTGATCGCGTTTCCGACCATTTCGACAGACAGCAATCTGGCGATGATCGCCTATCTCGAAATGCAGTTGATGGAGATGGGTGCGGTTATCGAAAAGACCCAGGATGATACCGGCACCAAGGCGAATCTTTTTGCAACTATTGGCCCGGACATTGATGGGGGGATTGTCCTGTCAGGCCATACCGATGTGGTCCCGGTCGAGGGGCAGGAATGGTCCAGCGATCCGTTCGAGATGGTCCAGCGTGATGGCAAATTGTTTGGCCGCGGTGCCTGCGACATGAAAGGGTTCATTGCCTGCGCTCTGGCGGTCGGCCCGGTGCTGGCGGCAGGCAAATTGGCGCGACCGTTACATTTTGCCTTCACCTATGACGAGGAAACCGGCTGTCTCGGGGCGGGACGAATGTTGTCGGCGCTGCGCGAGTCCGGTCGTCGCCCCGCCGTCTGCCTGATCGGCGAGCCAACCGAAATGCGCGTTGTTGAGGGCCACAAGGGCTGCGTGGAAAACACCACCAGATTTACCGGCCTGGAGGGTCACGGGTCGGTCCCGTCAGCAGGGGTGAACGCGGTTGAATATGCAGTGCGCTATGTCAGCGAGTTGATGGATATTGCCGAGGCTCTAAAGCCGCGCGCACCCGCGCAAAGCCGTTTTGAACCACCTTGGACGACCGTGAACATTGGCGCTTTGCGCGGCGGTGTTGCCCATAATGTGATCCCCAATATTGCCGAAGTCGAATGGGAATTTCGCCCCGTCAATGAGGCCGACAAAAGCTTTGTCTACCAGCGGATCAATCAATTCACGGACGAGATCCTGTTGCCACAAATGCAGGCAACCTTTGCTGAGGCTTCGATTGAAACCGAAAACATCGGTGACGTTTGTGGCCTTGAACCGATGGCGCATTCAGAAGCGGTGGCACTGGCACAGCAACTGACCGGCGGCAATTCCGCCCATTGTGTGCCTTTCGGCACCGAGGCGGGCCTGTTTCAGGCGCTTGGCATTTCCACCGCAATTTGCGGTCCGGGCTCGATCACCGAGGCGCATAAGCCCGATGAATTCGTCGAGATCTCGCAAATGGTCAAATGTCTCGACATGCTGCTTGGTCTTGGGAACAAATTGGCCGAAATGCCACGTTCCGCGCAGACGACCGGCCCGCTAGCATAAATCAGGAGGTGGCAGATGGCCGATCTTATTGCAGTACTGCGCCGCATTGTTGGCGACAAATATTGTCTCTCGGGGGCGGACGACAGGGCGAAATACGACCAGGACATCACCGGGACGCACAAGGGGCGATCCCGCGCGGTTGTGCGCCCGGCAACAGCATCAGAGGTAGCGGCCGTCCTGAAACTGGCGCACGAGACCAAAACCCCTGTGGTTCCGTTAAGCGGGAACACCGGTCTTGCTGGCGGCGGCGGCATTGATGATGCAGATAATACTATTATTCTGTCCACCGACCGGATGACCAAAATCCTGTCGATCAACCCGAAATCCCGCATTGCGCGGGTCGAGGCCGGTGTGATTTTGGCGGATCTACACAGCGCCGCCGACGCGCATGATCTGGTGTTCCCGCTGGTCTTTGGCGCACGCGGTTCCTGCCGGATCGGCGGCAATCTGTCGACCAATGCGGGTGGCTCAAATGTTGTACGATACGGCAATACCCGCGCACTTTGTCTGGGGCTGGAGGTTGTGACCCCGACCGGTGGGATCGTCAATCTGATGAACGAACTGCACAAGGATAACACCGGTTACGATCTGAAAGACCTCTTTATCGGGGCCGAAGGTACGCTTGGCGTGATCACCAAGGCGGTACTGAAGCTTTCCCCCAAACCACGGGCTTATGCCACAGCGATGGTTGCCGTGCCGACGATGGAGGCGGCACTGACCCTGTTGCACCGGGTACAGGCGGAAACCACAAACGCGGTCGAAGCCTTTGAATACATGCCGAAAAACTACTTCCACCACCTGCAAGTCGTGTTTCCCGATGCCCCGAAACCCTTTGCCACGCCCGCAGATATCGGCATCCTGATCGAAGTGGCCGCGACCTCGGAAAAGGAGGCGGCGTTGCTGGACGACGGCTCGACGCCGCTCTTGAACCGGTTGACCGAGGTTTTGGGCGAGATGCTGGAAAGCGGTCTGGTGCTGGATGCAACCGTTGCACAATCCGAACAGCAACGCGCCGAGATGTGGCGCCAGCGCGAGGCTGCTTTTGAGGTATCGACCTATCGTGGTTTTCCGATCTCCATGGATATTGCGGTGCCCCTTGATCAGGTCGGCCCGTTTTTGGCTTTGGCCGAAGCGCGGGTGCGCAAGCGGTTGCCAAAGGCGGACATTGTCGAAATCGCTCACCTTGGCGACGGCAACCTGCATTATTCGCTTTGGCCGGACCCCGAACATACCGGCGCAATCCCGCATGAACTTGCCGAAGAGATTTACGAGATGGTTGAAGAGGTCGTGCAAGACCTCGGTGGCTCTTTCTCGGCGGAACATGGGATCGGCACCCACAAGCTAAGCTCCATGGCGCGGCGCAAGGACAAAGGTGCGTTAGAGGTGATGCGGGCAATCAAAATGGCCCTTGATCCGAATAACATTATGAACCCCGGCAAGGTCATACCGGCAGCGGATTGATCCTGCGACCAGCTTGGACCGTCATAAACAAGGGTTTATTGGAACGGGTCTTTTGGGTAACTCACATCTGTAAGGTACAGCCCGTCTGGCGGGCAGACGGGTCCACAAGCCGCGCGATTTGCCGCCGCCAGCGCACTGCGAACATCCTCTGGCGTCCAGGCACCGGCGCCGACACGCTCCAGCGTGCCAACCATCGAACGCACTTGGTTGTGCAGAAACGAACGCGCGGAAAAGCGGAACCGGAACTCGGTACCGTGGGGGATGTCAACCGCGCTGACCTCGGCCAGATCAAGCGTGCGTATCGGTGAATTTGCCTGACATTGCGATGCGCGAAAGGTGGTAAAATCATGCCGACCCGTCAGATGCGCGGCCGCGTCCTGCATGGCGGTCAGATCCAGCGGATGGGCGACGCGCCAGACATGACCGCGCTCGTGGGTCAAAGGTGCGCGGCGCGATTGCACGCGGAAAAGATAGTGCCGGGCGGTAGCGCTGATACGCGCTGAAAACAGATCGTCCACCTTAGCCGCCGCCAGAATGACGATCGGTTCCGGCTTGAGGTGAAAATTCAACGCCTCCGACAGGCGAAAGGGATCCCAGTCCTTGACCAGATCGCAATGGGCGACCTGCCCGGTCGCGTGAACCCCGGTGTCAGTGCGCCCTGCACCCTGAATGCCGACCAGCGCGGGATCAAGGACACGTAGCGCGTCCTCAATGTTGCCCTGAACAGACGGCTGATCTTTTTGCCGTTGCCAGCCACAAAAGGGCTGGCCGTCATATTCGATTTTGAGGGCAAATCGGGGCATGACCGCGCCATAGCGCCCCGCCTTGGGTTTGCCAATCCCTTTTGAAAGCGGCACGGCGGCTCTAACATCCTTAGCGCAGTGGTCCTATATGGAATGGACCAAATAAAAAGGGGCCGACAGATTGGGACTATCGGATATTGCCGATCAGGTAGCACGCCGCGTTGAAGAGGCCGTGGCACATGGCAGTGAAAGCCTGTTTGAACCGGTGATCCGTTTGGGCGTCACCGGTTTGTCGCGGGCCGGAAAGACGGTTTTTATCACGTCGCTTGTTGCCAATCTGCGTAATCAGGGGCGTCTGCCGCAATTTCAGGCGGCGGCTACCGGTAGGCTTGAAGCGGCGTTTTTACGCCCGCAACCCGATGACACCGTGCCGCGTTTTGACTTTGAAAAACGTCGTGACACCCTTTGTGCGATCCCGCCAAGCTGGCCGGGATCGACTGACGGCATCAGCCAGTTGCGGCTGACATTGCGGGTTGCGCGTAGCGGCTTGCTGGCGGGAATGCGCGGGCCGCGCCATGTTCATATTGATATTGTGGACTACCCCGGCGAGTGGTTGCTGGACCTCCCCCTGATGGACAAAAACTTTGCCGATTGGTCGGCCCAGACCTTGAAGCGTGCCGCTGAAAGCGGGCATCCGCCACTTTCAGCCCCCTTCCTTTCGGCCATCGCCAACCTTGATCCGTCGGCACCGCTGGACGAGGCCGCTTTGCCTGCCCCGCATGAAGCTTTTTGCAGCTATCTGGCAGCGGCGCGGGACCAGGGGTTTTCGGCACTGGCACCGGGTCGGTTTTTGATGCCCGGCGATATGACGGGCAGCCCAGCATTAACCTTTTTACCCTTGCCCGGCGAAAAGGCTTATCCACGCGGCTCTCTTGGTCGCGAAATGGAGCGCCGCTTTGAGGCGTACAAATCGCAGGTGGTAAAACCGTTCTTTCGCGATCATTTTTCACGCATCGACAGACAAATCGTTCTGGTCGACGCACTCGAGGCCATTCACGGCGGCAAACCGGCGCTATTCGATCTGCAATCCGCGATGGAGGATGTATTGCGGGCCTTTCGACCGGGACGAAAGTCATGGCTGGCGCTACTGACGGGCCGCCGTGTCGAGCGGATTTTATTTGCCGCCACCAAAGCTGATCACATCCACCACACCCAGCATGAACGGCTGACCGGTGTTATGACGCATCTTCTGGCGCGGGCGCGGGAACGGGCGGATTTTGCCGGTGCGAAAACCGCAGTGATGGCGCTGGCTTCGATCAGGGCCACAACCGAGGAAACCCGCCGCGTCGAGGGGCAATCGCTTGATATGATTAAAGGAACTCTGGCGAAAGATGGCCGCAGCGTTGCCTTTTACCCCGGTGAATTGCCCAAGGATGCCCGTCAGTTGTTCGAGGATCGCCCGCAGGATCTATGGTTGGACGGGGACTACGAAATCATGCATTTCGCGCCGCCAAATGATCTGGCCCGGCTGAACGGCAGTATGCCTCATATCCGGCTTGACAAGGCGTTGGAATTTCTGATCGGAGACGCGCTTTGAACCTCAAGACCCCACGCCCGACCCTGATCGAACTTGAACCGGCCGAAATTGCGTTGCCGGAACCTTTGATCGAAGAATCCGACAACCAGCCGCCGCAACTGACGCCACTTGCCCCGCCGCGGCGAAGCAGGCTGCTGGGGTTTACGCTTGCGATTGCCGGGCTTTTGCTCACCAGTCTGATTTCTGTTTTCCTATACAATCAGGTCACAGCGCTTTTTGCGATTAACCCGCTGATCGCTCAGGGCTTGAGTGCCCTCTTAACCCTGTTCGCCTTGTTGCTGCTGCTTCTGGCATTTCGCGAATGGCGGGCGTTTTCGCGGCTGGGCCGGATCGAAAAAATTCGCCAAAGCCTGAGCGTGACGGGTCCGGGTGATGAGCGGGCTACGGTCTTAGGGCCGACAAAACAACTGACCGGCCTTTATCGCGGACGTGCGGATATGGTCTGGCCGCTGGAACGGTTCCACGATCAAATCGCGGATCAGCTTGATCAAGCGTCAATCCTGACGTTGGCCGAAGCCGAGTTGATGTTGCCACTTGATCGCCATGCCCTTGCAGAAGTCCACAAGGCCAGCCGACAGGTGGCCATGGCCACAGCCCTTGTCCCGCTGGCGCTGACCGATGTGGCTGTCGCGCTTTTTACTAACTTGCGGATGATCCGGCGGATCGCTGAAACCTATGGCGGACGCGCGGGAACCTTTGGCTCGATCCGGCTGCTACGGGCAGTTTTTGTCCATCTGGCGGCGACCGGCATGGTGGCGATTGGCGACGATGTGATTTCGTCTCTGGCGGGCGGCGGGCTGGTCTCCAAAGTATCGCGCCGATTTGGCGAGGGCGTTGTGAACGGTGCGATGACCGCAAGGATCGGGATTACTGCAATGGAGCTTTGCCGCCCGATGCCCTTTGCAATTGCCGCACGACCAAAGGTCCGCGTGGTCCTCGCAACCGCACTGAAGGGCGTTTTTGCCAAGACCTGAGCCGGCGCCGTCCAAGCAATCGAAAACTGGACAGAGGTCTTTTGCCCCACTAGCCTTCGTTCCGACGTAGGGCGGGGGGCCTTGATGGTTGAATTCTGGATACTGCTGCTTGTCGTAGTCCTGGTATTTGCGGTTTTGATCAACCGCCTGTCGCGCCGGATCAAAGCGCTGGAAGAGCGGCTTGACGGGCTTGCGATCGCCGGCCCTGCGCAGGCCCAAACCGACAAAACGCCTCGGCCATCAGAGCCAGAAGCCGACGCGCCAGATACGACAAGCCCAGCGGACGATCCCGGACTTAAACCCGCCGCGGCGCAGACAACCAGCAACCCCTGGACTCAGGTTGGCGATGACAAGGTTGCGCCGACGCGGGCAACGAAAAGCCCGCCGCCTAAGTCGCGTTCCTACGTCTTTTCGGCAGATCGGATGAACGCATGGATCGGTTTTGCTACGCGCAACTGGTTCTATCTGGTGGCCGCTGCCTCGCTTGGGCTTGCCGGTGTTTTCCTGGTCCAATACGGCGTTGAAAACGGCTATCTGACGCCAGTGATGAGGGTGATCTCGGCCCTCGGGCTGGCGGCGGTTCTGCTGATCTTTGGCGAGTTTCTGCGCCGTCGTGGCGGGGATGACCCGGACGAGTTGTTCGCCTATCTGCCTTCGACTTTCGCCGCGGGTGGATTGATCTCGGCCTTTGCCGGGTTGTTGTCCGCGCGGGTGCTTTACGATTTGATTTCCGCAGAACAAGCCTTTGCAGCGCTGGCACTATTGTCGGTGCTGGCGGTTGGGATCGGCTGGTTTTATGGCCCCATTCTGGCGGCCATGGGCGTGCTGGCAGCACTGGCCACGCCGTTTATCATTGGCGGCGATCCCGGCATGGCGTCCCTGCTTTACTACTATTTCGCGCTGATCGTCTGGACGGCCCTGCTGATCGACACGATGAAACGCTGGGCATGGCTATCGAGTTTCGCGGTGATCCTCGGCTTTGGCGCGGCCTCCATGGTTTATGGCCCGGCAGGCGGCGATCTGCATTTTCTTGCCTTTGCGCTCGTGGTGGCCTTTGGTGCCATTGCCGTGCCGCGTCGCCAGATTGTTCCGATCGACAATGACATCACCCTTACCGAAGACTGGCTGCTGCCTTTGGTGCCAAAACGCTTGCGCCCGGGAATCGGTTTCGAAAACCGCCCCCAAACCGCCGGGTTTCCGACGCGACTGGCAAGCCTGAGCCTGCTGGGTGCCACGGCTGTTGCAAGCCTTGTCGTTGGCGGACCTGACGGTGGGTTCTGGCTCGCTATGCTTGGCCTGACGATCCTCTTCGTCATGATCAACCTTTGGGCCGCGCAGGCCCGCAGCCTGTCGGATACGCTTTTCCTGCCGCTGTTGGGGTTCGTATTTGTTCTGATCGCGGAGGCAGATGGCTGGGAAAACGCTGGTGCCGCGTTTGATCGCTGGTTCGACCTTGCCGCGCGTAACGCCCAGGCACCGATGCCACTGACGGCGCTGCTGATCCTGGCCGGGGCGTTGGTTATTTCGCTACTCCTGCTGATCCAAAGCTTTCGCAGCGCGGCCTTTCCACGCGCGACTGCTTTTGCCGCCGCTGGTTTCACACCGCTGGTCGGCATTTTGCTGGAATTCGGTTGGTCGCCAACCCATGTGCTTGGCCCGATGCTTTGGGCGTCACATATCATGGGCGCGGCGGCCGTTCTGACGCTGCTGACAACGCGACTGGCGCGATTGGAGATCGAGGACAATCGCCCGCGTCTGGCCTTCTTCGCGCTCAGCAGTCTGGCGATGGTGGCTTTTGCGCTGACGTTGGTTTTGACCTCCTCGGCCTTGACGATCGCGATTGCAGGGCTTGTGCTTGGCACGATCTGGCTTGATCGGCGGTTCGATTTGCCGGCGCTTTCGGTATTTGTCATTGCCGGAGCCGCGGTGCTGACCTTCCGGGTGCTTATCTACCCGGGTATCGACTGGGCAATCCGCGCCGATCTAGCGGATTTTGCCGGAGTTTCCGGTGCCACATTGTTGCTGATGTGGGGCGGGCTGACCCTTTTGCGGCCGATGAACCGCCCCCGTACCATAGGCGCTTTGGAGACCGCGTTCTGGACCGCCGTAGGGGCCACGGCGACAACCGGGCTGATCCGAACTTTTGAGCTGTTCGCACCCGGCAAAGACGACAGCCACGCCGCGGTTTCCCTGATCGCGCTGGTCTGGCTGGCATTGGCGGCGGGTCAATTGTGGCGCTTGCGCAGTTCCGATATCACCCGCTGGGCGCGGATCGTTCTGGCGGTGCTTTACGCGCTGCCGGGCTTTGGGTTCCTGATTGGCGCCACGCTGTTCCTCAACCCGCTGATGTCGCGATGGGAACAGGTGTTTGGCCCGCCCCTTATCGACAGCCTGCTGTTGGCCTATGCTTTGCCGGGGTTGTTCTTCATCGGGATTGCCATCAAATTCGACCATTTCGCCCGTTGGCTGCGCTATGGCATCGGGGCTTTGGGCATATTCTATGCAGGGCTTTATGCAGCACTTGAAATCCGGCGGTTCTGGCGCGGCAATGACCTCTCGGTGCCGGGCGTCACATCACCCGAGCTATACACCTACACCGTCGTCATGCTGATCGCTGCAACTGGATTGCTGTTCTACGCCTTCTACCGCAAATCCCCATGGCTCAGGAAACTGGCCCTCGCCGGGCTTGGCCTGACCATCGCCAAGGTGTTCCTGATCGACGCAAGCGGCTTGCAAGGCCTGATGCGGGTGTTTTCGTTCCTGCTGCTGGGGCTGGCGATTGCTGGATTGGCCTGGCTTGATCGGTGGTTTGGGGCGAAGGGGAAGGGTGTGCCGCCCAAGTAGACCTTTTTGCATGAACGCTTTGCACTTTACCCCCGTCGCGCCCTTTTCTATAAGCCCCCTCATGGGACAGATATTCGGCATCATTATTCGAATTACCCCCCCGGCGCTCTGAAACTGAGTTGCCGGGTCAAGGCGTATGTACCCCGCGCCGATTTTCCATTCCCCTGAATTGCCAACGGAGCATTGCCGCAATGTGTGCCGATACCCCTGACTACAAAGACACGCTGAACCTTCCCAAAACCGACTTTCCGATGCGCGCAGGCCTGCCCAAACGCGAACCGGAATGGCTGGCCCGTTGGGAAGAGATCGGCATTTATGATCGCCTGCGCGAAAAAGAGGGGCGCGAAAGTTTTGTCCTCCACGATGGCCCGCCCTATGCCAACGGGCACCTGCACATCGGTCATGCGCTCAATAAGACGCTGAAAGATATGGTCGTGCGCTCGCAACAAATGATGGGCCGCGACAGCCGCTATGTGCCGGGCTGGGATTGCCACGGCCTGCCGATCGAGTGGAAGATCGAGGAGCAATACCGCGCCAAAGGCAAAAACAAGGACGACGTGCCGATCAACGAGCTGCGCGGCGAGTGCCGTAAGTTCGCCGAAGGCTGGGTGGATATCCAGCGCGAGGAATTCAAGCGCCTCGGGATCACCGGCAACTGGGCCGATCCTTACTTGACGATGGATTTCAACTCCGAAGCGGTGATCGCCGAAGAGTTCATGAAGTTCGTGATGAACGGCGCTTTGTATCGGGGATCAAAGCCTGTGATGTGGTCGCCGGTGGAGAAGACCGCTTTGGCTGAGGCCGAGGTCGAGTATCACGATCATCAGAGCCATACGATTTGGGTGCGCTTCGCTGTTCAACCTCAAAGCCTGCCTGACGGGTCGGATTTGAGTATTTTGGGCAAAGAAGAAAGCCTGTCGGTCGTCATCTGGACCACAACCCCCTGGACCATCCCGCAGAACCGCGCGGTCTGTTTCAACGAGGGGATTTCTTATGGTCTCTATCGTGTGACCGCGACGCCCGAAGAATGCTGGGCCAATGTCGGCGAGCTATTGTTGATGGCGGATGCTCTGGCCGAAGATGTGTTTACCAAGGCGCGTCTTGAGGCTGGGCAATGGGAGCGTGTACGTGATGTCTCTGCTGACGAACTGGGCGGGTTGATGCTTTCCCATCCTTTGAGTGGTGCCGACGGCGCAGACGGCGAATGGGACTACGATGTCCCCATGCTCCCCGGCGATCACGTGACCGACGAGGCGGGCACTGGCTTTGTCCACACGGCCCCCTCCCACGGCGCGGATGACTATATCATCGGCGTGAAGCACGGCCTCAAAATGACCCATAACGTGATGGAGGACAGTTCCTTCCGCGCAGATCTGCCGTTCTTTGGCGGTGCTCTGATCTTTGACCACAAAGGTAAAGAAAAGGATGCCAACAAACGGGTGATAGATAAACTTGTCGAGGTCGGTGACCTGCTCGCGCGCGGTCGGATCAAGCATAGTTATCCGCATTCGTGGCGTTCCAAGGCTCCGGTTATTTTCCGCAACACGCCGCAGTGGTTTACTGCCATCGACAAAGACCTCGGTGACGGGATGGACGACAACGGCAAGACGATCCGTGAGCGTGCTCTGCATTCCATCGACAATCTGGTGACCTGGACGCCTAAGACGGGCCGCAACCGCCTGCATTCAATGATCGAAGCGCGGCCCGACTGGGTGATGAGCCGTCAACGCGCCTGGGGCGTGCCGCTGACCTGCTTCATCAAAGACCTCGGCAACGGCGAGGTCGAAATCCTGCGCGACGAGGCGGTGAATGCCCGTATCGCCGTTGCATTCCGCGAAAGCGGGGCCGATGCCTGGTACGAGGACGGCGCGAAAGAACGCTTCCTTGAGGGCCTGCATGACCCTGCCGACTGGACCAAGGTCGATGACATTCTGGACGTCTGGTTTGATTCAGGTTCCACCCATGCTTTCGTTCTGCGCGACCGCGCGGATGGCACGCCGGATGGCATCGCTGATCTTTACCTCGAAGGCACGGACCAGCATCGCGGCTGGTTCCATTCCTCGTTGCTACAAGCCTGCGGCACCAAGGGTCGGGCCCCTTACAAGGGCGTGCTGACCCACGGATTTACGCTGGATGAAAAGGGCATGAAGATGTCCAAATCGCTCGGCAATACCATCGTGCCTGCCGAAGTGACCAAGCAATACGGCGCCGATATTCTGCGGCTTTGGGTGGCGCAGGTCGACTTTACCAACGACCAGCGGATCGGGCCGGAAATCCTGAAAGGCGTGGCCGACAGCTATCGTCGCTTGCGCAATACGATGCGCTTTATGCTGGGCAATCTTGCAGATTTTTCCGATGCTGAAAAAATCGCGCCCAAGGATATGCCGGAGCTAGACCGTCTGATCCTGCACCGCCTGGCGGAATTGGATCATGTGGTGCGCAAAGGCTATGCGAAATACGATTTTCAGGGTGTCTTTCAGGCGCTGTTCCAGTTTTGCACCGTGGATTTGTCGAGCTTCTATTTCGACATCCGCAAGGACGCGCTTTATTGCGATGGCCCTGATAGCACGACGCGACGTGCCGCCAGAACCGTACTTGATATCCTGTTCCACCGTCTGACGACATGGCTGGCCCCGGTGCTGGTCTTCACCATGGAAGAGGTTTGGCTGAACCGCTTTCCCGGCGACAAATCATCGGTCCATCTGGAGGATTTCCCGAACACGCCCGGCGATTGGCGCGATGACCCACTAGCGGCCAAATGGGAGGCCATCCGCAAGGCCCGCCGCGTGGTGACCGCAGCGCTTGAAATCCAACGCCGCGACAAGGTTATTGGCGCCTCGCTGGAGGCCGCCCCGGTCGTGCATATCAGCGACAAGGAAACACTGGCCGCCGTGCGCTCGGTTCCGTTTGAAGACATCTGCATCACTTCGGCCATCTCGCTCACCAGCGATCCGGCACCGGACGAGGCGTTCCGCCTGCCCGAAATCGACGGGATCACTGTGGTGTTTGAAACCGCCGAGGGCGACAAATGCCAGCGCTGTTGGAAAATCCTGCCAGATGTTGGCAGCCACAGCCATGCTGAAACCTGCGGGCGGTGCAACTCGGCCCTCGGCTGATCTCGCCGCTTCTTTATGCGCTAAATATCCCAGGGGGTCCGGGGGAGGATCCCCCGGGCACGCCGGCTTTTCGCGCCG